>OBJA01000045.1_pt1 | contig 122978 bp, 102 predicted proteins | sample 1519751 | NCBI WGS metagenome assembly OBJA01 (sample SAMEA3881238, study PRJEB22517) | soil metagenome | biome: lake sediment; feature: soda lake sediment; material: sediment, water from around vicinity | place: India | collected 2013-12-23 | depth 3 m
CATCTCCCATCTCCCATCTCCCATCTCCCATCTCCCATCTCCCATCTCCCATCTCTCATTGCTCTTCGCACCTATTGACGGGATGCCAGTCTCTCCCTGCCCCTCAGCACCGCCGCCCGCACCTGCGCAGGCGCGGTGCCACCAAAATGATCGCGTGCTGCCACTGAGCCTTCCAGGGTCAGTACGTTGAATACATCTTTCTGGATGTCGGCGCAAAACTCCCGCAGTTCCTGCAGCGACATATCCGCCAGATCCTTGTTGTGGCGAATGCCGTAGGCAACGGCATTGCCGACGATTTCATGGGCATCGCGGAAAGCGATGCCCTTGCGCACCAGGTAGTCAGCAAGGTCGGTAGCGGTGGAAAATCCGCGCCGCGCCGCTTCGCGCATTTTTTCGTCCTGCACCTTGATGGCGGGCACCATGTCGGCAAAGGCGCGCAGACAGTCTTTTACTGTGTCGACGGCGTCAAACAGGGGTTCCTTGTCCTCCTGATTGTCCTTGTTGTAGGCCAGGGGCTGGGATTTCATCAGGGTGAGCAGGCTGATGAGGTGGCCATTGACGCGCCCGGTCTTGCCGCGCACCAGCTCCGGCACATCGGGGTTTTTCTTTTGCGGCATGATGGAGGAGCCGGTGCAGAAACGGTCCGGCAGATCGATAAAACCGAACTGGGCAGAGGTCCACAGGATCAGCTCCTCGGAGGCTCGCGACAGGTGGGTCATCAGCAGGCTGGCAAAGGCACAGAACTCGATGGCGAAGTCGCGGTCGCTGACGGAATCGAGGGAATTTTCCGTGGGTCCGTCAAAATCCAGCAGGCTCGCCGTGTAGTGGCGGTCGATGGGGTAGGTGGTGCCCGCCAGCGCCGCCGCACCCAAAGGCGAGCGGTTGAGGCGTTTGCGGCAGTCCATCAGGCGACCATAATCCCGCTCCAGCATCTCGAACCAGGCCAGCAGGTGGTGGCCAAAGGTCACCGGCTGGGCGGTTTGCAGGTGGGTAAAGCCGGGCATGATGGTGTCGGCTTCCCGTTCAGCCAGGCCCAGCAGGCCTTCCTGCAGGCGACCAAGTTCCAGCCCGATCAGCTCGATTTCATCCCGCAGCCACAGGCGGATATCGGTAGCCACCTGGTCGTTGCGGGAGCGTCCGGTGTGGAGCTTTTTGCCGGTGATGCCGATGCGATCCGTAAGGCGCGCCTCGATATTCATGTGCACGTCTTCAAGGGCCAGCGACCACTCGAAGTTGCCGCTCTCAATGGCGCTTTGTACCTCGCCCAGCCCGTCGACGATGCTGTTCAGTTCGTCCTCACTCAATACGCCGACGCTGGCCAGCATGCGGGCATGGGCTATAGAGCCGCGAATATCCTGGCGGTAAAGGCGCTTGTCGAAATCCACGGAGGCGGTAAAGCGGGCGACAAAGGCATCGGTGGCTTCACTGAAACGGCCACCCCAGGATTTGTTGGTATCCTTGTTTTTACTCATTGAAAGGGTCTCAACAGCTTGTTTTGTGGAGGACTGGTTTTGTGGAGGATATGTCTGCTGGATGGGCAAAGAAGGGTTATTATAGCGGCTGCTGTCTCCGCCAGGCATGGACGTTGAAAATAAAATTCCGCTCACTATCCTTACCCCGCGCCCCCCGCGCCCCGGATTTCCAGTTGCCGGACCTGTGTCGGGGTCAGGGACTATTGGGGGTGGTGATCATTGGCGAACTACTGTCGATCCTGATCGTGATTGCCAACTATGGACTCTACCACTTTGACTGGCGCGCCCTGGTGGAGACATCTCTGTTGGCCCTTTGGATATCCCTGCTCAGTGCGCTGTTACTGTGCACTGCCCGGCGCAGGATAGCCATGTTTAGCCCCCTGGGCGGTGCGCTTGTGAGCTATGGTCTGATCCTGCTGGTCACAGCACTGTGTAGTGCGGTGGTGGTGGGGGCGCGCCTGTTCTGGGATTCCCACAGCCACAGCCGCAGCCTGGCTGCCAGCGCCTGGACCGTGTTTGAGTATGTAGCCATCGCCGCCATTCCCGCCGCCATGGTGCTGCGTTATCTCTACCTGGAGCAGAGCCTGCAGTTCCAGCAGCGGGCCGAGCTGGAATCCCGTATCCAGGCGATGCAATCCCGTATCCGTCCGCACTTTCTGTTCAACAGCATGAACATGATTGCCAGCCTGATCGGTTCCGATCCCAACAAGGCGGAGCGTGTGGTGGAGGACCTGTCTGACCTGTTCCGTCACGCCCTCACCGACAGCCAGACACTGGTGCCATTGCGGGAAGAGCTGTCACTCAGCCGCCGCTACATGGCTCTCGAAAAACTGCGTCTGGGGGACCGTCTGCGGGCGGTGTGGGAGATTGGTGATTACGGGTCGGGGGTGCAGATTCCCTCCCTCACCATTCAGCCGGTACTTGAAAACGCTGTGTATCATGGTATACAGCTTATACCGGAGGGTGGAGAAGTGACCATCAAGGTGAATCGCATCAATGACCGCATCGTCATCGACGTGATCAATCCCCGCAATCCCCGTATTCAGCATAACAAGGGCAACAGGATGGCCATGCACAATATACAGACACGACTGGAGGCCCATTTCGGCACAACGGCCTTTGTACAGGCAGAAGTTACTGAGAGCAGCTATATTACCCGTATCAACTATCCGGTACCGGCGCAGGCTCCCGAACGACCATGAATGTATTGATTGTTGATGATGAACCCCTGGCGCGGGACCGGCTATGCCGTATGGTACAGGCTATCGGCGGATGTGCCGTGGTTGGCCAGGTGGGGAATGGACAGGATGCCATCGCTTTTGCTGAGAAAACGGTGCCGGATGTGGTGCTGATGGATGTGCGCATGCCGGGTATGGACGGCCTGGCCGCAGCCCAGCACCTCGCTGAGCTGGACGTGCCTCCGGCAGTGATTTTCTGCACCGCCTATGATGATTACGCGGTGGAAGCCTTTACCTCCCAGGCCCTTGGCTATTTGCTCAAGCCTGTGAAGCAGGAGGATCTGGCCGCAGCCCTTAATCGCGCCAGGCGTGTCAACAAGGCCCAGCTGGCAGAGCTGCAGCAGTCCCCCCTGTTTGCCAACGGCGGCAGAACCCACATTACATCCAAGAGTCGTCGCGGCGTTGATCTGGTGGCAGTGGCAGACATTCGCATGTTTCAGGCGGATCACAAGTATGTGACGGCTTTTTTCAGTGAGGGCGAGGCGCTGCTGGACGAAACCCTGAAAGAGCTGGAAGATGAATTCGGCAACCGCTTTGTGCGCATTCACCGCAATGCCCTGGCATCTATTGCCCATATCGAAGGCCTGGAGCGCAATATCGAGGGCCTTTACCATGTGCGTCTGGCGGGGCTGGATATCCGACCCCAGGTCAGTCGCCGCCACGTTGCCACCCTGCGCAAACTGCTGGATCAGTTGTGACACACTCAGGCTCCCCGGCCTGCACCCCCTATCTGCTAACATAGTCGCCATCATTTTTGGCAATTCAACTTTCTACTCCAGTTCCGTTAAGGAAAGCTCTATGGCTTTTAACCGCCCCCTGCGTATCGCCTCCCGGCAGAGTCCCCTTGCCCTGTGGCAGGCGGAGTACGTCAAAGCCCGCCTGATTGCTCACCACCCGGGTTTACAGGTGGAGATCATCGGGTTCACCACCAAAGGAGACCAGTTTCTCGATGCCCCCCTGGCCAAAATTGGCGGCAAGGGTCTGTTTGTCAAGGAGCTGGAAACCGCCATGCTGGCGGGTGAAGCGGACATCGCCGTGCATTCCATGAAGGATGTGCCCATGGAATTCCCTCCGGGGCTGGATCTGGCGGTCATCTGCGAACGTGAAGATCCCAGCGATGCCTTTGTCTCCAATCGTTACGGTCATCCCGATGAGCTGCCCGAGGGTGCCGTACTGGGTACTTCCAGCTTGCGCCGTCAGTGCCAGATGCGGGAAAAATACCCCCATCTCGTGATTCGCGATCTGCGCGGCAACGTCAATACCCGGCTTGCCAAGCTCGATGCTGGGGAGTTTGACGCCATTATCCTCGCCACCGCCGGATTGCTGCGGCTGGAAATGAATGATCGCATCCGTTTGCGTATTCCTGACGCTCTCAGTCTGCCAGCGGGAGGGCAGGGGGCCGTGGGTATCGAGTGCCGCACCGATGACGTCGATCTGCAGCGTCTGCTGGCCACGTTACACCACCGGGACAGCGCTGTGTGTGTGCAGGCTGAACGGGCCATGAATCGTCGCCTTGAGGGCGGCTGCCAGGTGCCAATCGCCTGTTATGCGCAGCTTAAGGGTGGCAACCGTCTTCAGTTACGTGGCTTGGTGGGGGCGGTGGACGGCTCCGTGATTCTGCGGGCTGAGCTTGAGGGTGCTGCCGATGCCACTGAAGCCCTCGGCATTGCGGTGGCAGAGTTACTGCTGGCCCAGGGCGCCGCGCAGATTCTTGCCGATGTTTACGGGCGCTGAGCACAGGGGCTGGTCCGGTGTCCCTGGTGGATAAATCCGATGCGCCTCTGACAGGTCTCAACCTGCTGCTGGTGCGCCCAGAGCGGGATAATGATCTCTTTGAACAGCTTGTCACCGGTCTGGGTTGCAGGGTTCATGCCCTGCCAGCCATGGCCATCAAACCCTTGGTTCCCGACGGCCTTGCCTGCCAGCTACTTGCCGGGATCAGCAGATTCCACAAGGTCATTGTGGTCAGTGGCAATGCTGCCCGACTTGCCCTTCAATATATTCCTGACTCCCGTACATTGCCCGCTGTCCCGGCCTGGTTTGCCGTGGGGGAAAGCACGGCGAAAACCCTTCAGGAGGCGGGAGTGAGGGCCATATTCCCCGCCGACAACGCCACTTCTGAGGGCCTGCTGGCCCTGCCCGCCTTTGCCAGGGTGCGGGGTGAGCAGATTCTCATTGTCCGCGGCGAAGGGGGTCGGGACACATTGCGCTCTGAACTTGAACAGCGGGGGGCCGCGGTCACCTTTTGCGAGCTTTACCGCCGCGAGACAGACAGCACTCACCGACTGGCCATCAAGCGCCTGCTGGAAGCCGGTGCTGTGCAGGTGGTGGTGGCCCACAGTATCGATGTGCTGCGGAATTTCCTGCAACTGCTGGACAGCGATAGCCTGGAGGTCTTGCACAGGATAGCCGTACTGGTGCCCAGCCAGGGCGCTGCGGATCTTGCCCTGGCCAGGGGTTGCGGGGACGTCATACAGGCGCAAAGCGCACTGCCCGCCAGCATGGTCGATGCCCTTGTGGGCTGGTACACTGCCAACAGCCCGAATTTTAGCAATCCGCTTTACCCGCACTGAAATCGAGGAAAGCCAACGTGGATAAGGACAAAACACCGCCAAACACGCCCTTCAGTGCTGGCGATCAACATGCTCCAGACTCGCCCGCCCCAGAGGCCGATCATCCCCCCAAAAGCAACAGCAGTGCCGATGAGAAGAGTGCGGCGGGAACAGCGGCCAAACCGGCGTCTCCACCGTCCGCTACGCCCAGTCCTGGGGCCAAACGCCGTTCGGGTTTTCTCAAAGCCATGGTGTGGCTGCTGGTTGTTGCAGTGCTGGTGGCGGCTGGCTATTACCTCTGGCCCCATTACGGCGAGCAGTTCAGGGCAACCTATTTCCCTGGTGACAGCAATGCCCGTCAGCCAACCGTCAGCATCCCCGCCGCCGCACCGGCACAGGAGCTTTTGCCCGACAGCCGGGAAACCCCATCGGTGGCAGCCATTACCGAGGCGCTGGCAGCGGAGTCCCAGGCCAGGGAAATACTTGAGGAAGAACTCAGGGGAGAAATCGCCGACCTGCATCTGCAACTGAACAGCTACAGTGACCGCCTGCGCAGCCTGTCCACCACCAGCCGTGAAGACTGGCTGTTGGCGGAAGCCGAGTATCTGCTGCGCCTGGCCAGCCAGCGTATCCTGACGGAACGGCAAAGTGCCAATGCCCTCGCCCTGATGGAGTCTGCCGATACCATTTTGCGCGACTTTAACGATACCGAGCTGTTCCCTGTGCGGCGCGCCTTGGCCAATGACATTACCAGTGTGCGCATGGTTGCCGTTATTGACCGCGAGGGTATTTACCTGCGCCTCGGCGCCCTGGTGGATGCGGTTGACCAGCTCGGCAGCCTGTTGCCCGAACCATCCACACCGACGCTTGTCGAGGTAGAGGATGCTGTGGCGCCAGGGCCCTGGTACCAACAGCTGCTGGACAATGCCCGTCAGGCCCTGACCGGCATGGCAGGGTTGGTGCGCATCGAGCGCCGCGATGTTGCCCTCCAGCCGCTGCTGACACTGGAGCAGGAACAGATATTGCGCCACAACCTCAAGGTGGTTCTGGAACAGGCTCGTCTCGCCCTGCTGCGGGAAGAGCAGGGTATTTATGACGCCAGTCTCGACCGCGCCGCCCACTGGGTGCAGGCCAACTTCGAGAATGACAGTGTGGCGGCGGTATTCCTTGAGGACATCGCCATGCTCAAACAGCAGTCGATAGTGCAGACACTGCCTTCCCTGACCGGCTCAATCCGCGCCCTGCAGGAATATATTCGCCTGTGGCACAACCGCTATGGGGAGGCTGCCAGTGCCCCGGTGGAAAGGATTGATAGCGCTGACGAAAGCGGGGAGGACAACCCGTGAGAAAAGTTCTGTTGGTGGTTGCTGCGGCCCTGCTGGCAGGGGCTTTGCTGTATCAGCTGTTGTCCGGGCAGCGGGGATTTGTGCTGGTGTCAGTGGGAAATTATGTGCTGGAAACCAGTCTCTGGACTGCCTGCCTGCTGGCACTTGCCCTGGTCATAGTGTTGCTGTTGCTGCGCAGGTTGTACCTGATACTTTTCCTGCCCGGGCGCTGGCTGGCCAGGCGCGCAGGCCGCCGTGAGCGCAAGCAGGTCAACCAGACAATGCAGGGTTTTGTCGACTATATCGAAGGCAACTGGCCAAGTGCCATTGTCAATCTGAAAAAATCCGTGGGTCAGTCGAGTATGCCCGCAGTGAATTATCTGGGGGCGGCGTCCGCCAGTTTTAACATGGGGGACAAGGCTGCTGCGGCGGAATTGTTGCGTGAGGCAGAAACTGCGCGCCTGGCGGATTCATTCGCCACGGACCTGCTGCGTACCAGACTGTTCCTGCAGGAGGCGGATTTCAATCGTGCCCTGCCATTGGCGGAGTCCCTGCAGCGCCGCAATCCCCGCCATGCCAGCGCCCTGCGCTTGCTGGCCAGTGCCCGCAAGGGGATGCGCGACTGGCGCGGTCTGGAGGTGTTACTGCCGGACCTGCGCAAGCACAAGGCGCTGTCACCCGGGGAAATGGACGAGCTGGAAGTGGAAGTCCACCGGGAGATTATTGCCGCCTTTGTCGATTCACAACAGGCGGTCATGGGCAGGGCCGAATTGCAGGGGGCCCTGGATCGGCGCTGGAACGAGTTGCCGCGCCATTTACAGAAAACTACCCCCCTGGTGGCGGAATACGTGCGTCAGCTGGTGAGGGTTGGCTGCACAGACAAGGCAGAGGCGCGGCTGAGGCGTTTTCTGGCCAAACACTGGAGCGGTGAGCTGGTGGATATCTATGGCTCCCTTGACAGCGACTCGTCGAAACAGCTCACCGTGGCGGAAGCCTGGTTGCGGGAAAACCCGGAAGATCCATTGCTGCTGCGTGCTCTGGGGCGGATCTGTGCCAGGGGCGAGTTGTGGGGCAAGGCGAGAACCTATCTGGAAAAATCCCTGGCATTGGCGCCCAGCCCGCAAACCTTCAATGAACTGGGAGAGCTACTGGCGCAACTCAACGACCTCAATGGCAGCGTACATTGTTACCACCAGGGTCTGCGGGTGGCCATCGGTTTGCCCCCGGCGAGTCGACCTTGACCGCGCGGCAAGTCGTCTTTCTGCGCCAGTTGCCGGGGTTATGGCTTCAATGCCACTGCTGTAAGAGCGTCAACTGGGTTGCGGCCCGGCCATCACAATCTGTTCGGAAACATCAAACTGCCTGAAATTGTCCACAAACTGCTGCGCCAGTTGTCGTGCCCGGTTTTCCCATTCCTGCGGATCTCCCCAGGTATTGCGGGGATCCAGGCAGTGACTGTCAATACCGGGGACAGCTGTGGGAATGCGCAGATTCAGCAACGGCAGTAATTGGGTTGGGGTTCCTTCCAGGGCGCCACTGGTGATGGCGCGAACAATGGCGCGGGTGACGGCAATCGGGGTGCGCTTGCCACTGCTGTTGGTGTCGCGGCATTCCCCGCTCCAGCCAGTGTTGACCAGGTACAGATGGCTGCCGGAATCCTCGATACGCCGCCCCAGCAATTCGCCGTAGAGATGTGCTGCTCCAGGTATAAACGGGGCACCATAGCAGGGGAAAAAGCACATGCTGATGCCGCTATTGTCGTCCGGGTCTGGGGGCCAGCCCCGTGCGCCGTAACCACTGAGGAAATGGTAGATCGCTGCTTCCCTGTGGAGGATGGCGAGGGGCGGAAGTGCGCCACTGATATCACAGGTCAGAAACAGGATATGGCGGGGTTCGGCGCCGCGGTTTTCCATGCAGCGGGACTCGATGTACTCCAGGGGGTAACTGCAGCGGCCATTTTGCGTCAGGCCGGTATCGTCGTACGCTGGGCGGCGCTGTTCATCCATCACCACATTTTCGATGGTGGCGCCAAAGTGTATGGCATCCCAGATAAGAGGATCTGTGGCGGGCTTGAGATGGTGGGTTTTTGCATAGCAACCGCCCTCGAGATTGAACACTGCTCCCCTGCTCCAGCCGTGGGCATCATCGCCAATCAACAAACGATCAGGGTCGGTGGAAAGGCTGGTTTTGCCGGCACCGGAGAGGCCAAAAAAAAGCGCCACACTGCCATCGTGACCGGCATTGGCGGCACAGTGCATGGGCATGACATCCTTCTCCGCCAGCAGAAAATGCAGCACTGAAAACAGGGCTCTTTTGATTTCCCCCCCATAGGCCATACCGGCCAGCAGCACCTTGCGCCGGGCGAAATTGATAATGACGGCGCCATCGCTGTTGGTGCCGTCCTCATCCGGATTGCAGCGAAAATGGCTGGCGTGGAGAATTTTCCACTGTTGCTTGCCGGAAGGGTTGTATTTGTCCGGACGGATAAAGATGTTGTGGGCAAACAGAGAGTGCCAGGCCGTTTCGCTGCTGATCTTCACCGCAAGATAGTGTTCGGGGTCCTGGCCCACATGGAGGTGGGACACAAAGCGATCCTGGCGGGAGAGGTGTTCATGCACTTTTTCCCACAGGGCATCAAATCTTTCCTGGGGAAAAGGTTGGTTGTCAGCCCCCCAGGCAATGGCATCCGTTGTACTGGGCTCGTCGACAATAAATTGGTCGGCGGGAGAGAGATCGGTCCTGTTGCCGATGGGGAGAAGCAGTGTGCCGTTGTTGGCGAGGGTGGCTTCCCTGCGGATTATGGCCAGTTCAATCAGTTCGGCGGGTAGCAGGTCAGTAAAAACCCGCAGCGCAGAATCATCGTTTTGTGTCATTGCTGTGGATCCCGTGTATTGCGGGTGACAGGGCGACCCGGAGGTCGTCCGTCAAGAGAACTGGATTATGCCAGAAATAATCCGGTGGCCCTATTAGTGGCAGGTGGCGGTGGCAGGTGGTTGACAGGCGGTCTGGAGCGGATGCTCGCGCTTTAGTGCAGGGTGCGGGGGTGGGCGCTAAACAAGCTTTCAACCTGATCGCGGTCAAAACTGTAGTGCTGGTGACAGAACTGACACTCCACATCGACAGTGCCCATCTCATCCACAACGGACAACACTTCGTCGCGGCCAAGGGATAGCAGCATGTCGAGGGTGCGGGCCTCGGAGCAGCTGCAGACAAAGCGCAGGGTGCGGGGATCGAACAGCCTGAGACTTTCTTCGTGGAACAAGCGGGTGAGGATGGTGGTGTTGTCGAGGGTCAGCATTTCTTCCCGACGGAGAGTGTCGGCTAGGATGCAGAGGTGCTGCCAGTACGCATTGCGCTCTTCGCTACTTTGTGTTTTGCAGGGCAGGGCTTGCAGCAGCAAGCCGAAAGCCCTCTCTCCGTCGGCGCAAAGCCACAGTCGGGTTGGCAACTGCTCAGACATGGCAAAGTAGTCTTCAAGGCAGTCGGCGAGACGGGGTTTTTCAAGGGGTACAATGCCCTGATATCGCTCACCCTCAGCGGGATCGACGGTAATGCTCAAATGCCCGTCACCCAGCAGCTGACGGAAATCCTCGATTTCCGGGTTGGCGCCTTCCTTGAGGCGGGCGATCCCCCGCAGGGAATCGTGACGGGTGCAGTCGGCCATCAGTAGTGACAGATCGCCATCCCCTCGGGCCTGCAGGGTGATGATGCCATCGAATTTCATGGTGGCACTGAGGAGTCCGGCGGCAGCCAGCATCTCACCCAGCAGGGCGGCGACAACAGGGGGTTGGCGGCTGTTGTTCAATACTGCCTGGTAACTGTCTGTCAGGGAGATGATCTCCCCGCGCACATCGCTGTTGTCAAAAATAAAGCGATGGAGCTGGTCTTTGCTGGCCATAGGGATTGGGGGTTGCTGAAGGGGTGGGCACTGTAAAAGAGGTTGGGGGGTTTGTCTACTTTCTGAATTAAACGTCCGACTTCAGGCCCAGTCAGTCACAAATCAGACGGTTGACGCCCAACCAGCTGGTGAATCAGCCGCCGCTGCTTCTTGGTGGGCCTTTGTCCGGGATGGGTTTCATGGTCACGGGTGAGACGGCGTTTTTCCGCCAGGATTTCCCGCTGGCGAATGCTGTCTGCGGTTTCGGCATACAGGGTTGCCGCTTCCGGCGCACCGCGGCGCTGGTCGGAAAGGGCGGTGATCAGCACGGTTTTGATGTCCGTTCCCTGGTGGATTTCCAGTGTCAGGCCGACAGCGATGTCGCGGCTGGGTTTGGCACGCTGACCATCCACCTTGACCTTGCCGCTTTCGATGGCGCCTTTTGCGAGATTGCGGGTCTTGAAAAACCGTGCCGCCCACAGCCACTTATCGAGGCGCACCTTATCCACAGCGCTGTGCCCCGGCGTTTGCTGTTGATTCATCTGTGACAGCGGGGGCGGGAAAGATCTCATCAAAATGATGGATGGCAGGGAATTTCCCTGTGTAGTGTGTTGCGTGCTGGCTGTCGGGCTGGTGGATGCAGCATAGATGAGCAATGCCAAACCTGTTGGCGGCTTCGAGGATGGTTTCCGAATCATCAATAAACAGTGATCTGGCCCGGTCAAAAGGGGCGTCATGGAGCAGCGCTTGCCAGAACAGCGGCGACTCCTTGGGGGCGCGGTACTGGTGTGACGAAATGATTCTGTCCAGGTGGTTGCCGATACCCGTCAGGGCGAGCTTGAGTTCAAGACTTTTGGGGTGGGCGTTGGTGATAAGGATGCGCTGTTTGCCCGCCGCTTTCAGTTGTTCGAGAAACCGGATGGCGTGGGGGCGCTCACTGATCAAATGCTGGACTTCTTCCTTCAATTGGCGAATATCCAGGGCCAGTTCCCTGTCCCAGTAGTCCAGGCAATACCAGTCAAGGGTGCCGCGCTTTTCCCTGAAGCGTTGGTGGAGCATGCGGCTCGATTCATCCGGGTGCAAGCCGTGGTGCTCCGCATGGCGACGGGGCAAATGGTTGAGCCAGAAGTGATTATCGAAATGCAGGTCGAGCAGTGTGCCGTCCATGTCGAGCAGGACTGTATCAATGGCGCTCCAGTCAATCATGGCGGATAATGCACCCTTCGATGAGTGTAAAGGCCGCTGAGTATGCCTGTGGAGCCGCAAATATTAAAGCGACGTGAAACCGCCCGCACCCGCCTGTTTCGGGTTGAGGAGTTGCTGCTGCGTTTCAGCAATGGCGCCGAGCGCATCTATGAGCGACTTTGCCACCCCAGTCATGGTGCAGTATTGATAGTCCCTATGGTGGATGAGGACACAGTGCTGCTGGTGCGGGAATACGGCGCAGGTGTCGAGGGTTACCAGCTGGGCTTGCCCAAGGGCGCCCGCAATGCCGGAGAAGATCGCCTGGTGGCTGCCAACCGGGAATTGATGGAGGAGGTGGGTTACGGCGCCCATCACCTGGAATTTCTCAAGTCGCTCACCCTGTCCCCCGGTTATATGGGCCACGATATCGATGTGATCCTGGCCCAGAACCTCTATGAACATCGCTTGCCAGGGGATGAACCCGAACCCATCGAGGTGGTGCCCTGGTCCCTGCGGGACCTGAAAAGTCTCGTGGCACGGGATGATTTCACCGAAGGGCGCTCCCTGGCAGCCCTCTACCTGGTGAGGGACCTGCTGGCGCGATGACGCTCCACGGTCCCGGCCCGCCAGTGGCATACCAGCTTCTTGAACAGATGATGGCTGCTGCCCGCCAGGCAGGGGACGCCATTATGGCAGTGTATGGGGAGGATGACCCCGGAATCATCAGCAAAGCCGACAACACCCCCGTTACCCGTGCCGATCTCAATGCCCATCACATTATCGCCACGACCCTGAGTGCGATACACCCTGTCCTGCCGTTATTGTCTGAGGAGGCGGAGCTGCCACCCTATGATGAGCGCCGTCGCTGGCGACGTTACTGGCTGGTTGACCCCCTCGACGGCACCCGGGAATTTATACGGCGCAGTGGTGAATTTACCGTGAATATTGCCTTGGTGGAGGACGGGGTGGCTGTGTTGGGGGTGGTCTATGGGCCAGCCAGCAGGATACTCTACGCTGGATGCAGGGTCGGGGCGGACCCCAGCCAATGGCAAGCATGGAAAATGGATGCCGGTAGCCTGGCGGCACAAATCCACGCCAGGCGCATTGATCAGCACTCCAGCGCAGCAGCCATGAAGGTGTTAGGCAGTCGCGATCACGGACTGGAGAGGGTCACGCCCCTTATGGGCCGGCTTGCTCAGTTATGGCCCCGGGTGGAAGTGCAGCCCATGGGCAGTTCCCTGAAAATGTGTCTGATTGCACAGGGACTGGCAGACCTGTATCTGCGTTATGGGCCAACCGGTGAATGGGACACCGCAGCCGCCCAGGTCATTGTGGAGGCTGCGGGTGGCGGGTTGTTTCAGCTTGACGGCACACCACTGCGCTACAACCGCAGGGAATCCCTGGTAAACCCGGCGTTTTACTGTGTGGGCAATCCCCATATTGACTGGCCGCTGTTGCTCGCCGACCTCTGAGTTTTCTGGCCCTGGGTAGCAACATGATTCAGAACAGATCATCGGGCAAGCTGCCGTTGCCTGGGTTACTGCTGGCGCCGTTGTTGCTGGCGGGACGGCCGCCCCGGGACAAGGGTGGCGTTTTTTCTTCCAGAAAATATTCGAATACTGCTCCGGGGTAGCCCGGCCCCACCCGCTGTCCCGTATTGGGATCAATTCTTGCCGTCACCAATCCCGGCGGCTGGGGGCGAACCAGGGTGGGCTTGTCTTCCAGTGCGACTTTCATAAAGTCGATCCAGATGGGCAGGGCTGCGGAGCCGCCATATTCATTGCGGCCCAGCAAATGGTTTTCGTCAAAGCCTATCCACACTGTTGTCACCAGGTGCGGGCTGTAGCCGGAAAACCAGGCATCGCGGGGTCCATTGGTGGTGCCGGTTTTGCCCGCAATATCCGTTCTGTTGAGAACCAGCGCTTTTCTGCCGGTGCCCAATTTGATGGCATCCTGAAGGATGGAGTCCATGATAAAGGCAACCCTTGCGTCCATGATCCTCTCGGCTCTGGTGGGCAGAGCCGTTGTCTCCAGAGCGGCTGCTTCAGCCGCCTGGGATGTTGGCGCAAACAGCTGTTCCAGTGCGTAGGGCTGGCTGGATTGGCGGGGTGTGATGGCGTTCCCCGCGTCGCATTCCCGGCATACGGTGGCTGGATTGGATTGATATATCAGTACGCCGTCCTCGGTTTCGATCCGCTCCACCAGGTGATGGTTTACCCTGTAACCACCATTTGCAAACACCGTGTAACCATTGGCTATGAGCAGGGGGGTCGTTGCCTGGGTGCCCAGAGCCAGGGACAGGTTTTTCGGCAGGGACTCGGGGTCAAAGCCGAAGCGTTCCATGCTGGCGATGGTGCGCTTGACGCCGATCTGGCGCAGGATGCGGATCGACACCAGATTGCGGGACAGATACAGGGCCTTGCGGATGCGGGTAGGACCGTAGAACCTGCCGCTGTCATTTTCCGGCCGCCAGACTTTTTCCAGGTTGGGGTCGCGGAACACCACTGGCGCATCATTGATCAAGGTGGCGGCGGTCATGCCGCTCTCCAGCGCCTTGGCGTATATGAAAGGCTTGAAGTTGGAGCCGGGTTGTCGCTCGGCCTGGGTTGCCCTGTTGAAATGGCTCAGTTCGAAGTCATAACCTCCAACCAATGCCCTGATGGCACCGTTCTCCGGGTCGATGGACACCAGGGCGCCCTGTGCCTGGGGCACCTGCGCCAGCAGCCAGGTTTCCTCTGGTCCCCTGCGCACACGGACAAGATCGCCAACTTTGAACAGGGTAGTGAAATCCCGCACCGGCGCAGAGCGGGCGTTTTCATTGATATAGAGTCGAAAGCCGCTATTGTTGGCCAGCAACAGGCTGGCCTCAGCGCCGAATTTCAACTGCAGGCCCATTTCTTCAGGGTTCACCGAGGTAACGATAGCGGCCTGCAGTGAACCTGAATCCGGTGTCTTGACAAGGACGTCGGGCCATGTGTCCCTGTCGGGCAGGTGCCTTTCAGGGCCGCGGTAGCCGTGGCGGGCATCATAGCTGTCAAGACCTGCCCGCAGGGACTGGTTGGCCGCCCGTTGCAGCTTGCTGTCTACGGTGGTGAACACCCGATAGCCCTCGTTGTAGGCGTCGAGCCCGAACCTGTCCACAGCCTCCTGGCGTGCCATTTCGGCAACATAGGATGCCTCCAGTTCACGGCTGGGACCGTGGTAGCTGACGTTCAGGGGAGCGTTGAGGGCTTCCTCCAGGCGAGCCTGGTCAATAAAGCCCAGTTTGTGCATGCGTCTGAGGATCCAGTCGCGGCGCCCCATGGCCCGGACAGGGTTGACCAGAGGGTTAAAGGCGGAAGGGGCTTTGGGAAGGCCTGCGATCAGGGCCAGCTGATCCAGGCTCAACTCATTGATATGCTTCCCATAATAAACCTGGGCTGCAGCCTCAACCCCGTAGGCGCGACTGCCAAGGAAGATTTTGTTGGCGTAGAGGGTCAGTATTTCGTCCTTGTTCAGTTCCTCCTCGATTCTGAAAGCAAGAAGTATCTCATTGAATTTACGGATAAAACTCTGTTCAGTAGAGAGAAAGAAATTGCGTGCCAGCTGCATGGTTATGGTACTGCCGCCCGACTGGATTGAGCCGGTGGTCACCAGTTCCACTGTTGCGCGCATCAGTCCGGTGATATCCACCCCGTTGTGGTTGTAAAAGTTGTCGTCTTCGGCGGAAAGGATGGCGTGGATAAAATCCCGGGGAATATCGGCGAACTCCACAGGTGTTCGGCGTTTTTCACCAAACTCGCCCATCAGGAGTCCGTCCCTGGAGTAAACCCGCAGCGGTGTTTGCAGCTTGACGGTACGCAGGGCTTCCGGGGATGGCAGCTTTGGGCTCAGGTAGAGGTAAAAACCGGAGGCGATCACCAGCGCCAAAGCCCCTGAAAATAGCGCGCAGTAAAGCGAAAACTTACAAAATTTACGGAAATATGGTTTCATTCGCTCACCGGGTCTGCCATGCCCGACATTATAAGATCAATAAAGAATTCAATGCATCATTTGCAAAGCGCGAACAATAAGTTAAAGTTGTTTCTAACAAGCTGCTCGCAACAGTGGGATATAGCAAACAAAATGGAAATCTTCAGTTTTCTGAAAGCGAAATCCAGGGCCGTTCTGGGGTTGGATATCACCTCGTCGTCGGTGAAATTGCTTGAATTGAGCAGAAACGGCAACCGCTACCGGGTGGAGAGCTATATGGTTCGCCCACTGCCCCCGAATACGGTTGTGGAAAAAAATATCAACGATGTTGAAGCCCTGGCGGACACTATTCGCAAGCTGGTGACCCAGGCCAAGCCCAAAACCCGTGCTGTAGCAGCTGCAGTGGCAGGTTCTGCGGTGATAACCAAAATGATTGAAATGCCCTCCGGACTCAGTGACCAGGCCCTGGAAACGCAGATTTCCCTGGAAGCCGACCAGTATATTCCCTATCCCCTTGAAGAGGTTGCGCTGGATTTCGAGGTGGTGGGGCCATCCACGGTTAACCCTACCCAGGTAGACGTATTACTGGCCGCTTGTCGCCAGGAGAATGTCCAGACCCGTCAGGATGCCATTGAACTGGGCGGGCTGGAAGCAAAAATCATTGATGTGGAAGTGTTTGCCATGGAAAGGGCATTCAAGTTGGTCAGCCAGCAAATGGAACAGTCCGCCGACCAGGTTGTTGCTGTGGCCGACATAGGCTCCACCATGCTGACACTCAGTGTCCTGGTCGACAGTAAAACTGTTTACACCCGTGAGCAGTTGTTTGGTGGCAAGCAGGTGACAGATGAAATCCAGCGTCGCTACGGACTCTCATTCCAGGAAGCGGGCCAGGCGAAAAAACAGGGCGGCTTGCCAGAGGATTACGAAATGGAAATCCTTGAGCCCTTCAAGGAAGCGCTCATCCAGCAAATTTCCCGATCCTTGCAGTTTTTCTTCTCTTCCAGCCAATACAACTACATCGATCAGTTGGTGCTCGCCGGTGGCGTAGCCGCCATGGAGGGATTGAAGGAGGAGGTGGAGGAAAAACTGGGATTGCCCACTATGGTCGCCAATCCCTTTGCCAACATGGCGGTGTCCAGCAAGGTTAATGCCATCGCACTGGGCAATGATGCCCCGGCCATGATGATTGCCGTCGGCTTGGCCCTGAGGAGTTTTGACTGACATGGCAAAGATCAACCTGCTTCCCTGGCGGGAAGAATACCGTCAGACCAAAAAGCGCGAATTTATTGAAATTGCCGCAGTGGTACTGATGATGGCTTTGTTGTCAGTTTTCCTGTGGGATCGCGTGATCGATGCCCGGATCGACAACCAGACCAGTCGCAATGAACTTCTCAGCAGCGAAATTGCTGTGCTGGAAAAGCAGGTCAAGGAAATTGACGAGTTGAAACGAAAGAAACAGGAAATGATTGATCGCATGTCCGTCATTCAGGCGCTACAGGCCAATCGCCCGGATATTGTCCGCATCTTTGATGAGCTGGTTAAGGCTACACCGGAGGGCGTATACCTGACTCAGTGGCAGCGGGTTAAAGATAATGTGTCGATCACAGGTTATGCCGAATCCAATAATCGGGTGTCCGCATTGATGCGCAATCTCGATGCATCCTACAAATTTACCGAGCCCAATCTCACCAAGGTGGAGGCTGACCCGGCTATGGGGGAGCAGGGCAACAAATTTGAAATGCGGGTGCAACTCATCAAGCCGGAAGTCGTGGTTGACCAGGAAAACACAGGGGCGTGAAGCATGGCTAACGGCAATTTTATCAGCCAGTTAAAAGAAATCGATTTGGGTGAACTTGAATTCAACGCCATCGGTGTTTGGCCATTGCCGGTGCGGCTTGCCCTGCTGCTGATTATTTTTGCACTGGTTCTGCTGGGCGCTTACTACTTCCATATCAGCGATCTCAATGCGACCCATGACCGATTGCAGGCCCAGGAACTGACGTTACGCAAGTCGTTTGAGGAAAAGGCCTTCGAATCTGCCAATATTGATGCATACCGGGACCAGATGGTTGAGCTGGAAACCTCCTTCGGTGCATTGCTGGCACAGCTTCCCAGTGATACTGAAGTGCCCGGCCTCCTTGAAGATATTACTGAAATTGGCTATGGCAGCAGTCTGGACATAAAAAGTATTACCCTGCAGCCAGAAGTGACAGGGGAGTTCTATGTTGAACTACCCATCAAGATTGTGGCCAATGGCGGCTATCATGATTTCGGCGCTTTTGTCAGCGGCGTATCCGGGTTATCGAGGATTGTTACCCTCCATGATTATGTGATCGAGAAAGATGAGAAAGCCCGGGCACTGCAATTTGAAGTCACAGCCAAAACCTATCGTTACAAGGCTCAGGGTGAATAACCAATGTTGAGAAAAATGAGGATCACCATTGTTGTTGCCCTGATCATCCTCTTGTCGGGATGTTTCGGGTCCAGGCATCAGGATTTGCAAGCTTACATTGCAGAGGTCAAAAGCAGGCCTTCGGGGGAAATCGAACCTGTTCCCACATTCAGTCCCTACAAGGCGTTCAAATACTCCGCCGTTGCCCTGCGCAGCCCCTTTGATCCGCCCCTGCTGGCCATGACCACCGATGGCACCTATGGCAGGTCCACCGTCGCGCCCAATCAAAATCGCCCCAGGGAGTACCTGGAAGAGCATAATTTTGCCGCCCTTACCATGGTGGGGACGATGGTCAGGGATGGGGTTATCTGGGGGCTTGTGGATGATGGTTCCGGTGGTATACACAGGGTTACGCTGGGTAACTATCTCGGCAAGAATCATGGTCGTATAGTTGCGCTCACACCGTCCCAGATTGAAGTGGTTGAAATAGTCACGGATGGAAGAAATGGCTGGGTAGAAAATCCCAGGGCACTGGCATTGAGGGAAAAATGAGCGTGAATACTGTTGGGGAGCAAGGTATGAAAGGGTGCAGACGGCTAAAGGCGCGTGCGGTGTATTGGTGGGTGCTGGGCTGGAGTCTGGTGGCAACTGCTGCAACACAGGCGACTACCCTGGATGACATCAAGTTTACTTCTCTGCCGGGCAATGAATTTGAGGTGCAGCTGGATTTCTCCGATATGCCCCCCGAGCCTGAAGGTTACACCATTGATGAACCTGCCCGGATAATCCTTGATTTCCCCGGGGTAAAAAGTGCCCTGCAGGAAAAAAAGCATGCCCTCTCCTTTGAAAATGCCCAAAGTGCTGTAGTGGTGTCATCGGAGGAAAAAACCCGGCTGGTTGTCAACCTCAACAAAATGACCGGTTATACCACCGTGCAGCAAGGCAACAGGGTGATACTGCGGGTGATTGGCCTGGCGGCATCCCCGGAGGGGAGTTCCTTCAGAATCACGGGAAGTGACGCTGGGAGTCGTCACACCTCTGCCAGCAGTGCGGGGCGATCAATCCAGAATGTGGATTTTGCCCGATCTGACAAGGGTGAAGGTTTGGTGACCCTGACCCTCTCCGACCCGTCCATCAGTGTGGATGTGTCCCGGGTCGGCAATAAAATTGTTGCCCGGTTTTTCCACACAGCCTTGCCTTCCGGTCTTGACCGGCGCCTGGATGTGATCGATTTTGCTACCCCGGTGAAGACCATTGATACACGATCGGAAGGCACCACCACAACCGTAACCGTGGAGGCCGCCGGGGACTACGATTACCTCGCTTACCAGACTGATAACCGCTATGTCATCAGTTTTAAAACCCTGAGCCCCGTGGAACTGGAAGAGCGCAAATCGAAGTTTACTTTTGTGGGCGAAAAGCTTTCCCTCAATTTCCAGGATATTGAGGTGCGTTCGGTGTTGCAGCTTATCGCCGATTTTACCGAACTCAATCTGGTGGCCAGCGACACGGTGACGGGCAGTATCACCTTGCGCCTGGAAAGTGTCCCCTGGGATCAGGCTTTGGATATCGTGCTGAAAGCCAAGGGGCTGGATAAACGTCTTGAGGGAAATGTCCTTCTGGTTGCACCCGCGGTGGAGATTGCCGAGCGTGAACGCTTGCAGGTCGAGGCCAACAAACAGTTGCAGGAATTGGCCCCGTTGGTGACGGAATTTATCCGCATCAAGTATGCTGATGCCAAAGAGTTGTTTGAACTCTTTGATGTGGATGAAGAGGAGGATCGCCAGAGTCGCCGCAATAATGAAGAACGCCGCACTGCCACCAGCAGTATTTTGTCTGAACGCGGCACGGCGATTGTCGACAAGCGCACCAACACCATTATCCTTACCGACACCGCTGACAAAATTGCTGAATTCCGGCGCTTGGTGGACAAGATCGATATCCCTGTCCGGCAGGTGGAAATATCCGCCAGGATTGTGGTGGCGACCACAGATTTCCGCAAGGAGCTGGGGGTGCGCTGGGGTGCCCAAGGGGCTTCTGCAGTGGGTGATAACGTATTTGGATTCGGTGGTGGTATAGAGAATTTCACCGTTCCCTATAACCCCATGAACCGTTTCCCCCGAGGCCGCGCCCCCTTTGTGCAGGCTGTGGATGAAGACGGTGAACCCATTCCCCCCATTACCCCAACTGGCGCTGTGCAGTCAGCACCATCAGCAGACAATGTTGATATTTTCGACGGCCTCAATGTCGATCTCGGGGTGGCCAATCCTGCCGGCAAGATTGCGTTGCAATTGCTGACCGACAATGCCTACCTCGACCTCGAATTAAGCGCTCTGCAAAACGCAGGTTATGCGGAGATTGCGTCCCAGCCGAAGGTTTTGACCGGCGACAAACAGAAGGCAACCATCCGTTCCGGTAAGGAAGTGGCCTATCAGGAAGCCACGTCAAGCGGTGCCACCAGTGTCGAATTCAGGGAAGCGGTGTTGAAACTCGAAGTAACTCCCCAGATAACACCGGACAATCGTATTGTTCTCGACCTGTTTATTTCCCAGAACAATGTGGCACCGGAAGTCTTTGGCGGTGTGCCTGCCCTGGATATTACCGATATCCAGACCAAGGCCCTGGTGGGTGATGGTCAGACTCTGGTGTTGGGGGGGATATTCCAGTACCAGGAAGTGGACGAAGAGACCAAAGTGCCGTTGCTGGGGGATATCCCCTATCTGGGCCGGATTTTCAAGAATAATTTCCGTTCCAGTGACAAGCGCGAGATCCTCATCTTTGTCACGCCGAAAATCATTGACGATCAACTCCTTGATCGATGAAACCCGGACGCAACCTCTACCTTGTCGGCCCCATGGGGGTCGGCAAGACCACCATTGGTCGCTTGATTGCCCACAAGCTGGGCAAAACCTTCGTCGATCTCGATGACGAAATAGAACATCGCAGCGGCGCTTCCATCCCGTGGATTTTTGACATGGAAGGTGAAGCGGGCTTTCGCCGCAGGGAGTCGGAACTGCTGGAGGAATTCGCCGCCAGGAAAGATCTGGTTCTTTCCACCGGCGGCGGCGCTGTACTTGCTGAAGACAACCGGCGCATCCTGAAAAGTACCGGTTGCGTAATTTTTCTCAATGCCAGCGTAGAGCAGCTCTACCAGCGCACCGCCAAGGATCGCAAACGCCCCCTGCTGCAAGTGCCCGACAGGCGCCAGGTAATTGAGCGGCTGAAGCAGGACCGGGATCCTTTTTACCGTGAAGTTGCCCATCTGGTGTTTGATGTGGGGCAGCGCAACTCCCGCCATGCCACCGAAGCCCTGTTGCAAAAACTCCGGGATCTGGATTGTTGATATGCTAAAGTTCCGGCCTTTCGACTCCGGAATTCATCATGAAAACACTTCAGGTTGACCTGGGTGACAGAAGTTACCCCATTCACATAGGCGCTGACCTGCTCGGCAACCCGGACCTTTTGTTGCCCGGGATTGCGGGCAGTGAAGTGCTGGTTGTCACCAATGAAACCGTGGCGCCACTCTACCTGGACAAACTTTTGGCGGCCCTGCCAGGGAAAAGGGTCGATAGTCTGATACTGCCCGATGGCGAACGGTTCAAAACCCTTGAGACCCTTTCCCTGATTTATCAAAGGCTGCTGGAATTGCGCCACAGCCGCAAAACAACACTGATTGCGCTGGGCGGCGGTGTGGTGGGTGATATGACCGGATATGCTGCGGCGTCCTATCAGCGCGGTGTCAGGTTTATCCAGGTGCCCACCACACTGCTGTCCCAGGTAGATTCCTCCGTGGGGGGCAAAACCGGCGTCAATCACCCTCTGGGTAAAAACATGATTGGTGCTTTTCACCAGCCTGTGGCGGTGGTTGCAGATGTCGCTACGCTGGATTCGCTGCCTGCCAGGGAGTTCAGTTCGGGCCTCGCCGAGGTGATCAAGTACGGCCTGATCTGTGATAAGCCCTTTTATGAGTGGCTGGATGACAATATCGCAGCCCTGATGAGCAGGGATCGCTCTGTCCTGGTGTACGCAGTGGAGCAATCCTGCCGCAACAAGGCGAGGGTAGTGGCCGCTGATGAACGGGAGTCAGGATTGCGTGCCATCCTCAATTTTGGTCACACCTTCGGCCACGCCATTGAAACAGCCCAGGAGTACAAAGGGCTGCTGCACGGGGAGGCCATTGCCGTGGGCATGGTGATGGCTGCTGATTTATCGGCTCGACTTGGCTATATAAACCGCCATGAAGTAGGCCGCTTGAGTTCTGTCCTTGGCAGAGCAGGGTTACCCTGCTCTGTACCTGCAGGAATGACCCCAACCCAGTTTGTGGAACACATGGCGGTGGACAAGAAAGTCGCCGACGGGGTTGTGCGTCTGATACTGCTCAAATCCATCGGCGAGGCATTCGTCAGTGATGATTACAGCCGCCCGCTACTTGACGCTGTCCTGCAGGATTGTTGCGGTTAATCCCGGTTTTTCTCAGTCTGATTCCCAGCTGCAGCAATTCTCCAGGCCCGATCATTGCATGCCCTGTGAGGAAATGGCGCTACAGATCTTGCGGCCACCAGTGGCCAGGTGATTTCAGCCCTTATTTGTCCAGCAGTGTTGCGGTGTGTAAAATGTTCGTCCTTTCGTCGGCGGGAGTGCGCCTCTGCGCTGTTGTCTTTTTTGTAACCTCCTGATTTGTCTGGAATTATTTTATGTCGCAAGGCTTGTATCGGCTGGATGAATTTCGTGACAACTGTGGTTTTGGACTGATTGCCCATATTCACGGGCAGCCCAGTCACAGATTGTTGGCGACAGGGATCGAAGCCTTGACTTGCATGACCCACCGTGGCGGCATTGCTGCTGATGGTAAAACCGGTGATGGCTGTGGTTTGCTCATTCAAAAGCCCGACGGGTTTCTGCGCCTTATGGCGCTGGAGCTTTTTGGCGCCGAGCTGCCAGGACAATACGCCGTAGCATCAGTCATGTTCAGCCTTGATGACAACCTGCGGCAGGCCGCCAAAACCGTGATGGCAGAGGAAGCCCGGGCCCAGGGCCTCAAAGTGGTTGGCTGGCGCCAGGTGCCCACCGATAACAGTATCCTCGGCGAAATTGCCCTGCGCACCCTGCCCGCGTTTGAACAGCTCTTTCTCGTCCCTGTGGATGATATCGACGAGCAAAGCCTGAATGCCCGCCTGTTTGTGGTGCGTCGCAAGGTAGAGCAGCGACTGGATGCGGATAAAAGCTTTTACCTGGCCAGCCTCTCCACCAAGGTGTTGAGCTACAAGGGCCTGATGATGCCCGCTGACCTGACCACATTCTTTCCCGATCTGCGCGATCCCCGGGTTGAAACGGCAATCTGTGTCTTTCACCAGCGTTTTTCCACCAACACCATGCCCCTGTGGCAGCTGGCCCAGCCGTTCCGCATGCTGGCCCACAACGGTGAAATCAACACAATTCTCGGCAACCGCAACTGGTCCGTGGCCAGAACCCCCAAGCTCAAGTCGCCCCTGCTGCCGGAATTGGCTGATCTCGCCCCCCTGGTAAACCGCACCGGTTCCGATTCCTCGAGCCTCGACAATATGCTGGAGTTGCTGGTGGCCGGTGGTGTGCCACTGCACCGGGCTGTGCGCATGATGGTTCCCCCCGCCTGGCACAATGTCCAGGACATGGACTCCAGCCAGCGCGCCTTTTTCGAATACAACGGCCTGATGATGGAGCCCTGGGATGGCCCTGCGGGCCTGGTCATGACCGATGGCCGCTATGCAGTCTGCGCCCTGGATCGCAATGGCCTGCGCCCCTCCCGCTGGGTACTTACGGATGATGACATCATCACGGTGGCGTCCGAAGTGGGCGTCTACGGCTACAAGCCGGAAAATGTGTTGGCCAAGGGGCGCCTGGGACCCGGTGACATGCTGTCCATCGATACGGTGGAGGGCAAAATTGAAACCCGCGCCGACATTGATCAGCGCCTCGCGGCGTCCCAGCCCTATAAAAAGTGGCTGCGCGAAGGAGCGTTCAAGATCCAGTCCACCATGGAAACCGATAGCATCGAGGTGGAAGGGCCTCTCACCAAAGAGCGCCTGAAAATCTACATGAAAATGTTCCAGGTTTCCTTTGAGGAGCGCGACCAGGTGATCCGCCCTCTGGCTGAAGGTGGCCAGGAGGCGGTTGGTTCCATGGGTGACGACGTGCCCATGGCGGTGCTTTCCCGCAAGCACCGCAACCTGTTCGACTATTTCCGTCAGGAGTTTGCCCAGGTCACCAACCCGCCCATCGATCCGCTGCGGGAAGCCATTGCCATGTCCCTCAGCACCCAGCTGGGACCGGAGTTGAACCTGTTCGAGGAAACCCCCAGGCACGCCGTCTATATCGATCTCACCAGCCCGGTGTTGTCGCCGCGCAAGTACTTTGCTCTGAAGAACAACGATCACCCGGACTTTGTCTCGCGCAAGTTCCCCGTGGTATACGATCCGAAGACCTGTGACCTGAAAACGGCAATAGAGCAGCTGTGCGACGTAGTCGAGCAGGCTGTGCGCCAGGATAAGGTAGTGCTGTGCATTCTCTCCGACTACGACCTGGAACCCGGGCTGATCCCCATTCCCATGGTGCTGGCGGTGGGAGCCGTCCACAACAGCCTGATCAAAACCGGCCAGCGCTGCGATGCCAATATTATCGCCAGTACTGCCTATGCCCGCGATCCCCACCAGATCGCCGTGCTGATCGGCTGTGGCGCTTCGGCGGTATACCCCTACCTGAGCTACCATGTGCTGTTTGATATGGTTAATCGCGGTGAATTGCTCACGGATGTTGACACAGCCTTCAAGAATTACCGCAAGGGCATCAACAAGGGGCTGATGAAAATCCTCTCGAAAATGGGGATTTCCACCGTTGCCTCCTACCGGGGCGCCATGCTCTATGAAATCATCGGCCTTGCCAGCGATGTGGTGGATCTGTGTTTTCCCGGTATCACCAGCCGCATTCAGGGCGCCAGTTTCAGTCATATCCAGACGGAACAGGAAGCGCTGGCCGCCGATGCCTGGCGCGATCGCAAGCCCATTTCTCCCGGCGGTTTGCTGAAGTTTGTTCACGGCCAGGAATACCACGCCTACAACCCGGATGTGGTGCAGGCTCTGCACGTTGCCGTGCGCTCCGGCCAGTATGAAGACTGGTGCCGCTATTCGGCCCTGGTCAATGAGCGCCCCGTGGCCACCCTGCGCGACCTGTTTCGCCTCAAAACCGAGCAGCAATCGGCCATCCCCCTCGACCAGGTGGAACCCATAGAGACCATTATCCAGCGCTTCGATTCGGCGGGAATGTCCCTCGGCGCCCTGTCCCCGGAAGCCCACGAATCCCTCGCTGAAGCCATGAACCGTCTCGGCGGGCGCTCCAATTCCGGAGAGGGTGGCGAAGACCCCGCCCGTTACGGCACCCTGCGCTCCTCGAAGATCAAGCAGGTGGCTTCCGGGCGCTTTGGCGTGACCCCCCACTACCTGGTCAATGCCGATGTTATCCAGATCAAGGTGGCCCAGGGCGCCAAGCCAGGGGAGGGTGGGCAGTTGCCCGGCGGCAAGGTCAACCAGCTGATAGCCAGGTTGCGCTATTCCGTGCCCGGGGTGACACTGATTTCACCGCCACCCCACCACGATATTTACTCCATCGAAGATCTGGCGCAGCTGATCTTTGACCTCAAGCAGGTCAACCCGCAAGCGCTTATTTCCGTCAAGCTGGTGTCCCGCCCCGGGGTTGGCACCATCGCCGCCGGGGTGGCCAAGGCCTATGCCGACCTGATCACCATTTCAGGCTATGACGGCGGCACTGCCGCCAGTCCGCTCACTTCCATCCGCTACGCCGGCTCCCCCTGGGAGCTGGGTCTGTCGGAAACCCACCAGACCCTGCGCGCCAACGATCTGCGGGACAAGGTGCGGGTGCAGACCGATGGCGGATTAAAAACCGGCCTCGATGTGATCAAGGCAGCGATTCTTGGCGCCGAAAGTTTCGGTTTTGGCACCGCCCCCATGGTGGCCCTGGGCTGCAAATACCTGCGCATCTGTCATCTCAACAACTGTGCCACCGGCGTCGCCACCCAGGACGAGACTCTGCGCCACGATCACTACGTCGGCAATGTGGAAGTGGCCATGAACTTCTTCCGCTTTGTGGCCCAGGAAACCCGCGACTGGCTGGCCCGGCTCGGCGTCGCCAGCCTGCAGGATCTGATTGGCCGCGTCGACCTGCTGGAAATACTGCCCGGTGAGACGGCCCGCCAGCAAAATCTCGATTTGCGTCCGATACTGCACAGCGATGACTATCTGGCGTCAAAACCCCAGTTTTGCACCCAACCGAAAAATGAACCCTTCGACAAGGGCGTCATGGCAGAACGCATGGTTGAAGAAATGTTGCCAGCCATCGAAAACAAAACCGGGGGTATTTTTCACTACAGTATTTCCAACTGCGATCGCTCCATCGGCGCCCGCATCAGCGGTGAAATCGCAAGGCGCTACGGCAACCAGGGCATGGCGGACAGCCCCATTCACGTCAACCTCAATGGTGTCGCCGGGCAGTCCCTTGGGGTATGGAACGCAGGGGGGCTGGAGATCGTGCTCACCGGCGATGCCAATGACTATGTGGGCAAGGGCATGACCGGGGGCAAGATCGTTATCAAGCCCCCCAAGGGCAGCCGCTTCAAATCACGGGAAACCCCCATTATTGGCAATACCTGCCTGTACGGCGCCACTGGCGGTAAGTTGTTTGCCGCAGGTCGCGCCGGGGAGCGCTTCGGCGTGCGCAACTCCGGTGCCCATGCGGTTGTGGAAGGGGCAGGGGATCACTGCTGCGAGTATATGACCGGTGGTGTTATCGTGGTGCTGGGGGATACCGGCTACAACTTCGGCGCCGGCATGACTGGCGGCTTTGCCTATGTGTTGGATGAAACCCGCCACTTCTACGACCGGGTCAACAGCGAGCTGGTGGATGTGCACCGCATCACGGCGGAAAACGTCGAGGCCTACCGCCATTTTCTCAAGGGCATGATCCGCGAATACGTGTCCACCACCGGCAGCGTCTGGGGTGCGGAGATACTCGACAATTTTGAAGATTTTGTCAGCAAGTTCTGGCTGGTAAAGCCCAAGGCGGCATCCCTGGGCAGCTTGCTGGAAAATACCCACGCTGCACCGCAGTAATCCGGGAGAGGCACAACCCATGGCAGAGCGTTTGAACAACAACTTCCAGTTTATTGAGGTTGAACGTCAGGACCCCCACAAGAAATCCCTGGATGCGCGACTCCACCAATTTGTGGAAATTTACGAACCCTACCGGGAAAAACAGGCGGCCAGCCAGGCGCACCGCTGCATCGCCTGTGGCAACCCCTATTGCGAATGGAAGTGCCCGGTGCACAACTACATTCCCAACTGGCTGAAGCTGGTGTCCGAAGGCAATATCCTCGAGGCAGCGGAATTGTGCCACGAGACCAACACCCTGCCGGAGGTCTGTGGCCGGGTATGTCCTCAGGATCGCCTGTGCGAGGGGGCCTGTACCCTTAACGACGGCTTTGGCGCTGTCACCATCGGCAATGTCGAGAAGTACATCACCGAAACGGCCTTCGCCATGGGTTGGCGCCCGGATATGTCCAGGGTGGTGTGGACAGACAGAAAAGTGGCCATCATCGGCGCCGGTCCCGCCGGGCTGGGTTGCGCCGATGTGCTGGCCCGCGCAGGGGTGCGCTCGGTAGTGTTTGACAGCTATCCGGAAATTGGCGGCCTGCTCACCTTTGGCATTCCCGAATTCAAGCTGGAAAAATCCGTGATGGTGCGGCGCCGGGAAATTTTTGAGTCCATGGGTATCGAATTTCGCCTCAATACCGAAGTGGGCAGGGATGTCCACTTCAAGGACATCCTTGCGGACTACGACGCGGTATTCCTTGGCATGGGCACCTACACCTATATGAAGGGTGGTTTTCCCGGTGAAAGCCTCCCCGGTGTCCATGACGCCCTGCCGTACCTGGTGGCCAATGTCAATCGCAACCAGGGCTGGGAAGCAGATGCTGCGGACTTTATCAGCGTCGCAGGCAAGAAGGTGGTGGTGCTGGGGGGGGGCGACACCGCCATGGACTGCAACCGCACCTCGGTGCGTCAGGGCGCCACCAGTGTCACTTGTGTCTATCGCCGCGATGAAGCCAATATGCCTGGCTCGCGCCGGGAAGTGCAGAATGCAAGGGAAGAGGGGGTGAAATTCCTCTTCAATCGCCAGCCGGTGGAGATTATCGGCGACGGCAAGGTGGAAGGTGTCAAGGTGGTGGAAACCCGACTCGGGGAACCCGACGCCCAGGGCCGCAGCCGCCCGGAAGTGATTCCCGGCAGTGAGCAGATACTCCCTGCCGACGTGGTGCTGGTGGCCTTTGGCTTCCGTCCCAGTCCCGCAGCCTGGTTTGGCGACCATGACATTGCCCTCAACGACTGGGATGCGGTGGTCGCCCCCGAGCAGCAAACCTACAAGTTCCAGACCAGCAATCCCAAGGTATTCGCCGGTGGCGATATGGTGAGAGGTTCAGACCTGGTGGTAACCGCCATCTGGGAAGGGCGCCAGGGCGCTGAAGGGATTCTCGATTACCTTAGCGTCTGACGTCTGACGCTTAGGCAAAAGCGGTGGATATGAAGGGGCTTTGAAGAAACCTGTGATCTCAGCGCTTCGAACAGGTAGCAAGACACAAATTTAACCAACAACGTACCTCTCATTCAGGTTGCGCTGTTACCAAATTCAAGGAGTAGTTGCGTCGGACGTCAAGCGTCAGACGTCAGACCAAAAATGACCAAACTCAAAAACGACACCTTCCTGAAAGCCCTGGCGCGCGAGCCGGTTGAATACACCCCCGTGTGGATGATGCGCCAGGCCGGGCGATATTTGCCGGAATACCGCGCCACCCGCAGCCAGGCAGGGGACTTTCTCGCCCTCTGCAAGAATACGGATCTGGCCTGTGAGGTTACCTTGCAGCCCCTGCGGCGCTATGCCCTGGATGCTGCCATTCTGTTTTCCGATATTCTCACTATTCCCGATGCCATGGGCCTGGGACTCTACTTTTCCGAAGGGGAGGGTCCAAAATTCCACAATCCCATCACCACGGAGCAGGATGTGGACCGTCTGCAGGTGATTGATACGGCCAGGGACCTGCCCTATGTGCTGGATGCGGTGCGTGCCATTCGCGGCGCCCTTGGCAACAGTGTCCCCCTTATTGGTTTTTCCGGCAGTCCCTGGACCCTCGCTACCTACATGATCGAAGGGGGCAGCACCCGGGAATTCAGGAAGAGCAAGCTGTGGCTTTACAACAATCCTGAAGGATTGCACCGGCTGTTGGACAAGCTGGCACTGTCGGTGACCGATTATCTCAACGCCCAGATTGCCGCTGGCGCGCAGGTGGTGCAGATATTCGATACCTGGGGCGGTGTGCTCAGTGACAGCGCCTACCCGGAGTTTTCCCTGGGGTACATGGCAAAGATCATTGCCGGGCTGACCCGGGAAGCCGAAGGCCGCAAGGTCCCCGTCATTCTGTTCACCAAGGGGGGCGGCCAGTGGCTGGAGGCTATTGCCGCCACCGGTTGCGATGCCGCCGGGCTGGACTGGACCACCGGCATTGGCAATGCCCGCGCCAGGGTGGGCGACCGGATTGCCCTGCAGGGCAATATGGATCCCGCCCTGTTGCGTGCGTCCCCGGCCCGGATTGAAGCGGAAGTGGCATCCATACTGGCTGATTTCGGCCAGGGTGATGGCCATGTTTTCAACCTGGGGCATGGTATTACCCCCGATATTGACCCCGACCATGTCAAGGTCTTTATTGACGCAGTACACAAAAGTTCAATCCGCTACCACCGTTAGGGCTGGTTTGGCTCGTTATTGGTCGCCAAAATCCCCCGACCAGAGTTTAATGGTTGCCAAAGTCAAACTTGGTAGTATGCTTTACCTGTAAGCTCCCTTGTTCAGGGGGTTCGATCCAAGAGGCGTTACCCAGACCAGGCAGCCTGGAACCCATTGTATGTCTATCAACCAGATTCAGATCAAGGTGCAGGATCTTACCTTGGGCATGTATGTGTCGAGTCTGGACAGGCCGTGGTCGCAGACACCCTATCCCCTCCAGGGTTTTTTTGTTCGCTCTCCCCGCGACATAGAAACCCTGAAGGCGTATTGCAAGCACGTCTATATTGATGTCACCAAAGGGCGGCGTCCCATCAATGTTGACAATCTGGTGGTCCCTGACCCGTCTACCCGCCAGACACCCCGTGCAGCTCTTGGTGATTCCTTTTCCCTGGCCCCCTTTGATCGCACGGGTCAACAGGTCAAGCCTGTTGCTTCCAGACCCGCCCCGGTGGATATCCGTGCCGGGGTTTACCAAACCACAGTGCCCATGCGCATTGAGGCTGCACGGGCAGAAAATATTGTCCGCACCCTCAAAGGTCAGCTCACCCTCTCCACCAAACAAATGCTCAAGGGCAAAGCGGTTGATTACCCGAGCCTCAAGCGTAGTGTTGAGGATATGGTGGCGAGTGTGTTGCGCTGCCCCGATGCTCTCACCTGGCTGCTGCGTCTGCGCCAGAAGGACCAGCAAACCTATGATCACGCCTTGCGCTCTGCCCTGTGGGCAGTGCAATACGCCCGTTTTATCGGCATGCCATTGGAAGAAATCAACCTTTTATGTCTTGGCACCCTGCTCAAGGATGTGGGCAAGCTGAAACTCTCTGCAGCGCTGCTGCGCAAGGCCGACAGGACCCGGGAAGAAGAAGCAGAATACCGCCATTTTGTTCTCTATGGTGTAGAGATGCTGCGGGATGCGGGATGTATTGAGCCGAAGGTGATTGCAGTGGTGCGCTACCATTGTGAACGCCTGGATGGCAGCGGCTTTCCGGAGGGGGTTGCCGGCAACAGGATTCCCATGCTGGCCCGCATTGCCGGTATAGCTACTGTCTATGATGCCATTTCCAATCCCCAGGAATCCCAGGTGCCTGTGGCCCCGTCACGGGCCGTCAGTTTCCTCTACAACATGCGCAATTGTGCATTCCAGGAAGATCTTGTTGTCAGCTTTATCAAGTCTGCAGGTCTCTATCCCACGGGAACCCTGGTGGAATTGACCACCGGGGATCTGGGGGTAGTCCTTGACCAGCACCCCTCATCCCGATTGACCCCCAAAATCGCTGTGCTTGATCGCTGGGGCGCAGATCTCAATCAGGGATTTATCGTCATAGACCTGAAGGATCAGGATAAATGTCGCCAGCTGTTGATGAAAAGCGGCCGTGACAACATTTTATCCACCAGCAAGATTGCCATTGCCCGGGATCTTGAACCCACGGGCTATGATGTGGATTTTGCGAAAATATCGGCATTTATCATAGGTTCTGCCCCTGAGCGGGAGAAAAAGCCCGGATTGCTGTCTATCCTGCGACAACGTTTGCAGGGCTAGCAGCCTGTCTGACTTAGGGCTGATCTACTGTGGCGGCGTTAAATCGGCCCATATCTCCGCGCTTTTTCGGCACATAGACACCACTATGCACCTCAAAACCGCGAAAATCTGGCCTCGATTTCCCACTCGCCTCGCTACGATCGCCTAAGTCCGACAGGCTGCTGGAAGTTGTTGCGGGGCGCCAGTACCCCCAGTTTCTCTCCCATTCTCACCCCTACCCCGTGGGCAAAGGCGCGGGAAAAGTCCACAGTATTTTCCATGGCCACTATTGCTGTAGAGCCAAAGCGGAACAGCCCCAACTCCTCTCCCCGGTCAAAATGGCGAGCAGTGCCGAAGCGCTCGTGGTGCATTTGTCCGGCCACATAGTGTTCCTGCCATACGGTGGCAATACCCGCGACAAAGATTGCACCCACCAGCACTACCGCCATCAATCCCCTGTCAGTTTCGAACAGACAAACCAGGCGTTCGTTGCGGGCAAAGAGTCCCGTGACATTATTTGCTGTGCTGTTGTTGACGGAAAACAGCCTGCCAGGGATGTAGAGGGATTCAATCAGGTTTCCAGGGTAGGGCATATGTACCCGGTGGTAATCCCGGGGTGACAGGTACACCGTGACAAAGGAGCCGTTGGCAAAGCGATCGGTCTGCTCCCGGGACAGCCCCAGCAGGGACTGGGCTGAAAAACTGTGGCCCTTGGCCTGAAATAGGCGACCTTGCTCGATACTCCCCAATTGGCTGATGGCGCCATCAGCGGGGGATATGAGGGAATCTTCTCCCTGCTCAATGGGGCGGGTACCAGCACGCAGATGGCGGGTAAAAAAGTGGTTGAACGAGGGGTAATCCGCCAGATTGTCAGAAACGGCCTCACTGAGGTCGATGTTGTAGCGCTCAATGGCTTTGCGGATAAGGAAATCCTTGAGCTTCGGGTTCTCGCTGGCGGCAATCCTGCCCAGCAGGCGCGACAGGGTGTGCTGGGGCAAAAGCCGCTGCAGTGCCGCAAACAGTTCGCCTTTGTGATCAATACCGCTTGCTACACTCATGCTCCTGCTCCGGTTTCTACCGGGGTGTCGTTGCGGTTGCCCCATTCTGCCCAGGAACCGTGATAACCCTTGATGGCGGGATAACCGAGGATACGGGCCACCAGGTAGGTAAAACCCGAGCGGTGGTGGCTTTGGCAGTGGGTGGCTATGGTGTGGTCTGCGGTCAGACCAAGCCCTTCCAGGTATTCCCTGGCGTCAGTACGGATGCGGTAGTTGCGCTCAGGGTCCATCAGTGAGGTCCACTCGCAGTGGATGGCGCCTGGAATATGGCCGCCACGGCTGGCGACCACCCGGGTGCCTTCATACTCCTCCCGGCTGCGGGCATCCCAGACCAGGTAGTGGTCGCTATCCAGATTGGCACTGATCTCATCAACCTCGGCGATAAAATCCCGGTGGATAGTGACCTCAACAGATGCTGGTTTGGCAGTGGTTACTGCAGTTTCCAAGGGGAATCCCTCACGGCTCCAGGCAACCAGCCCGCCGTCGAGATAGCGCCAGCGATCATGGCCGATGACGTCCAGTGTCCAGGCCATACGGCCTGCCCAGCCGCCACCTTCATCGTCGTACACCACCACTTGGCTTTCAGGGGTAAGTCCCAGGCGACTGAACAGGGCATTAAGCCGTTCACTGTCTGGCAGTTTGCCCGGCGCTGGCGCGCGCCCATCCACCAGCTCTGCCGGTGAAACATGAACGGCGCCGGGTATATGGCCGCGCTGGTATTGCTGGTCACTACACAGGTCGATAATCAGCAGGTCGGCGCCAAGCTGCTGCAGTAATTCCTGCGGTTCAATAAGGCGGGGTAGAGCGGTATTCATGATGACTTCCTGAATAGAAATTGCCTGGTCAGAACGGAGATGTTAACCCTGAGCTATGTCGCGAACAATTTGCTGGTAGCTAAGGTGTCGGGCAGCTGAAATAACCTTGCGGTTTACGGCGTCCAGAATCGCGCAGCCCGGTTCCTTGATATGGATACAGTCGCGAAAACGGCATCCCCCCAGAAACGGACGAAATTCGATAAACCCCTCGGCCACGGCGCGGCTGTCCAGGTAACCCAACCCGAACTCGCGAATACCCGGCGAATCCACCAGGTTGCCACCAGCGGGCAAGCGGTACAGGGTCGCCGAGGTGGTGGTGTGGCGCCCCTTGGCCTTGAGCACCGACAGTTCGCCAATCTGTGCCGCTGCGGGGGGGTAGAGCAGATTAACCAAGGACGATTTGCCCACCCCGGACTGACCCACCAGTACCGAGGTGTGGCGGGAAAAGTAGGCCAGCAGTTCTGCCAGCCCCAACCCGGCGCTGGCGGAAACCCGCAAGATGTCGTAGCCCAGCAGGCCATAGCTGGCAAGCAGGGTATCAAGGGGGTCATTTTCCCTGAGCAGATCCACCTTGTTGAGCAGCAGCAGGGGGCGAATGCCCTGGTCTTCAGCGGCCACCAGGTAGCGGTCGATCAGGTTGGGATGGGGTTCGGGGTGCGGCGCAAGCACGATGGCGATGCGATCCACATTGGCTGCCACCGGGCGCAGTCTGCCGCGGTTGTCGGGACGGGAGATAACACTGCTGCGGGGGCGAGCCGCTTCGATCACGCCTGTGGGCTTGCCGGTCCGCCAGATGACCTGGTCGCCGGTAACAATGTCGTTGACTGTGGCGCGGATATGGCAGCGAAAGGGTTTGTCGCCAGGCATAAAATCCGGTGGCAGTACATCCGCCTGTCTGCCATAGCGGGTGATCACTATCCCTTCCTGTTCAGCGCCCAGATCGCCATCCGCAGCGGCGGCTGTAGCTCCCGGCAGGGTGGTTTGGGTCTGTTTATGCTGGATGCGACGCTTTTGCTGAATGGTAAGACGACGGTTTGCCATCGGCCCTCGAAGGGTCAGTACTGATCGACGGGCAAGGATATAGCATAATGACCGCCAGTGACATAACAGCGAATTGGCAGGAGCAGTAGATGGATAAGATGAACCTGGTCTGGATCGACCTGGAAATGACCGGACTCAACCCCGACAGCGACGTCATTATCGAAATCGCCACGGTAGTGACCGACAAGGATCTCAATGTGCTGGCGGAAGGGCCGGTGTTTGCCATCCACCAGCCTGAGGCTGTGCTGGCCGCGATGGATGAATGGAACACCCGCCAGCACGGCCAGTCGGGCCTTGCCGACCGGGTGCGGGCAAGCCAGGTGAGTACCGCTGAGGCTGAACAGGCCACCATCGCCTTTTTGCGTCAATGGGCTGAACCCGGCGCCTCGCCCATGTCGGGCAATTCCATCTGTCAGGACCGGCGTTTTCTTGCCCGCCTGATGCCGCAGCTGGAACAGTTTTTTCACTACCGCAACCTCGATGTCAGCAGCGTCAAGGAGATCGCCCGCCGCTGGAAACCGGAGAGCCTGAAGGGATTCAACAAGCGCGGGAGCCATCTGGCTCTCGACGATATTCATGACTCGATCGCCGAGCTGGCGCATTATCGGACCCACCTGTTTGACCTTCCCTGAACGGAGCTGGCTAGTCTGGCTTGCCAGCCTTTGCCCACAGCGCGACAAGCACCAGCGGTGTATAGGCAATCAGCGTTGCGGTAAAGCCGTCCAGAAGGCGGGCCGACACCAGCCAGGCCAGTGGCAATAACCACAGCGCCATCACTGCCAGGCTGAAAAGGCAGTAGAGCCTGTGCGCCCTGGAGCGGGCAACGACGGTATCAAGGCCGCTGTCCTGGTAGTGGATCATCAACCGCAGTGAAACCCGCTGGTATACATGGCTGCGATGGGCTTCATAAATTTTCTGCCCGTGCAGCAGTCGGGACAGCAGTGTGATACTGGCATCAGCGACAAAAACCCCCGGCAAAATGATCCACACCCAGAACAGCTGTGGATTGTGGATTCCACTCAACAGTGCCAGTGCGGCAACGATAAAACCCAGCCAGGCACTGCCAGTATCGCCCATAAAGATTCTGGCGGGTGGAAAGTTCCACACCATAAATCCGCCACTGGCGGCAGCGAGCAGTAGCGCAGCAAACCACAACGCCAGCGGGGCCTGCGCCGTGGCGAGAATCAGGGCGGCACAAATACCCACGGCCATGGTGTGTATCCCCGCCAGGCCGTCGATGCCATCCATAAAATTGTAGAGATTGGTCATCCACAGCATCCAGCCCAGGGCGAGGAACAGCGCCACCATGGCTGGCACAGGCAGCCCTGCCACGGATAAACCAGAGGGTGGGTTGAGGCACACCAGAAACACAGTGGCGGCCAACAGCTGAATGCCAAAACGCAGCCTTGCTGACAGTGGTTTCAGATCATCGGCAAAGCCGATGGCGGCGATTGAAAGCCCACAGGTGGTCATGATTGTGACGGGAAAAAATACCGGATGCCCCACCCTTGCTGCCAGCCAGAAGAGGGCGACACTGGTGGCCAGTACGATACCGACGCCACCGCCCTTGGGGGTGGGGACAAGGTGGGAGCTGCGGTCATTTGGGATATCCAGCACCTGCCGGGCCAGTGCTAGCTTCAGTGTCAGCGCAGTGATCAACCAGGCGCTGGCAACAACGGCCAATAGCACACCGCACAACTCGTATGCAGAAAGTTCGTACACGGAAAGCTCATATACAGAAAGCCCATTCAGAAAAAGCCCAGCCGCAGTCACCGCTTATCTCTCCAACAACTGTCGGTAGAGCGCCGCGTACTGCTGACCCATGCGCTCTCCGGTAAAAAGGGCTTCATAGCGCCGTCGCGCGCCAGCGCCGAGGCGCTCTGCCAGGCTCTTGTCAGAGCTCAGTTGCTGCATCGCCACTGCCAGGGCCTTGGGGTCATCCGGGGCAACCACCAGGCCTGTTTCACCGTGGCGGTTGACATAGGTAGTACCAGTGCCGATTTCGCAGGTGATCATGGGTTTGCCGTGCAGTGAGGCTTCCAGCAGGGTCACGCCAAAGGATTCCGATGGCAGGTGGGAGGGAAACACCAGTGCCCGGCAGGTGGACATCAACGCTGACTTGTCCCGGTCACTGATCTGGCCGGGAAAATGCACATGGCTCAAGTTGTGCTCCCGGGCAAATCGCTTCAGGCTTGCTTCCATGGGGCCAGCACCGGCAATCACAATGGGCGTGCGCACTTGCTTCGCTGCTTCCAGCAGAACGTACAGCCCCTTGTAGTAGCGCAAAACCCCCACAAACAGTAAGAAATTGTCGCCAAAACGCCGGATCACGGCCTGGCAATCCTTTTCGCTGGCAGCGGGGTAGCCCGCCTCGTCTATACCAATGGGTATCACTGCTACCTTGTCCCGGTATTCTTGTAGCAAGGGGCTGCTGGCGGCGTAATTGGGAGAGGTGGCAACGATCCGGTCTACACGGCGCAAAAATCCTGTCATCAGCGGGCGATAGAAAAAATACAGTTTTTTCTGCCTGACCACATCGGAAAGATGGCTGACCAGAACGGGCTTACCCCGGGTTTCCGGGCTGGACAGGTGCAGCAGATCGGCAAAGGGCCAGGGGAAGTAGTAGTGAATAATATCCGCCCAGCGCACCTGCTCCCGGAATGCACTGCGCGCCCTGAATGACAGGCTGCAAGAGGCAATCTCCCCGTCACAGGGCGCCCTGTAAACAGTAGCTTCAGGTAACGCCACAACAGGCGCTGAGGTGTTGCGGCTGAGGGTGAATACGCGGTTCTCCACACCCTGCTCGCCGGTGTTCAGGCAGATCTGGCGAATCAGCTCTTCGCCACCGCCCTGGGTATCGGGAAAGTAAGTGCGGTAAACGTGGAGAACCCGGATTGGCGTCCTCTTCGTCAGTTGCGGATCAGACATCCGTCACATTGTCCCGGTGGCGGCCATAACTGTCCTCGTAACGCACGATATCGTCCTCGCCGAGGTAGGCGCCGCTTTGCACCTCGATAATGTGCAGTTCCACCTTGCCGGGGTTTTCCAGGCGATGCACCACGCCGAGGGGAATATAAGTGGACTGGTTTTCCGTCAGCAGCAGTTCCTTGTCACCACAGGTCACCAGGGCTGTGCCGCTGACGACTACCCAGTGCTCGGCGCGGTGATGGTGTTTTTGCAGGGAGAGCTTTTCACCCGGCTTGACCATGATGCGCTTGACCTGGAAGCGCTCGCCGCCGTCGATGGCATCGTAGTGGCCCCAGGGGCGGAACACCTTGCGGTGTACCCGGTGGCGCACAGAGCCCTGTTTCTCCAGCCTCGCGACCACTGCTTTTACATCCTGGGAGCGGTCTCGGCGGGTCACCAGAATGGCATCGTCGGACTCCACTATGACCAGATCATCCACGCCGAGGGTGGCAATCAGGGATTTCTCCGCCGAGACCAGGCAGTTGGTGCTGTCGATACTCAGCACCTCACCGCGCGCCACATTGCCGCTGGCATCCTTGTCGAGCACTTCCCATAACGATTGCCAGGAGCCCACATCATTCCAGCCTGCATCCAGGGGGATAACCACCGCCCGCCCGGTTTTTTCCATCACTGCGTAATCCACCGAGTCGCTGCGGCACTCGCCGAAGGCATCGCCATCAACCCAGGTGAAATCCCGCTCCTCTTTTGCCCTGGCTAGGGAGTCCCTGCAGCAGGTGAGTATATCCGGGGCAAAGCGCTCCAGCTCCTCGATATAGCGCGAGGCGCGGAACATGAACATGCCACTGTTCCAGTAGTATTCGCCGCTGGTGACAAATTCGGTGGCGCGCTGCACATCGGGCTTTTCCACAAAGCGGTCGACGGCGAAGGTGCTTTTCAAGGCCGGGTTCTCTGCCCCCCGGCGGATATAGCCATAACCGGTTTCGGGCTGATCGGCAACTATGCCAAAGGTCACCAGCGCGCCGGCGTCGGCAGCCTGCGCCGCCAGCAGGATGCTGTGGTGAAAAGCTGCGGTGTCGCGAATCACATGGTCAGCGGGCAGCACCAGCAGCAGTGGATCATCGTGGTGGGCCAGGGCATGGAGTGCTGCCAATGCCACAGCGGGAGCGGTGTTGCGACCGTGGGGTTCGAGCAGGATGGTGTCCGGCACATTGCCGATCTGGTGCAACTGCTCCGCTACGACAAAGCGGTGATCCTCATTGCAGATCACCATGGGTGCAAACACATCCAGCCCTGTGAGGCGTTGCACTGTCTCCTGGATCAGGGTGCTGTCGGATGTCAGCGCCAGGAATTGCTTGGGGTAGGCCTGCCGTGATTGGGGCCACAGCCGCGAGCCGCTGCCCCCGGAGAGAATTACTGGAATCATCTGACTGTCCTTTCAACGTCTGTCATCTATGGGTGGGGATTGTACTCGCCGCATCATCAGAGCACAGCAGGGGTTTCAATGGGGTTGCAGGCTTTGCCTGTGGGTGGCGAGCATAATTCCCTGCAACCGCCTGGAGAGTCGCCCCCAGTCGTGTTCATCAAGCCAGCGCTGCTGGTGCAACCTGCTGACGGCAACCTGCTCAGGCGGTGTGGACAATGCGGCGAGCAGTCCCTCGGCAATGGCTGCACTGGTAGTGCCGGGCAGAAACGACACCGCTTCACTGACATCGTCAAAGATATTGAGGGGGGTACAATACACCCGTTGCCCGGTGGCGAGACCCCAGCGTACCGCCGCACTGGAGGATTCCAGGGTGTGCTGGTAGGGGAACACCAGAATATCGGCATTGGCCAGCCATGCGAAGGATTCACTGTCATCGAGAAAGTCAGTGATCAGTGTCACGTGGCGCTCCAGGTCCAGACGGCGGATCAGGTTTTCACAGGAGATAGCGTAATTAACCGATAAGGGTTGCGGATAGCCGGCATTCACCAGCAGCAGGTGGGTGTCCGGATGTTGCCGGTGGAGCAGCGCGAAGGCTTCGATCAGTTCGCGGATACCCTTGTGGGGGAGCAAAAAGCCATAGCTGGCGATCACCCTGCAGCCCGCCAGAATAACGGGGCGACAGACCGTGGTAGAGGGGGTCGCCATGGCGGGTTTGACGACACCATGGGGGAACAGGCAGACATTATCCACGGCGCCAGAGGATTTGAGCCGGTTGAGGTCGGGGACGCTGTGGACAAAAATGCGGGTAATGCGGGATAGCTCCGGTTGCAAACCCGCCAGTCTTACCAGTGCGTTGTCCTGCATCCAGCCGCCAGCGGTGGAGTGGAAGGTGACAAAGGTCTGGATACCCTCGGCATGAAGATCCGCCAGCAGGGCCTTGAGGCCGGTGGCAGAAAAAAAGCCGAAATTGAACTGGATATGCACCTGATCCACCCCCAGCTCCATGATGGTACAGAACAGCTGGTGTGGATAATCGGGGTTGCCCGCTGTCCAGCAGCGGATAACCCGTTCGCCGTCAGCGTCCAGCAGCTCGGCATTGTCATTGGCCAGAATCCAGCAATCCTCGAACGCGGGTGTGAACAGCAATTTGCTGTAGGTGGCGATGCCGCACTTGGTATTCCAGGTGGATACCACCGCCAGTTTGGGTGTTGAGGTTATTGCCTGTCTGGATGAGGCGACGGCTGAACGGACCCGCTGAGCCACCCTGTTCCAGGTGAACTCCGTCTCGATCAGGGCGCGGGCGCGGCGGGTCCTGTGCGCCACATGCTGATCCCACTTGCCGTCCTGCCAGGCGTCCCTGAATCCCTTCATCAGCCGGGCAAGTGACCCCGCATCCGGTTCCACCCACACCGAGTTCATCAGGTTCATATGGGTATCGGCGCGGGCAAACTGATAATCCACCAGCCAGCTGGTGGTGTCGTCGCAAAACTCCCTCTGGCCACCACAGCCAGTGGTGATCACTGGCATATGGTGCAACATGGCCTCCGCCAGGGGCAGGCCGAAACCCTCTCCTCGGCTGGGGGCCACCAGTACCTGACACTCCCTGTAGAGTGCGCGAATGACGCCATCATTCAGATCGCGATTGATCAGGGTAACGGCGGGGGCTGATGGATAGCGCTCCCGCCAGCGGGCAAGCTCGTTATCTATATCGTGGTGGATATTGGGGAACGTCTTGATGACCAGGCTCACGCTATCGTCGGCAACAAATGCTGTGCCATAGGCTTCGAGGAGAACATCAACCCCCTTGCGGGGGAAGCAGGAGGAGATATGCAAAAACCGCAGTCCCTCGCCAAGTTCAGGCAGGCTGGATGAATCGGGTGTCACCGAGAGTATATGGTCAGCGCCTATGCCGGTGTTGTAGAGGGGTGCCGTTACACCATTGTCCACCAGCACCTTGCTGACCCAGGCCGACATGGTGGTGGCCAGATGGCAGTGGTGATTAACCTGTTCCACCAGCGGGTGGGGCAGCACGGATTCTTCCCAGCCATAACAGCCCAGCCCGCCGTTGATGCCCCCCATGGCGGAGAGCTGCATGGGATACATCAAGCGCAGCACAGTGTTGGCAACAGGCGTTGACCTGGCATTGTCTGCCAGCCGTGCGGTATCGGGATGGCTCAACAGAAACTGCGGGTCCGGCTCGTACAGCCCCTCCCCCTGGCTGTCGTACAGCCCGGTGCGCAGCCCCTGGCGGGAAAGGGCCAGGGCCAGTTGATTGTTGACGATGGCCAGGCTGTAGCTGCTGTCGAAGGGACCTTCGATGCGAAAATCCAGTGCTGCGCCCTGACAATGATCGCTGCTGATACCGGTGAGTTGCGCAAGTGGATCGCGCAGTTCCTTTCCCTCAGAACCATTGAGCAACGCTTCCAGCCAGTGCAGACCCCTGATGACCATGCTGCGCCGCAGATCAGGTCTGGTCATCAGGGTGGCAATGGTGGCGGCCAGCGCGGCCGGATCATTGCGGGTCAGCAACAGTGGCGCATCCTTTTGCCAGTCACGGGGTGCGCTACAGTCAGCGGAGCTGTCGGTAGCCAGCACCAGCGGCACCTGCAACAACAGGGCGGCCAGCAGTGCCGTATCGGGTTTTTCAGTTCCATGGCTTTGCAGGAACAAGTCAGCACGGCGGTATTCCCGGATCAGAGACTCCCCCGCCAGCATTCCCGGTAACAAAATGGCGCTGCCGAGATTCAGTGTGCTGATACGCTTCAGCAGTTTGTCACCCTGGGCTTGTCCGCAATCCGCCACCAGGCACAGGGTGACGTTGAGAGCGGTCATGTCACGCAGTACGGCAAGGGTTTCAACCAGTGTCAGACAAAGCTGGTCACCGGCATCGTTGCCCACATAGAGCAGGCGAAAGTGCTCATCGGGATGTTTCAGGGTGTGGTTGGCAACTGTCATTAAAGGGGCTGTTCCTTGCCGATAATATCAATGTCTTTGAGGTACGCCAGCAGTCCGGCAGCCAGGGTGCCAGCATCAAATCGGTCCAGATTGCGTCGCCCGGACAGGGCGAGGGCGTCCCTCAATGCAGGGTTTTGCACTATCTGGCAGGTGGCTGCCGCCATGGCTGCCGGGTCGCTGTGTTCCAGAATCAGGCCCGACTGTCCGAGGGTGTGGGGAATATTGCTGGCGGCAAAGGCCACCACCGGCACGCCGTGAAAACCCGCCTCCACCAGAGGCATGCAGAAACCTTCGTGCTCGCTGGCGCACCAGTAGACAGCACTGTGACGGTAAAGCCAGCGCAGGGTCGGGTTGTCTGTCCGGCCGCTGATCAGCACATCATCCTCAAGCCCCCAATGGCGAATGCGGGCGCGCACCCTGTGCTCGAAAGCGTTGTCAAACACCGGCCCCGCCAGCACCAGCAGGGGCCGTGGCGAACTGGCTGGCCACTGTGCCCGGAGTTGGGCCATGGCATCCACCAGCAGATCCTGGCGCTTGTTCTCCGTGAGGCGACCCACCGACAGGATCACCGGTCGGGATTGCGTCAACACGGGCCAGGGCGGGGCCGCAGCGGGACCATCCAGATCCTCAATATTCACCAGCAAGGGCAGGGTGGTGATATTGCGGTAACCACAGGCTTCCAGTTCACTGCTGTTCAAGGGCGAGTCGCCAATAGCGCCGAGGAAAAGTGCAGGCCAGTCCGCCAGTTGCTGGCGTCCCTTCAGGGCATAGAAGTGGTGCCCCGAGCCTTCCGGAAAGTAATGGGCAGGGGTGATGTTGTGATACACCATCACCATCGGGCAGGTGATGGCGGCCAGCCACTGGTCAAGATCATGACCCATGGAGTGATGCACCAGCAGCAAATCACAGGCGCTGCTGTTGAACAGGTGGATATCCTCGACCCTGTCCCTCAGTTCAAAGGGGGGGCGGTGACTGTAACAGGCCGAGACGCAACCCAGCTGCCGCAGCAGTTGTTGGGTGTAGAAGGCGGCATTGGTCACCCCGTCGCCGGGGGCAACGCTGGGCACAAACTGGTGGATTACCACAGGGGTGGGCATCGGACGTTCTCAGGTCCAGGGCTTGCAGGCAACCACAGCATAATCCTGTGGCCCGTAGAACAGGGTGTTACAGCGCCGCGCCAGTTCATCCTGCTCCGGCAGGTGCCGCTCCACCGGGACAGGGTTGAGGCGGTGCAGGGTCACGTTGGCAAAGCCCCGGTAATTCACCAGAAACTCGGTGAGGGTCGGCGGCAGTGGATGGCGATGGGTGGGATCGATATAAAACAGGTGGGCGGCAGTGATCAGGTTTTCCGGGTTGGGGGTTTCCAGCACCAGCAGCCCGCCGGGCTTGAGGGTGCGCATGGCTTCCACCAGCAGGGTGTTGAGCTGCGCGGTGGTGAGATGCTCGATGACATGGAAAGCCGAAATCATGGCAAGGGATTCACTGTGCGCCCGTTGCAGCCAGGCGATGCCGTCATCCTCCAGGGCTTCAAGCCCCTTGTCACTGCAAATGCCGATATTGCGCTGGTCCAGGTCAACCCCCAGGGGGTTGTAACCCGCCTCCTTCAGCATCGACAGCCATTCCCCGCGACCGCAACCGATATCCAGCGCCGGGGCTGATTTCAATTGCTCCGGCAGTTGCTGCGCCAGCAGCGGAAGATAAAAGGACAGACGCTCCCTGATAAGGGCCGCAGGGCCGCGAAAATGCTCCTCAAAGGCCAGGTAAAACCCCTCATCCAGTGCGGGGGCGACAGCTTCGCTGCCCACCGGCCCGCTGGCAAGCCGGGCGGCCACTGACTGGTAATCGTTGCGCAGGGCGGCAAAGTCAGTATTGACACTGCGGCGCAGGCTGGCGAGCTGCTTTTCCATCTCGGCAATCGCATCCTGACGCAACTGGTTCTGTTCGTGTTCGGCCAGCATCAGGGCGCGTTTGAGGGCGTCGATCTCTTGCATCTGGCGCTGCATCACCAGCACAGTCCGTTTCAGATTGGCACTGCCCATCATCGCGACAAGGATTTCAAACAGTCGGCCCACAAGGGGAGTGCGGATTGCCATCCAGGCCAGCCAAGCCCTGCGCAGATGAAAGCGCTGGGGACGCGCCCGAGCTTCGGGGGAATAGCGCAGCGCGGCGGCGATTATGCTCTTGCTGGTGCCCCTGCGTAACAGATTCAAAAAGTGGGTCAGGCCGCCCTGGTCAGGATCCCGGCCAAGAAAAGTGCAGTACACCCCGTGGATAAATTTCTCATCGTCCAGCGCGTACAGCTCATCCAGCGAGGCCGCTGCAAAGACATTTGAAGCGCTGCTCTCTGTCTGTTGTTCAGCTTGTCCGTGATGGCGTGCAATGCGCTCCTGCACCTCTTTTTCGAGGGCATCAAAATCAATGTCGGGGTTGTTGCGCACAAACATGGATGCTCACCTGTGTTTTTATGCGGGCAGTTGCTCAAAGACCGGATTCAGATTGCACAGGCCGCCAAACTGCGGCCCCCTGATCCCGGACACTTCAAAACGCACGGCATTATCCCACCAGTGGTAGCAGTGGCGGGTGTGATCAATGCCCTCATGGAGCGCCAGGGTGATGGTGTACTTGCCAGGCCCGAGGCGCATGGGAAAACGAAACTGCACATGCAGTTGCTGGCCGCTGGTCATCGCCATGGGGTGATCCAGCATATAACTGTTGGTGCCAAACATATCCTGCCCGAAGCGGTCGCGGATCATCATGCCCAGGGACAGTTCGGGAATGTTCTCGCGGCTGTCGATGCGCACCTGCAGCAGCATTTCCTCGCCGCAGGTGACGGCGGTGCCGAGGGACTGGGCACCAAATGCCTTGACGGATGTAATGGCGGCCTTGAAATTGCCATAGCCGCCTTCCACAACGGATTGCTCGGCGTCATCCATCTCGTCGCCCGCCAGTAACTGGTTGTAATGATTGACCGCTTCTTCCGGGCTGCCATCGGCGACGGATTTGCCCCCGTCGAGGACAATCACCCGGTCGCAGAGCATCTTGACCGAATTCAGGTCGTGGGAGACAAAGAGGATGGAGCCGCCATTACTGCGAAACTCCCTGATGCGGCGCATACATTTTTGCTGGAAGTGGCCATCCCCCACGGACAGGGCCTCGTCTACGAGGAAAATGTCCGGATCGGCGTGGATGGCCGTTGAAAAGGCCAGGCGCATCACCATGCCCGAGGAATAGGTGCGCAGGGGTTCATTGATAAAACGCCCCAGCTCTGCGAACTCGACAATGGCATCGCGACGGGACTCGATTTCTTCCTCTCCCATGCCCAGCAGCAGGCCATTGGTGCGGATGTTCTGCAAGCCGTTCATGGACAGGTCAAAGCCCGTGCCTAGTTCCAACAGGCCGGTGATGCGGCCGCTGCTGCGGATAGTCCCAGCATCCGGAAGCAGCACCCCGTTGAGCAGTTTCAGCAGGGTGGATTTGCCGGCGCCATTGCGCCCGATGATACCGAGGGTCTCGCCATCCTCCACACGGAAAGATACCCCCTGCAGGGCCTGAAAACGGGAATGAAACGGGCGCCGCAGGACAATCTCCTTCAGCCGGTCCGATGGCCGGTGGTAGAGCTTGAAGGACTTTTCCAGTCCGCTGACTTCAATCATGGTGCGGTCTTCATGGTTGTCAGTTCACCCTGTGCAGGCGGCTGCCACGCAGGGGAGGGAGATTTATCGGACTAGAGAAAATCACGGATATCCCGCTCCAGCTTCTTGCCAATGATAAGGCCACAGGCCAGCAGCACAAGGCCAGCGCCCGCAACCACAGCCAGGCTTGTCAGGTCGGGGGTTTGCCCCAGTATGAGGGCGTCGCGCATGGCCCTGGTGGTATGGTAAACAGGATTGAACTCAAACAGCGGCAGCCACCGTTGCGGCAGGATCGTCACCACGTAGACCACTGGCGTCAACCAGAACCAGAACTGGGTGATTACCCCCACCGCCTCCTTGATATCCCGCAAAAATACACTGAGCACCGCGCAGATCAGCCCGATACCGTAAGCCAGCAATTGCTGAACGATGAAAATCAGCGGCAACCACAGGCAGTACCAGCTCCACTGGAAATCGATCAGCCACAGGAAGATGGCGAAAAATGTCATTGAAATCAGGTAAATGATGGTTTCGCTGATCAAGATATAGAGGGGCAAGGTGAACAGTGACAGACGCACCTTGACGATCAGGCTGGCCTTGTCATGGAACACCTGGGTAATGCGTGTCAGGGTATTGGCGAAACAGAGCCAGGCCAACAGCCCCGTCACCAGATATACGCTGTAACTGTATGGCCCCAGGCTTTCCATGCCCATGCCCTCCAGCCGCATCCCCATGATGCTGGAAAAAACCAGGGTAAATATCAGGATATTGGCCAGGGGTAGCAGCAGCGTCCAGAGGGCACCCAGAGCGGAACTGGCGTGGCGATCAATAAGGTCCTGGCGCACAAAGTGCAGTAGCAGGTGCAGGTTCACGGGCAGTCTCCAGCGGCTACCCGCGTGCGCCAGTGATCCAGCAGGTCTGCCACAAGCTGGTGGAGGGAATAGTGTGGCGCCCAGCCAGTGGCGGAGCGAATGGCGCTGCTGTCGCCGCACACGCGGTGGATGTCCGCCGGTCGCAGGCGCTCCGGGTCCTGTGTCACGCGAATGGTTGCAGATGAGGATTGCAGCATCAAATCGAGCACATTGGCGATGGTAGTCGCCTGGCCAGAAGCAATATTGAATACCGAGCCGGAGGTGATGGTGTTTGACCGGGCCAGCTGGATATAGGCATTGACCACATCCTCCACATGAAGGAAATCCCGTTCGGCGCTCAAGTCACCCACCGCAATGACCGCTTCCTGCAAATCGGCTTCAATGCGGGCTATCTGGGCGGCAAAGTCGGGCAATACAAAGCCCACAGCCTGTCCCGGTCCGGCATGGTTGAAGGGCCTGGCCCTGATAATCTGCAGTGAAGAATTGGCGGCGTATTGCCAGGCGGCCAGATCGGCGGCGGCCTTGCTGGCGGCATAGGGATTCAGCGGCAGCAACGGCGAGTTTTCATGCACCGGCTCACCGGCCTGGAAACTGGCGCCGTACATGTCTGAGGAGCCGGTATTGATAAAGGTCGCGGCAGGGTTAGCCTTGACTGCCGCTTCCAGCAAATTCAGGGTACCGTGCAGATTGACCTGCCAGGTCAGTTCCGGGTTGGCAAAGCTGGTGGGAATATGGGACTGGGCGGCGAGGTGGAAAATCACATCGGGCTTCAGGGTTGCCACCAGGTCGAAGGTGGCCTGGCGATCAGTAATATCCAGTTGGTGCCATTCCACCGCGCCAATACTGCCCGTTGACTGGGTGGGGTCAGCAAGGATGGCGTCAAGGGTGGTGGCGTGGCATTTTTCCGGGCTGTAGCCAGCCAGGGCGGTCAGCAGATGCTGGCCGACAAAGCCGTTGCCGCCGGTGACCAGAATTGTTGCGCCTTCGAGGGCTGCCATAAGTACCTTGCGTTCATCGATTCAATTAAGCCGCTGCCACGGGTGATCCCTGTTGAGCAGGAGCACGGTCCTGCGGGCGAAAGGGGTGAGACGTCAGGAACCGGATTCGCCCAAAGATTGGGTTCCTACTGCAACCGCGCCAGATCCGCCTGGTACATTTCGGCAATCATGTCCTCCAGGCTGGTTTGTGCCTGCCAGCCGAGCTTGTCTTTGGCCTTGGCCGGATTGCCGAGCAGTACATCCACCTCCGCCGGGCGGAAGAATTCCGGGTCGATCACCAGATGATCCTCCATGGCCAGTCCTGCCTGGTCAAAGGCTACCTGGCACATATCCCGTACTGTGGTGGTGCGGCCGGTGGCGATCACAAAATCTTCGGCCACGTCCTGTTGCAACATGCGCCACATGGCGTCCACATAATCCCGGGCGTGGCCCCAGTCGCGCTTGGCGTCGATATTGCCCAGGCGCAATTCTTTCGCCAGCCCCAGCTTGATGCGGGCCACACCGTCGGTCACCTTGCGGGTGACAAATTCCAGCCCGCGCAGGGGCGATTCATGGTTAAAAAGAATGCCGCTGCAGGCAAACAGGCCAAAACTTTCCCGGTAATTCACCGTCATCCAGTGGGCGAACAGCTTGGCGGCGGCATAGGGGGAGCGGGGGTAAAAAGGGGTGGTTTCCGATTGCATGGGTTCCTGGATCAGGCCGTACATCTCTGAGGTGGATGCCTGATAAAAGCGCGAGTCCGGCTTGATAATGCGAATGGCTTCCAGCAGGTTGACGGCCCCGAGGCCTGTGACCTGGCCCGTGAGCAGGGGCTGATCCCAGGAGGTTTTGACAAAAGACTGCGCCCCCAGGTTGTAGGTTTCGTCCGGCGCGGTCTTCTGCACGGCGCGGATCAGGCTGGAGAGATCGCTGAGATCGCCCTCCACCAGCTCGATATCATCGCGTATACCCAGCCAGTCGAGGCGACTGAGGTTGACATCGGAGGTGCTGCGGCGCGGCGCAAGGCCGTAAACCCGGTAGCCCTTATCCAGCAAGAATTTGCCCAGATAGGCGCCATCCTGGCCGGTAATGCCGGTAATCAGGGCTGATTTTTTACTCATGCAAGAAATTCCATTGCAGCATCCAGGCAGGATAGTTCTGCCCTTGGGTTGATTGAAAAGCGGCAAACTATAGCACAAGGCCTCTACGTGGTCGCTCCGGGGGCGAGTGGGTCAAACTGTCTCCCGCCACCAGTAACCGCTTCAGTTGCGTCACATTATCACTCCAGGTTTGCCAGCGCATGGCGGTGGAATTCGGTGCCAGGCCTTGCTCGTTCAGGGTTAGCCAATGGCTGACAGTTGCGGCGAGAGTGTGCGGGTCGTGGCCGCTGAAATACAGGGCGTGATCGCCGGCCACTTCGCGGAAGACAGGAATATCCCGGGCAATGATCGGCAGGCCATGCTGGGCCGCTTCAATCAGTGGCAGGCCAAAGCCTTCCCCTTCACTGGCGGCGATCAGGCAGGTGCTGGCCTTGTACACGGCATTGAGGTAGTCGTCACTGATGCCCTCCAGCCAGAACAGCTGTTTGTTGCGGCGCGGGTGCAAATCCAGCTGGCGGGTAATCTGCGGAATGGTGCGGCGCTGGCTGTCATCCAGGGTTTTCCAGCCTTCGTTGCCAATAATCACCAGGTTGACATCCAGCCCTTTTTCCCACAACAGGTCAAAAGCCGCCAGGGTTTGCAGGTGCCCCTTGCGGGGTTCTATTGTGCCCACCATCAAAAAGCTTGGCGTTGAGGCCAGTTTGCCGAGGACTTTTCCGGCCTTGCGGGGGAAACCCTTACTGGGCAATGAAGCGTCAATATCGGCGCCGTGGTGAATCACGGCAATGGCGGGCAGATGTTCCGCCTGCTGCTGCAAGCGGCGCACATCCGCAGCCACGGCGCGGGAAATACAGATCAGCCGGTCGGCAAAGGCGCTGATCGCAGCGAGCCACTGGCTGTGGGGTTGGTGCGTGCCCGGAGGGAAAAATTCCGGTGCGGTAATGGGCAGCAGGTCGTGCACCAGGATAGTGATACTTATCCCCTGTGCTTTAAGTCTCTGGAAAAGACCGTCCCGATGGGCATGAATGATCCCGTGGGCGTAAAAATCGGGGACATAGAGAATATCCCCTGCATTCACATCGATCACTTCATCGGGCACCCTGAAGTGGTGCAGGTTGAGCAGGCTGCTGGCGTAGCGCCGGGCATAGCAGTAATACCAGTGGCCATTGTGTTCCGTGAGATAGACCGGCTCCACCCGCATGCCCTGGGGGGGCTGATTGATCAGTGCCAGCAGCTGGGCACGGGCCACCCGTTCGATACCGGTTTTGAGATCACTGCGCACCAGGGCGGAAACATCCACCAGCAGTTGGCGCTGGACAATGGTCGGGGGTGTTGTGACCGCCAGTTGCTCTGCCGCTGTGATCAAGCGGGTATCATCTGCCCCGGCGGGAGCCAATGCTGCCAGGGTCTCGTGCAGTTTGGCACCGTAGCCCTTGTCCAGCTCATCACAGGCTTGTTCGATGGCCTCGGCGTACTGGCGGGCACAGGCGTCGGGGCTGTGTTCACTGCGTACCAGTGCGCTGGCGCGGCTGGCCAGGGACAGGCGCAGTGCCGGGTCGTTCCACAGGGTTTCCAGGGCTGCGGTGAGTTCCTGGTTGGAGAAATCATCGGGCAACATCAGGACGGCATCATCCGGCAGAGCTGCCATTGAACCGTTGCCGTTGACGATGGTGGCGAGACCGTAATTCATGCAATCCAGTGCGGCGGCTGAGGTTTCCCCCCGCGACATACTCCTTAGCTGGACACCCACATCAGCGGCCCTGAGCCAGAGGTGGAAGTGCTCCGTATCCACCCAGCCGGTAATGTGGATGCGCTTTTTGAGACCGCTGGCTTTGATCCGCGCCTCAAGGGCAGGGCCGCTTCCCTGCAAGGGGCTCTCGCCGACAAACACCAGCAGACAGTTGTCAGCCCTGGCAAGTTGCGACTCAAGCCAGGCGTCCAGCAAGCGGTCGCTGAGCTTGTGGGGAGTCAGGTGACCGAAGGTGCAGACAATAAAGGCGTCTGCAGGCAGTTCCAGACGCTGCCGGGCCGCCACCCGGTCGATGTTGCCGGCAGCTGTGCGCAACAGGGGGGCCATCGACCAGGGGCGGAGTGTCTCTCCGTAAAACTGCCGGGCCAGTGACAGGCTGTGGTTGGAGTGGACGATGACCCCGAGGGCCGCCTGCAATACCGCGAAATTGCAGGGGTATTGCCATATCGCAGCCTGCACCTCGCCTTGGGAGTAAAGCCTTACGGCATCGTAGCCGTGGCCCTCATAGAGGCATTCCGCCAGATACCCCTGGCCATAGTTGGCGGCATCCATATTGGCCACCACATGGCCCAGGTAAAAATCGTGCAGCACCACCACCCCGGGAATTTCCTCCAGGAGGGCAAACATATGGGCGTGGAACAGGGCATTGCCAAACTGGTACAGCACCCGGTCAAACTCCCCGGCATGCTGGCGAAACCAGTCCACATCGTGAATGGGATAGCTGGCAAGAATGTGGGGATCGGTGATGTCCTGCTGGTCAACGATCAGCTCGATGCGGTACCAGGCAGTCAGTGCTGGCAGCAGCTCGGCACTGTAATCGCTGATACCGCTGCGCACTGGCGGCAGTGGTGACACAAACGCCAGCCGGGGTTTTTCCCCGGGGTCGGTGATCCGGGCTGCGACGCCATCGCTGTCACGCAGTCCCTTGAGATCAAGAAAAATCTGTTCGCCCCTCCGGGACAGGGGAAAGTGAGAAGGGTGCTTGCCCGTATGGGGCGCCATATGGGCCACAGGCCCGGCGATACGCCGCAACCTTCCCTGCACGGGGCCGGGCAGCAACTTCAGCACAGCAAAGCCGAGCTGTCGCAAGCGCGGGTATTGGAGAACCCTGCTGGCAATGATACGGATCAGGGCGCCCATAAAGCGTTTTACAGGAGTCATGATGGCGTGGGTGTTCCCTGCAAACGGGCAGCGGGCGGGTCTGATGGGTGCGAACGCCTCTCCAGCAGTGTGGGCATCGTGAGTCCTGGACGGGTAAAAAAGTGCGGCGAGTCTAGCATGAAGGGTGGCAATGAATAAGCGCGCAGGCAGGAGTCAAAATTGCCAGGCGAGGGCAAGGCTGACCTGGAAACGGTTCACATCAAAGAGGGGGATATTGCTGTCAACCTGTTCAAAATATGCCCGGGATGAGACAAGCCATTGCTTTCCAAGTGCCCTCTGCAATGTGGCGCTGACCTGCCACTCGTTATCCTGTCTGCTGGTGGTGCCGAAAAAAATCTCGCTGAATGTCTCAGTATCTTCCCGCCAGCGGTAGCTGGCACCCAGATTGCCCTGCCAGTTTTCCAGCACCATGACAGGGTAGTTCGCCGACAACCACAGGCGCTGGGTATTGCCGGCGAAATAATCTGGCCGTTCATGCCAGCTCATACCCGCTTCCCACAGCAGTTTGCGATTGGTGTGATTGAAAACCGGGTTGATGTTAAGCCCGATGACACCATTCAGGGACAGGGTCGACATCAGGCTGGTGGAGGAGTCATTATTGACTTCGTCGATCAACTCACCCTTGATGGCCCCCCCCAGCAAGCTGAACCCCGGGATGCGCTGGCGGTATTCGAGTCCGAGTATGTTCTGTTCATCGACGCGGTCAAAGTCCAGTTTGCTGGAAACGACGTTTTGCACCATCAGCGTGTATTCCCGTTGACGTTTGCCACCGTAACTTTTGCGGGTGCCCAGATAGAGTTGGCGCTGATCATATTCGTCAAGGCTGGCGTAGTGACGGGTGCTGGCTCCTGCCACCCACAAACGACAGGACTCAAACCGGCAACCCGTCCCTCTGTCCCCGTATTCTGTGTGCAAGGCCAGTTCGGTAAATTCATCGGAGGTCTTCAGGCTTTCCGGTGCCAGCTCCAGGTCAAAGGGCAGTCCGCCTGGCAGTTGCACTGTGATCGTCTTTTCATCGGCACCCCTGTTGGCGTTGCTGTCATAGCCCAAGCCGGCAGATAAAAGCCCTGAAAACCCGCGCTGTATGCCATTGCCGTTGCTCTCCAGCAGCAATTTGTTGAGCTCCGCCAACTGCTGGCGAGCCTGATCCGGCAAATGATTAAAGCCTGCAAGCCGCTCATTGAGTTCAATAAGCTGCTCCCGCGCCTCATGGCTGCGACCTTCAAGTTGCAGGGCGATCACCAAGTCGAGCCTGGCCCCCATGTGGCGCCTGTCCATGGCGATGAGTTTTTCAAGGGCAGGTATTGCATTGGCATAATCTCCCTGTTCCATGGCGAAACGGCTGAGCCAGTCATAATAGGCGGGGTTTTCTGCCTGCTCATTGGCGATGGAGCGCAGCCAGGCGTAGGCTTCGACCCGGCTGCCCTGCTCCAGCTGCTCAAGCAGCCGTTGTTCAAGGCTTATGGTCTGGGCGCTGGCGGTCATGGCCGTGGTAGCCAGCAGCAGGGGCAGAGCGATCCACCTGGCAACAAGGGTGTAGGAGACAGGCTTGCATAAAGCCCATGGGCGGGACATAAAGCGCGAAACTGCCATTAATTCCTTGATCTGTATCCGGCTATTGCAAAGTGGAATGCTGGGTGTTTTTGGTCATTGCCGCCTTCTGTTTGACGCTGTACACCGATAATGAGACCAGTGCCAGTCCCTGGCAGGGGTAATTCTCTGTTTCGAGAACCAGTTAACAGTTCGCAGTTTGCAAATCAGCCACATTATAGCCACACTTGGTTGCGAGTGGTCATCCCTTGTGCCATTCCGGTACGGGAAATTGAGTACATAAATTTGCATATATGTTGGCTTAAGACAATGAAGGGCGCCTTCCTGATACTGGCGATGATGCTGTCAGCGCTTGTTCTTCATGCGTCGGATTATGAAGAAGCCGGGCAGGTTATCTTTATTGCAGGGGATGTTGCCGCCGTCAATGGCCATGAAACCAGATCGCTGGCCCATGGCGACAAGATCTATGTGGGCGATGCCCTGACCACTGCGGCCAATGGCTATATCCACGTGCGATTTGCTGATGGCGGTCTTATCAGTGTGCGTCCGGAAAGCCAGGCCACTATTGAAACCTATCAGTTTGATCCTGACAATCCAGCGGCCAGCCAGGTGAGGATAAGCCTTGAAAAGGGTGTTCTGCGTTCAGCTACCGGCACTGCAGGGCAGAAAAACAAGGAAGCTTTTCGCGTCAATACGCCAATGGCCGCCATTGGTATCCGCGGCACCGACTTTGTGGTTTTTGTTGATGAGTCCCTGTCCCGTATTGCGGTGAACAAGGGGGGCGTAGTGGTGGCGCCCTTCGGCGAAGACTGTTCAGCTGCCTCTTTTGCACCCTGTGGTGGAGAGGCCTCAGCGGAACTGTTTGCCAGCGTCAGCAAGGCCCTTCTGGAAGTGCGCGCTGGTCAGGATTTTGCCCTGGTAACCAGTGACGGGCCTTCCCCGGATGAAATCATTGCCCCTCATCCGGAGGAAGCTAGCCTTTTTGATTCCTTTATCTCCGGTGCGCAGCGAGTCATTCAGCAAAAAGTCGGACTTTCTGCGCCCGGGGCGGAAAGCTACGAGGATGGGCTCGAAAATGTCAGGCGCTATCTGGGGCAGGAGACCCTTGTCCAGCAGGCCTTTGCCCTGGGTTCTCTTGAGTCCGATGCGGTGTTGCCCGCTACCAGGGGTTTGGTTGAAAGTCCCGAGATTATCTGGGGGCGCTGGTCAATCTACCAGGGCAATGATCCTGACTATGTGAGTATTTCACAGCTGATCGCTGATGATCGCCAGTACGCCTTGTTGAACACCGTGTTTGCAATGCTTGAAAACAAACACACCGAGCGCCTGGTGCCGGAAAACGGCCGCGCCACCTTCAAGCTCAACAGCTACGAGTCCTATATCAAGCGGGGAACCAGCCTGGAGGCGGCGGGCATCAGTAATCCAGCCTTGATTGTTGATTTCGATCAGAGTCGTTTTGCCACGCGGCTGGATGTTCATGCCGCCAGTCTGCCCGGTGTGGTGCATGTGTTGGGGGCCGGGGAGTTGACCCGTGACGGCTTTTTCCGCAGCGATGCCACTTCCCTCAGCAAAATTGATGGTGTCCTGTCTCCCAACGCTCTTGAGGCCGGCCTTCTTTTTGACTATCAGGTGAGTCCCGGGGTCAATGCAATAGGCGCTACCCACTGGGTTAACAGCAACAGCCTTTCGCCCTGATTTTCAGGCGCGAGTACGGTAATTTAATGTTGTTGGAAAGCTGGAGTTGCCAGCAGAGCTGATCCCTACAGATCATCCGTTGGCCATCCAATCACCTGTTTGTCCTCAATGCCCCGAATCTCTGTCGCAGGTAACAGGTTGATCTTGCCCTCTGTCAGGCGCCTGCAGAGTTCCGGGCCGCACAGAATATCTTTTTTCACCAGTTTGCACTGCTGTTGCAGGTGGGAGGCAAGGTTCACGGTCTTGCCCATGATGGTGTAGGCCCGCCGCTGCCGCGAGCCAAGGTTGCCCACTGTTACCAAACCGCTCTCCAGCCCCATGGTCATGCGTATTTCCGGATAGCCCCGTTCGGCAAGCCAGTCTTTCATGGCCGCCAGCTTGCGTTTCACCGCCAGGGCGCAGTCCACCGCCAGCTCGGGATGATTTTTCTGCGGCAGGGGCGCCCCCCAGAAGGCCATCACGGCATCCCCCATAAACTTGTCAAGGGTACCTTTATGGCGGTGGATTTCCTCTGTAATGTCACTGAACAGGTGGCTGGTGATCTCAACCAATTGCTCCGGTTCCAGTTGCTCGCTAAGGGAAGTAAAACCCTGAATATCGGCAAAAAATACCGTTACATCAGCCCTTTGTGCATCAAGCTGGTCCGGCCCGAGGTTTTGCTTTACCAGGGTGCGCAATACCACCGGTGGCACATAGGCGGCAAAGGCTCGGTAGATCTTGCGGCGCTGCGACTGAACTTGATACACCTCCCACACCGTCGCCAGTAATGCTGCTGCCAGCAGTGAACCCCATACAGGTAGAGGATTGAGCCAGTAGCCGCCGTAGGGCGGTAGCAGCGTCAGGGCCAGAATTGCAGTTGCCCCTGACGCTAACCCTATCTTGATGGTCAATCCAGCCTTCAGCCACAGCAGTGCCAGCAGTGCTGTCAGCACAATCAGGGCAGAGCACAGGGCATTGGCATAGGGCAGCTGTGACCAGTGAAAATTATCCAGGCTGGCAGCCAGCACCAGGGCGTGCAATTGCACCCCGGGGGTATTGGCCGACACCGGGGTCGCCACCCTGTCCCCCAGGCCCACCGCCGAAGTGCCCACCAGCACCATGGCCCCTTCAAGCTCTGCCAGTGGTTCTGTGGCGGAGAGGATCCGGGTGGCAGAGACTGAGGGAAATGACCCTGAGAAGTGAAAGGGTATCGATAGGCTGCCATCCCTGTTCGTGCGCTGGCAAAAAGCCCCCACACAAAAAGTATTGCCCGCAGGCCCTGTGGTGATAACGGGTTGAGTGCTGCTCCAGTTGGCCAGCATGGCGAAAGCCAGGGTGGGATAGCAGAGGTCAAAACAGATCATGGGGTACAGACGGCGGATAACATGGTCGGCATCGTAGAGGGGGGTGATATGGCCTTGATGGCCTGGGTGCTGCGATGGGGAATCCATGGGAGGGTACAGAGATGCTGCCAGTCCTGCCATTTCCCTGGCCTGGGGCCAGGGGCTGCCTGGCTGCGGGTAGAAACCAGCATCGAGGGCAAAGGTCACCGCTGTGACCACATTGGGCCTGTGGATCTGCTCCGCCAGCAGGGCATCGCCGCTGGCTCGGGAAGGCTCGGGGAAAAGAATATCAAGCCCCACCACCGCCGGATTGGAAAGCTGTAGCTGCTCCAGCAGTTTTGCAACCCTGGATCGGTGCCAGGGCCAGCGACCTTCCGCCGCGAGGCTTCCCTCGTCAATATCCACAATAACCACTCTCGGGTCGATACTTTTCGAGGCGGCAGGCAAGGTGGCATCATACACAAGCCCCTGCAGGCGACCATACAGGGTGCCCTCCCCTGGAGTGTGCCAGACCAGGACCAGCATTAACGCCGCCGCCACAACTATTACGGCTGTATAAAGGTAGCGCGGGTTGATGGATATCATGATGGAAGCTGCGCCCTGAAGGATAACCCTGGCCTGCCGGAAAATGACCGGTTGTATTGCCATCTACTGTGCATTGAATAAATCCGGCTATCAAGCCCTGACAACGAGCCCTGCCCACGAGCAAAAGGGGCAGAGTTCGGGCTGTGCTGTGGATTGTGCCGAACTGGGGGATGTTCAAGATAAAAATCATATTCCAATCCCATGAAAGCACTGCTGTTTTCCGCATACCAAAACGCAAAAAAACTGTGCTACCATGCGCCGGTGCTGAAACCTTGGCAGCAAGGTGGCTATGGGATGTGAACCAGATCACGTTTTTTTCACCTGTAATGAGAAAGTGTGATCAGGTTCTCGGTTAATCCCCGGGCTTTCAGCATAATTCACCGTACCCGAATAGGGGGCTGTGCCCCGTTGGGGGTGCGGCAAAGCAAGCGCGAACCGACGGGTTCTACCCGGTCACCGGGTGCTTGCAATGTCGATTCGACTTAACAAAATGGAGAACTCCAAAATGAGTATTTTTAGCAACGCTTACACGACTGAGCAGAAAGTCCAGGCAGTCTTTGTTGGACTGCTGGGGCGTAATGCCAAAACTGGCGGCCTTGACCACTATGTGGCGGCCATCGACAATCCCGATAACAACTTCGGCATTGCCGAAATGCTCTCCGAGCTGGTCAACTCCCAGCCCGAGTACATCAATGCTGTTGCAGGCATGGGCCGCGCCCAGCTTGTCGAATACCACTTCCTGAACCTGTTTGGCCGTCAACCCACCTATGACAGCGAAGGCAACAACTACTGGGTCAATGGTGCCGGTGCTGCTGTTCCCGCCGACCTGCTGGTAACTGCCCTGATCGAAGGCGCTTCCGCCCAGGATCAGCTGGCTCTGGAAAACAAGGTCTCCGTTGCTATCTATATGGAGCAAAACCCCGGCCTGACCAATGACGAAGCCAAGGCGATCCTCGCCGGTGTGGGCAACGCTCCTGGCGCTGTTGCCGCTGGCAAAGCTGCTGTTGATGACGCACTGGACCCCACCGGGGATACCTTCGTACTGACTGCTGGCCAGGACAATATCACCGGTACCAGCAAGGACGATACGTTCCTTGCCAACCAGTCCACCCTGCAAACCGGCGACATCCTCAACGGCAACGGTGGTGACGACACCCTCGTCTACTCCGTGTTTGGCAATAACTCCTATTTCTTCTCGGCACCGACCCTGAATGATATCAACACCATTCGTGTCAACGGGCCGAACATGTTCAATACAGGTGTTGATATTGACCTGTCCAACTCCGATGGCTACAACGTACTGGAATCTTTCCAGACTACCGATTACTTCGGCAGCGGCGAAGATACCTGGGTGCAGTTCCTTGATATCCAGAATATCAACGGCACTTCAATGCGTATCATTGACACCAATATCGACCACTACTTCAGCTACGACTCCAACGCTTCCCTGAGCGTGGGTGGCAGCGATGATATCGCCAACCTGTACCTGTCCGAAGTTGACGGTTCCTACGTTGAGTTCTACACCGAAGGCGGCTGGGATTCCCACGTTGATCAGGTGAACATCACTTCAGCTACCCGCACCGGGCAGCCCAACGATACCACCTACAACTACCTCGAAGACCTGTGGTTTGGCATGCACCTCAAAACCGTCATGATCGATGGCGACGCCGATCTGGAAGTTGAGGATTACCTGGACACCAACGTCAGGCTGGTTGACGCTTCCGAGCTGGCAGCAGACCTGACCCTGGATCTGTACCTGCAGGGCCTGACCTGGGTAGGCGGTGTGGTTACCAACACCAACGGCCTGACTGTTCACGGTGCCCAGGGCGACGACAATCTCGACGTGGGCGGTGGTGAAGACGGCCACGGCTGGTACTACCTCGGCACTGGCAACGACAACCTGGTGGTTGGTGAAATCGGCGGTGGTTACTACTCCGGCGAGGATTACCTGACCTGGGGTCACCAGACCGCTGACTTGGGTGCCGGCCACGACTACGCGCGCTTCAATACCGTTGGCCTGCTGGACATCATGGGCGGCACTGGCAACGACACCATCGAGGTATTCGGCCATGTGGACAACCTGTTCACCTTGGCAGCCTACGATGGCGTTTCCCAGATTGATTCTGGCGAAGGCGACGACGTGGTTTATGTTGGCGGTTTCGGCGAAGACCAGTACAGCATTGGCGACTACAACATCAACCTGGGTGCCGGTCACGATAGCCTGGTGATGTATGTCGATGGCGACCCCACCATCACTGCCGGGGCCGGTAACGACACCGCCGTGATCAATGTGTTAAGCAACGTGACCTTCTTCGGTAACGAAGGCGATGACCACCTGACCATCAACGGCCACGGTGTTCACTTTATCGATATGGGTGAAGGCAACGACGTCACTATCATCAACGGTGGTCGCGTTGGCACTGGCAATATGGACAACGCCCTCAATGACAACATGACTGTCTACATCGGCGGCGAAGGCAATGACTATCTGCGCCTTGAAGGTGATCACTTCCTTGATGCCAACATGGGTGAAGGCAACGACACCATCAGCCTGGAAGCCAAGCACCTGACTGCGGATGACTTTATCCGCGGCGACGAAGACGGTGCCAGCAATGTCGATACCGACACCATTATCCTCACCAACGAAGATGGCAAGATGGTTGTGGTGGGTGATTCCGAAACCAACGCCACCACCGGTTTCGAAATCTACGACCTGCGCAATCAGAACATCGAGCTGCACCTGACCCAGGAGATCTTCAACACCGCCAGGGATAACCATATTACGGTTACCACCCGCAATGCCAACGGTGTCGAACTTCCGGTGCTGACCATTGGCGGCGTCTTGGCTGTTGAGTTTACCCAAGGTATGAGCCGCGCGCAGTACAACGTTATCAGCGCCAACTTTGACCTCGGTGTTTACGATCAGTCAGTGATCTATTCATCCCTTGAAGAGTTCCTGCTTGACAACGGCGTGAATATCATTGACTTCACCGATGCGTCCGATCCCCTGAACGGTGACCAGCAGTTCTATGATGATTCCAACCTGCCTGGTGACCCTCTTTCCAGTATCGACCCGGTCAACGATGAGGTCTTCTTCCTGGTTGAACCCCCCGGACAGATGGTTATCGATATCACTGATGTGGCCCTTTCCACCGCCAGCGGTCGCACCTTTACCCTGCTGGGTGGCAATATCAAGGATGTGGTAATCGCCGATGACGACTCCATCAACGGTCGACTGATCCTCAACTTTGATGACCCCTCCGCCAACAACTCAATCGAAGATACGTTGATTGTTGACGGTGCGGCCACCATCACTGCGGCGGATCTGCGCAATGTAACTGGCATGGAAAAAATCATCCTGCGTTCCGACGCCAACACGGCACAGACCTGGAATATCGGGCTTACCGACCGCGTGATCAACCAGACCACTGGTACCGCGCCGCTGATCATCGAGGTTGATGCTGAAGTGCCTGCAGGCAGCGTGCTCAACATCGAGCTGGACCCCACGGTTGCCTCTGCCCTGAACGATGTCTACATCGATGCCGTCAGCAATATCACCGTGTTTATCAATGGCGTGCAGGTCACCGAGCCTGATTTTGGCGTTACCGATTACAACACCGGTCCTGCCTTGATCCAGGTCTTCAACCGCCTGTTGTTCACCACCAACACCGATTCACTGGTGGGTAGCGATTTCAGGGATGACCTGTTTGTCGCCAACAGCCTGAGCCAGGTGCAAAATGGTGACAGCGCCGATGGCAAAGGTGGCGAAGATACCCTGCAACTGAACTTTGCGGTGTCCAACCCCAACGCCAGCTTGTGGAACCAGCTCAACCAGGTCAGCCTGACCAGCATCGAGCATATCGTCTTCAACACCGGCATCAATGTGCAGATGAACGAGTTCGATGCCAGGCAATCGGCTCCTTCACCCAACATGCAGATGTTCCCCGATGTGGTGTCCATGACCACAGGTCTCGGCAACGATACCCTGACGGAAATGCGCGCCCTGGGCAACATGATCGGTCAAGGCTACTTCCTCAATGTGGGCGACGACTTTATCAGCCTGTCTGGTGAAGACGACACCTTCTATGTGGACGGCGGCCTGGGTGAAGATATGATCATCGGCCTTGATGAGGGTCAGACCATCTATGCCAACGATGTTGAGCTTATCGGTCTTGACGACTACGGCGATGTCTATGTCAGCCAGTCCCTGGAGCTGCCCAACAACAAGGACATTTATGTCTGGGACGAAAATAGCAGCATCAACGGACAGACCGCCACCATCAGGCTGCCCATCAACGGCACCCTGTATACCAGCAATATCGAGTCGGTATACGGCAGCGGCGGCAATGACACCATCGACGCTTGGCACTTCGATGATCTCTATGTGGCCGGCGGCAATGGTCATGACGATATCTTTGCCGAGGCTGGCGAGGATGCCTTTGTCTACGGTGGCAACGGCAACGATACCCTTGTGGTCTATGCCGGTGAAGATGCCTATGTTGAAGGCGGCCAGGGGGATGACAGTATCTGGGTCAGCGCTGCTGTGGATGCCTATGTTGAAGGCGGCCCCGGTAACGACACCATCACCGTCTACGCCGGTGAAGATGCCTATGTTGAAGGCGGCCCAGGCGATGATGATATCTATGTTCACGCCGGTGATGATGTTACTGTTGACGGCGGTCCTGGCAACGACAGCATCGAAGTCAAGTTTGGCGATGGTGTAGGTGGTGGCGTTGATACTGCCATGGTCAGCGGTGGCAGCGGTGATGACACCATTACTGTCAATACCATCGGCAACGATCTGGCCACCATCGAAGGCGGCAGCGGTGATGACATCATCAACCTGCTGGTGTCTGCCACTGGCGGTATGGACAGGGTTGTCTTTGGCAACATCACCTACGATGCGCTCCAGGTGAAGACTGACGGTAATGGCTTTGACATTATCAACGGCTTCAACTTCGAGCTGGGTGGTGCTGGTGTAGAGGATCAGCTGGACTTCAATGTGTTCCTCAACCTGTATACCGGACCTGCAGGAGCTGCCATCCAGTATGGAGACTGGACGGGAACCGGCACCGCAGGTAACGCCACCAATGTCGACCTGTACAATGTGGCGGTGCCCAATGCACAACGTCCCTTCGCGGTTATCGCCGCCGATGCGAACTTCGTGCTCAATGCCTCCCATATCGTTCAGGGTATTGCGGGAGATTCCTCGCAACTGGGTATCGAAATCCAGGACAACAACCGCGCCGTGGTAATTGTGGCCAAGGATACCGATGGTGTTCTCGGGTTCGATACCTTCGATGTGTACTTTGTTCAGGACGTCGACCAGGATGGCGGTTCGGCCTGGGCAGTTGATCATGTGGCTACCATCAATTCAGCCACCCAGATCGGCGCCATCACCTCGATCGATATCGAAAACCTGCCCGCGTACAACTGGGCATAAACAGGGCCATGCCCGCTCCCTCTGCTTCGGCAGTCGGGTAGCGGGTTTCAATGACCCGGGCAGGATTCAGCAGTACCTGCCAATGTTGACTGAAAACCCCGCAGCGATGCGGGGTTTTTTTTTCTGATTTATTCGTGCAAATCCCGCTGCCGGTTATGTGCAGCTCCCTTTGGCCCGCATTTTTAAGTACAATCCCGCCATTGGGATACAACGCGGAACCTGGTCATGGCAGTGCAAAACCCACTTAAAATTGCCTTTTCCGGCTCTGCGGGTATCGGCAAATCCACCCTGGCCAGGGCCGTTGCCGATTGTCTGACGCTGCCGTTGATTGATGAGCATTTTGACGAATTTATTGACCGCACCGACATCAAGAACAAAACCGCCAGGCAGTACGGGGATGAGTTTGTCGCCATCCTGCGCCACAAATCCATGCTTGAGGCCCAGTACCCGGGATTTGTCAGTGATCGCTGCCCCATTGATCTGCTGCATTTCTGGTCTTTTTACCGGCTCGGGGCCAGTCTGTCGGCGGAGACCAACCGGCGCTTTCTTAACAGCTGTATCAAGGGCATCCGCGCCTATGATTTTGTCGTATTGCCCCCCTGGAATGGCATTCCCCTTGTTCAGCTGGGGGAAGACAGGCCCAAGGCCAAACGCAATATGAACGGTTATATACAACTCAAGCACCATGCATCCATTGTAGGTTTCACCCATATGTGGGTGGACAAGCCGAAGATTATCGAAATTCCCCAAATGGTGCGGGAACACCAGCAGCGCGTGGCGTTTGTGCTCAGTGCCATGGGTTTTGATGAAGCAACCGTTGCCGGCCTGGTGGCTGAGAGGCAGACGTCATGATAACCCTGACAGGGGGTGTCAAGCGGGGTCTGTCCAGCGGATGCTGACTGCCCTGAAACTGGAAGGTCTGCGCTTTTTCCCCGGCGCCCGCTGCCAGCTGGCAGATCCGTCAATGCTGTGCCGCATTGGGGTTGTCGGCCATGGTGGGTTCAGCGCCACTGACTTGCGCCATTTGCTACAGGAGAAGATTGCCCGCCTGTGGCCCAATGAGGCAAATGACAGTATCCCCTGCAACGCCTGGCCCCAGGGTTTTCTCGCCGCACCCGTTGCCGGGCTGTTTCCTGAAAAGAGCTCTGAAAACAGCCCTGACAACAGTCCTAACAGCGAGCTGGCCGCCTGGATAGTCGCCCTGGCTGTCGCCATCCAGAGGCTCGCCCGTGATCCTGTGGCACTGGGCCAGGTAGTGACTGTGGGACACAGTCAGTTGCTGCTGGCGGTGCCCTGGGGGCGCCAGGGGGTGGCCAAAGGTGCCCTCCAGTTTGCCACCGGGTTTGTGGGGCAATGCATCAGCAGTCAAAAGCCGATCCACGGGGAGCTGCATGAAAAATTTCAGCAGTGGCTGCTCGCCACACAGGGGGCCGGGATTGCTCCCAATTCGTTTCGTTTTGCCTGGGCCGCCAGGGAGCGGGGCATTCCCGTCACCTGGCAGCGATCACTGCTCCACCTGGGTTGGGGCGCCAGGCAAAGAAGGATGGATAGCAGTTTCACCGATACCACCCCTGTTATTGCCACCAGCCTGGCGCGCAACAAGTTCCGCACCAACCTGCTGCTCAGGGAATCGCTGATCCCGGTGCCGCAATCCTTTCTCACCACCAATGGGCAGCAAGCCGAAGACATGCTGCAAAAATTGCCCTGGCCGGTGGTGGTCAAACCCAACAGCCAGGAGCAGGGGCTAGGAGTTGTCACCGGTATTGATTCCATTGATGAATTTCGCCGCGCCTGGCAGCAGGCGGCAACCATGGGCAATAGCGGTGTGCTGGTAGAGCAGCATATCGACGGAGATGATCACCGCCTGTTGGTTGTGGGGGGCAAGCTGCAGGTGGCAACCCGGCGTATTCCCGGCGGTGTGACGGGTAATGGTCAAGCCAGTATCGCGGAACTGGTTGAGGGGGTTAACAGTGACAGTCGCCGCGGATCAGACAAACGCAGCCTGCTGGTGCGGCTGGAACTGGATACCGAGGCCCGGTCATTTCTGGCCCAACAGGGTTTTGACAGGGATTCTGTGCCAGCACAGGGACATTTTGTGCCGCTGCGGCGCACAGCCAATATCAGTACAGGTGGCACCGCCGAGGATGTGACGGCGAAGATACACCCGGACAACCGACTGATGGCGGAGCGTGCCGCTGCCGTGATCGGCCTCGATATTGCCGGGGTGGATTTTATCTGCCCGGATATTTCACGCTCCTGGCGTGAATGTGGCGGCGCCGTGTGTGAGGTCAACGCCCAGCCCGGCTTTCGTCCCCATTGGCTCGGTGATCCACAACGGGATATCAACGGGGAAATCATCGACTGGATGTACAGCGGCGAGGATGGCAGGATACCCACCGTCGCCATTGTCGGCGCCCGGGGGGCGGACACTGTGGCGCTGTTGCTGCACAGAATCTGGCAGGCAGCTGGCGTGCAATCTGCTGTCTGCACAACCCGGGGGCTGTGGATCGGCAATGATCAGGTCAGTGATGCCGACGTGGCCGGTTTCAGGGGCGGGCGCGCCCTGCTGTCGGACCCCGGGGTTGAGGTGGCCATCATGGAACTGCCCTACAGGGCTCTGCAGGCTTTCGGGCACCCCTGCGATTGGTATGATGTGTCGGTGCTGCTGGATTGCGACGACAACAACAGTGCTGCCCGGAACGCCAACAGCGTGGAGCAGATAGCGCGGCCCGACGCCGAAGTGTTGCAGCGCACCCGATTTGCTGTCGTCGTCAATGGCGATGATCCCCGGTGCATGGCGCTGCTTGACCAGGCAGCTGCCCCCAGGGTTATTGTGGTGGCCAGAAATGGCGATTGTCCGGATCTGCTGGGGTGCCGGGAAAGTGGTCTGGAGGTGGTTTTTCTGCGCCATCAGCAGGGGCAGGATTGGGTGGTGTACGGACAGGGAAGCCAGGAAACCCCGATTGTGGCACTGGCAGATAATGGCACAGGGGTGCAAGGGGCTGATATTGGCACTGACATCCTGTGTGCTGTTGCCTTGGCAATTGCCCAGGGTGTCAATGGGGATGCCATCCGCAATGGGCTTGACGTAACGGACCCTCCGTTAACCAACGGGTGAGTCCGCTACAGCTGAAAAATAAAATGTGAACAAACAGGTGATGGATCAGAGCAATGACAGCGGCATCAATACAGTACGGTAAAATCCATATTTTCGATAATCTGCTGCCTGCGGACTTGTACAATTCCCTGCTGCAGGTCTCCCGGCAGCTGCCCTGGCGGTTTGGCTGGAATACCCCGTCCAACCCCAATCACCGCTACTGGCACCACGAAGTGGGGCAGGGGGGTAAAACCAACACCCTGGATGTGTCGGATACCGTCAGCAACTACCCGGTGAAGGTTTTTTCTTTATACCAGGACTGGCTGCGCAGCAGCCTGGTGCCAGCCAACAGCAAGATCCTGCGTTTTTACCTGAATGCCCACACCTATGGCACCGACGGATGGCCCCATACAGATACCGACCGCGGCGATGAACTGACAGCAATTCTGTACCTCACATCCGGCTGGAAGCCGCAATGGTGTGGCGAAACGGTGATCTTCAATGAGCAGGGGGATATTGCCGCCTCTGTGTTGCCACGCCCCAATCGCCTGCTGCTGTTTCCCTCCGACAAACTGCATGCACCGCGACCGCTGTCCAAAGCCTTTGAAGGCTTGAGGGTAGTGCTGGTGGTCAAGTTGGGTCCGGCCCATGGCGACGGGCATTTTTTTGATAGCGACACCGCGACCGCCTGAGGTTGACACCCCAGGACTGCTGGCGCCAAGTCACCTGACAAAGATCTTCAGTATGAAAATCCTTTTTATCCACCAGGCCTTTCCCGGCCAGTTCAAGCACCTGGCCCCCGCTCTCGCCGCCCGGGGGCATCAGGTCCATGGGCTGGTGCTGAAAAATGGCAAAGGAGGCTCTTGGCAGGGAGTCAGGATTATTCCCTATCAACTGCAGCGGGGAACGACCAAGGGAGTTCATCCCTGGGCGAGCGATTTCGAGACCAAGGTCATTCGCGGCGAGGCGGTTTTCCGCGTGGCAGAAAAACTCAGGGCCAGGGGTTATTCTCCGGATGTGATTATCGCCCACCATGGCTGGGGGGAAACCCTGTTTTTGAAAGAGGTATGGCCCGAGACAAGGCTGGGTATCTACTGCGAATTTTACTATCACACCCAAGGGGTGGATCTGGATTTTGACCCGGAATTCCAGGCGCAGGACAGTGGTGAGTACTGCCGGGTGCGCCTGAAAAATGTCAATAACCTGCTTAATTTTGAGATTGCCGATGGGGCGATTTCCCCCACACTGTGGCAGGCCAGCACTTTCCCTCTGCCATTTCGCGACAGGATAGCGGTGATTCACGACGGCATTGATACCAGTATCGTCAAGCCCAACCCCGAGGTGAAAGTGACTGTCAACCGTCGCCTGACCCTCAGCCGTGAAAATGAAATCATTACCTTCGTCAACCGCAACCTGGAACCCTACCGGGGCTACCATATATTTATGCGGGCGCTGCCGGACATCCTCGCCCGACGGCCCCACGCCAGGGTGATGATTGTCGGCGGGGACGATGTCAGTTATGGCGCCAAACCCGAAGATGGTAAAACCTGGAAACAACGCTTTATCGATGAAGTTCGTCCCCGCATCAGTGAGGGGGACTGGCAGCGGGTGCATTTTCTTGGCAAGGTGCCCTACACCACTTTTCTGGCACTGCTGCAAATTTCATCGGTGCATGTGTACCTGACCTATCCCTTTGTGCTGAGTTGGAGTCTGCTCGAAGCCATGAGTGCAGGCTGTGCCATTGTGGCTAGCAATACCGAACCCCTTAAAGAGGCGATTATCGATAATGAAACCGGCAGGCTGGTGGATTTTTTTGACGTTGACGGGTTGATTGCTGCAATCAGTGCCCTGCTGGATGACCCCATGGAAAGGCAGCGGCTTGGCAACAATGCGCGGGCCTTTGCCTGCTCTCACTATGATCTGCACAATGTGTGTCTGCCCGGACAGCTGGAGTGGGTGGAACAGCTTGCAACTCCTGAGCAGCGGGAAGTGCTGTGATGATGGGTTATTTGGACCTCAACCGGTCCTGATGGCCACACCGTTTGTTTGACTGGGGAGACACTGTTTTGACTGCCGCCATTTTTTACCACCCGGAGGGCTATACCACCTCTGGCCCGAAGTTGATGGGCCGCAATGCCGCCGGTGAATCCTTTCTGCGGGGTTTCCTGCTCCACAGTATTACCGACGAGTTCTGGGCCCAGGTGCCCAGCCAGGAATTTGCGTCGGTATTTGCCAGGGAGGTCAGGGCTCAGGGTCGCAGTGAAGTTGTGAAGGTGGCCACCCGATCGAATCTTTCCGCGTTGCGCGAACCTGGAGTGGTTTATTTTCCCGGCCCCGGCATTGGCCAATACGCCTGGCAACGGGCCGCCTTCGGCCACGGCACATGGAGCCTGTGCGGCATTACCCATACCACCTCCAGTGCCGGGGCCATGGACTCCATTGCCGAGCTGCTGACAGCACCGGTGCAGCCCTGGGATGCAGTGATCTGCACCAGCACGGCGGTCAAGGACAATGTGGTCAAGGTGCTGCAGGTGCAGGCGAACTACTTGCGCGACCGTCTGGGTATCCGCAAGCTGGTGATGCCCATGTTGCCGGTGATTCCCCTGGGGATACACACTGGGGATTTTGTCTTTACTGACACGGAAAGGGCCAGTGCCCGAAGCGTGCTTGGGGCAGATGCCGACACCCTGGTTGTGATGTATATGGGGCGTCTGTCATTCCACGCCAAGGCCCATCCCCTGGCCATGTATCAAGCCCTGGAGAAAGCGGCAGCGGGGCTTGCCGACGGGAAAAAAGTGATTCTTGTGGAGTGCGGCTGGCACGCCAACGATTCCATCGCCAGGGCCTTTGCCAGCGCTGCCGGTGTCGCCTGCCCGAGGGTGCGGGTGGTCAATCTTGATGGCCGCAAGGCAGAGGAGCGCAAAACGGCCTGGGCCGGTGCGGATATCTTCTGTTCCCTGTCGGATAACATCCAGGAGACCTTTGGCATTGTGCCCATCGAGGCCATGGCGGCAGGCTTGCCTGTGGTAGTGAGCGACTGGGATGGTTACAGGGACACGGTCCGGGACGGGGTTGACGGCTTTCTGGTGCCTACCATGATGCCTGAAGCGGGTCAGGGGCGTGACCTGGCCATGCGTCACGGATTGGACATTGATAACTATGACATGTACTGCGGCTATACCAGCTCCCTGGTATCGGTGGACATTGATGCTGCAGCACAGTGCTTTGCCAGGCTGTTCGATTCCCCTGCCCTGCGCAAGCAGATGGGTGATGCCGGCAGACTCAGGGCCAGCGAGTTCTACGACTGGGCAGTGATTATTCGCCGCTATGAAGCCCTGTGGGCCAAGCAGAATGAATTGCGCCATGAAAATGACGGCAAGCTAAAACAGCTCGCCCACCCCTGGCCGGCACGCATGGACCCCTTTGAGGGGTTTGCCGCTTATCCGTCCTCCACATTGAAGTCCGGGACAGTACTGGAGCTGGTTGATGATTTACCCGGCGCCCTGCAAAGGGTGCTGACCTATCGCCAGCTGGCCATGGTCAACTTTGCCCGTTTTGTGCTACCGGAGCAATCTGAAGTTGAGAGGATCCTCGTCAATGCCGCCGCTGGCCCGCGCCCGGCGATTGAGCTTGTGGCCGGCTTACCCGGTGAAATAAAGCAACGGCATTTCCGCAGCCTGTCATGGCTGCTCAAGCTGGGGATGCTGAGGGCACAATCATAGGGTAGCGCCTGCAAGATCAATTCCTGAACTTGGAAAAATCCAGGTTGAAATCCTCGTCGGTGAAGAAATCCTGTGCTTGTTTGTCTTCGACAACAGGTGGGTTTACTTCCGGAGCACGGATAATGGGGCTGTCCTTGGCATTGCTCAGGGAAAGCAGCTGGGCGTAAACCACAGGGAGAGCGCCGGAATCCCGAAGCGCAGCCAGTTCGTCCCCGTTGAGCTGCTTGAGGCGCTCGCTGTCTATAACACGATAACCGGCAAGGGATATGTTGAGGCGCTTGATCTCAATGGGCCGTTCAACCAGCAGTTGCAGTTGATCGAGCTGTGCCACATGCTCATTGGTGCGAACAGTCTCGCTGTGGAGGTTCGCCATGGCATTTTGGACGCCGCTCAGAAATTCAGTGGGTTTGCCATTTTCATCGATCAGCAGCTCTCCCTCGGGATCGTTCAGCTGGGCTGCCTGGGGATCGATCAGAATCGTCAACTGCAGATTTTCCTTGCTGGTCGCATCCTGTCCTGACACCAGTGCCGGGCTGAAGGGGTAGGCGCGGATATGGGCAGGTATATAGCGCCCTATCCATTGGCCTTGTCCCGTGACATGGCCATTGAAGCCTTCTACTGCCCCCAGCAGGACATGGATTTTCGGCTGTTCCCGATCAAATGCAAACACGTACTCCCGGGCAACTGGGCCTGCTTCAGCGCTGACCATGGGGACGGACATCATGCCGGAGGCAAAGTCAAAGCGCTTGCCCGGGGTGTAGCGTAGCCCCGCATGCTGTTGGCGGTTGAGAATTTCACGTTTGGGAGGCATGTTAAAGACCTGTCATTCAATACTGTGGGGTGGCTAAGGTAACACAGAGACGGCTGCGAAGGGGGCAGAGTGAGTCCCCAACGATCAACACCAATGACGAGCAGGCAGCCCGGAGGCAGCTATGGCAAGTGAAAGTGGGCCAGGCTGACCCGGCAGGTGCTGTGGCAGTCAACAGACGTGAATCAAATGGGTCGAATCAATGGCAAATCAATAGAGTCAGGCTCGAATGCTTCTTCAATTTCTGCAATAGTTCACAGGCGTAATAATGTCTTGGTGTAATCCAGGAATTCATCCAGGTGGCGGGTGATGATGCTGACTGTTATCGGCAGTTGCAGCTGCTGGTACTGGTGAACAGCAATATTGCGAAAGCCCACCATGCGCTTCAGCGCGTCAGCCAGTGTCTGGTCAATCACGCCACCGCGTGCCAATAATTCGAAGACATCGCGAGAACTCTGGGGCACACCCAGGGTGTCGCGGCGAATCAGATGCTGGCCCATATCCAGGGCGGCTTCACAGGCTCTCTGGATATTCAGGATAGCGGCATCCTGGCGGGTGTGATCGGTTGCGAATGTAGCGGGATCTTTGAAGTATTCCTCGCGGGCACGGGCCACGCAGCGTTCGATGGCTGCGGCCTTGTTGATCAGTACATCATCTGCCATAAACGCTTCCCCGACGTTTGATGTCGGCAAGAAGACCGGCGCGGGCGCTATCAAGTTCGGTTTTATCACTCAGTATCGCTGCCTCATAAAGGGCTGCCTGGCTATCCTTGCGCCACCAACAATTTCCACTGGTAATAATTCGATACTGCATGACCGTGGATGCGGCACGCAGATCCAGTAAATCTACAGGGCGGCCTGCGATATCTTCCAGATCCCCTGCCAATTCGAACAGGGTAACCGGGTCGGCATAGCCTGCTACGAGTACCGCCAGGTCGAGGTCGCTGTGATCTTGAGCATGGCCATCCACCTGGCTACCAAAGGCGTAGATCGCCAAAAGATCAGGCAACATCTGGCGCAGATGTGAGGTGATGGCGGGAATATGCATTATCGGGACAAATGTGGGCTTGGGGCGATTGTAGCAACAAGTGGCAAGCAGTTGGACGAAATACTTGCTGCAGCCAGCTATTCCAGCAGGCTGTCGACCCAAGCCGGTTGCGTGGGCAAACAAACCTGCTTCAGGTCGTAGTGGTCGCGGGCTAACGGGCATTGCTGCCCAGATTCTGGCGTTGGAGGGGATCGTGCAGCAGTTCAATCACCTGCTCCACAAGGGCAGCGCTGTCAAAAAATCCACCAGCAGGTTGGGATTGATCACCAGGGCGCGGACATCGTGGCCGCCTGCAACAAGCGCAGGGGCAAAGTGCTTGAATTGGCCGGGAAAGCTTTGATGAATAAACAGAATATTCATGGCAATGTTTCAGCAGATTTGTGAGCAGCAGCCAGGGTTTGTCAGGTCAGCAGAGGCGCCTGGTTATCCTTGCCATTGATGACCAATGGTTCTACCGCAGGCCAGGGAATTGCCAGCGCTGGATCGTTCCAGTGCAGCGCAGCTTCGCACTCCCTGTGGTAAAAATCCGTGGTCTTGTACAAAAAATGCGTATCGTCTTCCAGCGCCACAAAACCGTGGGCAAAGCCTTCCGGCATCCACAGCATGCGGTGATTGTCTGCGCTCAGTTCAATGGCTACATGTTGCCCGTAGGTGGGAGAGTTGTTGCGAATATCCACGGCCACATCAAAAGCGGCACCCTGTACAACCCGCACCAGCTTGCCCTGTGCGTGGGGAGGCAGCTGGTAGTGAAGGCCGCGCAAAACCCCTTTTTTTGAGCAGGAGTGATTATCCTGCACAAAGGGTTTGGGGATTGGCAGGCCAATCTGTTGCAGCCCTTGGTGAAATGTCTGTTCGTTGAAACTTTCCATAAACCAGCCGCGCTCGTCCCCGAACACTACAGGTTCAATAATGACCACATCAGGGATGGTGGTTGCGGTGAATTTCATGGCTTGCTGTCCCTGATAACATTAAGTAAATACTGGCCATAGCCGGATTTATTGAGCAGGGTGGCCTTATCGCGCAGCTGGTCGGCATTTAGCCAGCGGTTGTGGAAGGCGATCTCTTCGAGGCAGGCAATTTTGAAGCCCTGGCGTTTTTCCACGGTTTCAACAAAATGCCCGGCATCCAGCAGGCTGTCGTGGGTGCCGGTATCGAGCCAGGCAAAACCGCGACCGAGCATTTCCACGTTGAGGCTGTTGTCTTCCAGGTAAAAGCGATTGATGTCGGTAATTTCCAGTTCCCCCCGTGCTGATGGCCTGATGCTTTTCGCAATCTCCACTACCCGCTCATCATAAAAATACAGGCCTGTGACGGCATAGGCGGATTTTGGCCTGGCGGGTTTTTCCTCGATGCTGATGGCGCGGCCATTGTGGTCAAATTCCACCACACCAAAGCGTTCCGGGTCGGCCACGTGATAGCCGAAGACGGTGGCGCCCTGCTGGCGGGCATTGGCGGCTTGCAGCTTGCCGGTAAAACCGTGGCCGTGAAAGATATTGTCGCCGAGGATCAGGCAGCTGGGGCCGCCAGCCAGGAATGCCTCACCGATGATAAAGGCCTGGGCAAGACCATCCGGCGATGGCTGCTCGGCATAGCTGAGGCTGATGCCGAACTGGCTGCCATCCCCCAGCAGTTTGCGAAAGTTTGGCAAATCCTCCGGTGTGCTGATGATGAGGATTTCCCGAATGTTGGCCAGCATCAACACCGACAGGGGGTAGTAGATCATGGGTTTGTCGTAAATCGGCAGCAGCTGCTTGGAAACCCCCAGGGTAATGGGGTGCAGGCGTGTGCCGGAGCCGCCGGCGAGGATGATGCCTTTGCGGGGTTGAGCGGGGTTACTTGTTGTCATGGGTAAATCCTTTTATGCAGGAGGCTGCCGTGCAGGCGATAATTAACGGTTGGGGTTCGGTGCCTGCAGCGAAAGTCGCCAGCGGGCTGCTTCCTGCATTGTTGGGTATTAGAGTTGGGCATTGGAGGTTACCCATTGCTGAATCTGTTGGGCGACACATTTCTGCCAGTGGGGTAATTGCAAGGCGAATTGCTGTTGCAGTCTGGTGGTGTCGAGTCTTGAATTGAGCGGTCTGGCCGCCGCTGTGGCGAAGGCGCTGGTGGTGACCGGTTCGATATGCTCCACAGCCAGCTGCGCACCTTGGTCCCTGGCCTGCTGCACAATGTAGCTGGCGTAATCCCACCAGGATGTTTCACCTGTTGGCGTCAGATGGTAGAGGCCGCTGTTGGCGTCACTGAAGCTGTGAATACAAGTGGCGCTGATCTGGGCGATCAGGGCAGCGCTGGTGGGGGCGCCGATCTGGTCCGCTACTACGTTCAGACTTTGTCGCTCTTTCGCCAGACGCAGTATTGTCCTGGCGAAATTGTTGCCATGGGGGCCATAAACCCAGCTGGTGCGAAAAATCAGGTGGCGACAGTCGGAATCCCGGATGGCTGTTTCCCCGGCCAGTTTGCTGCGCCCGTATTCATTGAGGGGGCCGGTGGGGTCAGTTTCCAGCCAGGGCCTGGCGCCAGAGCCGTCAAACACATAGTCGCTGGAGTAGTGCACCAGTAAACAGTCAAGCCGCGCCGCCTCCACAGCCATAACCCCCGGGGTCAGCCCGTTGATGGCGTGGGCCAGTGCCGGTTCGCTCTCCGCTTTATCCACGGCGGTATAGGCGGCGGCGTTGACAATAACGTCGGGCTTGACCGCGTGGATGGTCTGGCTGATCCCCTGTGGATCAGCGAGGTCGCCACAGAGGCCCTGGTTGCCGCAGCGGTCAAGGCAGACCAGGGTGCCCAGGGGAGCCAGCGCCCGCTGCAGCTCCGATCCCACCTGCCCGTTTTTGCCAAACAGCAAAATTTTCATTGGCCCAGACCCAGGCGTTCGCGCTGGTAGATGCCATCCTGCACGCGGCGGCACCAATCGCGGTTGTCGAGGTACCACCGTACCGTTTTGCGGATACCACTGGTGAAGGTTTCCCGCGGCACCCAGCCCAGTTCCCGCTGGATTTTGCCTGCGTCGATGGCATAGCGCCTGTCGTGGCCGGGACGGTCTGAGACATGGGTGATCAGTGATCTGTACGGGTGGCGGGTGGATGGTGCCAGTTCATCCAGCAGGTCGCAGATGGCATGGACCACCTCGATATTCTGCAGTTCGTTGTGGCCGCCGATATTGTAGGTTTTCCCCGCCTGGCCGCGGGTGATAACCCTGTACAGGGCGCGGGCGTGATCCTCCACATAGAGCCAGTCGCGGATTTGCTGGCCATTGCCATAGACCGGCAGGGGCTTGCCTTCCAGAGCGTTCAGGATCATGTGCGGGATGAGCTTTTCCGGGAAGTGGTAAGGGCCATAGTTGTTGGAGCAGTTGGTCACTATCACCGGCAGGTCGTATGTGCGGTGCCAGGCCCGGGCCAGGTGGTCGGCGCTGGCCTTGCTGGCGGCATAGGGGGAGCTGGGGGCGTAGGGGGTGAGTTCGGTAAACGGGGCGTCGTCGCTCTCAAGGTCGCCGTAGACCTCATCGGTGGATATATGGTGGAAGCGGAACCGGGCCTTGCCTGCGGCATCCAGTGCCTGCCAGTAGCGGCGGCTGGCTTCGAGCAGGGTATAGGTGCCGACGATATTGGTTTCGATAAAGGCGGCGGGGCCGTCGATGGAGCGATCCACATGACTTTCGGCGGCCAGGTGCATCACCGCATCGGGCCTGTGCTGTTGGAAGACAAGGTCCAGCTGCGGGCCGTCGCAGATATCCACCCGCTCAAAGGCGTAGTGGGGATTGCCCTCGACGCTGGCCAGGGACTGCAGATTGCCGGCGTAGGTGAGTTTGTCCAGGTTCACTACGCTGTCGGCGGTGTCAGCAAGAATATGGCGGATGACTGCAGAGCCGATAAAACCGGCGCCGCCGGTAACAAGTATTTTCATTGAGTCCAGTTCTGCTGTTGTGCCTTATCCGCTCCATGCCAGCTAAAGCGACTTCGTGAATTTGTGGTAAGGTTCCTGCCTGCGGACCGTGCCCCCGCGCCATTTTACACCCTTGGGTCGAGGTGGCCACGGGAAGGCTGAAATTCAATCTTGCCATTAACCTTTATCATGCAGATCCTGTTCGTTCACCAGAATTTTCCGGGCCAGTACCGCTATATCGCCCGCTATTTTGCCGCGCAGCAGGGCTGGCAGGCCTATGCCATTGGCGAAAAGCCCAACGTCACCCGCCAGATCGCCAGTCTTCCCAAAAAGGGGATACAACTGTTGGGGTATGAGCTGCCTGCGGAGGACGGACCCAGGGCGATGGGGCTGGCAAGTGAATTTGAATCCCAGCTCATCCGCGCACAGGCGGTGGCTGGGGTAGCCCTGCGCCAGCAGAAAAAAGGCCTTGATCCGGACATTATCTGCTCCCACCCGGGCTGGGGGGATTCCATCTATCTCAAGGAAGTATTCCCGCGGGCAAAATTTCTCAGTTATTTCGAGTTTTACCACCAGCCCGACGGGCCTTTGGTGAATTTCGATCCTGAATTTCCCACCCCCATTGGCGGCAGGATGGCGTTTCGCTCTAAAAATGCCATGAATCTGTTGTCCCTGGAGATGGCAGATGCGGGTGTGTGTCCCACCCAGTGGCAGTGGAACACATTTCCCGAGGTGTTCAGGGACAAAATCCAGGTGATCCACGATGGCATTGATACAGAGCTGGTAGCGCCCCGGCCCGATATCCGGATTACCATAAATCATCCAGATACCGGCCCTCTAACCCTGTCAAGGGATGATGAGATCATCACTTACTCGGTGCGCAATCTGGAGCCTAACAGAGGGTTTCATGTCTTTATGCGCGCTTTGCCCAAACTGCAAAAACGCCGTCCCGGAGCGCTCACCATTATTGTCGGCGGCAATGAGATCAGTTATGGCAAGGCACATCCCTCAGGAAAAAACTGGAAAGATGTCTTGCTCGACGAAGTGGGTGATGAGCTCGATCTGACCCGGGTGCTCTTTGTTGGCAAGGTGCCTTATGAAACCCTGTTGAACCTGTTCAGTATTACCTCATTGCATATTTACCTGACATCGCCATTCGTACTGTCCTGGTCAATGCTTGAAGCCATGGCCTGTCAGGCGCCGGTGCTGGCTTCTGCCACGGCACCGGTTATGGAGGTGATTGAGGATGGAGTCAACGGTTTTTTGTTTGATTATCACAACGGTGATGAACTGGTGGAGAAAGCCGCTGTGTTGTTGGGCCAGTCGGGAATGCGGCGCCAGGCGGGTGTGCAGGCCAGGCAGACAATTATTGACAGCTACGACCTGAAAACCCTCTGCCTGCCCGCACATATCCGGCTGATCGAGTCCCTGCTGGGACTTTGAATACAGCGGGTAGCGGTTTTTCAGCCCGGCCCCTAACGGCTGAAACCTTTGGCCGGGATGTGTTTGTAAAATGCCTCGCGGATTGACAGGGTGATGTATGGCTAAAATTCTTTGTGTCTGGGAAATGGGTGGGGCCCTGGGGCATTTGGCCAATCTCAAGGTCTTTGTCGATGTAGCCCTGAAGCTTGGTCATCAGGTCACCCTGGCGGTCAAGGAATTACATAATTTCAAAACAGTGTTTGCCCGTTGCCCTGTGGCTGTATATCAGGCGCCTTATTTGGCCAGAAAGTCCGGGCGCGCAACAGGTAAAACCCTTTCCTATTCCCAGCTGGTATTGCAACGCTTTGAAAATCACGATGAACTGGAGATGTTATGTCGAGCTTGGGACTCACTTTTCGATGCTGCCAGGCCGGACCTGGTGGTGTATGATTTTGCCCCCTCTGCCCTAGTGGCGAGTCTTTATCGGCCCTGGAAAAAGTGGGTTGTCGGCAGCGGCTTTCTGATCCCGCGGACAGATTTACCCTATTTTGGTGTGTTTCCCGACGTACGGAATTCTTTGGAGAATAACCGCATCCTGGCGGCGCAAGAGCAGCTGTTTTTGCAGTTGGTCAATGGCTGGATGTTTGCAAAACACCAGAAACCTATTGAAGATATTCGCCAAATCATTTTGCAGGCGGATCATCAACTGTTGCTGACCTTGCCTGAGCTGGACCATTTTGGCGTGCGCCAGAATGCTGAGTATCTCGGCATCCCCGCCAGTATTCCAGGCATAGCGCCATGCTGGCCGGAGAGGGGGCGCTTCAAGGTGTTCGCCTATCTGGCATCATTTCCGCTAATGGAAATGTTTCTTGCGGAGTTGTTGCGTCACGATGTGTCGGTTTTGGTTTACAGTCGCGACATCAGTGCGGCAATAAAAGCAAAGTTTCCACAAATCACTTTTGTGGATCATCCCGTTGATATGGATGCAGTCAATGGCCAGGCTGATCTGGTGGTGAATATGGCCGGGCATCAAACCTGTGCTCAATGCTATTTGAGTGGTGTGCCACAGCTGATGATTCCCCGGCGTCAGGAGCAGGTTTATCTTGCCCTGCGTCTGGCAGCGCAAAAAAAAGGAGTGATTATGGGCATTGATAGCAGTGGGCTTGCCGAGCGTGTTGCTCTCGCCATGGATATGGCGAGAGCCGGACGCCTGCCCTCCGATCCCGCCATACAGGTGCTAATGAGTGGACAGCGCATGGTTCAGCGGATTGCGCAGTTATTGTCAGTACTGTGACTGCAGCAGTGCGGCTTCAGTAGTTTGATATCAGCACCGTGACAATAACCACAAGCCTGTGGTTGAAAGGGGCAAATGATGCAGACCTATGACCAGTTATTTGATGTGCGGGGCAGTGCTTACGATCGCGCCATGCGCATGTTTCCCGCTGCCCGGGCCAGGGAGTTTGCCCAGGCGATAGAGCAGGCCGGATTGTTGCCCGGAATGAAAGTGGCGGATGTGCCAGCCGGTGGCGGCTATCTGGCCAGGTATCTCCCGCCCGATTGTGAATGGCTTGGCCATGAACCCTGCGGCAGTTTTTATGCCCATGGCGGTCAGCACAGTGCAGAACTTGCCGGGCGCAGGGATTCAGTTCCCCTGCTGCCGCTGCCGTGGAGTGATAACAGCATCGATGTGGCGCTCAGTATTGCCGGTATCCACCACCTGGAAGATAAGCGGCCACTTTTTTCAGAGCTGTTGCGGGTGGTAAAACCCGGTGGGCGGCTGGTTGTTTCCGATGTGCATGTGGACTCCCCGGTGGCAACGTTCCTCGATGGTTTTGTGGGAGATCACAACAGTACCGGCCATGAGGGAGTTTTTCTTTCACCAGCGACACTGGAGGAATTGGATCAATGTGGCTGGAGCCTGGTGTCCCACCGGGAAGTACCCTTTTTGTGGGTGTTTGACTGCGAACTGGACATGGGCCGGTTTTGTCACGACCTGTTTGATTTGCGCACTGCCAGCGTCGCTGAAACAACCGCAACCATAGACCAGCAATTGGGCGTGGAAAATATGCCTGGGGGGGGTGTCGGCATGCACTGGGGATTGATGACGGTGGTGGCAGAGAAATGCTGAAAATCGCTGGTAAACGGGTGTCACTGATATGATGGCAGTTATCCATGAATAAAGTGATCCGTTCACAGTCTGGCAGCCCCGAGCTGCTGGCGCTGGGACAAAAAATGCAGGTAATGCCCGGTTTTGTACCGGGCCTGTCCTGTCCCGGGCTGCGCGCTGTTATCACTGTTTCATCCTCTGCGTTATTGCGGGCAGACGGTGATGACGGGGTTGTAGCGCAGTTTCTGGCCCGTCTTGACCTTGTTTTTGCAACAGCACTGCCGGGGTTGGAGCCTACCCACCCCTGTCAGGGCACGGTTGTGCATGGTTTGTTGCAAAGATTGCTGTTGTGGACTGCCCACATACAACGGAAGGCCGGGATGCCCCTGTTTGAGAATGGGCGCATCATGGGGCTGGATGCGACCATCCCCTGTGTGGCGGTACTTGCCCTGGCAACCATGGACCACATGCCAGGTCCGGCGGCACAGGCGTGTAACTGGGTTATTGCGGTGATCAACAGGGTGTGGACGGGTCAGCCATGGGAAGATTTGCTGCAGGATTTGCCAGTGCTGCTGGAGAAATTTGGCAAGGTGGTTCCACCCGGTTCCAATACGGTGTCGTTTCTACAGGCAGCCCACGGGATGGGCGTGCCGGTTAATCACATTGTGGGCCGTGTGTACCAGTTTGGTCAGGGAGCTCGCGCGCGCTGGCTGGACAGCTCATTTACGGATAAAACGCCGACTATTTCCGCCACAATTGCACGCAACAAAGACCAGGCCGGGGATCTGTTGCGTCGCGGTGGCATCCCGGTTCCAGCCCACAAGCTGGTCAAGACGGAGGAGCAGGCTGTCAAGGTGGCCGCACAACTGGGATATCCCGTTGTGGTAAAGCCTGCAAATCTTGATGGCGGAATGGGTGTGGCTGCTGGTCTGCGCACCGAGCAGGAGTTGAAAAAAGCCTTTGCCTTCGCCCTTGAGTATTCATCGAAACTGCTGGTGGAGAAGCATGTCTATGGCAGCGATTACCGCCTGACGGTATTGCATGGGGAATTGATATGGGCCATTGAGCGGGTTCCCGGAGGGGTCAGCGGAAATGGTGTTCACAGGGTGCGGGAGCTGGTGGATACCCTTAATCTCAACCCCAATCGGGGTCTTGATTCGCGATCTCCCCTGCGCCGCCTGCAGTTGGATGAGGAAGCGCTGGACCTGTTGGCCCAGGAGGGCATGACGGAAGACAGCTGCCCTGCACCCGGGCAATTCGTGCGCCTGCGACGCACCGCCAATGTGGCCAATGGGGGTATGCCGGTGGCCGTTTTCGATCAGGTTCATCCCGATAATGGACAATTGGCGGTGCGGGCTGCCCGCATATTGCGTCTTGATCTGGCCGGCGTGGATTTGCTGATTCCGGATATTTCCCGTTCCTGGCATGAAACAGGCGCTGCTATCTGCGAAGTCAATGGTCAGCCCAATATTGGCCAGACCACGGCTTCACATCTGTACGCTGTTATCCTTGAGAAATTATTGGCGGGTAATGGTCGTGTCCCGGTCGTTATGGTAATTGGCGATGACCGGGATCAGGCAATTTCACGGGCGCTGGCAGAGACCCTTGCGGGGACAGGTAAAACTGTGGGTTATGCCAGTGACAGTCTGGTTGCGGTTGGCCCGCAGACGATTTCCGCTGGAGGCGGCGATCTCTTCACCGCGGGCCAGGCACTGCTGGTGGATACCGGGGTCGAAGCCCTGATCTTTGCGGTCAATGATGATGGTTTGCTGCACACCGGTCTGCCCTTTGACAGAGTGGATGCCATGGTGATTGCAGGGGGAGCTTTCCAGCCTTCGGCTGGCAGGGTGGAGCCGTCTGTTGCCGGGGACTTGTTGCTGGCGACATTTGTGCGACATATGTTGCCCTCCCTCAACGGCAAGCTTTATATGGTTGGCAGTCTGACAGACAGGGTAGACCTGAAGGATTTGATGGTTGACATTCCCTGCGCCAGACTGCCTGCCGATCCACGGGTTGCGGCACTACAGTTGGTCTCAGAGTTTGAGCTATAGCCCGGAGCATTGCCCCGGAGTCTTGTTGTCTGATCCACTGGCAGCTTGCGGGCGGCTTTTCTGGCGTACGGGTCTGTTTGTGAATCTCGCCCATCGCGTTTAGAATGGCCGCCGCGTGCAGTGTTGCAACTGCAATATAAGCGACCTCGTCAATTCATCAGCAAGGAATTACCAATGGCCACCAAAAAAGAGAAAGATCCAACTATTACCATCGACGGTACTGAATACTCCCTTGGCAACCTCAGCGATAACGCCAAAACCCAGATCGCCAATCTTCGTTATGCGGATGCCGAAATTGTCAATCTGCAAAATCAGTTGGCCATCTTTCGCACGGCACGCATCAGCTACGCCGAGCAATTGAAAAAAGAGCTGTCTGCTGCCAAGTGAGTGGCAGTCAGGTGCGGTCGGACCCTTGAGGGCATTAACGAGCAACCGCTCAAGAGGCCCGGCCGGTGTTAATCCCGGCCCTCGCACACGACCTTCTCCTGGTGAGAACCCGATATTCCAGACAGCAGTCCTCTCTCTATGCCCGATACCCAGGTACTCATTCTCGAAAAAATCACCCTCAACTATGTGGCTGTTGAAGATCGTATCTGCATGAATGCCCAGATCAGGGGTGGTGAAACGGTGACGTTCTGGCTCACCCAGCGCCTGTGCCGTGAGTTGGTGAAAACTTTCGTAGGCTATCTGGATAAGGCAGCGGGCAGTGCCCCTGCCAGTGGCAAGGCGGTGGTGCAGACCTATTTTCAGGAAGAAGCCATGATCCGCAAGACCAGGATACCCTCGGTTGACACTTCGAAGAGTACCCAGGCGCCGGTACTGGTGAAAACCCTCAATATCCGTAGTGGTCCTGATGTCTTGCTGTTGCGTCTGCCAATGCCCGACGGCTCGGTCTCGGCCATGCCCCTGAAGCCCATTGAGGCGCGCCAATTGTTGCAGATAATGTACGCCCAATATTGCAAAGGAGACTGGCCCCTGGATATCTGGCCCCAGTGGATTGCCGGTCAAGCCGCCAGGGGTAAGCCCGCAGATGGGGCTGTGCATTGATAATCCTGAAGGGGAGAGTCAGTCCTGTACCCCGAACACATCGCTTTCAAGGCTGTGAAACTGTGGGTTAAGTCTCATTCCCTGTGAGCAAGGAGGTGGAATGAAGACTTTGAAGGTTCAATTTGCTAGAATTCGCCACCTTTATACCTTCTGGCCAGAGTGATTCTGTTCTCGCCAGCCATTCTCTGGAAACAATCGGGTGAAGACCATTAACAAAAACGATCTGCAGACGGCATTACGCCTGTGCAAGGGTTCCTTTATTTTCGCCGGAGTATTCAGCTTTTTTGTCAACTTGCTGATGCTGGTCCCGCCATTCTACATGCTCCAGGTCTATGATCGGGTTGTGGGCAGCGGGAATGTCCTGACCTTGATGATGCTGACCATGATCATGGTGTTCCTGCTCTCCACCATGGGTGCACTGGAGTGGGTACGGTCGCGGATTCTGGTGCGAATCAGTTCACGCCTCGATGGTCTGATGAGTGGGAAATTATTTGATATCAGCCACAAGCAGTCACTCCTATCCGCTGGTACCGCAACCAATGCCCAGCCCCTGCAGGACCTGAATGGCCTGCGTATGTTTATGACTGGTAACGGTTTTTTTGCATTTTTTGATGCCCCTTGGCTGCCGTTGTACATGGCGGTGATGTTCATGTTCCACCCGGTGTTCGGTTGGCTCGGGGTGTTCAGCGCCATAGTGCTGGTGATTCTCGCCATCGTGAATGAAAAGGTCACTGCCCAGCTGTTCAGTGAAGCCTCCAAGGAGCAGCAGGTAGCCCAGAATGTGGCGATGACCAACCTGCGCAACGCCGAGGTCATTGAATCCATGGGTATGCTCGGCAATATCCGTGAGCGCTGGCGGGAGCGCAGCCAGCAGTCCCTTTACTGGCAAAGTGCAGCCAGTGACCAGGCGGGAATATTTACTTCCATATCCAAGGTCTTTCGTCTGGTGATGCAGTCCCTGACCCTGGGTGTGGGCGCCTGGTTGGTGATCCACCAGGAAATCACACCGGGTCTGATGATCGCCGGTTCCATCCTGCTGGGGCGCGCCCTGGCCCCCATCGATCTTATGATCGGTTCCTGGAAGGCACTGGTAACAGCCCGCACACAGTACCAGCGCCTCAATCAGCTGCTCGACCAGATTCCCCCGGAAGCTGAGCGCATGTCACTCCCTGCCCCCAAGGGAGCCATCCGTTTCGAGCAGGCAATTGTCGGTCCTCCACTGAGCAAGACGCCAGTCATCAAAGGGGCGACCTTTGCCATTCAGCCCGGTGAGGCTGTGGCAGTGATTGGCCCCAGCGCTGCAGGCAAATCCACGCTGGCACGTGGTTTGCTGGGTATCTGGCCTACCCTGGGAGGCAAGGTCCGTCTGGACGGTGCCGAGGTTGCCCGCTATAACCGTGACGAAATTGGCCCCTACCTGGGCTATCTGCCTCAGGATATTGAACTGTTCGACGGTACGGTCAGCGAAAATATCGCACGCTTTGGCGATGTTGACGCCAACAAGGTGGTTGCCGCTGCCCAGGCAGCAGGCGTTCACGAGATGATCCTGCGCCTGCCCGGGGGCTACGACACAATAATTGGCCAGAGCGGCGGAGCCCTCTCCGGTGGCCAGCGGCAGCGCATCGGCCTAGCTCGTGCGCTCTATGGCGATCCGGTGCTGGTGGTGCTTGACGAGCCCAATTCCAACCTGGATGACCAGGGTGAACTGGCCCTTGCCCAGGCTGTTGAAGGACTCAAGCAGCGTGGTGCCACTACTGTGCTGATTACCCACAGGCCCAGTATCCTGAATCTGGTGGACAATATCATGGTGCTTGCCGATGGCCAGATTGCCGCCTATGGCCCCAGGGACAAGGTGCTGGAGCATATGCGCGGTGGCAAAACGCCAGCTGCGCCCCCTCCGGCCCAACAGCCCCCAAGGTCGCAACCGGCAGTGGTCAATATCGCGCCCCCATCATCTGCAAATACCAAGGATTAAATTGTGACTGCGTTTCAATCAGGCTTGCCTGCTGAAAAAAAAGAGATGGAGCTGGAAACCTCTGATCGTAAGCCACTGCGTATTGGCCTTATCGTTTTGTTGGTGACATTTGGTATCTTTGGTTCCTGGGCTGCTTTTGCACCCCTTGACAGCGCTGCCCTGGCCCCCGGGGTCGTTACAGTGAAAGGCAACCGCAAGACAGTGCAGCATCTTGAGGGAGGCATTGTCGCCGAGATCCTTGTCACCGATGGCGAACTGGTGGAACCCGGTCAACCCTTGATCACCCTTGATGCCACCCAGTCCCGGGCAGATCTGGGCGTATTGCGGGGGCAGTATTTCACCGCAAGGGCTATGGAGAGCCGCCTGATTGCCGAGCGCGACGACCTTGATGCCATTGTGTTTGCGGATGACCTCGTTACCCTTGACGAGCGCGCACATGAAGCGATGCGCAATGAAGAACAGATTTTCAATGCCCGGCGCAATTCCCGTATGGGAGAAGTGGAAGTACTTGAGCAGCGCATCGAACAACTTGGCTCCCAAGTGAACGGTCTCAGGGCGTTGGTGGCCAGCAAGGAAGAACTGAACCGATCCTTTGCGGAAGAGATAAAAGACTTAACCGAACTGCTTTCAGAGGGATTTGTCGACAAAATCAGGTTGCGGGAAATGGAGCGCAATGTGTCCCGCACCCGGGGTGAAATTGCCGATCACCAGGCCACCATCGCCCAGGCGCAAATGAAAATTGGCGAAACACGCCTTGAGATCCTCCAGCTCAACAAAGCCTTCAAGACGGAAGTTGTCGATCAACTGGCAGAAGTCCAGGCCAAGTTATTTGACGTCAGCGAGCGTATCAACGCCATCCAGGACAAGGTGCAGCGCACTGTGATCCGCGCCCCTGTGTCCGGTATTGTGCTGGGTCTCAGTACCCACACCATTGGCGGAGTGATCCAGTCCGGCACCCCGTTGCTGGATATAGTGCCGGAGGATCAGGAACTGGTGGTGGACGCCCGGGTCGCACCTATGGATATAGACCGGGTTGAGGTGGGTACAGAGGCCAGCGTGCGTTTCAGCGCATTCAAGAGTGCCACTACCCATACGGTCAAAGGTCGGGTCACGCGGATTTCCGCCGACCGCCTGGTTGATGAAAACAGTGGTGAACCCTACTACCTTGCCAAGGTCGAAGTTCTCCCTGAACAGCTCAGCCTGCTCAGGGGGCTTACCCTGGTGCCCGGCATGCCCGCCGATGTGCTGATCAAAACCGGCGAGAGAACCCTGTTGCAATACCTCATACAACCTGCAACCAATGCCTTTTCACGCTCACTGATCGAGGATTGATCCATGGCCGCGACCCCGCGTATTGTGGGTGGGCTTTTCGCAGTACTTTTCCTGCTGACACCCCCCGTTGTATACGCCGCCGATTTGCTTGACCTGTATCAGGAAACCCTTGGCTCCGACCCGAGGCTCCAGGCCGCTGAAGCAGAGGCTGAGATCTACCAGGCGCGGGAGAAATACCGTCGTGGTGCGCTTCTGCCCCAGGTCAATGTGAGCGCCCAGGGAACCCGCACGGTACGTGAAAGCACCGATAACAATGGCACGGATGTACGGGATTATTACAACGGTGAAAAATACACTTTCGCCATGTCGCAATCCCTCTACAACAAACCCCAGTGGGAAGGGTACCGCACCGCGAGGAACGAAGCCGACCAGTATGCCGCGCGCTTTGATGACATAGAAAATCTCATTACCGTTGATCTGGTGGAACGCTATACCCTGGTACTGGCTGCCGAGGACAACCACCGGTTTGTGGTGGCAGAACGCCTTGCGGCAGAAAAACAGCTGAGTCAGATTGAAGCTCGTTACAAGCGTCAGTTGGCCATGATCACAGACCTGCTGGACGTTGAAGCCCGCCGCGACCGCCTTCTCAGTGAAGAGTTGAGTGCGGAAAACCAAGTGGAATTGGCCCGGGAAGGAGTTTCGCAGCTTATCGGTCGCCGGGTGGACGAGCCTCTGGCACCCCTGCGTGAACAGATATTTATAGGCTGGGACCTGACAGACCCCGATAGTTGGATAGAGCAGGGCATGAACGGAAACAAGGGCCTGGAAGCTGCACGGTATGCTGTCAAGGCTGCCGAAGCGGGATTGCGCCAGGCTCAGGGTGGTCGCCACCCGAGCCTGAATGTGCAACTCGTTGCCCAGCAGACTGATATCGGTTTTGAGAATGCCCCGGCGCCGGAAAGTGAGAGCTATGTGGCGGCACTGAATCTTAATGTACCCCTGTTCAGCGGTGGCCAGGTGAGTGCGCAGGTCAGGGAGGCCCGTGCCAAGTTGCGGTTGACCCAGCAACAGCTTGAAGAGCAGGAGCGTAACCTGCGCAAGGACATCCGCGAGGCATTTCTCAATGCGCGCACCGCGAGTCAACGCGTGGAAGCCACCCGCAAGGCGCTGGGGTCAGCTGAAAAGGCCTATGAGGCTCGGCAAAAAGGCCTGCAACACGGCACTGTGACCGTGGTGGATGTGCTTGATGCATCGGAGCAGTTGTACCGGGCAAGGCGGGATTACCGTCAAGCCTATTACGATCTGATGGTGCAGGGAATGAGTTTGCACCACACTTCAGGGAACATGACAGTGGACAGGGTCGCGGAACTTAACGGTTGGCTGGAAACCCGATAATAAAACGCCAGTCTCAGGGATCGGCTGCCCCGTTAATCACAGGTTTTACCACAGCGGTTAAAAGTCCGGTTGTAGCGGGACACAATACAGGTGTAAGCGCCCTTGCGACAGACATTGCTACATCTCCCCAGGTCATTCAAGCGGCTGATTCTGATTGCCACTGATCTGGTCATTGTGGAATCGTGCCTGCTGCTGGCATTTTATTTGCGACTGAGCTGGCCGGTGGTTGATCTGGTGTCCATCTATGGCCCGGTTTTTATTCTCACGCCGCTGTTTGTACTGCTTTTTTTGACCCGCCTTGAACTCTACAGCGCCGTTACCCGCCATGCGGGCATAGAAATCATCGGCCTGTTTGCCCGGGGGGTCACCTTCGCTACCCTCGCGGTGCTGCTGATTTTTTTCATGTTTCAGGTTCAGCCCCAGCTGCCCCGCACTGTACTGTTAATGTTCTGGGCTTTCAGCATTATCGCCCTGGCGACATCGCGGCTGGTTGCCAGCCGCTGGCTCCATGGCAGCTCCCTGTCATCCATGGTGATGGATTTTGCCGGTTGGCAGCGCGGCAAAAAACCCAAAGGGCGTGCCGTGGCGATCTATGGTGCCGGTGATGCAGGGCGACAGCTGGTGGGCGCTCTGGCCCAGGGGCGGCGTTTCCGTCCGGTGGCATTCGTTGATGACGACCCTGCCCTGCAGGGGCAAAGGGTAGCGGGACTGAAGGTGTTCAGTCCAGAAGACCTGCATGACCTGATTGCCTCTATGGATGTCACAGAGGTATTGCTTGCCGTACCTTCGGTGAGCCGCCACCGCCGTCAGGAAATTATCCGCTTTCTCGAACCCCTGGATGTCCATGTGCGCTCTGTGCCTGCCATGGATGAGCTGGCCCGGGGTCTGGTGAAAGTGGCGGATATTCGCGAAGTGGATGTGGCGGATATTCTCGGTCGCGAATCGGTGCCCGCTGATCAGGTCCTGCTGGCGTCAAGTATCGCAGGCAGGACTATTTTGGTGACAGGGGCAGGGGGTTCCATTGGCGCCGAGTTGTGTCGACAAATTCTCAGGCACAAACCACGCAAACTGGTGCTTTTTGACCACAGTGAGTACAACCTCTATGCCATTGCCAGCGAGCTGGAAGAAACCGTCGCTGTGCTCGATACCCACCTGGAACTGCTGGCGGTGCTCGGCTCTGTTACCGACAGATCATTGATGCAGGAGCTGATAGGCAGTCACGCCATCGATACCCTTTACCACGCCGCCGCCTACAAGCATGTGCCCCTGGTGGAGGTGAACGCCTACCAGGGCTTTATCAACAATGTGCAGGGCACTCTCTGTGTTGCCCATGCAGCCATTGCCTGTGGTGTGGAGCGCTTTGTGCTGGTATCCACGGACAAGGCGGTGCGCTCCAGCAATATCATGGGGGTGACCAAGCGTCTGGCGGAGCTGGTGTTGCAGGGCTTGAGCCAGGAAACCAAGCCAGACTTCGGCGATTTGCCCTGGCCCTGGTCCTGCCAGCAGTACCAGAATGTGCCCGACACTGCGGTGTTGGAGAATCGCACCTGTTTTACCATGGTGCGCTTTGGCAATGTGCTTGAGTCCTCAGGCTCGGTGATTCCCAAGTTTCGCGGCCAGATACAGGCTGGCGGGCCGGTGACAGTCACGGATCCCGAAGTCACCCGTTACTTTATGACCATACGGGAAGCGGCCGAGCTGGTGTTGCAGGCCAGCGCCCTCAGTCATGGCGGCGACCTGTTTATCCTGGATATGGGAGAGCCCATCAAGATCGATGATCTCGCCCGCAGGCTGATCCACCTTTCAGGTCTTTCCCTCAAGGATGCGCAGCATCCTGAAGGGGATATCGAAATTACCTACAGCGGTATTCGCCCCGGGGAAAAACTCTATGAGGAGTTGTTGCTCGATGCCACCGCTGTCGCCACCAGTCACAGCAAAATCTGGCGGGCAAACGAGCAGATCATTCCCTGGGCTGAATTGAAGACACTGCTGGTGGCCATCGATCAAGCCCTGCGCCAGAACAGGCCGGATGCCATCGTGCTCTTGCTGACCCGCAGCGAAATCGGTTATCAGGTCAGTAATGGCACGGCCTTCACACTACATGGCGACAAGCACTGATATGACATTGATGTCCTCTGTGCAGGTCTGGCGCAGCACTTTGCGAGAGCGCCACCTGTGGTTATTACTCGCGCTTTTTTTCTGTGCTGCCTTTGTTATGGAAAGTCGCAGCGGCGTGGTCAACGCCCTGCGTCTGCTGGTCTTTGCGCCGGTTCTTTTCGTCACCCGCCGGGAAGATTTGCAGGCACTTTGGCATAACCGTGCCGCACGCTGGTTATTGTTGTTGATGGCCTGGTTGTCAGTGACCTTGCTGTGGAATGGCGTGAGCGGAGAAGACTGGAGACTGCTACAGCGCGGTTTCTACGTCGTTACCCTGTTGTTGCTGGTGTTTCTCGTCAGCCGTTTGCAGCCACAGCGGGACCGGGTGGTATTTTTTGTCTATATCTTCGCTGGTCTTGCGGGTGCGATCCTGATTGCCATGGCGTGGCCCGGTACCCCGGTCATGCTCGGCGAACAGTTTCCAGCGCTTGATCGCAGCGTCTTTTATACTCGGGGTATTTTCACCATCAGCATCTACGTGGCATGGATCATGGCGGTGTTGTTTATTGCGGCTTTTTTTGTTGCCCTGTCAACCAAGGGTTTTACCGCTGTGGTTTTTTATCTGGCGGCAACGGCCTTTGCACTGTTGATGGTGATGGCCCAGTCGCGGGCCGCCTGGCTCGCCATGGCAGTGGGATTCGCGATGGCCGTAGCCCTGGTGCAACCGCGACGTTTTTTGTGGTGGCTGGCGGGGCTTGTGCTGGTGTTTGCCACAGCGCTAATTCTTTCCGATGCCGTATACGAGTTGCTGCTGGATAATCTGCAACGGGGAAATTCCTATCGCATTGCCATCTGGTGCAATGCCATTGAGCAGTTCCTGTTGTCCCCTTTGCGTATCCTGACGGGGTTTGGTCTGTCAGCATCCACCACCAATGTTGCACAAGGCATGGTGCAAAATCATTACCACAGTATTTATCTCAGCACCTTTTACTATGGTGGAGTCATCGCCCTGGGCTTGTACCTGGGGTGTCTGTGGCAGGTGTTCAGACAAATTCTGGCAAGCCAGGGCGGCAAACTCTGGTTGTGTTTGCTGGTGCCCATGCAGCTGATCTTTGTGGTGGATGGCGAGCATTTCTTTGTGCCTCCCTCCGCCATGATGATGGCCTATCTGTTGCCGTTATTCTGGGCTATCTCCGACAGTGATCCCCTGCGCTCAATACCGCCAAGGTACACAGACCCGCAGGCAACGGCCTGACCTGCAAATGGACTCCCCAGGCTTTAGGAGAGATAATGGCGCACTTTTTTGACAGGCTGCTGGCAATGGTTATTAATGACTCCGATGATTGAACCGCGACATATCCAGTTGATGGACACCACCCTGCGGGATGGCGAGCAAACCCAGGGCGTGTCATTTTCCGCCGAGGAAAAATCCGCCATTGCCCGGGCGTTGCTCAAGTCCCTCAATGTGGACCGCATCGAGGTGGCCTCCGCCTGTGTGTCAGAGGGGGAGAAAAAATCCGTTGCCGCTATCAACGCCTGGGCCAGACAGGAAGGTCTCGACGGGCGTATCGAGGTGCTGGGTTTTGTTGACCACAAACGCAGTGTCGACTGGATCGTGGATGCCGGTGGCCGGGTCATCAACCTGCTCACCAAGGGCAGCGAAAAGCACTGCCGCGAACAGCTGGGCAATACCCTCGAAGGTCATGCTGCCGATATTTGCACAACCGTGTCGTATGCCCTGTCGCGGGGACTCAAGGTCAATGTCTACCTGGAGGACTGGTCCAACGGTTACAAGGACAGCCGGGATTACGTTTTCGGCCTGATGGACCGCATCCGCGCTATCGGCATCACCCACTTCATGCTGCCGGACACCCTCGGGGTGATGGCGCCGGATGAGGTTTACGACAGCCTGCGCGACATGACCAGCCGCTACCCGGATTTGCAGTTTGATTTCCATCCCCACAATGATTACGGACTGGCGGTGGCCAATGTGATGGCGGCGGTACAGGCCGGTGTGTCATCGATCCACTGCACGGTCAACTGCCTTGGCGAGCGCGCGGGCAATGTGTCCCTCGCGGAAGTGGCGGTGGTGTTGCGGGACAAGATGGATATGCAGCTGTCCATCGACGAAAGCAGCATCGTCAAGGTCAGCAAGATGGTGGAGAATTTCTCCGGCAAATGGATTCCCGACAATGCCCCCATCGTCGGTGGCAATGTGTTCACCCAGACCGCCGGTATCCACGCTGATGGCGACCACAAGGGCGGGCTGTATGTCAGCCGCCTGACCCCCGAGCGCTTTGCGCGCTCGCGCAGTTATGCGCTCGGCAAGATGAGTGGCAAAGCCTCACTGATCAAGAATCTGGAAGCGCTGGGCATTACCCTGTCGCCGGAAAACCAGGCAAAAGTGCTGGCACGCATTGTCAAGATGGGGGATTCCAAGCACCAGATCACCCTCGACGATCTGCCCTTCATCATCGCCGATGTGATGGAAAGCAAGGATTACAAGCACATCAAATTGCTCGACTGCACCATCAACAGCCAGCTCAATGAAGCGTCACGGGTAGAGATCAAGGTGGATTTACAGGGCCAGATCCACAGCGCTACCGGGGAGGGCAATGGCGGCTTTGATGCTTTTATCAACGCCATCCAGTCGGTGCTCACCGACAAGGGCATTACCCTGCCGCAGCTGGTGGATTACGAAGTGAAGATTCCCAGGGGCGGCAACACCAACGCCCTCACGGAGTGTATTGTGACCTGGCGGGTAGCCAACAACAAAAAAATCAAAACCCGCGGTGTGCATGCCAATCAGGTGTTTGCTGCGGTGCTGGCGACTTTGCGTATCATCAATATTCAGCTCCATGAGATAACCATGTAGTGGCAAGTGAGGTGGGTGCCAGTCCGGCACCGCCACGCTTGATGACTAACCGCGTATCAATTCAAACGTTTTGCTGTCGGCTTTGTGGGTGCACGCAATTTATTGATCATCTGCCACACCATCCAGCCCCGACTTGCCCATTTTCCGGCGCGCCCCAGGGGCAGTGCTGCAACCAGTAACCCGCCCCCCACCAGCAGCACCGGATGGCGCCTTATGTAGCGCACCACCTCCAGCCCCTGATCGACCCGCGACAGGGGAATCCGCCAGGGTTCAATGTTCTCCCCGAGGATATTGCGCTGTTCCTCTACCCGAGCCACCAGGGACTCCCGCCGCGCTGCCAGCTGTGCCAGTTTTTTACTCATAAGCGTGAGACAAACCGCTGGTGATCCTTGCGCAGTTCGAGCAGGGTCGCGCAAACAGGCGCAGCCTTTTTCCCACCCTGTGCAGGGCATAGGCGCAGGCGCCAGCACCGGCTATCAGGAAGACGACGGCAATGATGTCGAGCACCAGCAGGCGATGGCTGTCCCAGAAGGTCACCAGCAGCAGCAGGATGGTTGCCAGCACCACCCCGATACCGAAGCAAAACAGCGCCATCAGCGCCAGCACCACCAGACTCAGGAGATGGTGGCGGTCCTCCTCCAGCTCCGCAAATGACAGGTCGAGACAGGTCTGGGCAATGGCGACAAAGGTGGCCGCCAAGGTTGACAGGGAATCAAGCAATCCTTTGCTCTGCGGTGCGGAATTATCGCTCATGGGCCTATCTGCGCAGTATAAAGCCAACCACAAGGCCGACAACGGCGGCAACACCCATGGATTCTCAGGGGTTCGTGTGGACATAGGTGTCGGTTGCCCTGGCAGCCGCTCTGGTGTTCAGGATCAGCGCCTCCTGCACATACGCCATACGGGCTTTGGCAACCTTGAGGGATGCTTCAGCTTTGGCGCGGATTTCTGCCAGTTTTTCATCGCCCTGATTGGTGGTTGCCATCAGCAGTGCTTCCGCATCTGCCACTACCACCTTGAAATCTTTCATAAGCTGATCGCCCGTTATTTCGCCTGTAGATGTTGTCATGTGTTGCTCCGTGTAAAGGGTTTGGTTGAGAGAGTTATTTCAGTGTCGGGTGGATTTATCTGCGCTCACCCATGCCCTGTTCTGAACAAGGGCGCAGCGGGATGGGCTATTCAACGGCTTGTTTACAGCCTGCCCAGCAAGACCAGAATCAGCAATATCACCAGAATCAGGCCTATGCCACCACTGGGTCCGTAGCCCCAATTGCGGCTGTGGGGCCAGCTGGGGATGGCGCCGAGCAACAGCAGCACCAGGATAATCAGCAGAATTGTTCCCATGGTAAATCTCCGGAGAATAAGGGCAGAGACGCAATCTCCCCGGCGGGGTTCTGCGCTCATCGCCATGGTGTCCCTCGCGGGCAAATGGTCTGTGTGTTGCGAACCCATAGACCTGCAGTGAGACTGGCACTGGGGTGGGGTGATACGTTCTATCACCAGTACTTTTTATCTGGTATAAAACAGGGCACTGGAATCTGTTCAAGTTGGTGCTGCCTGGTATGCCTCTGGACTATATTGCTTGCCATTCTTACCGTCGAAGTCTCCCGGGGTATCTTCCAGGGCTGATGATTTCATCCATCAGTCTCAAAGCCAGTTTTGAACGGGATCTCCCCGCCATCGATTTCCCGGTGCTGGATCAGGTATTAGTAGCAGCATTCGCACCTCTCAGTACAGATATACGGGACGACAGCGGATCCGACCGGCAGCGGTTGGTGCGGCGCGCTGCGGACTGGGTCTACGCATTGCTGGCCAATGCGGGATACCCGATGAAAGACAGGGCAATCATCTTCAGCAGTAGTCAGTCCCCGGAGTTTATGGTCAACCTGCCCTGTCCCGGGGAATGTTTTGAGTCCTCCCTGCTGGCATTCCAGTTCTGCTGTTCAGTCCTCAACAACTTCCTTGAGGGCAAAAGTGCAGTCGAGCGGGATAAACTGCAAAGAGTGCAGCGGGACCTTGAGATAGAGGCGCCCAAGGGAATGAATACCTTGAGGTTTCTGGACGCAGCACAGGACAAGGGCATTCCCTGGCAGAAAGTGGGTGGCAATGTCTATCAGTTTGGCTGGGGATCAAAGGCCCGCTGGCTCGATAGCTCTTTCACTGATGTGACCCCTGCTATTTCCACGTCTCTGGCCAGAAACAAGCTCTCCTGTGCCAGGGTCTTGCGGACAACGGGCATGCCTGTCCCGGTCCATCACCAGGTATATTCTGTCGAGCAGGCCCGGATTGCTGCAGAGCGGATCGGTTATCCGGTAGTGGTCAAACCTGCCGATCTGGACGGAGGGAAAGGCGTTGCCGTGGAGCTGAAAACAGCGGACAAGGTGGCTTTAGCCTATGAGCAGGCCAGAGAATTATCCACAAATATCCTTGTGGAAAAGTATTATCCGGGCAATGACTACCGGGTCCATGTCTACAGGGGTGAAGTCTACTGGGCCGTTCACCGGGTTCCCGGGGGAGTGACAGGAGATGGCAGGCAGACGGTCAGGTCATTGCTCGATGAACTCAATGCCCACCCGTTGCGGGGGCAACCTGGCAGCAACTCACTGCTCAAAACCATTGATCTTGACGCTGAGGCCAGGGAGTTGCTGGAGGAAGCAAATCTCGATGAAAATTCAACCCCTGAGGCCGGAAGGTTTGTGCGTTTGCGCAGGGCAGCGAATGTTGCATCAGGGGGCGTACCTGTTCCGGTGCTGGAGCAAATCCATCCTGACAATGTGCAACTTGCCATTCGCACGGCGCGACTGTTGCGCCTGGACCTCGCTGGCCTCGATCTGTTGATGGAGGATATCAGCAAATCCTGGTTTGAGACCGGGGCGATCATCTGTGAAGTCAATGCTCAACCCCAGTTGTCGCCCCAGCTGCCAGGGTATCTGCTTGACAAGATCCTTGAGGATAAGGGGCGCATACCGGTTGCTCTGGTCATAGGGCATGTTGAAGATTATTCCTGGCTTGAAGCACTTGCTGACCACTTGGCGCCAGCTGGAACGGTTGGAATCGCGGCAGGTAACGGTGTAATGATCGCCGGGAACAGGATTTTGCAGCAGAGATTGACTGCCTACCAGGGAGGCATGGCATTGCTGCGGGATCCTCAGATTGACGGGGCCATTATCTGCCTTGGCGATGAAAGCAGTGTATCAAGCGGGCTTCCCGTTGACAGCTTTGATTACTTGCTGCTGATGGGCGCGCCCGAGGGTTCAGGTTCCACGGTGGACTGGAAGCGCTGGATAAACTTTGCCCGCAATTTGTCCAGGCTTTGCACGGGCACAGTTATCATTAACAAGCGATGTAACCAATGGCAACACTTCAGACCGGCCCTGGCAGGTCAAAAAGTTATCGCCCTGGATCCATCGGGATTTGGCACAGCCATGAGTGTTGTTCAACGGGAGTCGACTCAGTGAATACAGGAACAACAACCAGGTTGATGCCCGCACAATATGAGAAATTCTTTTCCCCTTATTTGCGGGTCGGCCGCAAACAGGAAAGCTGGCAGTACCAGCAGATTGAAGTTTGTGGACAGGTTCTGAGCGCAATGGTGGATATGGTCGACCCCTATGTGTCCAGCACCGATGCCAATGGCTATCACTTGGCCATTTTCCCAGCCCTGGAAATTCTTTCCGAATTGGCGCTTATTCATTTGCACTATGCGGCGGGATTGACCGAGAAAACACGGGAGGTGTGGATGCGGGAGAGCAAGGTCAAATACAGTCGCGCCATTCGCATTCCGGATAATATTCTCTTCGAACTCAGGGCCAGGAGTCTCAGGAACCGTGGCACAGTGGTCTACGGTGAAGTGGACTTTACTGTTTCCGACGCTTCTGGCGGCCTTTTTGAAGGCATGTTCAAGGCGATAATGCCCTGATGTCAAAGACACCATGAAAATTGTTTCCCCCGAGATGGCTGCTGGTCTGCCAGCGGTGATGCAACTGCGCCATCAGTTTGATGCTGATGGCTTTCTTGTGATCAAGGAGTTCAAGCGGGATTTATCCGGATTTGAGGAATTTACCCGGCAGTTTTGCCAGGGGTTCCACGATGTGGCAATTCGCCAGTCCCTCAGATTGAGCGAGGGAGATGGTTACAGTACCGGGGTTTTTCAGGAAAACTTTACACTCTTTTCCCATGCCGAGGCCGCTTACCGACCTTACCCCCGGCCTCCAGATGTCTGTTTCTTCCACTGCCTGACGGCGCCCCTCGGTGAAGGCGGTGAAACAACGGTGCTGGATGGCCGAACTGTAGCAGAAGTGCTGAAGCCCACCCTGTACCGGCGATTTGATGAGGAGGGGGTAATCTATGAGTGTCACTGGGATCGGCAGCGCTGGCAGGACGAATTTGGTGTGAAGTGCCGGAAGGAACTGGTGACGTTGTTGCAGGGTTTTACAGAGATAAAGTTTTCAGTGGAGCAGGAGCAGCTGCATTTTTTCTACAGAACATCACCTTTTCAACAAACCCGCCAGGGACTAACCGTTTTTACCAATGGCTTGCTGGCCCATTTGCCCCGGGTAAACCATCCCCGCTATCAGCAGCTGCGTCCTTACTACAACCCTGCCAACAGGGTCTATTGGGGCAATGGAGAGCCCATTGCTGACGAGGTCATTAATGACTTGCTCGATATTCAGGAAGCCCACCAATACCGCCACCGCTGGTCGGACGGGGATTTGCTGGTGCTTGACAATACCCGCTATATGCATGGCCGCACAAAGTGTATTCCTGACTGTGAGCGGCGCATAGTAAGCCGTTTTGGCTATCTGTAACGGGCTGCGGCGCTATGCCCGGGGCTGCTCCGCCACAGGCATGGCGCGCAGTTTTTCCACCACCCTGTCGCCAAAGGCTGCGGTGCTGATCAGCTCGGCGCTGCCGCCGCGGGACAGGTCGGGGGTGGAGAAGCCATCGGCGAATACACCCTGCATGGCGGCCCACACGTTCTTCGCCTCCTGCTCCATGCCAAAACTCATCTCCAGCATCATGGCCACGGAGCCGATCATGGAGTAGGGGTTGGCAATACCCTGGCCCGCAATATCGGGCGCGGAGCCGTGGGAGGGCTCGTAATAGGCCTTGTCCGGCCCCATGCAGGCGGAGGGCATCAGGCCCAGGGAGCCGAGAATACCGCCACCCTGGTCACTCAAAATGTCACCAAACATGTTTTCCATCACCATCACATCAAACTGTGTGGGATTGAGGCACAGATGGGTGGCGGCAGCGTCCACCAGCATATGTATCACTTTGACATCCGGGTATTCCGGCGCCAATTCGCCGACGATCTCGTTCCACAACACGCTCGACTTCAGCACATTGCTCTTGTGGATATTGTGCAGCACTTTCTTGCGGCGATTGGCGAGCTTGAAACCTTCGTGGAGGATTTGGCGAATCTGCGCCTCGTCGTACTCCAGGGTTTCCTTCACATAGCGCAGGCCCTTGTCGTTGATGCCAGTTTCCTTGTGGCCGAAATAGAGGCCGCCCACCAGCTCGCGCACCATCATCATGTCGATACCTTCGCCGACAATGTCTGCCTTCAAGGGCGAGAAGCTGGCAATGGCCTTGGGCAGGTATACGGGGCGAAAGTTGGCATAGGTGTTGTAGCGTGCCCGCAGGGGCAGCAGGGCGCCGCGCTCGGGCTGCATGTCTACCGGGATTTTCTGGGATTCTTCATGGCTGAGGCCGATCGGACCTTTAATGATGGCGTCGGCGGCGTCACAGATGGCCTTGGTCTGTTCGGGGAAGGGATGGCCCGTGTCAAAGTAGGCCTGACCGCCAAAGGGCGCTTCCAGCAATTCGAAGCGCACAGCGTTGCGCTCCTCCACCAGTTTGAAGACCTTGATGGCCTCCCGCATGATTTCGGGGCCGATGCCGTCACCGGGGAGAATGGCAATCTTGTAGGTTTTCATTGAATGGGAATCCTGTGGGTTGGGTGCTGTTGCGGGTAAATGCAAGGGCGCGATTGTACTTAGGCCCGGCACGGCGGGCAACTTTGCTCACAATCGTGCTCACAAGCTTTGCCACACAGGGCTGTTGGCGCCAGGCTGCGGCCATCTGCGGGTTTGAGTCCGGTGGAGTCAAGGGCTTATACTTCGTGGCTTTTGCAGGGTGCCTGGTGTTCAGTCCGGGGTCCCAAGCCCATGCAAACGCAAAACACAACGATGGATATCCGATGGGGAAACTGATTCGCACGCTCGCCCTGGCCTACCTGCTGGCCCTGGTGTTTTTTGTCTGGGGCTTTGCCGCCGTCAGATTCCAGGTGTTTCCCTATGGGGTTGTTGAGCCAATGGTGGCGGAAATTGCAGCGTTTTTTGCCGAGTCACACCAGGAGAAAATCACTGATATCGTCAGGTTTGATCACCAGGAGCGGCGCAACCAGTTTGATTTCGGCGGCTTCAAGCGCGTTGACCAGGATTTCACCGACGATGGCTACCTGCTGATTTCCAGGTACAGCAAGGTCCATTCCCAGACCATCGTTGAGCTTTTTGATATTGCCACTGAGCAGGTGCTGCACACCTGGATCCCCGATCTGGGCGCCATTTTCTCCATGACCCCCAATCATGCGGGGGGCGTCAATACCCGCATGGCCTACCGCAGTCAGCATCCATTGCTGATGGCCAATGGCGACCTGATCATCAGCAGTGGCGAAGGTCCACTGGTGAGAATCAATGCCTGTGGCAAGCCGGTGTGGGCCATCGACCGCCACTTTCACCACTCAATTGAGCAGGATGCTGCCGGCAATCTGGTTGTTCCTGTGGTGGTTGCCGAGGGTCCTGATGACAATGATATCCCCGTGCGGGATGACGGTTTTGCCCTTGTCTCCCCGGATGGAAAAGTGATTGCCGAATTCGCCATGGGGCGCATGTTGCTGGACAACGGTTATCAGGGACTGGTGTACGGGGTGGGGGTGTTTGAAACCGATCGCTACCACCTCAACGATGTGCAACCGCTGCCAGGTCTGGAAGCCAGCGAAGGGGTGCTGCTGAGTATTCGCAATCTTTCCTCTGTGGCCCTGTTTGTGCCCGCTACCGGCAAAATTGAGTGGTTGCAGACTGGACCCTGGTTGAACCAGCACGATGTCAATGCTCTCGGTGAAGGCCGATTCAGTGTCTTTGGCAATGATCTGGTGCGCGGGCCGGAAAAAATTATCAATGATCAGCATTCGGAGATTTATATTTACACCCCGGCAACTGGTGAAATTGAAACGCCCTATTCCTCTGTGTTGAAAGAGACGAATATGCATACCCCCTATGAGGGTCGGGTGAAAATCCTTGGTAATGGCGATGCCTTTATCGAGGAGACCAACCGGGACAGGATGTTAAGAATTTCCCGCGACAGGGTTCGCTGGGAATACGTCAGCGGCATTACCGACAGTACCACGGGCGCCCTGCACTGGTCCCGCTACCTTGACCGCGATAGCCTTGCCCCAGACTGGTTGGAGAGTAACCAATGCGATTGATACTGCTTTTTTTGATGCTGCTGGGTGTTCAGGCCAGCGCCCATGCCTATATCGGACCGGGGCTTGGGGCCGGTGCCATCGGTGTAATTCTGGGTATCATCGGCTCGGTATTTTTGGCGATCTTTGCCATCTTCTGGTATCCCATCAAGCGGCTGATCAAAAAATCCAGAGCCAGGAAAAAGGCCGAGACTGAAAAACGCGATACAGTACAGGAACCATCCCCGGATCAAAGCCAGTCTGATGCAGAACCGCCGCGATGAGCTGGATTGTTGCCACAGTGGGGGTGGTTATATTCGTCGAGTTGTTGGTGCGCTTGCCCCTGCCAGCGGTTAGCGCAGCACTGGCGCGAACAGCGTCGAAAGCCCTGGCGGTGCTGCGCGCCGATAAAATCTCCGATCACTGGAAGGAAAAGGTGCTGCTCAAATACGCTCTGCTGATTGCCCGCCACAGCCTGGTCCTTTTTCTGTTGCTATTGCTGGCTGCCGCGCCGCTGCTTTGTCTGGCGACCCTGTTCGGAGCCCTGGGTGTACCGGTGTTCGGCTATTTGTATTCTCTCCCCGGATTGCTGGTTTGTACTGTGGCAGGAGTTGTATACGCCACTGGCCGCAGCAGGGTTGTCAAACGTGCCGCAGCAAGGTAATTACGGGTTTTTTGCCCGCCTGCTGCACCGTCTGGCCCTGGGCAATAATGCCATTGCGGAAATGACCTTTGATATTGAAGGTCTGCTATACCCCGCCAGCCCTGACACTGACAACAGCCGCGCAAATCCGGTTTTTGTCACCGGCCTCGCCCGTGCCGGTACCACGCTGTTAATGCGCCTTCTCCATGACAGCGGACACTTTCGCTCCCTCACCTACCGGGATATGCCCTTTGTGCTGGCACCCAATGCCTGGCGCCGCCTGAGTGGTGCCGGGGCAAAAAAGGGGCAAGCAGCGGAGCGTGCCCACGGCGATGGTTTGCAGGTGGATTTTGACAGTCCCGAAGCCCTGGATGAGGTGTTCTGGCGCGTCCACTGTGGTGATGACTATATCTTCCGCGATCACCTGGCCGCCATGGAGGCCAGCCCTGAGGTTCTGGAAAAGTTCAGGCGCTATGTTGGCCAGATACTGCGCAGCCCCGGCCCGGCACGCTACCTGTCGAAGAACAACAACAATATTCTGCGCTTGGGGAGTCTGCGCAGGGCTTTCCCCTCGGCGGTTATGCTTGTGCCATTCCGCAACCCCCTCGACCAGGCGGCTTCCCTGTTGCAGCAGCACCGCCATTTCACGGCGCTGCTCAGGAGCGATGTCTTCGCCAGGGAGTATATGACCTGGCTGGTCCACCACGAATTTGGCGGCGACCACCGACCCTTTCAGTGGGGCCTGGACGCGGGCAGGAAATATGTTGTAGACAGCCTGGATTACTGGCTCGCCCAGTGGACTGCAACCTGCGGTCACCTGCTTGCGCAGGCTCAAACCCCGGGGCTGGAGCTGGTGTTGGTGGACTACGACAGGCTGTGCTCTGACCCCGATGTGGTTTGGCGCTCAATTGCCCACCGGGTGGGCGTGTCAGAGCAATTGCCATCAGGATTGCAAATCAGGCCATCCACCCCGCACCAGAGCGAACAGGTCAGCGATAAAGCCCTGTTGGAGCAAGCTGCCGATATCCATCGCCAGCTCGTCGCTCTGAGCGAACCTTCAGCAATAACAGGAAATCCCTGAAGGCCCTGCACAAGGCCGCTGTGCCGGTTGCTCTTTTTTACGTGAAACGTGCAACTCAGCGAATCAGACCCGATGACTCAAAAAATAATCAATCCCAGCCTGGGCACAATCCATATCCTGCTGCGGCGTACCGGAGCTGAGGCCAATACCGCCTACCACCTCGCCGTCCACACTCACCGGCAGTCCGCCACCCACCACCATCAGACGCCCGCCGATGGCGCTGTTGATGCCGAATGCCAGGTTGCCGGGCACGCACACGGCGTTGTATTCGTGGGTGGCCTTGCGGGCCGCCGCTGCGGTAAAGGCCTTGTCGGTGGCGATGGTAATGCTGGTGATCTTGCCGCCGTCCATGCGCTCGAAAGCGATCAGGTTGCCGGATTCATCGACGATGGCGATACACATGGGTACACCGATGTCAGTGGCTTTGGCGCGGGCGCCCTGGATCAGTAGCTGGGCGTCGGCTTGCGAGAGGCGTTTGATGATGAGCATATTTGTTCTCCTGGTTTGACTTGCACGTTATAGGTTGCATGTGAGACGCGAGAAATGGGAGATGAGAGATGTTAGTGCGAGAGTCTCCCATCTCCCATCTCCCAGCTCCCAGCTCCCAGCTCTCAACACATACCCTTGGCCTTTCTCCGCCACCCATGCAAAAGTGGCTCGGTATAGCCACTTGGCTGTTCGCGGCCCTTGAACACCAAATCGCGGGCGGCCTGGAAGGCGCAGGATTGAGCGAGGTTGGTGCTCATGGGGCGGTAGGCGGGGTCGCCGGTATTTTGCTTGTCCACCACGGTGGCCATGCGGGCGAGGGTTTCCTCCACCTGCTCAACGCTGCAAATGCCGTGGTGCAGCCAGTTGGCGATATGCTGGCTGGAGATGCGCAGGGTGGCGCGGTCTTCCATCAGGCCGACATTGTGGATATCGGGCACCTTGGAGCAGCCGATGCCCTGTTCGACCCAGCGCACCACATAGCCGAGGATTCCCTGGGCGTTGTTGTCCAGCTCCTGCTGAACTTCTGCCGCTGTGGGTTTGGTATCACCCATCAGTGGCAGCGTGACGAGATCGTCCAGGCTGGCGCGGTGCTGGCCTTTCAAACTTTCCTGCACGGCGCTCACCCTGGTCTGGTGATAGTGGGTGGCGTGGAGGGTGGCGGCGGTGGGCGAGGGCACCCAGGCGCAGCTCGCCCCCGCCTGGGGGTGGTTGTGCTTGGTAGCGAGCATCTCGGCCATTTCGTCGGGCTTGGCCCACATGCCCTTGCCGATCTGGGCGCGGCCCTGGAGTCCACAGGCGAGGCCCGTGTCCACATTCCAGTCCTCGTAGGCGCTGATCCAGCGCTGCTTGCGCATGGCGTCCTTGCGCACCACCGGGCCCGCTTCCATCAGGCTGTGGATCTCATCGCCGGTGCGGTCGAGAAAGCCGGTATTGATAAAGATCACCCGCTGGCGGGCGGCGTGGATGCAGGCGCGCAAATTGAGGGTGGTGCGGCGCTCCTCGTCCATAATGCCGATTTTCAGGGTGTGGCGCGGTAGCTTCAGCACGTCCTCAATGCGATCAAAGAGGGTGTTGGCGAAGGCCACTTCCTCGGGGCCGTGCATCTTGGGTTTGACGATATAGACGCTGCCCGCCCGGCTGTTGCGTGGTCCGTCCGTCTTGCTGAGATCGTGGAGGGCGCACAGACTGGTGACCAGGCCGTCGAGAATGCCCTCGGGGATTTCATTGCCCTCGCTGTCGAGAATGGCGTCGGTGGTCATCAGGTGGCCGACATTGCGTACCAGCAGCAGGCTGCGCCCCGGCAGGGTAAAGGGTTTGCCGCTGGTATCCAGATAGTCGCGGTCGGCGTTGAGGCCGCGGGTCACCACCTTGCCGCCCTTGTCGAAGGCGGCGCTGAGGTCGCCCTTCATCAGCCCCAGCCAGTTGCGGTAGACCTCCACCTTGTCGGCGGCATCCACGGCGGCGATGGAATCTTCGCAATCCTGGATGGTGGAGATTGCGGATTCCAGTACCAGATCGCAGATATGGGCGGGATCGTCGCGGCCAATGGGGTGGCTGGCGTCGATGCGGATTTCCATATGCAGGCCGTTGTTGACCAGCAGCACCGCCTCGGGCGATGCCGGGTTGCCACGGTATCCGGCCAGTTTGCTGTTGTCCGCAAGGGCAGTCGTTGTGCTGCCGGTATGGAGTTGCAGTTGCCCATTGGCGATGGCAAAGCCCGTGACCTGTTCCCAGCATTTGCCATCTGTCATGGCAGCTGCGCCGTCGAGAAACTCTTTGGCCTTCGCAATCACTTTTGCCCCGCGCAGCGGGTTGTAGCCACTGCCTTTTTCCGCGCCATCGGTTTCAGGAATGGCATCGGTGCCGTACAGGGCATCGTACAAGCTGCCCCAGCGGGCATTGGCAGCGTTGAGGGCAAAGCGCGCGTTCATCACCGGCACCACCAGCTGCGGGCCTGCGAGGGTGGCAATCTCCGGGTCGACATTGCCGGTGCTGATCTGGAATTCAGCCACCTCGGGCACCAGGTAGCCAATCTCCTTCAGGAAGCTCAGATAGCGTTCGCTGTCCACCGCTCCTGGGTTGGCCCGGTGCCAGTTATCCAGTTCGGTTTGCAGCTGGTCCCGTTTGGCCAGCAATGCGCGGTTGACGGGCACCAGATCGGCCAGCAGGCGGGCAAAATCCTGCCACAGCTGGTCGGCATCAAGGCCGGTGCCGGGGAGGACTTCAGTCTCGATCAAATCGGCAAGCTGGCTGGCGACCTGCAGGCCTGCCCGTGGGGTGCGTTGTGTCATTGGTGTGGCTCCGTAAATGGCGTTATTCAGTAGGGCGTGGGGATCAGTGGGTACGATTGCCCAGCGCCTGATCAATCAGTTCTATCCAGTGGACCACCGGGATATCGCTGCCGGATTGCAGGTGCGTCTGGCAGCCGATATTGGCGGTGGCGATGACTTGCGGTTGACGATCGGCGGGCTGGCGGTTTGTGAGTGCTGCGAGCTTGTTGTCCCGCAGCTGTTTCGACAAGGCCGGCTGCAAGATGGAGTAGGTGCCCGCCGAGCCGCAGCACAGATGGCTGTCTGACACCGGTAACAATTCATAGCCCGCCGCTGTCAGCAGCCGCTCCACCAGACCGCGAATCTTCAGGCCGTGCTGCAAGGTGCAGGGGGAGTGAAAGGCTACCCGGCGCTTTGCCATGCCCTCTGTGCTGGTTTGTAGCAATTTGGTGAGAGCCTCCTCTTCAGCGGCCAGGATCTGGGCGATATCGCGGTTTTTGGCGCTGATAATCTGTGCTTTTGCCGCGTAACCGGCATCTCGCGCCAGCAGTTCGCCATAGGACTGCAGGTGTGCTCCGCAGCCGGAAGCGGTGCTGACCACGGCTTCGGCGCCATCCTCCAGGGCTGGCTGCCAGGCGTCGATATTGCGCTTCATATCCGCCAGCGCTGCGCCCTGTTCGTTGAGGTGAAAACGCAGGGCGCCGCAGCAACCGGCGGCGGGGGCGCTCACCACGCTGATGCCCAGAGCGTCCAGCACCCGCGCTGTGGCGGCATTGGTGCCCGGTGAAATACCCGGCTGCACACAGCCTTCGAGCATGACCATGCGGCGGCTGTGTTGCCGTGTCGGGCGGCGGTTATTGGTGCTGCGTTTGACCGGCACCTTATCCCGCAAAAAACCTGGCAGCAGGGGCCGGGTCAGCTGGCCCAGGCGCAGCAGGGGGGTGAACAGGGTGGGCCTTGGCATCACCGCCAGCAGGGCACCGCGCAGCAGGCGCTGGCCCAGGGGGCGGCGAACTTTGTGCTCCACCACCTCGCGGCCAATATCCAGCAGGCGGTGGTAATTGACGCCGGAGGGGCAGGTGGTTTCGCAGGAGCGGCAGGTGAGGCAGCGGTCCAGGTGCAGCTGGGTTTTGGCGGTGGGTTGCTCGCCTTCGAGCATATTCTTGACCAGGTAGATGCGCCCGCGCGGGCCGTCCAGTTCATCCCCCAGCAGTTGGTAAGTGGGGCAGGTGGCGGTGCAGAACCCGCAGTGCACACAGCTGCGCAGGATGGCGTCCGCCTCCTGGCCCTCGGGGGTGTTGCGTATAAAGTCCGCCAGTTGGGTTTGCATCAGCAGGTCCTAAAGATCGGGGTAAAGCCGACCGGGATTGAAAATGCCCGCCGGGTCGAATTGCTGCTTGAGGCGTCTGTGCAGCAGCATCAGGCTGTCTGGCAGTGGTGCAAACGCTGCGGCGGTTTTATCGCCCCTGAACAACGTGGCATTGCCGCCCAGCGCGGCTGCGGTGGCGCGGATCATGGCCGGTGCGAGATCGCAGCGCAGCCAGCGCAGGCCGCCGCTCCACTCAATCAGTGTGTCGCCAAGATCCAGCGGGGCGCAATTGGCAGGCAGCGCCAGCCGCCACAGGGGTTCGTCGCCCGTGCTGAAAAACGCCAGGCGCTGCTCGCGCAGATCGCTCCAGAATAGCTGTGCTTGCGGGTCATCGACGGGGCTGCCGCCAAGCTGGCGACTCGCCGCCTCCACCGCAGCTCTAGCCCCTGAAAGCCGGACGCTGAGAACGTCCTGGTGCCAGGCCGTGGCGGAGATTGGCAGGGGCTGGCCGCGCCACTGGTTCATCAACCGCAGGGCCTGGGCCTCATCGATCTCCAGCCGCAGGGTTGCCTCAGCCATGGGTTTGGGCAGCACCTTGAGGGAGACTTCGGCAATCACGCCAAGGATGCCGAGACTACCCGCCAGCAGGCGCGAGATATCGTAACCGGCGACGTTTTTCATCACCTGGCCGCCAAAGTCCATGAACCGGCCCTGGCCGTCGAGCAGTCGCGCCCCCAGCACAAAATCCCGCAGTGGGCCCACCTGAAGCCACCGGGGGCCGGACAGTCCAGCCGCCACGCAGCCGCCCAGCGTGGCGTTGCCGTCAGCTTGAGTGTCAGAAAAGTGCGGAGGTTCAAACGCCAGCACCTGGTTTTTTTCCGCCAGCGTTGCTTCAATCTCTGCCAGGGGCGTGCCGCAGCGGGCGGTGATCACCAGTTCGGTGGGTTCATAGCTGACAATGCCGCGATAGGCGCGGGTGTCGAACAGCTGACCGCGCGGAATATTTCCGTAAAAATCCTTGCTGCCGCCGCCGCGAATCTGCAGTGGCAGTTTGTCACTGGCGGCGCTCCTGACGCGGTCCGCCCAGGTGGTGAGGATGGCGTCCATATCAGAATCTCGGCAGGTCGGGGAAGGGCACATTGCCCCGGTGAATATGCATGGCGCCGTATTCCGCGCAGCGATGCAGGGAGGGGATGGCCTTGCCGGGGTTGAGCAGTCCCGCCGGGTCGAGGGCGTCTTTCACGGTGCGGAACAGGGCCAGGGCATCATTGCTGTACTGCACGCACATCTGGCCGATTTTTTCCGCCCCCACTCCGTGTTCGCCGGTAATGGAGCCACCCAGCTTGACGGACAGTTCGAGGATGTCGGCGCCAAAGGCTTCGGCCCGTTCCATCTCCCCCGGCTGGTTGGCGTCAAACATGATCAGCGGGTGCAGATTGCCATCCCCGGCGTGGAAGACATTGGCGCAGCCGAGGTTGTACTTTTGTTCCATGGCGGCAATGGCAGTGAGCATCTGTGCCAGGTGCTTGCGGGGAATCGTCCCGTCCATGCAGTAATAATCCGGCGAAATTCGCCCGATAGCCGGAAAGGCGGCCTTGCGCCCGGCCCAGTACAGCAGTCGTTCCGCTTCGCTGCTGGAGACTTTCAGGGAGCTGGCGCCGCTGTCTTCGAGCACTTTGGTGATCAGTGCAATTTCCTCTGCGACTTCCTCCGGGGTGCCATCGGATTCCGCCAGCAGGATGGCGGCGGCGCTGAGGTCGTAGCCCGCCTTGACGAAGGGCTCGACGGCGGCGGTGGCGGCTTTGTCCATCATTTCCAGGCCAGCGGGAATAATCCCGGCGGCAATGATATTGGCCACCGCGTTGCCAGCCTGGTTAACGTCACTGAAGGAGGCCATCACCACCTGGGCGCAGCGCGGGGAGGGAGTGAGCTTGACGGTTACTTCGGTGACCACCGCCAGCAGGCCCTCGGAGCCGACACACAGGGCCAGAAGGTCGAGGCCGGGGCTGTCCGGCGCGGCGCCACCCAGTTCAATGGGGGTGCCATCCGCCAGCACGCCTTTGATGCCCAGTACATTGTGGACGGTGAGGCCGTACTTGAGACAGTGCACGCCGCCGGAGTTTTCCGCCACATTGCCGCCGATGGTGCAGGCGATCTGGGAGGAGGGATCGGGGGCGTAATACAGGCCGTAGGGTGCGGCGGCTTCGGAGATCGCCAGGTTGCGCACGCCAGGTTGCACCACCGCCAGTTGCAGCTGCGGGTCGATGCGGATGATCTGTTTCATCTTCGCCAGGGACAACACCACACCCTGGGCATGGGGCAGGGCGCCGCCGGACAGGCCGGTACCGGCGCCGCGCGGCACCATGGGTACGCCCTGTTGGTGGCAGATTTGCATCACCGCAATGACTTGGGCCTCATTTTCCGGCAGGGCGACGGCAACAGGCAGTTCCCGATAGGCAGACAGTCCATCGCATTCGTAGGGGCGCAGGTCTTCTGCTTCCCACAGCAGGCTGCGATCCGGCAGGCACAGGCGCAGGGCGGCGACGATGGCGTCGCGGTCTACGGTAAAACGGGTATCGTTACGAAAGGTCATGGTGTGTCAGGATTACCGGATTTTAGTCATATTAGCAGCCATGGTAGCGTTACCTGCCGCTATTTTCTCTATCGCAGTGTACAGGCAGCAGGCTTGTGCCGGGCAAAAAAGCTGATAAAGTGACAGTTATTGAACTATGCCCCAGTTGTCCCGTGCAGGTCAATAGCAGAGGGTGAGCGGCAGGCGCTGATTATCGGTTTGAATGGGCGCAGTCAGTGTTGGAGCACTGCTTTGCAACCCCCTGATTAGTGTTTAAGATTAACGGCACCGCAACGTGCAGCTCCACATATCCGCTGAAAAAGGACAAAAATCCGTGAATGTTTCTGTTACAAGCAACAAGCAAGGCCAGTCCCTCGGGCCCAAGGGCCACGCTACCCGCAAACGGCTGATGGATGCTGCGGAGCGGCTGCTGAAAACCCATTCCCCCGTTGAACTCACCGCCGTGTCGGTGGCCAAGGAGGCGGGCACATCGTCTGCAACCTTCTACATGTATTTTGACGATATCAAGGATGTGCTCTTCGCCCTCGCCGAACTGGCGGGCAAGGATGTGGAAAAAATGCTTGCCACCATCGACAAGCCCTGGGAGCCGGACAAGCGGGAACAGCGCGCCCTGGAACTGGTGGAAAAATTCCACGGGGTGTGGAACAAGCACCGTGAAGTGCTGCGCTTTCGCAACCTCGAAGCGGACCGGGGCGATCCTGCCTTCGACAAGCTGCGGATGGATGCCTACCTGCCGGAACTGACCTTCTACGTCAACCGCATCCTTGAGGCCGCCGGGGATGAGGGCAACACCAGCAAGGGCGATGCCTACGCCATGGCCAGTGTGCTGCACGCCGCCATGGAAAAGCTCGCCGCCCTGAACCCCGCCATTGTCCACAGGGGCGTGGGACTCAAGCGCCTCAAGGCCGCCCAGGCGCGCATTATCGTCAGCACCATCGACAGCTGCTGCAAGTGGGACAGGCTGCCCCGTTAAGGCTGTTTTTGGCCAGGCGGCCCTGTCTGTGGAACTACTGAAAAAGCGCCTGTTGGCGCTTTTTCAGTACCAGTAAAAATGTCCAGTTATCCAGCCATCTGTAGTCTCAACAAGGAAAACACCATGCCTGAATTTCTTCACTACCAGCAGCAGGGTGCCATCGTCACCCTCACCATGGATGAGGCGGACACTCGCAACGCCCTCACCGGCAACAGCGCCATTGCGGAATTTATCGCCGCCTGCGATCGCATCAACGCTGACCCGTCAGTGCGGGTGGTGATCCTCACCGGCAATGGTCCCGCTTTCAGCGCCGGAGGCAACGTTAAAACCATGCGCAAATATTTTGACGGCGATGGTATGGACCCGGCGGCGATTCGCCGCGAGTACCGCGACGGTATCCAGCGCCTGGCCCTCGCGTTGTACAACCTCGAAGTGCCGCTGATTGCCGCAGTGAACGGTCTCGCCATCGGCGCCGGTAACGATATCACCTGCATGTGTGATATCCGCATCGCCTCCGAAAACGCCGCCTTTGCCGAAAGTTTTGTCAAGCTCGGTATCGTCCCCGGCGACGGTGGCGCCTGGTTGCTGCCCCGAGTGGTAGGTCAGTCAAAGGCGGCAGAGATGGCTTTTACCGGGGATATGGTCAAGGCCGATGAAGCCCTCGCCTGCGGTCTGGTGTCACAAGTAGTGCCCCACGATCGGCTGATGGAAGCCGCCATGGAGCTGGCGCAACGCATCGCCAAAAATCCCGGCGAGGCCCTGCGCATGACCAAGCGCCTGCTGCGGGAAGGCCAAACCTCCACCTACCCGGCACTGCTGGAAACCTCCGCCAGCTTCCAGGCGGTGGCCCATAAATCTGCCGAGCATAAAGAGGCGGTGATGGCATTTATCGAAAAACGTCCACCGGTTTTTGATTGAGCCGGTGGATTCCAAGGCCTGTCCACATCCGGCTTCTGAGTCCCTTGCCCGTGTCGCCGCTCCCGGTAATCTATGCTAGAGTTCCCCGTCAAAATGCCGTCAAAGGCGCTACATACACACAATAAGGAGTATGCATGACTCGATTGCTTGAAGGTAAAGTGGCCATTGTCACTGGCGGCGCCAAGGGTCTTGGCCACGGTATTTCCCGGCGTCTGGCCAAAGACGGCGCAAAACTGCTGATCACAGGCCGCGATGGCAAGGCCACCGAAGCGGTGGCCAAACAGATTCGCGACGAGATTGGTGGTGAAGCCATCGGCATCGCCACCGATGTGGGTGTCAAGGCTGAAGTAGAAGCCATGGTACAGCGCGCCGTGGATGAATTCGGCGGCCTCGATATCCTCGTCAACAATGCCTCCAATATGGGCGCCAATGTCCTCATGGAACACAAAACCGACGAGATGATCCAGAACACCCTCAATGTAGCGGTGTTCGGCAGCTGGTGGGGCATGAAAGCCGCCTTCCCCCATTTCAAGGCGCGGGGCGGCGGCAGTGTTATTAACTTCTCCTCCATTGATGCCCAGACCGGTGCATGGCTGCACACCGACTACAACATCGCCAAGATGGGCCTGATAGGCCTTACCCGCAGTGGCGCAGTGGAGTGGGGGCGCTTCAATATCCGCGTCAACTGTATTGCCCCCACAGGCCTGGGCCAGGTATTTGCCCAGCTGGTGGATGAAGTGCCCGGTTTTCTCGAAATGGCCACCAAAAACTGCCCGCTGGGCCGAGCCGGTGACCCCGAACTGGATATCGGCCCTGTGGTTGCCTTCCTGGCGTCGGATATGTCGCGCTTTGTGACAGGCGAGGTGATCAACGTCGATGGCGGTCAGCATCTGCCCGGTTATGTGAGCATTCCCCACAATCTGGAAGAGCTGGAAAAAGGCGGCGCCTGAGGCGAACAACGGATCGGCACCTAATCTCTTGGGCGCCGATCTGGCTGCTTTGGTAGCCAATGAATGCAATGCACCTGGCCCCGTAGTTTTATATCGATGGTGTACCGATAATCGCGACGCACAGTCATGAAGCCCTCAATGGATTTGAAAATGGAGATTGCGCCATGGAAGCAGCCTCATCCTTGATGCCAGCCGGAACACCCTGGTCAAGATTTTCTGGACATCCCAGTCAAGCAACCTTCCTCACTTCCGCCATATCCGCCTCATACTGATTCGGGCTTTTGTACCCCAAGTACGAATACAAACGGTGGCTGTTATAAAACAGGGTGATGTAATTATCCATCGCAAGGTTTAAACCACCGGCTTTAGCCGGTGGTTGTTGAGGAAGGATGGATAATCATGGTGGGATGCAGCAACTCCGCCACCAGCCGTGGCACCTGCTCACTCGCCAGCCCCAGCCGCTTTTCAGCAAACATTGACTGCACCGCCGAAGGCTCCAGATTGATTTCCAGGGTGTGGGCGCCGGAGGCGGCGGCTTCGCGTACAAAACCTGCTGCCGGGTAGACATTGCCGGAGGTGCCGATGGCGACGAACAGGTCGCATTGGTGGAGGGCGTGGTAGATCTCCTCCATCATCAGCGGCATTTCGCCGAACCACACCACATGGGGGCGCAGGTTGCCAGACTCACCGCAGCACTCGCACACAGTATCCACACCGATATCACCACTGACGGGGAACAGCTCATCGCTGCGGGCACAGCGAATTTTCAGCAACTCGCCGTGCATATGGATGATGTTGTGAAAGCCTGCGCGCTCGTGCAGGTTGTCGATATTCTGGGTAACGAGCAATACTTCGCCGGGAAATTTTGCCTCCAGCTGTGCCAGGGCAATGTGAGCGGCGTTGGGCTGTACTGCGTCGCTCAGCAGTTGCTGGCGGCGCAGGTTGTAGAAACGATGCACCAGCGCGGGGTTGGCGTTGAAACCTTCGGGAGTCGCAACATCTTCAATGCGGTGCTCTTCCCACAGGCCATCGGAGGCGCGGAAGGTTTTAATCCCCGACTCGGCAGAAATCCCCGCCCCGGTGAGGATCACAATGCGCCGACATTCATCTCCCATTCAGCCATCTCCCGTTCAGACATCTCCCGTTTCCCATTCTTCCACTCAACCCTTCACAATCTCAGCCTTTTACAAGCTCAGCCAGTGCGCGAATATGCCCCGCCCTGTCTGCATGACCCGGCAGGTTGGTGATAAAGGCGGATACGCCGATATCTTCCAGCCCGTCGATACAGGATTTCACATACTCCGGGGTGCCGGCCACGGTGTGGATGGAGGTGAGGTGTTCGGTGAGTTCCGGCCCCAGTTCGTTGAGGGCCTGGACATTTTTGCCATTGACCACGCAGTGTTCGGAAACGTCGTAGCGGCCTTCGAGCTGGCGCAGTTGCACCAGGATATCCGGCGGCACCGTGGCGAGTTTTTCCGGGGTGTAGAGGAAGGTAAGGGCATTGGTGACGAGGAAGGCCTTGATATCGTCGATGGCCTGCTCGCGGGTATCCCGTATGGAGCAAAACGCGGTAACCCAGATTTCGACATCCTTCGGTTTGCGGCCTGCATCTTTCGCCGCCTGGTGAATGATATGGATCTTGCGGGCGGTGTCTTCCAGATCGCCGTCGGTGAAGATGATGGCGCCATCGGCCCGCTCGCCCGCCAGTTTCATGGCCTTGGGGCCGAAGGCAGAATAGTACACTGGCGTTTTGCGCGGGTAGTGCAGCGGCGCCACCGGGCGGCCCTCCCAGGTGATGGGCTTGCCGTCGAACAGATTATCGAGGGCATCCCAGTACTCCTTCATCTCCACCAGGGTAGCGGGCTTGCGGCCAATGGCGATCACGTTGCCGCCGCCCACTGCCAAGCCCAGACCCATGCGCCCGCCGCTGAAATCCTGCAGGCTGGAAAAACCGTTGGCCACGGTCAGCGGATGGCGCAAAAACGGGCCGGTCACAAAGGGGGTGATCATGGCTTTTTCGGTTTCCATGGCGGCGATGGTCATGCTCACGTAAAGATCATGCCACGCGGCAGGGGAATCGCCGATGCCGATAATGTCGTAACCCAGTTCACCCGACAGCCGCACCTCGGCGCGAAAATCCTCGAGGCTGGCGCCCCACATATGTTCTACACCCAGTTTCATATTGGCTCTCCTGAAGTGATTATCTCAGGATGGATTTGCTGGCTACCGGCTTGCGCGCCAGTCTGGCGGCGACAATGAGTATCACCGCGACCACCGCTTCCGATGCCAGGGCTGGCGTCATCGCCGGGGCAAAGCCATCAAGGGCGATGGAAACGAGGCGCATGACAATATAGCCCGCCCACATAATGCCGATTACCATCAGAATCGGGGTGCGCACTGAGCGGTTGATCAGAGCGTAAATCAGCAGCAGGCCCTGAATCACAAACCCGCCATAGATGGCGCGCATTTCACTTAAACCCATTGCGCCTTCGGCACTGAGGCCGGTCATCGCGCCCAGCGCATCCACCGAGACAATGGAGTAAAGGCCAAAGCCGATCAGGGCAACAGCCAGCAGGGCGACCAGTGCGTTCATTGTTTTTTCCATGGTTTACTCCTTTATGTCACCGTTTAGCGGTGACGGGTTGGGGTTAATGTTGATGTTTTTTTGAATCAGCGCGCCGCATCGATCATAAAGCCGCCGTCGGGCATAAAGCTGTAGCCGGTCATATAGGACGCCTCCTCGCTGGCGAGAAACAGCACCACCGGGGCGATGTCCTTGTCCGGCGAGCCCATGCGGGGAATGGGGAAAAGATCGCCCGGGTCCCAATTGTTTTCCGTCACGGCGGTTTCAAAGGAATCGGTGATGGCCACCGGACACACCGTGTTGACGGTAATCTCATCCCGCGCCCACTCCCGGGCGGCAACCCGTGTCAGGGCGCGCACGCCCTCCTTGGCCACGGCGTAGGGCAGGTAACCCTCCTTGCCGATAAAGCCGACGCTGGAGGCAAAGTTGATCACCCGCCCCCCGCGACCTTTCATGTACGGGTAGCAGGCCTGCATAAACAGCATATGGGCAAAGGCGCCGCCCTGCATCTGGGCGGTGAGCATATCGATGGTGGTGTCGAGGGTGGTGCCCATGGTGGTGGTTACATCCATGGCGTTATTGACCAGAATATCCACGGTGCCAAAAGCCTCCACCGTGCGTCTGACAGCCGCGCTGATCTGTTCCGGCACGGTCACATCGCAGGCAATGCCGATGGCTTCATCCCCGGCGGTGCGGATTTCATCCGCCACTTTTTGTACTGCCTGCTCGGTGCGCGACAGCACCGCCACTTTTGCGCCTTCAGCGCCAAAGCGTTTGGCCACTGATCTGCCTATGCCACGGCTGGCGCCGGTGACGATGGCAACCTTGTTTGCAAGTCGTCCCATGATATTTACCTTTTGCTTGTTATTGTTTCCCGACACTTTGTATTGAAAAAGTCGTCGGGATTGCTTCAAAGGGAGCGGCAGGTACTGGACTCACACTGCTTCAGGCTTATCCAGTGCATCCCGCAAGGTGGCCATCAGATCGTGCCTGGGCACAAAGCCTGTAGCGCGAATCTTGCGGTCATCAAACAGCGTATGGGTGCTGAGCACTTCAACACTGAAGCGCGTGAGGGGTGGATTTTTGCCGTAGGCATGAGTTTTTTCCATCACCCAGCCCAGTGCCATGGCAAAGCCTTTGGGGATATTCACCAGACGGGTTTGCTTGCCACAGATCCTGTCCAGGGCCAGCTTGATATCCAGCCAGGTGGTGTCGTAACCCTTCACCAGGTAGATCTCCGGCTTGGTGACGGGCACATCCAGCAGGTGCACCATGGCGCGGCCCACATCTGTGGCATCCATCATGGAAATATTCCACGCGCCACCGCCGATAACGGCAAAATTGCCTTTGTTGTGTGCGCCCATGATGGCGGGCAGGGCAGAGGCATCGCGCTTGCCGAGGGTGTTGGAGGGGCGCAGGATAATCAGCTCGATATCGCTGCCCGCCTGCAACTCCAGCAGCGCCTGCTCGCGCTCCCGGGCTATGCGGCTGTAGCCGTATTTGGGTTTGACCGGGTAGCCCTCGTCAATGGCCGTGACGGGCCGCTCAAAGCCGTAAATCATCACTGTACTGAGTTGCGCAAAGCGTTTTGCGCCGGCTTTTTGCGCGGCTGAAAACAGCCGGGAAGTGAGGTCAATCTCCACCAGACGGCGCTGATCGTCGCTGAGGTGCATGCGGGTTTCGGCCACGCAGTTGTACACCGTGCTTCCTGCTTCGATGGCACTGGCGAGGGCCTCTATATCATCAAAATTCTGGCGAATGACGGTGATGCGCTGTGTTTCACAGGCAAGGGTTTCAAGAAACTGGCAGTTGCTGCTGTTGCGCACGACGCAGACCACATCGTGTCCTGCGCGGGCAAGTTGCTCGGCAGTGTGGCTGCCCAGATAGCCGGTGGCGCCAAAGACTAGGGTTTTCATGGCAATCCTTATGTCGTTATCCCAGAAGGTATTCAGAATGGTGGTGACCAAACGCCAGCAGACTTTAGCAGAAAAAACCCGCTCAATGCGCCACAAAAAATGCCGCCGGGACGATCAATCCCGGCGGCATTGGATGAAAGGGTCTGACCTGGCAGGCCCGTGATCAGGGTTTAACTATTTGCAGGTCCAGTTGGCTGCATCGTAAGGGAAGGCACCTTCTTTGGCGTTGAACACTGCCACCTGGGGATGGGGGCACAACAGCACGGTGCGCGACAGGGTTGGCGGCACCGGCGTGGCTGCCTGGCCGGGCGGTACAGCGCGGGCCGTGGCACTGGCGACAATTTCATTGGGGCGTTTGCCCTGCTCGGCCCAATCGATCACCCTGTCGAGGAAGCGCTCCGGTGAATCCTGGGGGCCGGGGCCACCGCCACAGTGCAGCACACCGGGCACCATGTAGACCCGCACGAAATCATCGGTGCCGGGCACCGTCTTTTTCAGATCATCGTAGTATTCGATGGCATTGGCCGGTGGCACCGCGTTCTCGCCGATGGGCGCCCAGATAATCAGCTTGCCACCCGCCTTCTTGAAGCCGGAAAGGTCGGGACTCACTGCACCCCAATCGGCGTGGTGGTCACCGAGAATCTTCAGGTGCTCGGGATTATCGAAATCCAGATCGGTGAGCATATTGAAATCGGCTCTATCGAAGTACATGCCGCGCAGGATGCTCTGGCCAATGCCAAAGGAGGATGGCGGCGGGTTCGGCGCCCAGGGGTTGTTCACGTCCTTGCTGGTGGGCTTGGTATTGCCGATCAAAAAGGAGGACCAGCCAGTGGGATTGGTGGGGCTGAAACCGGGGGCATCCACGCCGGGGGCAACAGGGAAGCGGCCAGTGATGCGCTTGATCATGTCCACTTGCGGACCGGTCAGGCAGCTGTCGCTGTCGGCGCCCTGGCATTTCAGGCTGGCGACATCAAAGCCGCACACGTTGACATCGCGCACCAGGCCGTCTGGCCCGGCACAGGCCTCTGCCACCTTGCGTTCCAGCAGGGCGAGCTTGGCGGGCGGCACCCAGCGCTCGGGGTTTTCCACCAGGTACTGCACAATCCACGGGAACCACACACTGTTGCCATTACCAAAACCGGTGGAAGCGACAATGCCGTCATAGTCGGTGGGGTGGTGGAGTGCCGCCATGGCGCCCATCCTGCCGCCACCGGAACAACCCAGGTGGTAGCGGTAGAGCTTGTCCTTCATGTTGTAATAGGATTTGGTAATAGCCTGGGTGGCCACTGCCGACACGTGGGCGCCACGGTGACCGTGGTCAAGCTTGGCGGCGGGATTGCCGATGGCAAAATCCCACATCATGCCCTTGTGGCCGGTATCCGAACCCGCCACCGCAAAACCCTGGTTAAGCAGTTGCAGGGTGGTGTTGGCGTAGTAGCTGCCGAGCATTTCAGGAGAAGTGGTGGTGGGCAAAAAGCCTGCTGCGGCACCGAGGCCAACAAAATAATAGCGGCCACTGAAGCGCTCTTCCGGCAGCATCACAGTAAATTCGACCTTATTGGGCCCGGGGTTCTGGGTAATGATATGACCCAGTACCTCGCAGTGTGCCACCGGCGCCTCAACCGCTTTGACGGCATCGATCACGGCATCTTTTGGGCTAATGGCGCGGATAGACTCAAGGGTGCATTGATCCATGGGCGCTTGGGCGCCGGGATCCTGCGCCGCAACCGCGCCGGTTGCAGCAACACTCAACAGTAAAGAAGACAAACTCAGGGTTAACGCTCGGGTGATCATCTGTTCCTCCAGTGCCTGCGGCAAACCTGTGTCGAACAGGCCCTGGCAAGCGGTGGTTGTTTTATTGGAATTGTGGGTGCAGCGAAGATGTACCCAAGGAGTAAGGATCAATTTGTCATAACTGTCAACTTTATATGGGGGCTGGCGCTGACATTTACACTTTGAAGGGGATTGTTTTTGGCACGGATGATCATATTTTCAGCAGCAGCTGTCATCCGTCCAGCACCACCTCTACAGGGTGCTTCAGGCAAGAAACAGCCTGGCTCAGGTCAGCCCCAGGGCGGCCCTGAACAGCTGAAAATGCACGTTCACCAAAGCGGGAATATCCCGCTGGTAACCGCCACCAATCACCGCCGCCACCGGCAGCCCTGCCCTGTCACAATGCCCGAACACCAGCCGGTCCCGGGCCAGCACGCCCTCAGTAGTGATGTCGAAGCGGCCCAGATCATCGTTGTTGTGAATATCAACACCGGCATCGTAAATCACCGCGTCCGGCTTGAAGCGGGCTATAGCCTGGGCAAGAGCGCGATCGACACAGTGCAGGTATTCATCGTCCCGCACCCCGGCGGGCAGCGCCACATCCACATCGGACACCTGCTTGTGGAAGGGAAAATTCTTTTCACCGTGAATTGACAGGGTAAAAATATGGTCATTCCCCTGGGCGAGTTTGGCGGTGCCGTCGCCCTGATGCACATCGCAATCAAAAATCAGCACACGCCCGATACCGGGTTTTGTGAGCATATTCAGCGCGCACAGGTAGAGATCGTTAACAATACAAAAGCCGGAGCCATAATCGTAAAAGGCGTGGTGGTAGCCACCGGTCAGATTCACTGCCCGGCCTTTCTCCAGGGCCAGCACGCCCGCCAGTATGGTGCCCGCCACGGCGGTAAAGGTGCGCGTTACCAGCTGCTGTGACCACGGAAAGCCGATTCTGCGCATGGCAGCCGCTTCCAGCGTACCGGCGACAAACTGATCCAGATAGACAGGGCAAAGGGCGCCATTTATCTGCTCGGCGGTTAATGCCTTGGGTCGCACAAAGTGCTCTGGACCAACACCCTGTGCCCGCAGCCGGTCGTAGAGGCCCTGGTATTTCGGGATGGGAAAGCGATGCCCCTCCGGGAGGTTCAGCTGGCTGTAGATGGGGTGAAAAATCAGAGGGATCATTGGTGTAAGGGCCGAAAATTACACAGGCAAATTACCCCATGGGATAGTCTGTGGTGTGGATGGTGTGGACAGGCGGTTAGCAGTTGCTTGTATCACAACTTCGCCGGGTTTCAACAACGGCCTCATAGGCACCGAGGTTCTCGACATTGACAAAGCCGTTTGCCCGCAGTTCTGACTCGGCGATAGCTGAGCGACGACCGCTTCTGCAATACAGTGCCAGGGCTGTATTCCTGTCCATACCTGCTGCGGCAGTGAGCCTGACGATATCGCCGTAGGGCATATTCAGTGCGCCGGTGATATGGCCTGCGGCGTATTCTTCCGGTGTACGCACATCGATCAGTACGGTGCTTTCAGGTGGGTTGTCTTGTGCCCAGGCAAGGGGGTTGGTCAGGGCCAGCACCGCGATCAGGGATATGAAGAGTCTTCTCATCAGATTGATTCTCTTTACTGCAACTGGATCTGCATATGGAAAGTGGTGCCCACATTGACGTCGGAGGTTACTGCCATCTGGCCCTTGTGGTGCTCGGTGATGATGAAATATGAAAACGACAGGCGCTTGCTGGCGTCGTACTTTTTGTCATCGGGGCTGTTGAAGAACGGCTCGAAAATATATTTCTGCTCGTCATAGGTAAGACCCTGCCCGTTGTGGGAAATCTTGATCCACAGGGCGTCGTAGCGCTCCTTGATTTCCACACCAATCACCGGTTGCTGGTCCGGGTTGCGGCGGTTGCTCAGCGCATGGCAGGCGTGGCGGAACAGGCTGAGGAACACCTGTTGCAGCTCGGAGCGGTTGCAGGGGATGGTGGGCAGCGCAGCATCAAAGTCGCGCTCTATGGCGATGTCGCGGAAACGCAGCTTGCCAGGTACAGAGATAACATCCGCCGCCAGGGCCAGGCTGTGCTCGACGATATCGATGACATTCTCGGGTTTTTTCTCATCCCCCTGCGCCCCGGCAAAGGACAGCAGATTGGTGATCACTGCAGAGGCTTGCTGGCCTTTTTCGCGGGCGTCGTCAAGGATACTGTTGAGCTTGCCCAGGGCTTCGCCATTACCCGGAAGGATTTCGTGCTGAAGGAAATCCCGGACGTTGTCCACATCACGGAGGATACCTTGCAGGGGAGTGTTGATGTCGTGGGCCATGTTGGAGGCCAGCTCCCCGAGGGAGGACATTTTATCGCGCTGGATCAGCATGTTTTCCGTGGCTATTCGCTGCGTAACGTCATCGATCAGGATAACGGCGCCGGGCTCCATCTGGTCCTTGAGGGGGTAGATGATAATGTCGAAGTGGTAGCGCCCGCGCTGGCTGTGCTTGATGGTGGCGGGTTTGCCATCGGCCAGGGCCTGGGCGATCTGGTCGGGGGCGACGGTAATGGCGGGGTAGGTTTTCCACAGATTTTTACCCATCGCCTGGGCGGTGGGGATGCCGGCAATTTCCTCGGCGCGCTTGTTCCACTGGGTGATCTCGCCGTTTTCCCGGATACCCACCAGCATCAGCGGCATGGATTCGAGGATGTTCTTGATATAGGCCTCGGAGGCGCGCAGCAGACTGGTGGTTTCCCGGTGCTCCTTGACTTCGTTTTCAAGCAGCTGGTTGGTTTGCTTCAGCAACTGATTGGATTCATTGAGGGTGGCGGTGCGTTCTTTCACGCGGATCTCAAGATCGTTGCGGATGGCCTTGAGGGCGCTGTTGGAGCGGCGCACCTGGCGGAAGGTGAAGAACAGCTTGATCAGGGCAAAGGACAGCAACAGGATCAACGTGCTGCTGGAGAAATTGGCGATGTACTGCCAGTTGGTGCTGCCGTCTTCTTCCTTGAAGTACTGGACAATGCTGGCGTTCACCACCTGGCTGTGGAGCAGAACAAACAAGGCTGAGGCAAGGTATTTTGTCATGTCTTTGATCGGTCATCGGTTGGGTGGTGGGGCCGCGACAGGCAGTGGCCGGGCGCCGGGTATGGCCAGTTTCTGCGGCCATTGGAGTGGCTCGGAGTATAGCCTGATTGGCGGGCAATTGTGATCGCCAGCCTGCTAGAATGGCCGCCACGTTGACCACTTGCCCCGGATGACCCATGACTGATCCCGTCAATCCAGCCTCCCCAGCCTATGATCCCGCCCTCACCGGCTCTGCGGATGATGGCATATTTGCCATTCCCACCACCCTCGAACATTCCCGTCTGGTGTTTATCCCGGTGCCCTGGGAGGCCACTACCTCCTACGGCAATGGCGCCTCACTGGGGCCACAGGCGATTTTGCAGGCCAGCCCCCAGCTTGACCTCTACCAGCGGGATTTACCCAATCACTATGAAAAAGGCTTCCACCTTCTGCCCCCTGTGGCCGAGATAACCGATCTCAACCGACAGGCAAAACTTCTGGTGAAGGCAGTGCAGGCGGAGCTGGAGAGCGCCGGTTGCCTCGACGCCAGGCCTGATCTTGTGGAGGCGAGGGAGGCGGTGAATGGCGCTTCGCGCCTGTTGAACAGCCTTGTCCATGAACAGTGCCGGGCATTGGATGAGCAGGGCAAGCTGTTCGCCCTGATTGGCGGTGATCACTCCAGCCCCCTTGGGCTGATTCACTATTTGTGCGACAAGTACCAGGGCAATTTTGGTGTGCTGCACATTGATGCCCACCTGGATTTGCGCGACGCCTACCAGGGTTTTGCGTTTTCCCACGCTTCCATCATGCGCAACGTGATGGCTTTGGAACCAGCGCCCCGCAAGCTGGTGCAGGTGGCTATCCGGGATTTCAGCGAGGAGGAGTGCGCTTTTGCGGCGGGCGATCCCCGCATTGCGGTTTTTTACGACGAGGACATCAAGGGCCAGCTTTACAGCGGTGTCGCCTTCGGCGCGATTGTGGCGGATATCATCGCGGCGCTGCCCGACAACGTCTATGTCTCCTTTGATATCGACGGCCTCAAACCCAACCTCTGCCCCCACACCGGCACCCCGGTGGCGGGTGGGCTGGAATTTGAGCAGGCACGGTTTTTGATCAAATCCCTGGTGCAGTCCGGTCGTCGCATTATCGGCTTCGACCTGTGCGAAGTGTGCCCCAACCCCCTCGACAGCGGCGATGAATGGGACGGCAATGTGGGTGCCCGTGTGCTCTTTCTGCTGGCCAGCTGGATGATGGAGAGCCAGTAAAACGCCGCTATGTGACGGCAAAATCCAGGTTTGTGGGATGATCTGTCCGCTATTGATTGCAAGGGGTTGCTGCTAAACTGCGTCCTTCCCGGCAACCTTCGTACTGTATGTTAACCACTCTTGTCCTGTTTCTCCTGCTTGCTACTGTACTGTCGTTTTTTTGTTCCCTCTGGGAATCGGTACTGCTCAGTATTACCCCCTCCTATGCCCAGATCAGAATCCAGGAAGGCACGGCAATGGGCCAGCAGCTGCGGGCCTTCAAAGAGAATATCGACAGGCCCCTGGCCGCCATTCTCACCCTCAATACCGTGGCCCACACTGTCGGCGCCATCGGTGTAGGGCAGGAAGCCACCAGAATCTGGGCGGATACCTCGCCCCTGATCACGGGGCTGATTGTGCCGGCGTTGACCACCATCGTGATCCTGATTTTTTCCGAAATTATTCCCAAAACCATTGGCGCCACCCATTGGCAGCGGCTCGCTGCGTTTACGGTGTATTGCCTCAGGTTTGTGATCTGGGCGCTGTTCCCCCTGGTGTGGCTGTGCCAGTTCGCTACCCGGCGCTTCAAGGTCAGCACCGAAACCAGTCTGTTTTCCCGCTCGGATTTTCTGGCGATGACAGAGATCGGCGCCCAGGAAGGGGTGTTCGAGCATGGCCACTCCCAAATGATCAAGAGTCTGCTGGCCTTTGATACTGTAGTGGCAAAAAGCATCATGACGCCGCGCACCGTAGTCCACCGGGTGTCAGAAGACATCACTATCGAGGATTATTTCAACAGCCAGCCGGAGCTGCCGTTTTCCCGTATCCCCCTTTACGAGGGCGACCAGACGGACCATATCACCGGGTATTTTCTCAAGGATCAGCTGCTTGCCGCCCATATTCGCGGCCAGGGCGGCCAACCCCTCAAGTCCATCCTGCGGGAAATTACCGTCGCCCACGAGTCATTGCCGATTACCAAGCTGTTTAACCAGTTTCTCGACAGCCGCGAGCACATCGCCCTGGTGATGGACGAGTTTGGCAGCATGCTGGGAATTATTACCCTTGAGGATATTATCGAGACGATTCTGGGCACCGATATCGTCGATGAATCCGACAACACCGAGAATATGCAGGCCCTGGCGAGAAAGCGCTGGCTGCGGGAGGCAATGGCCAAGGGTATCGATGTGTCGGATATTATCAGTCAGGAAATTTCCGACTGATTGTGGATTGTTGTGTTATGGGCAGGGAGATGTTTTATGGGAGACGGGAGACGTGTTCGTCCATCTCCCGTCTCCCGTCTCCCGTCTCCCGTCTCCCGTCTCCCGTAAAGTCTAAAGCACCTGCATTTCGTTGCAGATCTCCAGCCAGCGGGCAAGGCCGGCGCCGCGGTATTTCTGGCGGTGAATAATAAAGTAGAAGTGGCGGTGCAAATCCCGTCCCTGTATGGCCAGCGGGGTCAGGCTGCCGCGGGCAAAGGCCTCCGTGAGGGTGATGCGCGACAGGCAGCCGATACCCAGCCCCGCCTCCACCGCCCGCTTGATGGCCTCAGTGTGTTGCAGCTCCAGCAGAATATTCAGCTCCGGCAGCAGGCCGTGCATGGCGCGGTCGAAGGTCTGGCGGGTGCCTGAACCCTGCTCCCGCACAATCCAGGTGGCCGCCAGCAAATCGTCGTCGTTGAGTGTGCCGAGTTTTGCACAGGGGTGATCGGGAGCGCAAAAGGCCACCAATTCATCCTCCCGCCAGCGGGTAACCTCCAGGTCGGGGTGCTGGATTTCTCCTTCAATCAGGCCGATATCCAGCTCGAAGTGGCGCACCTTGTCAGCGATGGTGACGGTATTGCCCACCTCCAGGGACACCGGCGCTGCCGGTTCCTCCGCCATATAGCGGGCCATCAGCGCCACCGCCAGGTAGTTGCCGATGGTGAGGGTGGCGCCCACCTTGAGGGGGCCGCTCTGGACATGCTTGCCGAGGGCGGTTTCCAGCTCACGGGCGCGTTCCAGCAATTCTTCGGCGCGGGGTTGCAGCAGGCGGCCCAGCTCATTGAGTTGCAGGGTTTTGCCTACCCGGTCAAACAGCTGGATATCAAACTGATGCTCCAGATCCTTGAGGGCGCTGCTGGCGGCGGACTGGGACATGGCGAGTTTTTCCGCCGCACGGCTGATGTTTTCGGTATGGGCAGTGGCGAGGAATACTTCGAGTTGGCGCAGGGTGTATTTCATGGCTGTTGTCCGCTTCTTATTGATAAAAAAGGTTACCGACATCTGAATAACCCATTTTACCGATATTTGGGTTCGGGTCTATAGTCCTCCCACAGACCATTTAACCAGCCATTGAAGGATACCTGCGAGTCATGAGCAACCTTGCCCGCGAAACGGTTACCGGCGTCCACCACTGGACCGAGAGCCTGTTCAGTTTTACCACCACCCGTGATCCTTCCTTTCGCTTTCGCAACGGCCATTTCACCATGGTGGGCATTGAAAATGAGGGCCGCCCCCTGCTGCGCGCCTACAGTATTGCCAGTGCCAACTATGAAGAGCAACTGGAGTTTTTCAGCATCAAGGTGCCCGACGGCCCACTCACCTCGAAGCTGCAATACCTCAAGATTGGCGATGAAGTGCTGATCAGCCGCAAGCCCACCGGCACCCTCACGGTGGATCATCTGCTGCCCGGTGGCCGCAACCTGTACCTGCTCAGCACGGGCACTGGTCTGGCGCCTTTCCTCAGTGTCATCAAGGACCCTGAGGTGTACGAGAATTTTGAAAAAGTCATCCTCGTGCACGGCTGCCGTTTTGTGGAAGAGCTGGCCTACCAGGAGGTGATTACCGAACACCTGCCCAACAACGAATTCTTTGGCGAAATGGCCGGTGAAAAGCTGATTTACTACCCCACCGTGACCCGCGAGACATTCCGTAATAACGGCAGGCTTACCGACCTGATCAGCAGCGGAAAACTGTTTGAGGATGTGGGCCTGCCCGCACCGAACCTCGCAGACGACCGCTTTATGCTGTGCGGCAGCCCCGCCATGCTCAAGGACACCTGCGGTATCCTCGACACTCTGGGTTTCCACGAAACCCGCGCTGGTGAGCTGGGCCACTATGTGATTGAGCGGGCGTTTGTCGAAAAGTAACTGCGAGGGAGATGTTTGAGGTGAGATGAGAGACAATCTCCCATCTCCCATCTCCCATCTCCCATCTCCCATCTCCCATCTCCCATCTCC
>OBJA01000046.1_pt1 | contig 122217 bp, 92 predicted proteins | sample 1519751 | NCBI WGS metagenome assembly OBJA01 (sample SAMEA3881238, study PRJEB22517) | soil metagenome | biome: lake sediment; feature: soda lake sediment; material: sediment, water from around vicinity | place: India | collected 2013-12-23 | depth 3 m
CCCGGCTTGATTTCATCTACTTCCCAGATGATGCTAATAGGGGCTTCTGGCTCAGCACCGGCAGCATTGCCAAAAGCTACACGTTCAGCTACGACAGGCCTTTGAGATCCCCGAAGGGTATTTTTACCACTTGCCGCTAAAAATTAGTAACCGTTGGGCAGATTTATTTTAATTTTAAGATTTGCAATTTTCCATTTTTCCTTACTCCTTTGCATCAGTAATTCATATTGGATGATAAAACCTAAAATTACAATTTATACCGATGGGGCAGCACGGGGAAATCCCGGACCGGGAGGTTATGGAGTGGTTATGCTTTCGGGGCCTCACCGCAGGGAAATATCGGAAGGATACAGGCTGACCACCAACAACCGTATGGAACTGCTTGCAGTGATTGTTGCCCTTGAGGCACTAAAAATTCCCGGCAGTGATGTCACCGTTTATACTGATTCGCGGTATGTGGCCGATGCTGTAGAAAAGAAATGGGTGTTCAACTGGGTTGCCAAACGTTTTAAGGGGAAGAAAAATGCTGACCTTTGGATGAGGTTTCTCGAGGTATATAAAAACCATCATGTAAAGTTTGTGTGGGTACGCGGTCATAACAATAATCCCCTGAATGAACGGTGCGATGAACTGGCTGTAGCAGCTTCATATCTTTCTGTACTGAAAGAAGATGAGGGATACCAGCCGGGCGGGGAGTGATGTCTGTTGTCAGAGGTTCCTGTCAAGTACCTGACTGTATGTTTTTTCGCCTGCATGATTGCTTTTCCCGATGATTGAAAAGCTTCCGTCGGGTTCCATGATGATGGCCTCCACATCAGTTAAACCGGCATATTTCTTTTTCCTTACAGCCCCCAGCAAATCATTCCTGCGAATACGTTCCCTCCGCATGTTTTTTTCAATAAAAGTCCCGTTGTAATAAAGCAGTGCAGGTTGTGAGGTAATGAGCCTGTGAAAGAACTTCGACCTGATTTCCAGGTATGCTATCAGGTACTGGAGAAGCACAAGCAGCAGGAAGGCAGTGAGTGATTCAGCAACCGAAATGGTCCGGGCGGTGAGAATACGGCCAAAGGCTGAACCCATGGTAATGGTGATGATAAAGTCGAATGCGTTCATACTGGCGAGCGTCCTTTTTCCTGATACCCGAAGGATAAGAATGATGCCAAAATAGGTAAGTGTCCCCACAATGATAATGCGCAGAATGGGCTCCCAGCCTCCCCAGAAGAATGAAATGTTGTCCATAATCTTTATTTATGAGGGCCATTTCCAGGCTCCGTTGTTTAACAATCCGAGTATGAGTTTTCTCCGCTCGCTTTCCTTTGCCATTTTTTTCTGAAACTCTTTTTCTGCTATTACCGGTATTCCCTTTTTCTTCAGGATGGAAAGGTCGGGAACGGGCGGGGTTTCATCGGCCGCTTCAATGAATGCCGACTGCAGGGTGGTAAGAAAACTGCTTACCGACTGACGAGCCGATGACATTATGGTTTCAGCAGGCTGATGCTTTTCATCAACACCCAGTTCAATGATTGTCAGGGCATCATCGAGAATGGCAATGGCCACATCCTGTGATTTTTCTATCCGGGCAGCATGGTAATAGTGCAGGATAGGGAAGGCCAGGTGCTGTTCGTTGTTGGTGGCCAGTTGCTGCGACAGGGAATCAAGCTGAAGTTCAATGGCTCCAAAGCCATCGCCCGTCCATTGCTTTGCAACAAATTCACCGGCTGTTTTTCCTATGCTTGTGATTTGTCCGGCAATTGACCGTTTTGCCACAACAGCTGAGACGACCTGCAGCACATAGGTGATTGAAAGTGTTACCATTGTCATGCCGGTAATGGATATGAAGGAGCTGACAACCTGCCAGCTGCTGCTGTTGGGGATGAAATCGCCGTTACCCACGGTGAACATGTTGTAGGCAACATACCACATCACATCGGTAAAATCAACCGGCGGGGAGGCACTTTCAGCTTTAAGTGATTGTGAATCGGAATAAAATATGAGTGTCCAGCCCAACCATATACTGAAAATCCATAGTAACACGGTTGAAATAAGTATTACCGGACCGGCAAGGCTTAATTTCCTGTCGTTGCCTGCACTGAACAACATCCTGAAGATTTTCCAGATAAAGGTGGTAAACCTCGAGGTAACCGGAGCTGAGTTTCCGTCGATCCATAAGGTTGTCCACAGGCTTTCAATAAGGCCCCACAGGGTTAGGATGATTCCTGCTGTTAAAATTATTTCGTTCATGTACTGTTTTTGTGCATGTTGGGAGTTACCTCATTAATTAACAACTGAACCGGCAGCAGGTTGAGAATAAATAGTGTCCCTTTTCTCCCCCTTCCGTCAGCGAAGGTTGAGGTATTGCCTTCATGTATTTCTAAAATGATAAAAATTCCGGGTTCACCTCAAAGAAGCGTTACAAATTCAGTGACAACTTACTCCTTGTTGCAAACCAGGCGTAGAGGCGTGTTCAGGTGGTTTTCTGAAAATGCCGGATGTTCACTTCATTATCGGGATTCACAGTTCCTTTCTCATAATCGGAAAGATTGCGCAGGGTGGTGTGGGCTATCTGTTCGAGTGCTTCGCGGGTAAGGAAGGCCTGGTGTGCTGTTATCAGCACATTGGGAAGGCTGATAAGCCGGGAAATGACATCATCATCAATAATCATTTCCGAAAGGTCCTTGAAAAACAATTTCTCCTCTTCAGCATAAACGTCAATGCCAAGAGACCCCAGCTTTTTGACACGCAGCGCCTGGATAACGGCTTCGGTATCGATGAGCTTGCCCCTGCTTGTGTTGATCAGCATGGCACCCTGTTTAACGTGCTCCAGGGTTTGTGCCTTTATCATGTTTTTAGTGTCGGGTGTAAGCGGGCAGTGCAGTGAAATGATATCGGAAAGTGAAAGCAACTCCTCAAGGGATGTATACTGTATGCCCTGTCGTTTCAGTTCATCGGAAGGGTAGGGGTCATACGCAACAATTTTCATATCGAATCCCTTCAGCAGCCTGATGAATGCCTTGCCTATGGCACCAGTGCCAATGACCCCCGCAGTTTTCCCGCTGATGTTGAACCCTACAAGCCTTTCGAGGGAAAAGTTACCTTCGCGCACACGGTTGTAGGCCTTGTGGGTTTTCCTGTTGAGGGTAAGGATGAGTGCAAGTGCATGCTCGGCTACTGCTTCAGGAGAGTAGGCAGGCACCCGCAGGACAGTGATGCCGTTGCCGGCGGCAGCTTCCAGGTCGACATTGTTAAAGCCTGCATTGCGCAGGACAAGGAGCCGGATGCCGCGACGCTTCATTTTCTTGATGGTTTTTGAATCAACCTTATCATTTACAAAAGCGCAGATGGCATCATAATGTCTTGCAATCTGGATAGTCTGGCTGTCGAGCCGTGTTTCGAAAAAGCGCAGCTCATGTCCGTACGATTCATTTATCCGGGTAAAATATTCCTGGTCATAGGATTTGGAGCTAAAGAATGCAACTTTCATGGCAGATATATTTTACCCTTAGAAACAGCAGAAGATGTTCAGGGTTCATACAAAATTCCTGCTGTTCCTGGCGGGAACCTGCTATAACCGATTTAATGTTAAGCGGATGGGTGCTTGTCAGGTTGCCATGCAGCAATGCGGAATACAAAGTAGAGCCAGCTTGCCATGCCCATAAATTTAAACCCTTCTTCAAGAACCTGTGTGAGTTCATAGGACATGGGCAGAAGCAGCTGTACAATATCAACAAATACCGACATGCCAAAAAATACGATCATCAGTGTAAAGGCAACTGCTTCAATTTTTACAATCAGTTTGTGGTGCCTGATAACCATAAAGGCCGAATACAGGGCGTAGGTGAGAAAACAATACCTTTGCCTGATGTAGAAATCGTGAATCATAAATAAATCATCGGCAGCAAGCATAAGGGAGAGGATAACGGTAAGCCCGAGAAGTTCCCGGCGCCTGTCCCTTTCAGCAAATGCACCTGTCCGAAGTGCAAAAAATCCTATGGCTGCAGCGCTCACCCACAACCAGATTCCCAGGTTTGACAGAAATCCTAAAAATCCGGATACTTCCATCTGCTGGGCAGGGTCCCTGAGAATTTCCATTAGGGTGAAGCCACTTGCCCGCATGGCAAGAAGCGACAGTGTATAAAATGCTATCGCCGGAATGATTGCAAAGAAAAATACCCGTTTTAGATTCTTCAGTGAAAAGATTTGTAAAGCATAGCTTTGAAGAAGCAGAACATAAGCTTCAGCCCTGATTTGATAAGTTTTAAATGTCATAGTACATTGATTTAGAGATTATTTTTCATAGCATCATTGGTTTCTACAGGTAACAATATGGCAGAAGGATGATTGCTTCTATCATTCTGACTTTCTGATGTTCCTGATGTTTATGTGCCTTGATGTAGAACAAATAAAAAATGGTTTGGTTTGTTGGGGGTAGTGATTTTGGGGATCAGCAGGATTGAGGAGCAGGCATTCAAACCCTCAAACCCTCAAATCTGCCTGCCGCAGGCAGGCATTCAAACTCTTAAAACTGCCTTTCGGGCCTTTGGCGAAAACATCCCTCCTGAGTCAGGCGGGGATTTGTTCGTACCATGCAGGATGAAGAGCCCGGCACATGTGTCTTTTTATTGAACGGGTGACGGAGTGTTGATCAGCAGCAGAGCTAAATTGAAAAGATGGTATTTCATAGGGGCTGGTTGGATAGTCACCCGATCAATATCATAATTTATATCAGAGATCCAGTTCCAGTTGTAAGTCGGATAACCTGAACGACAGGCGGTGGTATTTTGTGATGCCATGAAGTGAAATTGCTTCGCGGTGTTTGGGTGTGGGGTATCCCTTGTTCCGGTTCCAGAGGTATATGGGATATTCCTGGTGGAGTTTTTCCATATATTCATCGCGCCAGGTTTTGGCAAGTACCGATGCTGCAGCAATCGACATAAACCTTGCATCACCTTTGATTAAGCAGGTAAAGGGGATACTGGTCTGTGGACGGAACATATGGCCGTCGATGAGCAGGTGTTCAGGCTTAACCGCTAGTTTCCCCACGGCGCGGTTCATTGCCAGGAATGATGCATTGAGGATGTTCACCCGGTCGATTTCTTCGTTAGTCACCATTTCAACAGCCCATGCAAGAGCTTTCTTTTCGATGAGGGGCCTGAGCCGGGTGCGCTCTTCATGTGAAAGTTCCTTGGAATCGTTGAGCAGTTTGTTTTTGAACCCCGGAGGCAGGATCACCGCTGCTGCAAAAACAGGGCCAGCGAGGCAACCTCTGCCCGCTTCATCGCAACCTGCTTCCAGTACCCCTTCCCTGTAGTACGGCAGCAGTTTGTTCTTTTTCTTTCTGACAGGCTTTTTAATCATTTTTTTATTCTTTCAGGTAAGCATCGAAATCAGATTTATTCACCCAGTTGGCAGGAACCTGCTCTCCTGCCATCACCCGGTTGTAAAAATTCTGTACGGCACCTTCATAGGGATACTGATCAAAAATATAACCTTTGCCTGACATGCGTGGATCGCCCTGTTGTGTGAGTTTTTCAACCATTGAAGTTTCAAGTAGCACCTTTACAGGTGCAAAATTAGAATCACCGGCCAGATTATTCATGCAAAAAGGATCGGTTTTTATATGATAAAGTTCTTCAGGCACTCTTTTTCCGAAATTGAGCTGCCAGTATTCCATGATTCCTTTTTTGCGGCGGGTATCCAGGATATATGATTTGGCGGGACTGCCATCGCAGTTCAGGTAACCTGTTTCAGGATTGCCTGCCGGCCAGCGGGAAGGTTCATAATTTCGCAGGTACAGGTATTCGTCCATAAAAATTCCCCTGACGGGATATCCCTGGTCATCAGGCCGGCCTACATCATGCCTTTCCTTTCCGACAAGAACATAATCACGGTCAGTTTTAATCTGGCCGGAACGGCCTGTAAGAAAAATGTCGGCAAAGCTGGAGCCGGTAACAGGTTGCATGCCTGTTTCCTCAGCAGTTAGTCCTGCCAGATCGAGAAAGGTTGGCGCAAAATCGATAAAGCTGATGAAATCAGATACCGTGCGGCCGGGATTCTGTATTCCTGCCTGCCACATCACTGCCAGAGGCAGGTGGTTTGAATATTCATAAACCTGTCCCTTGATACGTGGGAAAGGCATGCCATTGTCGGCTGTAACAACCACAATGGTGTTTTCGAGTTCACCTCTTTCTTCAAGCATCTGCAGCATGCGCCGGAGGTGCATGTCGAAGTATTCGAGTTCAAAGGCATAATCAAGCATGTCGGTACGGATGGTGTCTGTATCGGGCCAGAAGGCAGGTACTTCATCAATGTCGGCAGTTTGTTTCATTCCGTAGCTGATGCCGGCACCGTATTCATAACCCCTGTGAGGTTCAAGACTGCCATACCAGAAGCAGAATGGCTGCCCCGCAGGACGGGCATCAAGAAATGCTTCAAAGTTGCGGGCATAATCATTATTTGAGATATGTGTGGCTGGTGGGGAAGTGGTATGTGTATTATAGGCTGTCCCTGTAAGTTCCCGTTTCCGGCCGTTGATTTCACCCGGGTCACCCGGAGCCCAACCTTTTGCTGTATAGCCTGTCAGGTAACCGTTTTCAGCCAGTGCTTCGGCAAAGGTTTTGAACCTTTCAGGGAAACGGGGGGAATGGTTGGCAGCCTCTTCAAGCTGCCAGCTGTTGCGCCCGGTAAGAATGCATGCCCTTGAAGGTGCACATTTTGAATTGGGTGTATATGCCCGTGTAAACAATATCCCTTCACCTGCCACACGATCGAATGCCGGGGTTTTTACCCAGTTGCATCCATAGGCCCCGAAATGCTTCCATGAAGCATCATCGGCAATGGCAAACAGTATATTGGGGCGCTGCGGCAATTCCTCCCGCTGGGCCACCCGTGTACAACTTCCAAACATGTGAAGCAAGACGGAAAGCATTATCAGGTAGCTGTATTTCATCGCTTTTTAATTTTACATCCTATGCAGGCAGCAATTTTTCAAAATTCAGGTTAATTTAGCAGCTTGAAGTAACAAAGAAATAAAAAATAACCAAAATGAAACATCTACTTTATCTGCTGTTTGTTATCATCCTTTTTTCATGCACACAACAACCACGTCAGCCACAGCTCATCGATGAAAATTCATTCGGAGGTGAAACAGATGGTAAACAGGTTGCATTATATACCCTCAGAAACAATAACGGACTGGTAGTCCAGATTACAAATTACGGAGGAAGGGTTGTAAGCCTGTGGGTTCCTGATAAGGAAGGTAACTACGACGATATTGTAACAGGCTTTAAAACCCTTGACGCTTACCTCAACGCAAAGGAAATCTATTTCGGGGCTCTCATCGGCCGGTATGGAAACCGCATAGCAAACGGAGAATTTACATTGAACGATACAACCTATACGCTTGTGCAGAATAATGGCGTTAACCATCTTCACGGAGGGACAAAAGGATTTAATAATGTGGTGTGGGATGCAAGTCAGCCCGACGGGCAGACCCTGTTGCTTACGTACACTTCACCTCATATGGAAGAGGGATATCCGGGAAACCTTGATGTGGAAGTGCAGTATAAACTCACTGATGACAATGAACTGAGAATTGAATACAGTGCAGTTACCGACAGGCCCACTCCCGTTAACCTGACCCATCATTCGTTTTTCAATCTGAAAGGCGACGGTAACGGAACCATCAACAATCACCTGATGCAGATCAATGCTGACTTTTACACTCCTGTTGACGAAGGTTTGATACCTACAGGTGAAATTGCACCGGTTGAAGGGACACCCATGGATTTCAGGGCCGCGACACCAATAGGTGAAAGGGTGGATGATGATTTTGAGCAGTTAAACTTTGGGGGCGGCTATGATCATAACTGGGTATTGCTGCCGGCAGAAAGCGGATTGACTTTTGCCGCCAGGGTAATCGAACCGGTTTCGGGACGGACAATGGAGGTGCATACGAATGAACCGGCTATGCAGTTTTACGGGGGCAATTTCCTCGATGGGAGCGACACGGGCAAGTATGGGAAGAAATATGAATTCAGGACATCATTTTGCCTGGAAACCCAGCATTTCCCCGACAGTCCAAACCAACCGGGCTTCCCTTCCACTATCCTGAACCCAGGAGAGGAATATCACTCTGTATGTGTGTACAGGTTCGGGGTTCAGTAAAAAGTCTTTTGACCTGAAACGGAAACCTGAAGATTGGGAATAAGAAAACAAGGAATATAAGTTGCTGAACCGCGAAGCTTGGGAAAAGGGAAGGGGAAAGGCTCCATCCGGAGATGCAGATGCAGGTTCAGGATTTGATGCCATTGAAGGATGATACAGATTCTTTGGCACTTGTATGTTAACTGCTGTATCTGAAATAGCTTCAGGGGAATATCGGCCTTAAAAAATTCATATATTTGCATATTTTTTTAATGACAGTAGCAGAACAAGTAAATATTTATGTCAAGTAAATTTCAGGAATACAGGCAGTTGGATTTGTCGCAGGTGAACAGGGAAGTATTGCGCAGGTGGCAGGAGGACGATACCTTCCATAAAAGTATCAGTACACGTGAGGGCCATCCCACATTTGTTTTTTATGAAGGACCGCCATCGGCAAACGGGATCCCCGGGATTCATCATGTAATGGCGCGTGCTATCAAGGATATATTCTGCCGTTACAAAACCATGAAAGGATTCAGGGTACACCGGAAAGCCGGGTGGGATACACATGGATTGCCGGTAGAACTGAGTGTTGAAAAGGCATTGAATATTACAAAGGAGGATATCGGAAAGAAAATTTCGGTCGAAGAATACAATGCTGCCTGCCGCAAGGAGGTGATGAAATATACCCGCGAGTGGGAAGAGCTGACCCGTATCATGGGTTACTGGGTAAATATGGATGACCCGTATGTTACCTACGACAGCAAGTACATCGAAACGGTGTGGTGGCTGCTGAAGCAGATCTACGACAAGGGGTGGCTGTATAAGGGATATACAATTCAGCCTTATTCTCCTGCAGCAGGGACCGGCCTGAGTTCGCATGAACTGAACCAGCCGGGATGCTACCGGGATGTAAAGGATACAACAATTGTTGCACAGTTCAGGGCCAGACGAAATGAACTCTCCCGGTTCCTGTTTGAAGAGGTTGACACCGACCTTTATTTTCTTGCCTGGACAACTACTCCTTGGACACTGCCTTCAAATACCGCACTGGCTGTCGGACCACAGATTCGTTATGTGAAGGTCAGATCGTTTAATCCATATACGGGTTCGCCCGCTACATTTATTCTTGCCAAAGACCTGCTTCATGTATATTTTAATGCGGAACACGAAAACGCATCATTTGAAGCATACAGCCAGGGCGATAAAAATATTCCCTATAAGATTCTTGCGGAATATTCAGGACAGGAACTGGCAGGAATACAGTATGAGCAGCTCATAGAATGGGTGAGGCCAAAAGGTAAGGCCTTTGAGGTAGTTACAGGTGATTTTGTAACCATTGAGGATGGTACAGGAATCGTTCATATTGCACCTACTTTTGGTGCCGATGATGACCGGGTGGCAAAACAGAATGGTATTTCCCCGCTGATAGTTGAGGATGCCGACGGGAAAATGCAGGCACTTGTCGACCGCAAAGGCAGGTTCTTTCTTATGCATGAAATGTCGGAAGCATTTGTAAAAGAATTTGTTGATGCTGAAAAATACCATGATTTTGCAGGGCGATACGTAAAGAATGAATACAATGAAAAGCTGACTGAAGATGATCCGACAGTGGACGTGGATATTGCCGTGATGCTGAAGCTCAGCAACAAAGCTTTCAAAATAGAGAAACACACACATAATTACCCGCACTGCTGGCGGACCGACAAGCCGGTGCTGTATTATCCGCTGGATTCATGGTTCATCAGGACCACGGCAGTAAAGCAGCGGATGGTTGACCTGAACAATACAATCAACTGGAAACCCCAGTCGACAGGTACCGGCCGCTTTGGCAACTGGCTTGAAAACCTTGTGGACTGGAACCTGAGCCGTTCGCGCTACTGGGGAACACCATTGCCCATCTGGAGAACGGAGGACGGTACGGAAGAGTTATGTATAGGTTCGGCAGAAGAGCTGATGGGTGAAATCGATAAAGCAATCGATGCAGGGTTTATGCCGGAGAATCCTTACAGGAATTTTAAATCAGGTGATTATTCAAAAAGCAATTATGCGAATATCGATCTGCACAAGCCATACATTGACCAGGTGGTGCTGGTTTCGCCCACGGGTAAAAAGATGTTCCGGGAGCCTGACCTGATTGATGTATGGTTCGATTCAGGAGCGATGCCTTATGCCCAGCATCATTTTCCTTTTGAAAACAGGGAAAGTTACAACCCTGTTTCAGGGAAAGGCGTATTTCCGGCCGATTTTATTGCCGAGGGGGTTGACCAGACACGCGGATGGTTTTTTACCCTGCACGCAATAGCCACCATGGTGAGTGACTCCGTTTCATTCAGGAATATCATTTCAAACGGTCTGGTCCTGGATAAAAATGGCAATAAGATGTCGAAGCGTTTGGGCAATGCGGTTGATCCTTTCACAACAATTGAGAATCATGGTTCTGATCCGTTACGCTGGTACATGATAACAAATGCCCAGCCATGGGACAACCTGAAGTTTGATATGGAAGGCGTGGATGAGGTAAAACGTAAGTTCTTTGGGACCCTCTACAACACCTACAGTTTCTTTGCCCTTTATGCCAATGTTGATAATTTCAGGTATGCTGAAGAAGAGATACCGGTAGCAAGCCGGCCAGAACTCGACAGGTGGATAATTTCTCTTTTGAATTCACTTGTAAAAGAGGTAGGGGAAAGCTATGAAAGCTATGAACCTACACGTGCAGGCAGGGCCATATCGGAGTTTGTTACCGAGAACCTCAGCAACTGGTTTGTAAGGCTGAGCCGGAAAAGATACTGGGGCGGCGAATACTCTGCCGATAAAATCTCAGCTTATCAAACACTTTATACTTGCCTTGCAACTGTTGCAAAGCTGATGGCACCGATTGCGCCATTTTATGCCGATCAGCTTTATTCTGATCTGAACGGGATTACGGGAAAAGAACCCCTGCAGAGTGTTCATCTGGCAGAATTCCCTGCATATGATGAACAGCTGATTGATAAGGATTTGGAGGAGAAAATGGGAATTGCACAAAAAGCATCATCAATGGTTCTGGCTTTAAGGCGCAAGGAAAAACTGAAAGTCAGGCAGCCACTGGCAAAAATAATGGTGCCGGTGCTTAATGCCCACTTCAGGGAGCAGTTTGATTCAATCAAAAACATCGTACTTGCCGAAGTGAATGTAAAGCAGGTAGAATACCTTGCTGATACCTCGGAGCTTGTAAAGAAGAAAATTAAACCCAATTTCAAGACTCTTGGCCCGAAGTTTGGAAAACTGATGAAGGAGATTTCGGGAGCTATCGGGAATTTCGGGCAGAATGAGATAAGCAGGCTTGAACAGGAAGGTTCAGTTGAGATTGATATTATGGGTCAGCCGGTACTGGTAAGCCGTGCCGATGTTGAAATTATGACTGAAGATATTGCCGGCTGGACGGTGGCCACAGAAGGACAGCTCACCATTGCCCTGGATATCCATGTAACGGAAGAGCTGAAGCAGGAGGGGATTGCACGGGAGTTCATCAATAAGATTCAGAACCTCAGGAAGGAAAGCGGCTTTGATGTGACTGACAGGATAAATATAAAGATTCAACAGCACAACAAAATAAATGATGCCGTGTTACTTCATAAGGATTATATTTGCACTCAAACGCTGGCAGTTGACCTTCAGCTGGTTGAGGATTTAAACGGGGGACAGGTCAAAGATGTTGGGATCAATGAGGATGTCACAGCAAAGCTAATAATAGAAAAACAAAATTAAAATATGTTATACGGCCATATTTAAGAGCTTAATTTTTACTATTTTGGGCCGAATATGTTAAACGAAATAAAATTAAAAATCCTGTAACCATGGGAGAAAAGAACAGATATTCAGATCAGGAGCTGATGGAATTCAGGGCTATTATTCTTGAAAAACTCAGGAAAGCCCAGGATGACTATGAGATGTACAAAAATTCCATCACCCACGGCGATGGTAATGACACACAAGACACATCGCCCACCTTTAAAGTACTTGAAGAAGGTGCTGCCACGCTTTCGAAAGAAGAAGCCGGCAAGCTGGCCCAGCGGCAGCTGAAATTCATACAGCATTTGCAGGCGGCACTTGTGCGGATAGAGAATAAAACTTACGGAATCTGCCGGGAGACCGGAAAACTTATCTCCAAGGAACGTTTACGCGCGGTGCCGCATGCAACGTTGAGTATTGATGCAAAAAATAATCAGGGATAGTTATCACGCAGTAAAAAATTATTAAAACGGCCCGGATGTTTTGCAGAAAAATATCCGGGAGTTTTTTTAAATACACATGAAAAACAGAACAAACAAGTTGCTTGCAATCATATTTTTTGTGCTGGCCATTGACCAGATACTTAAGGTATGGATTAAAACAACAATGTCACTTGGCCAGGAAATCGTCGTATTCAGGGACTGGTTTATCATCCATTTCGTGGAGAACAATGGAATGGCTTTTGGGTTTGAGTTTGCCGGTGAATACGGGAAGCTGTTTCTCAGTCTTTTCCGGCTTGTAGCCGTCACAGCTATCGGATGGTATCTTTTTAAAATTGCCAACCGGAAGGAAATTTCATTTGGATTTCTCGTGTGTGTGGCGCTGATTTTTGCAGGGGCAATAGGCAATATCATCGACAGTATGTTTTATGGGATGATATTTAACCACAGCTATGGCCAGGTAGCCGATTTTCTTCCTGAAGGAGGAGGGTATTCAAGTTTCCTGCATGGCCGCGTGGTTGATATGTTTTACTTTCCTATCGTACAAACCACATTGCCTGAATGGATGCCATTCTGGGGTGGAGAGGAACTTGTATTTTTCAGGCCGGTTTTCAATATTGCCGATTCGTCAATCACCATCGGAATTTTTTGTCTTTTGCTTTTTTTCAGGAAAGAGATTCACGCACTTGAAAAAAATGAGGAGAGCGATGGTGAAACCAGCCGCCAGGAAGAGACTGTAACTGATGAAAGTCAGGTAGCATAAACCTGCGTTGCAGTCCAAAAACAATACTTGCAAATGAAAACCTCCGTAGATTTTATAACTTTGCATTTCTGCAATATTAAGCCATATGGAGAATCAGCTTGTCATTTACAATACATTATCAAGGAAAAAAGAAGTATTTGAACCACTTGTCCCGGGAAGGGCCGGTATGTATGTATGTGGTCCTACTGTTTACAGTGATTCTCACCTGGGGCATGCACGTCCGTTTATTACATTTGACCTTCTTTACAGGTATCTTCAATTCCTTGGGTATAAGGTACGTTATGTCAGGAATATTACCGATGTAGGCCATCTGGAGAATGAAGCTGAAGAGAGCGGGGAAGATAAAATATCAAAGAAGGCCAAAGTTGAACAGCTTGAGCCGATGGAGGTAGTCCAGAAATATGTGAATACATTTCGCAGGAACATGCAGCAGCTTAATGTACTCCCTCCCGATATTGAGCCCAGTGCATCGGGTCATATCATTGAGCAGCAGCAATACATCGATTCCATATTGCAAAAGGGTTATGCCTATGAAGTAAATGGTTCGGTTTACTTTGATGTAGAAAAATATAACCAGGATTACAAATATGGCAAGCTTTCGGGGAGGAACCTCGATGATGTAAAATCGAACAGCAGGGGGCTGGAAGGTCAGGAAGAAAAAAAGAATCCCTTTGATTTTGCCCTATGGAAAAAGGCTTCACCCGAACATATTATGCGATGGCCTTCCAAATGGAGCGAGGGATTTCCGGGCTGGCACCTCGAATGTTCAGCGATGAGCACAAAATACCTTGGTGAAGTATTTGATATTCATGGAGGGGGAATGGACCTGATGTTTCCACACCATGAATGTGAAATCGCCCAGTCAACTGCCAGCCGGGGAAGGGAAGCGGTCAGATACTGGGTGCATAATAATATGATAACCATTAACGGCCAGAAAATGGCCCGGTCACTGGGCAATTTCATTACCCTCGACCAGTTATTTACAGGCAACCATCCTGTTCTTTCAAAGGCATGGTCGCCAATGGTCATCAGGTTTTTTATTCTTCAGGCGCATTACCGCAGTACAATCGATTTCTCAAACGATGCACTGCAGGCTTCAGAAAAAGGGCTTGAAAGGCTTATGGCTGCTGTAGAAACGTTAAATAAACTTCCTGTTTCAGATGTATCGACTGTTGAAGTGGCTGGACTGACAGAGAATTGTTTTGCCGCCCTGAATGATGATCTGAACAGTGCGGTTGCCATTGCTCACCTGTTCGATGGGGTAAGAATGATCAATTCCATCAGGGCAGGAAAAGATACAATTACAGCAGAGGATTTGGCTGGATTGACGAAATTTTTCAACCTGATGGTATTTGATATCCTGGGGTTGAAACAGGAAGATACAAAATCTGAAACAAACAATGGTCTGCTGGATTCAGTTGTTGATTTTGTGCTCAGGCTAAGAATGGAGGCAAAGGCCCGGAAAGACTGGGGTACTGCCGATGAGATCAGAAAAGAGTTGAATGCAATGGGCATTGAAATAAAAGATACCACCGAAGGTTATGAGTGGCATGTAAAGCAGTAAAAATTACTGCTTCCATTAGAGGAGATGTAGTGATATCATCATTAAATTAAAAACAGGAAAGTATGTTTTCAGGAATTGTTGAAGAGTTTGGAGTAGTTACAGCAATAGAAAAAGATAAGGACAATGTACATTTTACCCTTACCTGTTCATTTGCCCATGAGCTAAAAGTTGACCAGAGCCTGTCGCACAACGGAGTATGCCTTACAGTTGTGGAGGTTGATAGTGTTGCTGAAACCTACAAGGTCACTGCCATCAGGGAAACGCTGTTGAAATCGAATCTCGGCCTCCTGGAAACCGGTTCAAAAGTGAACCTTGAGCGGAGCATGATGATGAACGGCCGCCTGGATGGACATATCGTGCAGGGGCATGTTGATCAGACTGCTGTGTGCACCCGGGTTGAAGAAGCTGATGGGAGCTGGTACTTTACCTTTGAATATGATTTTGATGCTGACAAGGCAAGAATGGGTTATATGACAGTTGAAAAAGGTTCGGTCACGGTGAATGGTGTAAGCCTTACTGTTGTCAATTCAAAAGATAACTCTTTCCAGGTTGCAATCATTCCCTATACCTATGAAGTTACAAATTTTCATACTTTCAGGGAAGGCACCGTGGTGAATCTCGAGTTTGACATCATCGGCAAGTATCTGAGCAAACTGATTACCTACAGCCGCTGAGGTGCCGGTCAATAAGTGCTTTCGGGCTCATAAAGTTTTTGTAGCTTTAGAAAAACATTTGATATGGAGCAAACTGCACTGATAACAGGGTCATCGAAAAGGGTGGGGCGAACGATTGCCGAACACCTGGCCGCAAAGGGCTGGAACATATGTATACACTACAACACCTCGAAAACGGAGGCAGTAGAACTGGTGAATAAATTAAGGCTGCTGTATCCGTCACAGCATTTTTTCAGTCTGAGGGCAAATCTTGAATTTGAAAAGGAGGTTGAAGAATTGATTCCCGCTGTTGTTTCTGAAACCGGTCCATTCCGGTTGCTTGTAAATAATGCTTCGGTATTCGACAGGGGCTACCTCAAAGATACAGATTCCGGCCTTTTCAATCAGCAGATGAACATTAATTTCAGGGCCCCGTTTATCCTGATGCGTGATTTCGTGAAGTTTTGCGCCGGGGGTAACATCATCAATCTGACTGATACCCGTATTACCACCAATAAAAGCAATTATGCTGCCTATTCTCTTTCAAAAAAGGCATTGTGGGAACTTACTAAGATGGCAGCCCTTGAATATGCTCCCAAAATAAGGGTGAATGCCATTGCCCCGGGTGTTTCAATACCACCCGAAGGAAAGGGCGGGGATTATATTAAGAAACTTGCAGCCGGTATCCCTGCAGGTGAACCGGTAGGGCTGATGCCTGTTGTTCAAAGCATCGATTTTATACTGGAAAATAAATACCTGACCGGGCAATTGATTTTTGCAGATGGCGGTGAAAATTTAGGGCAAAACGTATAACCTGATGTTATGGCAAAGATAAAGGTAAAAAATCTGCTTTTAAGGACCTATATCGGATTCAATCCTGAGGAACAGGTGAACATGCAGGATGTTATCATCAATTTTGAAATTGAAGCCGATATTCCCCGTCATGCACTTGCTGCAGACGAACCTGTTGATATTTTTGATTACAAGTCAGTCACAAAAAAAGTAATCAGGCTTGTTCAGGACGGAAGGTTCAAGCTTCTTGAGGTGCTTACCCAAAAGATACTTGAGCTTATACTGGAAGATAAAAAAGTCAGGTGGGCACGGGTTGAAGTGGATAAACCACATGCATTACGTTTTGCCGAGTCGGTATCAATAGAAATGGAGGCAGAAAACAGTGCTGGAGAATGAATATGATGAATGCTCAAAAAGCAAATGTGGCTGTTATCGGTATCGGTTCAAACATCAATGCTGAAGTAAATATTTCAAAGATGCTTGAATTATTAAGCAGGGAGGTCCATATAGTAAAAATATCATCGTTTATCAGGACAAAACCGGTTGGAATTGCAGATCAGCCTGACTTTACGAATGGGGCAGTTAAAATTGAAACATCTCTCGGGCCTGAGCAGCTTAATTTATTACTGAAACAGATTGAAGATCGGCTTTTCCGTGACCGTACCATACATAAATACAGTCCCCGCACTATCGACCTTGACATTGTGGCCTGGAATGGAGAGATAAGGGATAATGATTACTACACACGTGATTTTCTAAAAAAAAGTGTCGATGAAGTCATGCGCTTCTGAACTTCATAAACAGGTTATTCAAGCCTTCAACCCCACCCACTTCTTCGAGGTCGGAAACTACAAAATCAGCCCCGTTTTCCTGCAAGTCTCTGGCATTATCTTTCCGGGCTACACCAAGCGTTAATCCAAAATTACCACTTGCACCTGCCTGTACGCCCGACACTGCATCTTCCACAACAATGCAATCACCAGGTTCACATCCCATCAGCCGGCAGGCTTTGATGAATATATCGGGATTTGGTTTCCCCTTTAACCCCAGCTCTTCAGAAACGATTCCGTCGACCCGTGCATCAAATATCGGAAGCAGATCAACCACTTCAAGTATGCGTTTGCAGTTTTTACTTGACGAGGCTACCCCGATTTTTACGGGTGCTTTTACAAGTTCAAGGAGAAGTTTTTTTGAAGAAGGATAAACTTCGGTACCTTTCTGTTCCAGAACTTCATTAAAGATGACATTTTTACGGTTTCCAAGGCCACATATCGTTTCTTCACCGGGACCATCATCCTTTGAACCGTACTGTAGATGGATATCCCTGGATTCAAGAAATGATTTCACGCCTTCATAACGTGGTTTTCCATCAACATAATCCAGGTAGTCATTCTGCGTGAATTCCCGGAAAGGCATGTTGTTTCGCTGTGCCATTAATTTCAGAAACCCGTCGAATGTTTTCTTCCAGGCTTCTGTATGGGTAACTGCTGTTTTTGTAATGACCCCGTCAAGGTCAAATACAATTGCTTTAAACAGTATATCTTCGGGAGCTTCCATTTTATATTATGTCATCAGATTTTGCATCAGATCGGAAAATCGGTTGCTGAATTGTTCATAATTCAGAGGATAAGGTTCTGCCAGTGAATCAGCATACCGTGTACGGAAGTTTTCAAAATAAAATTTTGCCTGATGGATGTTATTTTCCTGCCTGAGGCACCAGATATGCAGCCAGACGGCTTCTTCATTTAATGCATCATACCCGAGGATTCCTTTTGATATGGCTTCAATTTCAGAGAGCCTTTTTTCTTCCTTGTAAATAACTGAAAGCTTCAGCAGGTGGTCGATGATCTGATTGCCTGTATAGCCCCTTAATTCATCGAGCCAGGGCCAGTTGATTCCCTGCAGGAACATTCCGTTGCGGGTTATTCTGAAAAATGTTTCGAGTTGCTTTTTATCCATTCCTTTGATTATATGACACAACCTGAAAGCTTCTGCATAATCGCAATAGAATGGTTTTTGTATTTCTGCCACCAGGCTTCCGTTTCGGGTTATCACCGACAGGCCATCGATGTGTTGTATGATTTTCCTTAATTTATTGAGTGTGACTGCACGGTTATTGGCAACTTTCTTCATTTCCAGTCCGGGCCACAACTGTTCGTCAATGTCGGCCACTGAAACCCCATTGCCGTTTTTCAGGGAGTACAGCAGTACAAACAGCATTAATTCCTTTACCTTGGGAGTGAATAGTTCTGAAATATCTTTTCCCTCCCTGTCGGTAGCTATAAACTCTCCGAAGAGCATCATATGGTTTGAGTGGGATTGAACAGGAACTGAAACGGCTTCTTTAGCCATCGGGTCTTTTTTCCTGCGCCGAAGAAAAAAGAATACTGCAATGAAAACAGCCAGTGCGGCAATAATGGCAATAAATGCCGGCCTGTTCCCGGATAGGAAACCTTCCGAGGCAATTTGTGTATCAATTACTACAGGTTCGTTAAGTGCCAGGCGGGAAATTTCTTCCAATCCCAGGGGTCTGTTCCAGAAATGAAGCTCATCGATATAACCCCGCAGACTGGCCCCCTGTGAAAGGGCACTGCCCAGGTGAATGTCACCTGTTCCCGAGAATGGCGGATGCCCGTCGGAACTGCCAATGTTTTTTCCGTTCAGGAAGATTGCCTGTTCGCCCGTTTCAATAATGTACCGCCAGACAATGTTGTACCATATGTTCGGTTCAAGTTTTTCTTCAGAAATGTAGTCATTGGCCCAAAGCCCGAAGTATGGATGTCCCGAGCGAAGAATGAGATGAAGCCCCCTCCGGTATTCACTTTCAAAATTGCCAAGAATAGCATTGTCGCCTGATTCAAGAATTTCATTGAATTTAACAAAACAGCTTACCGTGAAGCTGCTGTTCCTAAGTCCGTAATTATCGGGCGACTTAAAGTTCAGGCTTGCATTCTCAGGCAGCCTTAATACCGTTCCCCGTTCGATATCCTGGATGAATGAAAAATTGTTACCGCTGTATTCTGTATCGGGCGACAAAAGATTTTTAATTGTGTTTTCGAACCTGAAGCTTGCTGTCAGACCTTCTCCGGTATGGAATGGCGCTGCCAGTATACTGTAGTTTTCAGGAACCTCCATTTCTCCTGTTACAATGATATGTTGCGGGGTCAGGCGATAACCCGGAACGAAAGGGGTAAGGGTTAATTCTTCCCCGCCTCTGTATGGAAGGCTGAACCGTCCGCCTGTTATTGCGATTTCAGGGTTCTTCCAGTATACCCTTTCAAATGTTTTTCCTGCGTGTTTTATTGTCCCCTTGATCCATGTAAAGGAATTGAGCTGAGAAATGATAAAATTGAAATTCAGGATATCATTGTTTACAAAGATGAAATTTGGTCTCTTCCCATACTTTGTCCATGTTTCAAGCAGGTAATTGATATAATCGGGCACAAGATTCCGGATATTGCCCACCGACGGCTTGGATACAGGGAGGTTGTCGAAATCCCTTATCATCAGCAGTTCCAGGTTGGGTCTTAAGGATTGGGTTCCTGTGGCCGAAGCTGAAATACTCATGATATAGTCGGATGAACGGTGCAGCATAGATCCAGTAGGCTGAAAATCGCCTGACAGAAAAAAAATTATTCTGCGGTTCGCCTGGATAAGGTGCTCATTCGATGGCCATGCTTCTCCTCTTGGCAGAAAGAAAATATTTGATGCGATTACAGACTTGTTGATTATCGAGTCAAGTACCCCTGCATTCCCTTCATAATTTATAAATACGGGAATCAGCTTGAGGGAATCTTTTGTAATGAATTTTTGCAGTCCTGTGAATAGTTGTTCTATCTCAATAGTTGATTCAGCAATAAACACCTTCCCGTTTTTTTCAGTAAGTGATATTTCGATTCCGGTATTTTTATCAGATTGGATAAATTCCCAAAGGCGCTGGTTTTCCATATGATGAGGCCTGACAGATGCTATCAGGAAAGATGTTTCAGAAAAATCCTTTGCTGAGGCAGTGACTGCAAGTAGTGAAAACAAACAGATATATAAGAATAAGAGCTGGCTTTTTTTCATTATGAATTAATCACACTAAACCTTAATAAGGTATTATTTTTGCATCAAAATTAGGATAATTATTGGAAGTACTGCCATTTTTATGATTTTTTATATATTTTTTAATTAATTGAATAACAGTATGTTTATAACTCATTTAATTTAAAATTAAGTGTCTGTTAAGGGTGTATTATCACTGGAATTAAGGAATAGCTAATAGGGGGGCATTATCATTGTATTAAAACTGACAGAATGTCGGACATGAGTATGAAAAGAAAACATTATTTGCTGTTTATTGCGGGGGGAGTATCGATGATCATATTCCTGTTTCTCACAAACCGGTTTCTCGAGTATACCTCGACGGATGAATTCTGTGCAGTTTGTCATGCACATCCACATGCAGAAACATCCTTTATGTTGTCGGCCCATAACAGCAACAGGAGCGGTGTTTCAGCCCGTTGTGTTGATTGTCATCTTCCTCCTGAAGATCAGACTGCATATTATCTGACAAGAAAGGCATATCATGGTTTTCATGATCTTTACTATTATCTGACACATGACATGGATGACATAGACTGGGAAGCAAAGCGGTCATTTGAAGCTTCGCAGCGTTTTGTTTATGAAGATGGATGCAAGAAGTGCCATACAAATCTGTTCCCGACAACTCTTGATGCCCTGGGAACAGAAGCGCATTTAAAGTATCTGCGTGATCCTGAAAACAATTCCTGTGTAAAGTGCCACCTGACAGTTGGTCATTACAGGGGGGAACCGGCACTGACAATGGAGCAGGTTGCTGTATCACCTGATGAGATTTTTGACAGACCGGCCGAGGTCAGTGCATTTGAGAATTTTACAGAGATGATTCCCGGTACGAATGTTTCATTTAACATGGTTGCTGTAAACGGAGGAATTTTCAGTATGGGCAGCCCTGCTGATGAGCCATATCGCAGGCAGGATGAAGGTCCTGTACGTGAAGTGAAGGTAAATGACTTTTTCATGGCGGAAGTTGAGGTCACCTGGGATGAATATCTTGCCTTTTTCAATGCCACAAGTTCACAGGGGCGCATGGAAGCTGAAACGGCTGATTCCGCTGAAGATTCAGATGTGATTTCCGGTGCAACTCCACCATGGGGAGCGCCTGACCAGGGGTGGGGCATGGGCCAGAGACCCGCCATTACAATGACCCATCATGCAGCTATGGTGTATTGCCGGTGGTTAAGCCAGGTAACAGGCAAAAATTATCGTCTGCCCACAGAGGCAGAATGGGAATACGCTGCAAGGGGCGGTACCAGCGGCCCGTACTTCTTTGAGGGTTCTCCCGGTAAATTTGAAGCCGATGGTTTCTGGAACAGGATATTCGGGCCCGACACAGCGGTTATCAACTCATATGTGGTTTACCAGGAGAACAGTCCCAACCGTACCCAGCCGCCTTCGTTTGTAAGGCCTAATCCGTTCGGATTGAAAAATATGCTTGGGAATGTGGCTGAGTTTTGTCTGGATTATTACGATCCGCAGGTTTATGCCAGGTATCCGCAGGGAGTAATCAACAATCCGCGGGGGCCACGCGATGGGCTTGAACATGTAGTGCGTGGCGGGTCGTTCAGAAGCACCGCAAAAGATCTGAGGGTCGCCAGGCGTGATTTTACCCGCACGCGTGAGTGGCTGGAGACTGATCCCCAGATACCCAAGAGCATTTGGTGGTATTCCGATGCAAATCATGTTGGTTTCAGGGTAGTTTGTGAATATCCGTTACCTGAGATTGGAACAGCTTTAGAAAAATAAAAAACAATGAATAAGAATCAGCTTTCACGTCGCAATTTTCTGGAAAAATCGGCTATGCTTGGAGCAGCCGGTATTGCCGGACTCAGTATGGTCAGTTCTTGCAACCGAAGAACAAAACAGGTTGATTATGATTTTCCGCCGCTTCTCGACAGGGCCCCTGATGGTAAAAAACTTCGGGCCGGACTGGTTGGTTGCGGTAACCGCGGAACCGGGGCAGCACTTAATTTTCTTGCAGCTGGCAATGACCTGGAAATAGTTGCTCTGGCCGATGTGTTTGAAGACAAAGTGTGGGATTGTCACGGGAAGCTTGAAAAGCAAAAGGTTGAAGTTCCCAAAGCAAATTGTTTCTGGGGGTTTGATGGATACAAGAGACTTCTTGATGTTGACCTGGATGTTGTGATACTGGCTACCCCTCCCCATTTCAGGCCCGAGCATTTCGATGCAGCCGTACAGGCAAAGAAACATGTATTTATGGAGAAACCTGTATCGGTTGATCCTGTTGGAGCAAGGCAGATCATCGCCTCTTCAAAGAAAGCTGAGAATATGGGATTGACAGTCATAACAGGCACCCAGCGAAGGCATCAGCGCGATTACCTTGAGACTTTCAGGCAGGTGGCTTCAGGTGCAATCGGGGAAATTACTTCTGCTAAAGCATGGTGGCTGCAGTCGCATGTATGGTTCCGCACAAGAGAGGAGGGCTGGACCGACATGGAATATATGCTTCGCAACTGGAATAATTTCTGCTGGCTTTGCGGTGATCATATCCTAGATACGCATGTCCATAACATTGATATCATCAACTGGTTCCTGGGCAAACATCCCGAAAGTGCCATTGGTTTTGGGGGAAGGGCACGCAGGATCACCGGTGACCAGTATGACTTTTTCAGTATTGATTTTGATTTTGGCAACGGGCTGTTTTCACACAGCATGTCACGACAGATTGACGGATGTGCAAATTCGCTTGGGGAGCAGGTTATGGGAACGGAAGGTTATACCAACTGCAAGAACACGATATTTAATCCCGATGGTTCTGTTAAATGGAGGTACGAGTATCCAAAAAACAAGGAAGGCAAGTCAACCGGAATAGTTGAAGTTTCACCATATGTCCAGGAGCATATCGATATGGTTACTGCCATCCGGCAGAATAAGCCGGTTGTTGAGGCGGAGAGGACAGCCATTTCAACCCTGACTGCCATTATGGGACGTACAGCTGCCTATACCGGACAGAAGGTAACCTGGGATGATATGATGAATTCCCCGCAGAGAATGGGACCTGCAAATTACCATATGGGCGATGTAAACAATGAGTTTCCAGTGCCGCTGCCCGGAACCCAGCATAAAGCTTAAGTTATGATATCTGTCGTTATTCCATTATTCAATGAGGAGCAGCTGGTTGAAAACCTCCTGACTGAACTCCGGGCTTACCTGGAGCAGACAAGGGAGCTGTTTGAGATAATTTGTGTGGATGATGGAAGTACCGACTCAACATTGCCAAAGCTTATCCGCCTTCGTGAGCGAATCACGGAACTTAAAATTGTTGCCCTTTCACGGAATTTCGGCCTTCAGGCCGCATTGACAGCAGGTATCGATTATGCCAAAGGAGATTACGTTGTGGTAATGGATGGCGATTTTCAGGACCCGCCGGAACTTGTGCCTGTGCTTTTTGATAAAATAAAAGCTACCGGAGCCGATATAGTTTCAGCCATCAGGGAAGCACGAAACGAAAAGTTTACAAAGAAGATTTATATCAATATCTTTCACCGCATATTTGACCGGCTCACCGGCGGTCAGCAGGTTTCGCAGACCGGCAACTTTTGTATCTTCAATAAAAAGGCCCACAAGGCTATGCTTCAGTTTTCTGAGCGAAACAGGTACATCCCCGGTATCAGAAACTTTATTGGCTTCAGGCATGAGTTCATTTTATATGACCGCCCCGACAGGAAATCAGGCACAGCGAAAATGAGCCGCCGCAAATTGTTTATGCTTGCAGCCGATGCCATTTATTCCTTTTCGAAATGGCCCATTATTGTTTGCCTTTATCTTGGACTGCTTGGGATCATTATTTTTCTTGGTGCAATCGTATACACCTTTGCTTCCAAGTTTTTAGGGCTGGCACCTATCGGCTGGTCATCGATGTTTCTCACAATCAGTTTCTTCGGCTCCATTCAGCTTACATTTTTAGGGCTGATTGGAGAATATATATACAGGATATTTAAGGAAGTACAGAACAGACCCATATATTTTGTCCAGGAGGTGTATGGATAACAGGACCAACATATCATGGGAGAAAAAGCTGTTTTATGCTGTTCTTGGGGCGGCAGCAATCCTGCTTGTTGCACTTGCACCAAAATCAGCTGTAAATGTTGATGAGCAATTGCATTATCCCCATGCAAAACATGTTGTCAACTGGTATTTTACCGGAGGTAAGGATCAGTCTGCACTTCAGACTCCGGTGACGAACCTGAAGTACTACGGACAGTCGGTTGATAACATGACCGCTTTATTCAACAGGGTATTCAATGTGGAGGATGAATTTCTTGTGCGTCATTACACCGGTGCCATATTTTTCTGGCTGCTTTTATTGATAGCGGGCAAATTATCAACAGAGATATCAGGTTCGTACACAATAGCTGTACTTACTGTACTTGCCATAATGTTTATGCCCAGAGTTGCCGGTCAGGCATTCGGTAACCTCAAGGATATTCCCTTTGCAGCCGGCTATATGGCTGGCCTGCTAATGATCATCCGTTTCATAAAGGAGTTTCCCTTTTTACGCTGGAGGACCGTTATCCTGCTGGGGCTGGCTATTGCCTTTACGGTATCAGTGAGGGCAGGAGGTTTTATCTTGTTTGCCTACCTCGGAATGGTAGTGATGTTATATATTATCAGGAAGCCTTTTTACCTAATACAAGTTGTTTCAACTAAACCCGTTTTTGTAAAGCTGCTGGGTCAGGGTGCAGCAATTCTGGCTGTTGGCTATTTGGGAGGGTTGTTATTCTGGCCCTATGCTTTGCAGAACATTTTTCTTCATCCTTTTGAAAGCCTGCGCGTGATGGAACACTATAAGGTGAGCATCCGCCAGGTTTTTGAAGGTAACCTGATGTGGAGTACACAGTTGCCCTGGTATTACCTGCCAAAGTGGCTGCTGATATCTTCACCCTTGTTCCTGCTTGCGGGATTTAGTGTGTTTGCTGTGTTGTATACCAGGCAATTGCTGACGCAGGTTCGCCTCCGCAGGCAGTTTTTTTTGGAGGGTTTTATTTTATTTGCGGCACTATTTCCATTTGTATATGTCATTATCATTGACTCCAATTTATACAGCGGCATCAGGCAGATGTTATTTATTCTTCCACCGATGGCTCTACTTGCTGTAATCGGAACATACAGGCTTATAAATCAGTTAATTTTAAAAAACAGGACAGCAGGGTATGTGACCGGTGTGGTATTTATGATATTGCTTGTCTTGCCGGTAAGGCACCAGGCAGCTACTTTCCCTGTTGACTACGTTTATTTCAATGAGCTATCGGGTGGGAACAGGATGGCCTGGTCGAATTATGAATATGATTACTATTTTCACAGCGTTAAGGAGCCGGTGGCTATGATTGCCGGACTGGCAGCGACCGAGGAGGTAGTTGTGGCGATGAACAGCAACCTTTCCAATTATTTTGACGGGTTGCCAAATATAACCTACCGCTATTCCAGGTATCTTGAGCGCAGTTCTGAAGACTGGGATTATGGAATTTTTGGTTTGAACTATATTCATCCTTACCTCCTGAAAAACAATCTTTGGCAAACATCAGAAACCATTCAGACGTTTTACCATAAGGGTAATCCTGTGGCTATATTGGTAAAGCGGTCGGATAGGTCGGATTATGACGGGATTACGGAAGTTGCCAGGGGGAATTATGAAGAAGGTATAGCATTGCTTGAAAAGGCGGCTGAAAAGGACCCTAATAATATATGGCTCCTGGTTCACCTTGCAAGGGCAAAACTGAAACTGGGCGATAGTGGTGGTTACAGGTTTTTTGCCGGTAAGGCCAGGCAGGTACATCCTTATTATGAACCACTGTATCTTCTTGATGCGCATTATTATGAAGGCAGGGGAGAAGACATCAGGGCATTGGAAGTACTGGAGCAGTTGTTTGAACAGAATCCGCGTTATGAGCCGGCGCGTGAATTGTATGAAATGTTAAAGAGCAGAAATAATTAATTTGAAAAATAAAAAGTTATAAAATGAAAACATTAAAAAGATTGATTGCAACAATTGTGACCGGAATATTGAGTTTACCCTACCTGGTGGTGGCGCAGGATCAGGGTACCTATATCGACAACCTGGGTGTACAAGACAGCTCCTATATGGAACAGGATCTCCTGGCCGAAGGAGCACAGGGCTCAGGTGGCGGCGGTACTGTTATCTGGATTGTGATTGCTGTTATAGTGATTATTGCGGCAGTTGCTTTCTTTATCAGACAGAGAAAGAAATAGTAGTGTTTCTAATCAATTGGGAAAGCCGCAGTTTGCGGCTTTTTTATTTTTAGGTATATAACAAAAAAGAAGGCAGCTTCTGCAAGCTGCCTCAAAGCCATGAAAACAATTAAACAATGTTCAGAAAACAGAAAACTAGAAACAATTATATTGTCATTATATCTTTTTCCTTAGCCTGCACTAAGGTATCAATTTTTTTTACAAAATTGTCAGTCAGCTTTTGAATTTCTTCTTCAGCATCTTTTTCTATATCTTCTGACAATCCTTCTTTCAGTAATTTTTTGAGACTCTCATTTGAATCTTTTCTTGCAAGCCGCACTCCGACCTTGGCAGTTTCGCCTTCCTGACTGGCCTGTTTAACCAGTTGCTTTCTTCGTTCTTCAGTAAGAGCCGGAATGTTGATGCGGATGATTTCTCCGTTGTTGTCGGGATTAAACCCAAGGTTGGCATTGCGAATGGATTTTTCAATAATCGGGATCAGATTTTTCTCCCAGGGTTGAACGGCAATTGTCCGGGCATCAGGTGTGCTGATATTGGAGACCTGGTTGAGCGGTGTCATTGTGCCGTAATATTCAACCTGAACGCCTTCGAGCATGGCAGGTGAAGCTTTTCCTGCCCTGATGTGTACCAGTTCTTTTTCAAGATGCCTGATAGCAGCATTCATCTTTTCCTGACAATGTTCAATAATAAAATCTACTTCCTCTTGCATTATTCCGATGCTGAATTTCAACCTTTGATTGATAGCAAATATAAAAAAAATATAATTACATAAAAATATTTTGTTCCTTTTGTTTTCCCTTAATATATCTGTGCTGCAGTAACGAGAACACAAACTAACTTTCCAAGTTCATCATTAATAAACGATTGTGCCTATTTTTTCTCCTGTAACTGCTTTCTTCAAATTTCCAGGTTTATCCATATTGAAAACAAGTACCGGCATTTTATTTTCGCGGCAGAGTGTTGTGGCTGTCAAATCCATAATCCGCAGGTTTTGATTGTAAACCTCATCAAAACTAATTGTTTCATATTTTTCTGCATCGGGGTTCTTTTCAGGATCGGCTGTATAGACTCCATCTACCCGTGTTCCTTTCATCATCACATCAGCAGCAGTTTCAACAGCACGCAGTGCACTTGCAGTATCGGTTGTGAAATAGGGGTTTCCTGTGCCACCGGCAATAATGGCAATCTCCCCGTTTTCAAGAGCTTTCACTGCCTGTTCTTTTGAATAGTATTCTGCTACGGGTTCCATTCTGATTGCTGTAAAAACCCGTGCTGATACGCCATGGTTTTTCAATGATGAACTCAGGGCCAGGCTGTTGATTACAGTTGCCAGCATGCCCATCTGGTCGCCCTTTACCCGGTCGAATCCTTTTGACATGCCACTTAGTCCCCTGAAAATGTTTCCTCCCCCGATAACTATTGCTATCTGAGCCCCCATCAGGCTAAGTTCGGATATCTGTGCTGCGTATTCATCAAGACGGTTTGTATCGATACCGTAATCCTGGTTGCCTGAAAGTGATTCACCGCTAAGCTTTAATAATATGCGCTTGTATTTTATCATTTTGCAGAATCTTTTCGTGTTTTATTTTATCTCAATCCCTCTGTCTTTGCATAACCTGACACCCAGTTCGCTCAGTTTGTATTTTTGTATTTTACCACTGGCAGTCATGGGAAATTCTTTTACAAAAAATATGTACCTGGGGGTTTTAAACCTGGCTATTTTCCCACGGCAAAAATCAGTAATTTCTGCTTCAGTGAGATCTTTCCCTTCCTTTACTTTAACAAAGGCAGCCACCTCCTCACCATATTTTGGGCTTGGTATGCCTGCAACTTCTACTGTTTCTATTTGCGGCAGGCCATAAAGGTAGTTCTCTATTTCACGGGGATAAATATTCTCGCCGCCCCTGATAATCATGTCTTTGATTCTTCCGGTGATACGGTAAAAGCCATCTTCGGTTTTTACTGCAAGATCTCCTGAGTGAAGCCAGCCTTCATCGTCGATTGCTTTTTGTGTAGCTTCAGGCTTCTTATAATAGCCTTTCATTGTATTGTACCCCCGGCAGCAGATTTCGCCCTGCACTCCCGGAGGACATATTTCTCCTGTTTCGGGATGAATGATTTTGACTTCAATATTAGGCAGTTCAAAACCTACAGTTGTTGCCCTCACTTCGGCTGAATTATGAGTACGTGTAGCAGTTATTCCAGGAGATGCTTCCGTTAGTCCGTAAACAATGATGATGTCTTTGGCATGCATTTTTGTCATTACCTGTTTCATTGTTTCGATAGGACAAAGGGCCCCGGCCATAATGCCTGTACGGAGAGAGCTTAAATCAAACATATCGAACATGGGATGGTTCAGTTCGGCTATGAACATGGTAGGGACCCCATAGAGTGCCGTACATTTTTCCTTCTGAATTGAAGCCAGTACCATTAAAGGATCGAATTCTTCGGTAAAAACCATGGTTGCTCCATGAGATATCGTTCCGCATACGCCGAATACACATCCAAAACAATGGAAAAGGGGTACACATACAAGCAGTTTGTCATCAGATGAAAATTTCATGCATTCAGCCACAGAATAACCATTGTTCAGGATATTATGATGTGAAAGCATAACACCTTTTGGAAACCCTGTGGTACCGGAAGTGTATTGCATATTAATGACATCATGGCAATTGAGGGTTTCACTGATGGTTTCAAGTTCAAAATCATCGATGTGATTGCCAAGCAGAATGAGCTCAGAGGTGTTATACATCCCGCGGTGCTTCTCCTGTCCAATGAATACAACGTTCTTTAAAAGCGGAAATTTACTGCTTTTAAGTTCGCCCCTTGCCTGCTCCTTCAGTTCAGGAACCAGTTCAAACAACATGTGCACGTAGTCGCTGTCACGGTAACTGTCGATAAGGAAGAGTGTATGAATATCTGCATCCTTGAGCAGATATTCCAGTTCTGCAAGTTTATAGCTGGTGTTGATGGTTACAAGGATGGCGCCTATTTTTGCTGTTGCAAACATGACTGTTGTCCAGTCGGGAACATTCTTTGCCCATATTCCCACTTTATCGCCAGGTTTTACCCCGGTATAAAGCAATCCTTTTGCCAGTGCATCCACCCGCTGGTTGAACTGGTGGTAGGTAAAACGTAAATCACGGTCGGGATAAACAATGAACTCTTTATCGGGTGTCTCATATGCCCATTTCTCAAGAATTCCTCCTAAAGTATAATCAAGTAGCTGCATGAGATTAATCTGGATTTTGGTTTCAGGTTACTCCTTAAACGGGAGCATAAACTACAGCCAGTATTTTGGCAGGTTGATTTTTGGCAGCATGAATATTATGAGCCACTATGGAATCAAGGTAAATTGTATCGCCTTGTTCAAGCTGATAGGTGTTCTTGCCATAGTTGACTTCGATGCTCCCTTCAAGAACATAAATAAATTCCTCTCCTTCATGAGATGAAAGTTTGTAATCCGATTCCTTTGTTGGTTCAATTTCAACAACAAATGGCTCCATATGTCTTCCTGCCTTATCCTGTGCCAGTGAGAAAAAGTTCAGGTGCTCACGGGAGCTCTCATTATTTGTTGAAAAGCTAAGGCTCGATTTTCTTTCGCCTGCTTTAACAATCACAGGGCCTACCTGGTCCTGGTCATCGAGGAATGTTCCAAGCCTGACACCTAATGCCCTTGATATTTTAATCAGGTGCCCCAGAGAGGGCATGATGCCTTTTTCTTCAATCTTCTCGAGTTGTTTTTGATCAAGATTTGCCTTTAATGCAAGATCTTCCTTAGAGATTTGTCTGAATTCCCTGTAATCTCTGATTTTTTTCCCCACAAAATTTTTGTTCATATTTATATTCTATAACCATTTAACATACCTGAAATCCTGTCTGTGGGGTAGTCCTTCTATGTTTGGGTATAGTCTGAAACCGTAATTAAATGAACCTGGATGAACCGGCCGGTAATTCAATTTGAAAGTGCAGATAGTGCCGTCGAGCGGTTCTTTTTCAAAATCGACAACTTCAACAATCTGCGGCATATCATCAATGCCGTTTTCTGTCACCAGCAGTTCCAGTCCGACTTCATTGCAGTTTAAGCCTTTTAAATCAACATCAAGCCTGATTGGGTATTCTTTGCCAACCTTCATCACACTTGTTATGCCATCGGCTATTACCGTGTTTTTAATTTCAATGTCATTCCACAGCATACTTACCTTCTGTTTCCATAAAGCCATTTCTTTGGCCCACCTGAAGTTATCGGCAACCATTTTTTTGCTGCGGTCAAGCTGCGGGATATAATACCTGTTCTGGTAGTCCTGCATCATCCGGGCAGTTGTAAAGTTAGGAGCTACCTGAGCGATTGTATTTTTAATAAACGAAATCCATTCTGCAGGAACATCATCCTTGTTCCTTTTATAAAATGATTTAACAACTTCCTGTTCAAGAATATTGTAGATTGTTTCAGCATCAAGTTCATCCTGGTAGTCCTGAACATCGTATGTCCTTTCGGCCGGCAAGGCCCATCCGGCATTTTTACGATAGCCTTCCACCCACCAGCCATCGAGTACTGAGAAATGGATTGTTCCATTCATGGCTCCTTTCTGTCCGCTGGTCCCTGAGGCTTCAAGCGGCCTAGTGGGAGTATTCAGCCAGACATCAACGCCCTGGAGCAGCATTTTGGCCATGTTGATATCATAGTTCTGCAAGAACAGGATTTTCCCCCTGAATTCAGGCCGTTTTGATATTTCAACAATATACTTGATGAGCTCCTGTCCTGCCTTATCGGCAGGATGGGCCTTCCCTGCAAAAATAAACTGAACGGGTTTGGCTGGATTATTTACAATTGCCGACAACCTTTCCAGGTTCCGGAACAGCAGGTAGCCCCTTTTATAGGTTGCAAAGCGCCTGGCGAAGCCAATTGTAAGCGCTTCAGGGTTTAGTTTGCCCAGAACTTCTGTAATCAGTTGCGGATTCTCATTGCGTTTCAGCCATGTGTCGGAAAACCTGTCCCTGATATAATCGATAAGCTTCCGGCGCAACGTCTTACGTAATTCCCAGATTTTACTTTCAGGGACATCATATATCTTATTCCATACATTGAAATCGAGCTGGTTGCGCGGGAATTCATCACCCATGTATTCCCTGTGTATATCCTTCCATTCCTGCGCGGTCCAGGAAGCATAATGTACGCCATTGGTGACATGGCCAATTTCAAGCTCTTCTTCCATGTATCCTGTATAAAGCGATTTCAGTACCGTCTTGCTTACCTCACCATGTAGTTTGCTAACTCCGTTTATCCCCTGGGATAAGTTGCAGGCAAGGTAACTCATGTTGAAATTACTTTCTGATGAGTCGGCTTTTCCAAGCATTTCGAAATCTGTCCAGTCGAGGCTGAGCCTCCTTGGAAATTCATTCATGTAATACTTGAACAGGTCGTGGTGAAATGAGTCGTGGCCTGCAGGTACAGGTGTATGTGTTGTGAAAACTGTTGATGCGCGCACAACTTCCTTAGCTTCGGCAAAATTCAGCTGGTATTCCTCCATTATCTGTGCAATTCTTTCAATGCCTATAAAAGCTGAATGACCTTCATTGCAATGGTAAATATCAGCATGAATGCCTAATTTTTTCAGCGCCCTGATGCCGCCAATCCCCAGAAGGATTTCCTGCTTAAGCCTGTTTTCATTGTCACCACCATAAAGATGATGTGTAACGAACCGGTCTTGTTCCTCATTTCTTTCATGGTCTGAATCAAGGAGGAATAGTCTGATGGAGCCAATATTAACCTGCCAGATTTTAGCTACAAGTTTCCGGCCCGGAAAATCTACTTCAATGGTTACCCAGTCACCGTTTTCATTAAGTACAGGCTGTACCGGCAGTTTGGAGAAATCCTGGAATTCATAGCTTGCCATTTGTTCGCCATGAAGGTTAAGGGTCTGTTTAAAATATCCATACCGGTAAAGCAATCCCACAGCGTTCATGTTGACCTTCATGTCACTGGCCTCCTTCAGGAAATCACCTGCCAGAAGTCCAAGGCCACCTGAATAGATCTTCAGCGAATCATGAAATCCATATTCCATGCTGAAATATGAAATCTGTGGAGAAACAGGTTCAGCTCTTTCTGCCATATATCTTGAGAAATCGCCATATACGCGGTTCATATTTTCAATAAACACGTGGTCCTTCTCGAGTTCCATGAACCTTTTGTAACTTACCTCATCAAGCAAAACAACGGGATTATAGTGACACAGTTCCCATATTTCGGGATTGATATAACTAAATAATTCTTTAGCCCCGCGGTTCCATACCCACCAAAGATTCCTTGATAATTCCCGCAGCGGGGTCAGACTTTCAGGTATGTTTGATTCTACAATTATTTTTCTCCAGATAGGCTGGTCATTTTCCAGTCCCGAAATATTTTTGTTGTCTGTTCTCATTTACAATTTTTCTTTATGCCTTTCTTAGTAATCCGCAAAAATACATTTTCTGTTCAAAGAAGGTCAGTTACTGATGATTAAATTAACATTGCCAGTTATGTAATAACATCTGTTTTCTATCTGGGTTTACTTCTTTTTGATGTTGTTCTCTTAACAGTTTTTTTCTTTTTCAATTTTTCCAGTTCGATTTCCATGGTCCTGATCTTCTTCTCCTTTTCGATTAAAAGTTCCTGCAGCCTGCTGATATCCTGTTCCTGGTCATTTGCAGGGACTGTTGACTGGAGCCTGATTGAAAAGTCGCTGAGGATATTCATGTAGTTGATGAATGCTTCATATGGAGAATCAAACGGATTCTGATAAACGACGCTCTGGTTGCCGGTGAAATATTTTGTCGACATGAAATAAAAATGATCGCTTTCCTGCAGATATTTCCAGTCCTTAATCAGTTCCTCGTTGTGACAATTTTCCATCATTGGTGCAAGTGAATACAGTTTTTCAAAAGCTTCCTTCTGCATTTCGTTTCCAAGCCATGAGGTTAAATCCCTCTCCTCGTCGGCCCATGATATGGGATTAGGGACATTAACCTGGGACACGGGCTGCAGTTCCTGAATTACTTCAGATGGAGTGGCAAATTTAAAGTTATTGCTTCTAACAATGACATCCACCCAATGTTCAAGAAAATCGTATATGCCACTGCTTTTTGGCTGCCTCATGCCAAACGATTCATAAGTCAGGAAAAGGTTTATCACCTCCTCCTTTTCATGAAGCTTATTCAGCCACCCTGTAAATTTCTCAGCTGTGAGCGGGAATTCCGACCAGTCATTGTTTGAGAATCTGAAGGATATGTCATCACTTAGTTTGAAATTACGCATCAGAACTTTCATGCGGGGGTTCATAGCATTTACATATAGAAAGTTAGGACTTTTCCATCCAAGTACATGCCGGGCACCTTCGGTCAGAATCGCCTTATAGCCCAATTGATAAAGCTGAGCACCAATCTCATCGGAATATATCATTTCGGTATTCCTGAAAACCTGTGGTCTTTGGCCAAAGAGCCCGAAAATCCTGTCGCTGTGCAGCTGTATTTCCTTTTCAAACACTGATGGATTTTTAAGCGAAGACAGTGAATGGGAATAGGTTTCCGACAGAAATTCAACACAACCCGTATCAGCAAGTTTTTTAAATGATTTGGTAACTTCAGGGATATATATATCGAATTGGTCGAGCGCAATGCCTGTGATAGAAAATGCTACTTTAAACTTTCCCTTATATTTGTTTGCAAGTTCAAGTAAAAGCTTGTTGGTGGGAAGGTAACTCATTTCAGCAACTTTCTGAAGGGATGTTTCATTTAAATAATCATCGTAATAATAATGGTCATTCCCGATGTCGAAAAACCGGTACCTGCGGTATTTAATAGGTTGGTGAACCTGGAAAAACAAACATACAGATTTCATTTCTAATTGCTGTTAATGAAGTTAAACATCAAGCATATCCTCGTAAATACTGCGAACCTGACTGGCCGAATGTTTCCATGTCAGTTCCCTCACTTCCCTGATACCTGATTTCCTGAGGAACCCTGACAGTGCAGGGTACTGCAAAAGGGCATAAATGGAGTCGGCCATTGCAAATGTGTCCCAGAAATCGATTTTAATGGCATTCTTCAGAATTTCGGATACCCCCGACTGGTTGGAAATGATAACCGGTACATTTGCCTGCATGGCTTCGAGCGGAACTATCCCAAATGGTTCTGAAACTGAAGGCATCACAAAAACATCGGTCATCTGTAACATTCTGAAAACATCATCACTTTTTAAAAAGCCTGTAAAATGAAAACGGTCGGCAATGCCCAACTCTGCAACCCTTTCAACCATTTCGTTCATTTTATCACCACTGCCTGCCATCACAAACCTGACATTTTTTAGCTTCTTCAATATCAGATAGGCAGCCTCAACAAAATATTCAGGACCCTTTTGCATGGTTATCCTTCCCAAAAAAGAGACTACCTTTTCGTTGACCCCTTTTCTGAACGCTGTGCTGCCATTGGATGCAGGTTCAACGGCATTATATACAGTGATAATTTTTTCTGCAGGTATTCCATATTTTTCAATAATGGTTTGCCTTGTATAGTTGCTGACAGCTATTATTTTATCTGCATTTTCCATGCCTTCCCTTTCGATGGCATATACATTGGGATTTACATTTCCTCCGCTTCTGTCAAAATCGGTTGCATGGACATGAATTACGAGTGGTTTTCCTGAAATTCTTTTTGCAGCCATTCCGGCAGGATATGCAAGCCAGTCGTGCGCATGAATGATATCGAATTTGTTTTCCCCAGCAATGACTTCCGCAATAATGGCATAATTCTTAATCTCTTCTATGAGGTTAGGGCCGTATGAACCACTGAAATCAATCCTAAATCCCTCATCTGTTTTAACAAACTTAACTCTTGAATGATGTTTACTGCTTTTCAGGTTCCAGAATTCTTCTTCAGTCACATAGGGTATAATATTGGAATAGGCCTCGAGGTATTCAATTTTATGGGCTGCATTTTGTATTATCAATTCCTTTTTTGTAATGGGGATATGGTTAGCACCAACAAGTTTAATCATTTCTTTTTCTTCATCGCCAAACGCTTTTGGAACAACAAATGTCACTTTTATATTCTCAAGCATTGCCAGGCCTTTCGTAAGACCATAGCAGGCGGTGCCGAGCCCTCCTGAAATATGTGGGGGAAATTCCCATCCAAACATAAGAACTCTCATAAATGCAAATTTTTACTTTTTAAAATTCTGAACCAGGTTCAGTGCATAAAATACTCCTGCTACATTCCAGGCCTGTGAAACAGCTCCTTTCCCTTTGTATGGCGGATCTCCGTTATAAGTTTCAGAAAGGGTGCCAATACAATGTTCGGTCAATGCTTCTTCAAAAAAATTGATTTGCTGCTTTAGGAAGGAGATGCCGCTTGCACCGAAAACATTAAGATATGCTCCGGTATAGAACTGCATGAGCCATGGCCACACAGCTCCCTGGTGAATTGCAGCTTCCCGCATGTCGGGATTACCCTGCACATTTCCTTTATACCTGAGATGGTCGGGTGATAATGATCTTAAACCCCGGGGGGTAAGAAGTTTTTGCCCCGCATCATTCAGAATAAGTTTTTTCTGTTCCCTTGAAAGGGGAGAGTTTTGAAGTGCCGCAGCAATAATCATGTTAGGCCTCACTGACCAGTCGGCAATGCCATTTTTTACCACATCTGCCAGATGTTCATGGTCATGATTCCAGAAGGTGTTCAGGAATGACTGTCCTGCCTTTTCAGGTATGTGCTCCCAGTTTTTTATAAATTCTTTGTCATTGACAAGATGTGCCATTTCAAGGGCAAAAACAATTGCATTATACCAGAGCGCATTGATTTCAACAGCCAGTCCTGCTCTTTGTACCACAGGCATACCTTGTACATAAGAATCCATCCACGTCAGTGCAATATTTTCTTTCTCTGCATAGACCAACCCTCCGTCAGTAATGTGTAGAAATTCAGGAACTGCATTTTTCCATGCTTCCAGTATTTCTTTTACAGTACTACTGTAATTAAGCCATACTCCCCTTGGTGACCTTTGCGTGGAGGCATACTGCTGAACTGCCCAAATGAACCACAGAGGGGTATCAACCGAATGATAAACAGGATTTACTGAAAAAATATTATCAGGAAACAGCCCCTGGTGCAGATAAGGTTTATAGGTATTCAGTACATCACTGTAAAGTTTATCGCCTGTTGTTGCCAGGGCCAGACCGGGCAGGGATATCATAGTCTGGCGGCTGATACTGTCATACCATGGAAATCCTGCAATTATTCCTGTCTCATTCTTTTGCTGATAAATGAATTGTTCTGCTGCATGTTTTAATGAACTGGCAAATGTATGACGTTTAGTATATTTGTTTGTTTCCCTGGTGAAGCAAGTTTTAAGTGATGAAGGATTTACAAGTTCAGTTCCGGCTGAAAATGTAATTGTTTCACCTGGTTCAACAACCAGTTCAAAATAACCAGGTACATAAAGATCTTCAAGGTAATCATACCCCCTGTTAAGCTCTTTGAAATATTCAATATTGTAGTACCAGAGCGGGACAGGCACAAATTCATTTTTTTTACTGAATTGCATAAAAAGTTCCGGGTATCCCTCATAAAGGCAGGTACTGATACCATTCTTAATCTGATTGAATTTGCCATTTACGAACATGTTGGCCCTGCTCAGGCTGTGCATGTTTCTGAATGCCAGAAACGGACGGAACTGAAAGGTGATTTCTGACGGAGCTTCTTCAAGACAGTACTGAATCAACACCTGCTTTCTTTTCTCATGCAGGACTGCCTCCCTCGTCAGAATAATATTACCGATGCGATAGGTAAGGCGCGGATTCTGGCTATATTCTATATCCTGGATGTACTTGTGGCCTGTCGGCTCATAGATTCCTCCCTGGAATCTGTGAATTCCCAGCTTAAATTCTTCTTCTCCCTGAACCAGTGAAACATCGAGCGATGACAACAACACATGCTTTTCCCTTCCAAAATTGTTGATGTTACACACCAGGAGGCCATGGTACTTCCGGGTGTTGCATCCATTTAGGGTTGTGCTGATATAAGTCCCCGCACGGTTTGACCTAAGAATTTCACGATTTAGGGAATACTCCAGATTAATCAGTTGTGCCTTATCAAATTTAAGGTAGCTCATTCTGATCTAGTTTTCTTATTATTTGCTGTTTCTGTTATTTTCCCGGTGAGAAGGTTAATTTCATTTGTGAGATCAAGATACTGAAATTTTTCCTGAAGCAGTTGTGTTTTTTGTAAAGTTTGTTGTAAAAATGACAGATGTTCTTTAGTAAATGGATTAAATGGAATGTGATTCAGAGAAGATATTACCTTTTGAATCTTCTTTGATATACCCCGGCTTTCTTCATCAATGAGGTGATGATTAAAAATTTTCCATATATGTGTAATTGCTGAAGATGAAAGATGAATCATGTCTTCATCATAATACCTGTAATCACGCAGTTCATCCATCATGATTTCGTAGGCAGGGAAATAGCTGCATCGTTCTTTTCCAAAATGACTGATGATTTCCTCAGTGGCAAGGATAAGGGTTGATTTGCTCCGCTGATTTTCAACAGCGCCATCTTTCCAGTGCCTGACAGGACTCACGGTGAATATGATGTGTAAATCGGGGTTAATCTGCCAAACCTGGGGCAGCAGTTTCTTGTATTGCGCTGCTATTTCTCCGGTTCCCATCCTGTATCTCCTGAATGCTGTGTCAGGAATTTTATGGCAATTGGAAACTACCATACCGGTTGATTTCAGTTCATAAACCCAGGCTGTACCAAAGGTGATAAACAGGACAGCGGCCTTCTTTAAAAATGTTGATGAATGGTTAATCCTTTGATTAATCATTTCCAGCGTCACCGCAGAATCGGCTGATGAGAACCGGCCATGATGGTAAAAACTGTGCCATAATCCTGCATTGTGTATTAAATCTGTTTCTGTGAAATTTTTGTGGATTGTAAGAAAATGTAATCCGTTGGCTACAGAAACAGGATTATAGAGAATGCCAAATGGATTGACATCAACCGGATACCTGAAGGCCTGCATACTGTTGCCGATATTTTCGGTGAAGCAGGAACCCATGAAAAGGGCAGGGGCCCTATAACCTGTTTTCTTTCTATAATCCGGCAATTCAACTGTTGTATGGAAATCCGAGGTCATTATTTTACTTTAGGGATGTCAACTTTTTTAAGGACAAGTGCAGTGCGTGCCGGCAGATAAAGCCGGAGATAATGCTGACTGGTAACTCCTCCGCTTGGTATTGTATAATAAGGCAGGTCTTCATCAACATTGTCATTCCCGCCAAACCTTCCTGAATCAGTGTTTAAAATTATCCGGTATTTCCCTGCTCCCAACGGGATACCATAATCGGTAAAAGAGTGAGAGGGATTAAAATTGTACACAAAGAGAAAGAGTCCCCTGTGATATGCCAGCACCTGGTCGGGTTTGTTTTCCATAACAAAATCAACCGATGATATTGTCAGCAACTTATGCTCGGCGATGAAGTGTATCATCTCTTTATCAAAATCGTAGAGCCAGTGATATTTCAGTTCAGGATTCTCTGAAATGCTCCATATCCTGCGGCAGTGCCTGTATGACCAGTCATTGCCCGGCCGGGGAAAATCAATCCACTCAGGATGTCCGAATTCATTACCCATGAAATTCAGATATGCTCCGCCGGCGGTCGAAGCTGTAATGAGCCTTATCATCTTATGAAGTGCTATTCCCCTGTCTACAGTAAGGTTTGGCTGGTCTTTCCGCATACTGTAATACATTTCCTTGTCGATAAGCCTGAATATGATTGTCTTATCGCCAACCAGGGCCTGGTCATGTGACTCAGCATAGCTCACAACCTTTTCATCCATTCTCTTTGATGTAAGGTTATGGAAAATGTCTCCCACATCCCAGTTTTCGTCTGATTTTTCCTTTATCAGTTTAATCCAGTAATCAGGCACGCCCATTGCCATACGGTAATCAAATCCCATCCCTCCTGATTTTATTGGAACCGCAAGCCCTGGCATTCCGCTCATATCTTCGGCAATGGAAACAGAATGAGGCTTTACCTGCTTGATGAGCTTATTTGCAAGAGTCAGATAAGTAACTGCCTCCAGATCGACATTCTCTCCGAAATAGTCGTGGTAGCTGGTAAATGCCTTGCCTAATCCGTGATCGAAATACAGAATACTTGTCACTCCGTCGAACCTGAAACCATCAAACCTGAACTCTTCAAGCCAGTATTTGATATTGGAAAGCAGAAAATGAAGCACTTCATGTTTTCCATAATTAAACAGATAGGAATCCCACAACTGATGTTCACCTTTTGGTCCGTTATGGAAGAACTGATACCGTGTCCCGTCATATTTGCCAAGTCCTTCCACTTCATTCTTCACGGCATGCGAATGTACAATATCCATTATCACTGCCAAACCCATACCATGTGCCGCGTCAATCAGTTCCTTCAGTTCATCGGGTGTTCCGTAACGTGATGATGGGGCAAAAAAACTGGTAACATGATAACCAAAACTACCATAATAAGGATGTTCAGGTATTGCCATCAGCTGGATTGTGTTGTAGCCATTTGCTTTTATGCGGGGCAGCATATGGATTCTGAACTCGTTGTAACTGTGAATCCGTTCTTCCTCTCCCGACATCCCGATGTGTGCTTCGTATATCAGGGGAGGTTCTCCTGTTCCCTTGAATTCATTGGACCAGGTGTAAGGTTTTTCAGGTTTCCATACCTTTGCATTGAACATATGCGTTTCAGGATCCTGCACAACATAGTGTGCCCATGCAGGTATCCGTTTTCCAAAATCCAACGCCCAATGGAGCGAAAGGGCATATAAATCCCCATGTTGCAGTTTTTCATCCGAAAGCCTGAGCTCCCATATTCCCTGGCCGGTATGTAAAAAAGAATATTCGGGATGTTCCTCCCAGTTGTTGAAGGTACCTGTCAAAAAAATATGGGTGGCATTTGGAGCCCATTCCCTCATTATCCATCCATCATCAGTTTTATGCAGCCCGAAAAACTGGTGGCCATTGGCAAAATCGTAAAGACTGGTGTTTCCGGTAAGTTCAGCCTCCTTTTTTGCCGCAGCCTCCATTCTGTATATAATAGCTCCTTCATGTGGTCTTAGCCACATGTCATCTTTAATCAGCTGTGGTATGTTCTCCATCTTCTTCTTTTTTCATTAAAGATAAAGAAACCCAAAACATTGATCAATGTATTTTATAAAAATTAAGTAAATGTGAATTTAAGTGCACATCTGGCGATAAAATTGATTGTCTGCCATGGAAGCGCTGTTCTGCTTTTCCAGATGTATGCATAGGCATTTCCACGATAAAGAACTACCTGTTTTTTTTCCTGAAAATGCCTTTAACTGATTCCCACACGTTTTTTTTCTCCTTAACAAGGCTAGGGTCCTGCATCTCCTTGAGTTTTTCTTCTTTACTTTTGCCTGCAAACAACCTGTCAAAGAAGAAGTCGTTTCTTTCCAATTCAAGCATTTCCCTGTAAGGAGGCAGATCCAAATCGGCCAGTAAGTCCTGGTCCATGGGTGAGAAGTTTGCATTTTGCAGAGTTTTATATTTCGGGTCATTGTACAGGTACTTGAAAAATCGACCGACAACAGGCAATGCTGTATGAGATCCCTGTCCAAGGCTGCTGCTTCTGAACCTGATACCAGGTTCTTCTCCGCCTACCCATGAGCCTGCGACAAGGTTTGGAGTAAGTCCGACGAACCATCCGTCAGCATAATTCTGGGTGGTACCTGTTTTTCCTGCAAATGGACCCCTGATGTTATAGACTGATCTGATTCTTGCAGCGGTGCCTCTTTGTACAGCCGATTCAAGCATATAGGTTACCAGACGGCAGTTTAATTCGTTCAGCCTGGTCCTTTGTGAAAGAGGGCGTTCAAATTCTTCAATAATAATGTTTTGTGCGTCAGAAATTGATTTCAGGTAATATGGCTCTACCTTCACCCCATTGTTTACAAGGGTTGCATATGTAAACAGGAGCGTGCTGAGGCTTTCTGAATTGACACCCAGTCCGATTGAAGGTACTGCCGGCAAATCACTCTTCATTCCAAGTTCATGGATTGTCTGAATGGTGTTCTTGATACCGGTTTTCATAAGAATGTCAACGGTGGCTGTATTCACCGATTGGGCAAGTGCTCCTTCCATCGTGTAAAAGCCTTCATTGATCCCATTGAAATTGGAAGGTGCATAATTGTCAAATTCAGTATATACTGCTTGCTGAGCAGGATAATACTCGAACGGGCTTAATCCGTTTTCCAGGGCAGCCAGAAAAATAAAGGGTTTGATTGTTGAACCTACCTGTCTTTTTGAGAGAACACGATCATATTTGAAAAACCTGAAGTCAATTCCCCCTACCCATGCCTTCAAATCACCTGATACAGGTTCAATGGCAAGAAATCCTGAATTGAGCAATTTAAGGTAGTGCTTAACGGAATCAAGAGGGGTGGTTTCAGTTTCTACTAACCCATTCCAGGTGAACAGGGAGGTGCGTATTTTTTGATTGAACGCATCCTGAATTTCACTTTCAGATTTTCCTGCAGCGACCATACCCTGATATCGTTTTGAGCGTTGTATAGCCCGTTGCACAATGTTTCCATTTGCTTTCCAGGGTTCAGAACCTGCCCAATGCTTGTCAAATTCTCCCTGAAGGACTTTCAAATGTTCTGCCACCGCCTGGTTTGCATATTGCTGCATGTCAGAATTGATGGTTGTAACAATATGTAACCCATCGGTATAAAGGTTCCATGGCTCACCATTTTCCTTCGTATTGTTTGCGCACCACTTCAGCAACTCGGGTTTTAACATTTCAAGAAAATAAGGCGCAGGCCCTTCATTGTAAGAAATCCTGCGATATCGGAGTTCCAGTGGTTTTTCACTGTAAATATTCCCCTGTTCCTCTGTCAGGTAACCATAGTTGACCATCTGTGATATGACAACATTCCTCCGCTGCTTTGACCGTTCAGGATACATGCGCGGGTTATAGGTGTTGTTGGCTTTCAGCATCCCCACAAGTACTGCAGCTTCATCGACAGTTAAAGCAGCAGGCTTTTTACTGAAGAACCGTTCTGCTGCCACCTCAATCCCGTAGATGTTTTCACCAAATGGTACAGTGTTGAGATAAAGCGTAAGTATTTCTTCTTTTGAATAGATGCGTTCAAGACGATACGCGATGATTGCTTCCCTCAGCTTATTAACAGGCATCGATAGAATCCCTACATCGTTGCGGGGAAAAAGGTTCTTGGCAAGCTGCTGGCTCAGGGTGCTGCCACCACCCGAACTGCGGTCCATCAAAAGGATGGTTTTAACAAGCACACGCGCAAGGGCAATTTCATCAATACCACGGTGTTCATAAAACCGTGCATCTTCAGTGGCAATCAGTGCGTCAATTACATTCTTTGAAATTTCATCCAGTGTAACATTGCTGCGATTTTCCACATAATAGCGTCCCAGCAGTTTGCCATCTTCAGAATATACTTCTGAAGCCTGGGGGTTTTTAATCTCACGCAGTTGTGAGGAGTTGGGAACATGACCTGTGATCCCATAGAAAACGGAAAAGAAAAACATGAGAAACAGGATTAGCCCGGCGGTAAATAGTAAGGCACCCAGTTTCAACAATCTTCTCCCGGTTGATTTATTTTTTCTGCTCCGCCCGGTTGAACCTTTTTTATTGCCAGTGCGGCTATCTGATGATTTCTTCACGTATGTACTGTAACTTTATGCAATGAATAAATTAACGTTATAAGGGGTCTTTAATTTTGATCAGTATAGGTTTATTTAGTAATATTTTCAATTTCTCAAATGTCATGCCGTAATGAGATATGGCGATACCATTTTTTAGTCACTGCAATAATGTAAACCTTTTCTTCTTCTTCATGTTTGATTAATAATTCATTTCAGCCCTTTAATTGAATTACGGTTCCTGGGTTGGAAATAAATTGCAGTATTGTTTGAAATGAATTTATGCCATTTTTTCCTATTTCAGATGTTATATGAAAACAACGGGTTTTACTACATTATCGCTAAACATCCCCTTTCCCAGGAAAGATCCCCATGGCAGCCTGCAGATGCCGGTATATGAATCGGTTGCCTTTGAATTTGAGTCAGCCGAACTGATGGAAGCCAATTTCAGGGGAGAATATATTGCACATGTTTATTCAAGGTCATCCAGTCCTACAGTTGAATACTTTGAAGTCAAGCTCAGAGAGCTGACAGGAAGTCATGCGGTTCTTGCTGTCAGTTCCGGGATGGCTGCCATTTCCGATTCTGTTCTTGCCCTGGCCCGGGCAGGAAGTAATATTATATCAGGCGACAGACTATTCGGTCATACTTACGCACTTTTCACCCAAACTTTCCCTGATCTTGGACTGGAGATCCGTTTTGCTGACTTGAAGAATCCTGATGAAATTGAAAAGCTGGTTGATGAAAATACAAGAGCCATCTATTTTGAAACGGTTACCAACCCTCAGCTTGAAATTGCAGATATTGACCGGATCACGGAAATTGGCAGGAAAAACAACCTGGTTGTCATTGCTGACAGTACACTCACACCTCCAAACATTTTTAAAGCAGGAAGGCATGGGATCCATATCGAGGTGATATCATCCACAAAACATCTTTCCGGAGGGGCTACCTCTTTTGGAGGGGCCATTGTTGATCATGGAAACTATGACTGGAGCCGTATTCCTGAACTTGCCGGGTATGCTGAAAAATATGGGAAGAATGCTTTTATTGCCAGGCTGCGTAAAAACATATACCGTAATACGGGTGGGAGCATGGCACCTCAAACAGCACGATTTATGATTCAGGGCCTCGATATTCTAGAACTGAGGGTTGAAAAGTGTTATCAGAACTGCATGCTGCTGGGGGAATACCTGCTTTCGCATCCACAAGTAAAATCTGTCGGGTATCCCGGACTTGCTTCCGATACTTATTATGCCCTTGCGAAGAAATATTTTGGTGGCGTTCCCGGTACAATAATGACCTTTGACCTTGAATCGAAAGCTGCCTGTTTTGAATTCATGAACAGGTTGAAGATTATCCGAAGGGCAACCAATCTGAATGACAATAAATCACTCATTATTCATCCCTGGTCTACCATATATGTTGAGTTTTCAGAAGCAGAAAGAAAAAGGGCAGGAATCCGTGATACCATGTTGCGTTTTTCTGCAGGCATTGAAAATTCAGCTGATCTGATAAATGATATCCACCAGGCCCTTGCCTGATGTTCCCGAATATTCATTCTTTCATTCCTGTCCTGTCTCCCGCGGGATGAACAAGAAAACTGGCAGTGCCCATACAAATCCGGCCAGTTTCACTGATTCCTTCCACTACCACAACATATTTCCCCTGCTGATCGGAAGTGAAAAAGCTGAATGTGGCATCATCGTGTAGTATGGCTTGTGGTTCCCAGTAAAGTGTTGTCCGGTAATCGGGCATTGTTTCATGCTGTTCCCCCGGAACATAGCGAGGATTGTAAAACCTGCGGTATGATGAATACCCCAGTATCTTTTGTTCAAGCACCCCTTTGGAAATGTTTTCAGAAACCTCCGATTTTCCCTTGCGCGTATAAACGGCTATCACACCATTTGCGCCTTCCACTCCAAATATTGTCAGGTTCTGGGGGCTTTTTAAAATTTCAACCTTCTCAATATCGCCCATAGGTATGGATCTGATCTTTTCCAAAGCATCGTTTCTGCTTTCCCAGGTATCTTCATCGGCATTTTCTGCAATCTGTTCCGGCAGGCCTCTGATTCTTTTACCACTTAACGGTACACCATCGAGAAGAAACAACGGTGTCGCATCCCCGTCAATATTTGTTGTACCCCTCATTACGGCTTGTCCTGCACTGATATCAAGCCCTGCAACTTTACCGGCCAGAAAATCAATGATGTTGCTGTAGGATGATTCATTCTCAGCAACTTCAATGACAACGTCGGCCTTTGTATACAGCCTGAAATGGCCGTCCTTCGTGAGGCTGATTTCTTCCTGCTTATTGGCAGGTTGTGTTTTCCTGTAACTGTTCTTTTCTGTTTCAGTTGCCTGGTGATATTTTAATTTTTCGAGTTCAGCCGGAAATTCATTTTCCCCTTTTAACCTGCTGATATGTTCCCTTGAAACAGGCAACTCCTCCTGACCTGTCATGATGATGGATATCTTTTTTCTGCTTCCCTTTTTTCTTGCCTGGATATATACATCTGCCGTGTCGTTGAAAAGTAAACCTGAAAAACTGAACTTTCCCTCCTTGTCAACATTTTGAGTGAGGAAAGCCATTTCACCATCCTTTTCAACTACAAGCGTGATTTCCCCATTTTTTATTGGTTCTCCCGATCTCATATGAAATGCTTTCCCCTCGAGTTGAATACCTGCTTCCGTCTGATACGGCAGGGCTGTGCCTGCTGTTGGAACTGAGTTCCAGAAATAACTGCTCCAGCCATTGGTGAGCATCAGAAGGCGCTGCTTTGTAAGGGCACTTACTTCCGAGTCAGTAAAATACTCCGCAGGTGATTCTATAAATCCCTTAAGTTCAGAGTCAATCAATAATGATGAAAGGATATGGTTTGAGGGGCCTTTTTCTGAAAAAGCCGATTGATGCACGACTGCCACCGAAAGATTAGAGATCTCTTTATCACCTGGTCCTCCCTTCAAAAACAGTTTGACTTCACTCCGTAAAGAATAGGCCTGGCTGTCGGGTACTGCAGAAATTTCCTTCAGGCTAAAATCGTTGCAAAACAATAACCTTTCCGATACAGGAGCCAGATTCTCATCGAGCAGTAAAATCTGATTGATTCCTCCGTTGAGCATTTCAGTGCTGAATCTTAACAGTTGGTTCTGTTCCAGCCATTGGAAGGGCTGGTAAAAAATGACCTGGCCCCTGTGCATGCTGACAAGAAAAAATGGTTTGTTTTGATATTTCCCTGTATTCGATGTCACATTAATTGTTACTTCACGGGTAGTCTGATTGACAAGTTGAATTTTGATTCCTTCAGCTACTACCAGTGAATCGAAATGAAAACGGAAGGATGGAAATCCCTGTATCGTGGCACGATATTTTTTCCCTGCTTCAGGTTTCAGGAAAAAAATTCCCATTCCTTTATAATCGGTGCCGATAACTGCCACTTCATTGCCCGCTTCATCCCTGACCGAACCCTTGACTTCAACCCCAAAACCATTCATGTCAGTGGCCTTAAATGCAACCAGGTTGGTTACACCCTGCAGGAGTTTTCCTCCTTCAGGCAAAAACTGTACATCGGCTGCCATTCTCCGGGTTGAAGAATTCCGCTGCCTGGTTTCAAGTCCGCGCAAGGTTCTGGAGGGCACTGCTATGGCTATGTTTTTATGAAAATATGATTCTTCTCCAAAATTCAGCATGTATTGTGTTCCTGCCCTGAGCAAATAATTGCCTGGTTTTATGGTTTCGGGCAGGTACAGATGCCCTGGTGATTGTCCGTTTATGCTCAGCAGATTGGTTTCCAGTACCGTATTCCCCTGTTCGTCAGAAAGCCTGACAAAAATGTTTTCGGCGCCTTGCAATAACCGCCCCGAATGACTGTCAGTCTGGTATGACTTTAGCCAGATGGTTTCCCCTGCATGATAAAATTCCCTGTCGGTATGGAGGTATAGTTTATTGACCGGTATTTTTTGATTGTCCCTAATCCAGGTGTCAATTTGCTGCGAGGCCACATTGAATGAAAAGGCCATCAGCGCGGGGAGTATGAAAACAACCTTTGTATTCATGATTCAGGCAGTTTTTGTGTATGTCAAATATAATTCAAACCGTTCAAATAGAAGACAATTGAAAGGTTTTTTACCCCTTAGTCAAACTGGTATGAAACGCTTTTTTTTTTGGAAACGGGGGAGCTGCATGAAATCAATGGGACCGCCTGCCTGCAGAAAGGGCACAATTAAAAATTACTGTCATCCTGCGTGAACTCCAGGTTCCGTCTGATGCCGTGGTAGCCGGCCCGTTTAACAGCCGAATTTTTGAATATGTCGTTAAAGTCGTGCTTTTCCATCTGATGCCATTCCCTGCGTGTCAGAGAAACGAGCCTTGGATGCGGTTCAAATGCTGGTTCCCGGTGAGGAACCGACTTCAGGTTCCAGGGACATACATCCTGACAGATGTCGCATCCGAAGATCCTGTTTTTGAATTTACCTCTCAACGATTCATCCAGGTCGCCTTTGAGTTCAATCGTCTGGTAGGATATACATCTTGTTGCATCAACAACACGATTTGCTACAATAGCATCTGTCGGACATGCATCGATGCACCGGGTGCAGTTGCCGCAGTGGTCGGTTGCCACAACCGGTTTGTCAAAAGGCAATTCAATATCGAGAATCAGCTCTCCGATAAAAAAAAAGCTGCCATGATGCAGGGAGATAAGGTTGCTGTTCTTGCCAATCCAACCTAACCCGGCCCTTCTGGCCCATGCCCTTTCAAGTACCGGTGCAGAATCGGTGAACGGGCGTGCATTGCAGGGACCCGCAGTCTCCTGTATAAAGTCAAGTAATTGCTTCAGCTTGTTCCTGATTATATAGTGATAGTCCTTTCCGTAAGCATATTTCGAAAGGACTGGAGCTTCCGTGTCCTGCTGTGGTTTATCAGGATAATAGTTCTGGAGTACTACAATAACTGATTTTGCATTTTCAAATAGTAGCCGCGGGTCAAGCCTTTTTTCAACATTGCGGGACATATATCCCATTTCGCCATGCATTCTCTTCGACAGCCACACGCGCAGATGATCTTCTTCCTCCTCCAGATAACCAGCCGGAATTATCGCACATTCCAGGAAACCAAGGGAACTGGCATGTGCTTTAATTGCTCCTGATATGTCTGCTTTTCTTTCCATACTGCGCCTGTTATTGCTGGGTGCAGATCATTGCAGGTATCAGAAAAACCCCAGTTCCAGACGGGCTTCCTCACTCATCATCGATTTATCCCATGGCGGTTCAAATGTCAGATCTACATGAACATCTTCAATCCCCTCAACCGATCGTGCAGCCTGTGTGACATCATCAAGCAGGATATCAGCTACCGGACAACCAGGTGCAGTTAATGTCATCACTATGCTTGCCTTGTTGTTTTCGTCAACATCGATATTGTATATCAATCCCAGGTCATATATATTCACAGGGATTTCAGGATCATAAACCTCTTTGAGGTTTGCTATGATTTGTTCTGTTTTCTTGTCCATCTTAATTTCCTCCTTCACTATGCATGCGTTGATAGGCAAGGGCATACAGCTTAATCTGCTTTACCATTGCCAGTAACCCGTTGGAACGGGTAGGGGAAAGGTGTTGCTTTAAACCCAGATCGTCAATAAAATGCAGTTCGTTCTCTATGATTTCATCCGGTGTGCGGTTCGATACAACCCTCAGCAGCAAGGCTACAAGCCCTTTTACAATGACTGCATCGCTCTCTCCCCTGAATTGTATTTTGCCATTATTCTTTTCAGCCACAAGCCATACCCTCGACTGACACCCCTTTATAATGTTCTGATCGTTCTTTTCTTTCGGATCAAGCGGGTCCAGCTGGTTCCCCAGCTCAATCAGGTAGGCATACTTGTCCATCCAGTCGTCATATGCTGAAAACTCTTCTATAATTTCGTTCTGAATTTGTTCAATTGTCATAACCCTTCAATTATGGATACAAATGTCGTTATTTTTTATTTGTAGACAAATTTGTCCACTAATTTTGTTGTGGTTCTGCTTGAATAATTTCTCTGTTCATTCTTCCTGCATGCAGGCTGATATAAAACAGCTGAAAGCTATGGTAGATCATAATCGGCAGCAGCCATATCCCTGCTCCTCCGATTCCACTGAAAAGTACACTCGCAAAAACCGAACCATGAACAAGCGACTTCTTGGTTCCTGCATACTGCAGGGTGATGGTGTCTTCACGTGAAAAATTCAACTTTCGTGACAACACTGCGGTGAAATTGAGTATCAGGAAAAACAATACTATCACTGCAACGAAAAGCCCTGCAAGCGTATACAGGTTGACTGCCGAAAAGATACCTGCCATGAATGATTCGCTGAATGATTCATAGACAATCAGAAGGATGATGGACTTGTCGAATGTAGATAGTTTCCTCGCATGCCTGATGACTGCAAATACGAAGTAACGGTGAAGCAGCAATCCTGCCACAACGGGCAATATGATGCGGGTAACCAGTTGCAGCATGACATCCGAAAACTCAAAGCCGGCATTGCTGGTGTGCAGAAAAAATCCCATCCAGAATGGTGTCATAATAATACCAATGATCCCTGATATACTGGCATTGAATATGGCACCTGTAATGTTGCCCCGTGCAATTGATACCATGACAACCGAAGAAGAAACTGTAGATGGCAGTGCCGCCAGGAAAAACATTCCAATCCACAGGATTTCCAGATTACTGCCCTTTACCAGCGGATAAAAGGGGAGGAGTACCAGTGGAAAAACCAAAAAGGTAGTGAGCTGTACTGCCAGGTGCATCCTCCAGTTTCTCATTCCCGCCTTAAGTTTCCCCGGATCAAGCTTCAGCCCGTAAAAGAAGAAAATAAGAACCACCCCCACATCGATGATGGTGCCAAGGTTAAAAGTTTCATAATCCATGGCTATTCCAGGTTTCAACCAGGCAGCGATTATCATCAGCAGCAATCCCGATATAAACCAGTCGGGCAGATACTTTCTCATTGGCCGGAACATATTTATGGATGCCATTGCAGCAGTTATGCAAACATCATCTTTACTTTCTTCAGGGCTTCAATAAACAGGTCGATTTCTTCAGCAGTGTTGTACATGCCCAGCGATACCCTTACTGTACCGGGGATATTAAAAAACTTCATCAGTGGGTCGGCACAATGATGTCCTGTCCTGACTGCGATGCCTGATTTGTCGAGCATTGTACCCAAATCATAGGGATGAATGTCACTAATATTGAATGATATCACTCCCGATTTCTGGGGAGCGGTGCCATAAATTTTTATTCCTTCAATATCATTGAGCCTGCCTGTTACATGCTCAAGCAGACTGTGTTCCCATTCATAAATATTATTAATGCCTGTTTGCTTCAGCATGTCAATGGCAGCACCAAATCCGATCACACCGGTGATATTTGGGGTACCTGCTTCAAATTTGAACGGGATCTCTGAGAAAGTTGTCTTTTCAAATGAAACCTCTGCAATCATCTCTCCACCTCCCTGATAAGGAGGCATCAGTTCAAGCCATTTCTTTTTGCCGTACAGTACACCTACGCCATTGGGCCCGTACATTTTATGCGCCGAAAATGCGTAAAAATCTGCATCAAGCTCCCTTACATCTACCTGGATATGCTGAACTGCCTGTGCCCCGTCAATAAATACCGGGATATTGTGGTTGTGTGCCGTTGCAATAATCTGCTGTATGGGGTTAATCGTCCCAAGTACATTTGATACATGGGTCAGGGCAATTAACCGTGTGCGTGAAGTAATCAGCTCCGGCAGAAGGCCGGTCTGAAGTTCGCCTGTTTCTGAAATGGGAAGCCTGACTATCTTAACTCCCTTGCGCAGAGCGATCAATTGCCATGGGACAAGGTTTGAATGGTGCTCCATTTCTGAAACAATAATTTCATTGCCTGCATTCAGAAATTGTTCGCCAAATGAATTTGCTACAAGGTTTGCACTTTCAGTTGTACCTTTCGTGAATATTATTTCAGCCCTGTCTTCTGCATTTATTAAATCCCTGACCTTGTCGCGCACAAGTTCATATTCAATGGTTGCCTTGTCAGCCATAAAATGTGCAGCACGGTGGATATTGCCGTAATAATCATTATACAGCGCTTTGGTTGCCTCCAGAACCTGCACAGGCTTCTGTGTGGAAGCAGCATTGTCGAGGTATACCAACCTGCGGTTGAATACCTTCTGCTTCAGGATAGGGAACCATGACCTGATTTTATGTATGTCGTAGCTCATTGTTTTACATTACGGGCGATAAAGGTAGAAAAACCTTTTAAAACCCGTACATTATATCAGGATGAACCGGTTTCTGCAAGTTTTTTTCAAAATAAGATTGCCTGAGTTACACTTGTCTCAGCAGTTGTAGGCGCAGTCATGGCACCGTGCAACTTCTCCTCTCAGACGTTTGTCGACTAAGTCATCGATGTGGCTTCGCAATGGTTCTGATTTTATCTGCTGAATCACTTCATGGGTGAAGGCATTCATCATCATCAGCCGTGCTTTTTTCTCATCAATCCCCCGGGCCCTGATGTAAAACAATGCTTCTTCATCAATCTGGCCAATGGTTGCACCATGGCTGCATTTTACATCATCGGCGTCAATAATCAGTTGCGGCTTTGTCTGCATAGTTGCCTTGTCGGTCAGCAGCAGGTTGTTGTTCCGCTGAAATGCATTTGTTTTCTGGGCATCACGTACAACATGGATCCTTCCTGAAAATGCTCCTGACGATTCATCATCCAGCACATTCTTATATAACTGGTTGCTCAGGCAATGAGGTTTTGCATGAATCACCTGGGTGAAGTTGTCGACATGTTGCTTGCGGTCAATAAATGACATACCGTAAAGGTTGGCCTCAGCATTTTCACCGTTGAGTATAATCTTCAGGTTATTCCTGATAAGTCCGCCGTGCAGGGTGGCATAAAGTGCCGAAACCTTTGAATCCCTTTCCTGGGTAATATACACTGAATTTATGCTTGTAGCCTTGTTGTGCTGATTTTGCAGCGTATAATGCTCAAAGGATGCGTTTGCCCCAACAAAAATTTCGGTGGTTGAATTGTAGAGGTACGAATTCAGGTTCAGCGTATGATCACATTGAATCAGTTTTACATCGGCACCCTCTTCAATAAAAATAAAATTCCTTTGGGTGACATAACCATCTTTTAATGAATGAAGCAGGTTAATAAGCTGGATAGGTTTGTCAACCACCATATTTTTAGGGATATACAGAAAAAAACCATCCCTTGCAAACATTGTATTCAATGCCACCATCGGATCATCGGATGCAGGAGCAAGCGTTGCATAACGGCTGAGCATTGCCGGGTTCCGGCGAGCCGTATTCTCAATACTGTCAAGAATTACTCCCTGCGGAAGTTCACTTATGCGGCTGTTTTGGTGATCAAACCATCCGTTTGAAACAAATGCCAGTGTAGTATCAAGTTTGGGCACACCGCACCTGAAAGCTGAACTGATGTCCCCTTCAACTGCCGGCGGCTGATGAAAAAATTCATAGTCAGGAACAAACGACGGCTGCAGGTTTGTGTATTTGTAGTTCTCAACCCTGCGCGTAGGAATGCCCTGTGCAACAAAATCACGGATCGCCTGCTGCCTGGGAGCATTCATCACTGCTGATGACTCCTGCTGCAGTTCATCCTTTATTTCATTGTAATGTGCCGTATATTTTAATGAAAGATCTGCCTTTTCTGTGAGTACATTCATTTTTACAATACCTTTTCTTGTTTAATCCAGTCATAACCTTTCTCTTCAAGCTCAAGTGCCAGTTCCTTTCCACCCGATTTTACAAGTTTACCATCGTACAATACATGTACGTGGTCGGGTACAATGTAATCGAGCAACCTTTGATAATGGGTAATGATGATTGTTGAATTTTCAGGTGAACGAAGCGCATTTACTCCATGTGCCACAGTTTTAAGGGCATCAATGTCGAGTCCTGAATCGGTTTCATCGAGAATTGCCAGTTTTGGCTCAAGTAGGGCCATCTGGAATATCTCATTCTTCTTCTTTTCTCCTCCTGAAAAACCTTCGTTAACCGACCGGTTTGTTAGCTGGGCATGCAAATCAACAAGCTCCATCTTCTCACGCATGTATTTCAGGAATTCGCCTGCCGTGAACTCATTTTCCCCACGACTTTTGCGATGTTCATTAAGTGCTGTTTTCAGAAAATTCACCATAGGTACCCCCGGAATTTCTACAGGGTATTGAAAACTAAGAAAAAGACCCCCCCTTGAACGATCTTCAGGTGCCATTTCAACAAGATCTTCTCCCTGGAAGGTGATCTCACCCTGGGTAATTTCATACTCTTCCTTTCCTGCAAGTACATTTGCAAGTGTGCTTTTACCCGACCCGTTTGGGCCCATAATGGCGTGGATTTCTCCCGGATTTACTTTCAGGTCAATTCCTTTTAATATCTCTGTTCCTTCAACGGAAACATGTAGGTTTTTAATTTCTAACATAGTACTCATTCCTTTTATCCCCTGTCGCAGGGATGTTGTGCCCTCACCATTTCAGGTGAGGAAATATTGTTATTGTCAGTTATTTCTATTCTCTTTATCTGGATTTTCAACAAATAACCGTGTGGAAGAATTATCCAACACTGCCTTCAAGACTTATCTGAAGCAGCTTTTGTGCCTCTACAGCAAACTCCATGGGCAATTTGTTTAAAACTTCCTTGGCATAACCGTTTACAATCATGCCAATGGCCTTTTCTGTATCAATCCCACGCTGGTTGCAGTAAAAAATCTGATCTTCCCCGATTTTCGAAGTGGTAGCCTCATGTTCAACAACCGACGATTTATTGCCGACTTCAATATAAGGAAACGTATGGGCCCCGCACGTATCATTCAGAAGCAGCGAGTCACATTGTGAAAAATTACGTGAGTTGATTGCTCCTGGCATAATTTTTACAAGGCCCCGGTATGAATTGTTGCTTTTGCCGGCTGAAATCCCTTTTGAAACAATTGTGCTCCTGGTATTTTTGCCTATATGAATCATTTTCGACCCGGTATCGGCCTGCTGGAAATTATTGGTAACTGCCACCGAATTAAATTCCCCTATGGAGTTGTCACCAAGCAATATGCAGCTGGGATATTTCCATGTGATGGCTGAACCGGTTTCCACCTGTGTCCAGCTGATCTTTGACGAAACACCACGGCAAACTCCCCTTTTTGTAACAAAGTTGTAAATGCCGCCTTTACCGTTCTTGTCGCCAGGGTACCAGTTCTGAACAGTTGAATATTTCACTTCGGCACGGTCAAGTGCAATAATTTCCACTACTGCTGCATGCAGCTGGTTCTCATCACGCATGGGCGCCGTGCAACCTTCAAGGTAGCTGACATAACTGTCGTCATCGGCAATAATCAACGTCCGTTCAAACTGGCCTGTGTTGGCTGCATTAATCCTGAAATAAGTTGATAGTTCCATCGGACAGCGCACTCCTTTGGGTATGTAACAGAATGACCCGTCACTGAAAACTGCTGAATTAAGTGCAGCAAAAAAATTGTCGGCCACCGGGACCGATTGTCCGATATACTGGCGTACCAAATCGGGATGATCTTTCAACGCGTCGCTGAATGAACAGAAAATAATTCCCTGTTCTGCCAGTACCTCCCGGAAGGTGGTTTTTACCGATACGCTGTCGAGTACTGCATCAACGGCTACTCCTGCAAGCAATTTTTGCTCCTCAAGCGGAATACCAAGCTTGTTGAACGTTTCAAGCAATTCAGGATCAACTTCATCAATACTGTCATATTTGGCCTTCTTCTTCGGTGCAGCATAGTAGCTGATTTCCTGAAAATCAATGGGCGGAACGTTCAGGTAGGCCCAGTTGGGCATCTTCATTTTCTGCCATTTGCGAAACGCGTTCAGGCGGAATTCAAGCATGAACTCAGGCTCGTTCTTTTTCTCCCATATCGTCCTGACAACATCCTCATTTAATCCTTTATCAATGATGTCGGTCTCAATGTCGGAGAAAAACCCGTACTTGTATTCACCCTGTGTTACTTCTGATAATATTTTATCCTGGTCTGTCATTACTATCTGTTTTCGTTAATTAACAATCATTTATAATGACTGTTTACAAATAAATTGCAAAGATATAAAACTATAGGTAATTTTGTTAAATCAAATTGGTAAAATAATACCTTATTGTCCTTTATTAACAATCAAATAAAGAATATGGAGAAAAGGCAGACAAGGATTTCAGAGTTGGGAGAATTTGGATTGATTGACAGGCTGACGAACCAGATACAGATAAAAAACAAGAGTACTGTAAAAGGGGTAGGCGATGATGCTGCTGTGCTTGATTATAAAAATAATGCACTCGTGCTTACAACCGATATGCTTACTGAAGGTGTGCACTTCAACCTGATGTATGTACCCTTGAAGCATCTTGGCTATAAGTCGGTGGTTGTAAACCTCTCCGATATCTGTGCCATGAATGCCCGGCCTCGTCAGATCACTGTAAGTCTTGCCCTTTCGGCCAAGTTTTCAGTTGAAGCCGTCGAAGAACTGTACGCGGGAATTCACCAGGCATGTGAAGTTTATGGCGTCGATCTGGTAGGTGGCGATACAACAAGTTCCCTCACCGGACTGACAATAAGCATCACTGCACTGGGGGAGGCTGCACCGTCGGGTATCGTCTACAGAAGCGGGGCAAAGCCTGGCGATATCCTTTGTGTGACAGGCGATCTGGGGGGTGCCTATATGGGCCTTCAGCTTCTGGAACGCGAAAATGAGGTATTTAAGATAAACAGCGAAATGCAGCCCCAGCTAACCGGCTATGACTACATCCTGGCCCGTCAGCTCAAACCCGAGGCCCGTGCCGATATTATCAGTGTTTTCGAAAAACTGAAAATCAAACCCACATCCATGATTGACATTTCAGATGGCCTTTCATCCGAAATTCTTCATATCTGCAAAAATTCCGGAGTGGGCTGCAGGCTGTACGAGGAAAATGTACCTGTCGACTTCCAGACAAAACAGATGGCTGCTGAAATGAATATCAATCCTTTGGTTGCAGCACTCAACGGGGGAGAGGATTATGAGCTGCTTTTTACGCTTTCACCCGATGATTCCGATAAAATATCAAATGATCCTGATTTTACTGTCATTGGCGAAATAACTGAAGCAGCCAATGGAGCCAAACTGATTACCACAGGGGGTTCCGAAATACAGCTGGTGGCCCAGGGCTGGGACCATGCAAGGTAAGGACAGGCCTTACCCCATGGTCACTCCCCGATGCTTATTTTATTGAATTTTTAAAAGCCGACCCGAAAATCAGGTAACTGGTGTTTCCACCAATTGTACCTTCATTTTGTCCCCACAGAAACGGCCAGTCATCATAGTTTTCAAAGTGGTCGGGTTGTCTGAACAATAAACCCGGGGCAACATTGCCCGGTATAAATGAAAAGTCAGCCCGGTTATTGCCATAGAACATTGCTTTGGGACGTGCTGCACCTACCGTTGCCACCAGTGAATAATTATGATACGGATGACAGCCAAACAACCAGTTGGTGGTTTTGAAGGCATGTGTGGCATCAATGGTTTCAGGAAAATGCTTGTTGGCAAAGCAAATGGTGGTGCCAAAATTAACAATACCTCCGCTTCCGGCCCAGTTTCCAAGGCCTATTGGTACGCCGTACGGATTATCCTTTTCAAGCCCGTCGATATAATCTTTATACTTTGAAACATATGGCCGCAGCTTATCCTTATAGAATGAATCCATATGGGGTATGGCATGTAATGCTGTTAATATTATAAAACTGACATTCCGCTCAAGGGCGGGCCATAACAGCTCCTGAAATTTATCAGCGTATTGTTGTTCACCGGTTGAGATGTACAGTTCAAGGTTGGTGCCGATATCAGCTGAACCGAAGCCTCTGCCAAACCTGTCCTGGGGCATGGCCGCGAGTAATTCAGTGGCCTCTTTTAAAAGTCTTTTCGACTGAAGCAATGCTCTTTCGGCAAGATCATCGTTGTACCCCTTCAACGCGCGACTGGTTGCCGCAAACATGGTGGCTGCCCTGAGATCGAGACCTGGATTGCGGCTTGTAAATGCCCACATGTCATCTTTTACCCCGCTTGAACGGCCATCACCTGCTACTTCGTAAGGTCCCAGGTCCGGATTATAGGGAAGTCCGTCGGTAATCGAGGCTGCATCACCAAGATGATGATAATTGTCGAGGACTGAATTGGAAAGTGTTTGCGCCATGTGCCCGATAATTTCTGCCTGGGCTACCAGTTGAAGTGTGCCATGCTCTATAAACTGCAGGATGTCGGGTGTGCCGTCAGGGCGGTGAAGGTCGACATAACGTTGCTGCTGATCGATAAATGTCTGATCGCGTAAAGGTTTAAAATATTCCCATGTCTGGACTAAATTCTGCACCACCCCGATATTTGCCCCGGTTTCAATATCAAAATCTCCGGCGTCGAAAAAACCACCGGTGTTCAATCCCGGAATCAGTTCAAGCCCCTGGTATTTCGTGTCGGTTGTTGGCCCCTGGCCATGAAGGTCAAAATGATCGGTATTTGGTGGTGCCTGCCGATAACCTTCCTTAAAAGGTTCGCCATGCCACACCCTGTAGGCCTCATTCACAAACATGTGGTTCATGTGTATCGGGATCCATATATCGCTCGTGGCATCGGTAATTTTATCGTAAACATTGTTTTCGATGATAAAATTATTTGTTTTGAAATCTCCGTACTGGATATAATATATGCCAGGCGTGTTGACTGAAGAAAAATCAAATTTTACATAGTGGTACTTGTAATAATCGCCCCATGGCACAACTTTCCCGCTGTACACTTCTGTTTTTTTCCCCTCTTCACTAATCTTGTAAACCGAAGCTTTTTCCAGCGGTTTATCTTTCTTGTCAAGTTCAATGACCGAAACCTTTGGCTGGGAAGGCAGGTAGCCAACCTGCGAAAATCCAATGTTGGGCTCTCTTATCCACCCGGGAATGGCATTTGGTTCAACTGTCCACGACAGCACTTTACCTGTCTTTCCTGCCGGCAGTAAACTCCGCACAACAAACCAGCCATTTTGGGCCAGTACACGGCCATCGAATAGCATCAGGTCGGATTCCGGGGAGATAATCTTTACCATACGTTCAGGTTCATCGGGTGCAAGAATAAAGGTGCGTCCTGTTTCAAGGGGAAGCGGGTCGATAAACCTGCCGGTCCCCCTGTCATCGGAAGTTACATATCCCTTAAATTGCTTTGGTTTTTCTGCGTTAGGCCGGGTAACGGTGTTCCCCACCACATAGCGCGGAAAACGGTTAATCCGGCTGTCCATCAAATATGTCTTTCCCCAATATTGGGAGGGCAGGAACTCAATGTTAAATCCTGCCTTGCCTTCAAGGGCCGCGGGAACGGGTTTGTCAAGGTAAACTGCTATCTCAACGGCTTTGCCCCTGGCTGTTACAACCACCCGCGAATCAAAATCATAATCTTCATAGCGCAGTACCGACTCAATGGTTTTCGACCCGGGGTCAACTTTCCGTGTTGGTATGGCAGGAACAAGGTCCCACTGCTCAGGAGTGTTGGAAAGCCTTACAGCACCGCCTTGTGCTGTCCTCACCCCATGGTGTATCAATTCAATGCCGGCGGTTTTCTCATCATTGAAACCCCCGGTAAAGAGGTTGCTGTAAACAAGAACATTGACACCTTGCGACTCAAAGTAGCCTAAATCATTGAGGATTAAATCCTGGCTGGAAACATAGGAGGCTGACACTGACAGCAGCAGTGCCAGTAATACAGTTATCCGACTGACAGTTAAATTCATAAATCAGGTTGTTGGTTATAATTAATAATATTTTATCAGTTGCTCGTATTTTCTACTTCAAATATAACTTTTTCATGTTTCTTGTCATCATTGACAGGTAATTAATAGGTGCTTATTGTGTCATCAGCATGTGAAAAAGATGAACTTCAATTCTACCCTCACAGGTTATTAATCATTTTAATGATTGTCTGAAAAACGATATGACGATTGCTCGTCTGGTTTACTGTCCCGGTTATATATACTTGTTTACCGGGGACATAAAACGCAACTGAGCCAACTGAACCACAATGGCCGATAATTTCAGGAACAGCTTTAACCGGCGACAGCCATCGTGGGATATAGAATTTTTGAATTCCAATACCATATTTGAAAGGAAAAAATATGTTGTTCCATTTTTTGAGATCACTAATAAATCCGGGGGTAAAATGGTCCCCATCAAAAAATGCCCTGACAAGTTTCATTTGGTCGGCTGCCGTGCTTGCAATGTCATGATGGGTCGATTCCCAGTATTTTTTAATGTCAATCTGGTTTTGTTTAAAATATACAGGGGCACATGCACCTGATGGCAGAACAAAAGTGTTATCCATTTTCAATTCCTTAAAAACATCCTCCAGATTTTTCTGAATGCTTTTTCGGGTTACAGTTTCCAGGATTTTATCCATTAACCTGAAGTTTGTTTCAGAATAACTTGCCTTACCCTTAGTCCCTGGTAAAAACTTCGGTTTCATAAGCTTCACCTCACTTACAACTTTTTCAAGCGGCCATGACTGGTCATTGCCATGAAGTATCAGGTCCATATTTTTTTTGCCGTCAGGTCTTTTATCGATGAGGTAACACGGTAATCCTGAAGTATGTGAAATTAAACTGGAGATTTTTAATTCACTTGTATAGTCTTTTCCATTGTGTACCAATAAACCCGATTGCATTTCGTTGGGCAGATAATCCGAAATTCTGTCATCCGGACTGATAATCTTGTCGCGGCAAAGCCGGAGCGTGATAAATGAAATGATTAGTTTATTTATACTTGCGATATAATACCTGCTTTCAGGGGTAATATTTCCTGATGATGAAAACAGGCTCAGCGACTTGTCATATGATTCAATGTGAAAAACCGATCCATGAACGTTTTTGTTTTTAGCTGTCTGGGCAACTATTTTGTCAAGTGTTTCTTGGTTTATTTGCTTCATTACTACTGGTAATTTTTAGATTCTTTCATAGGTCCATCGTCTGCAAAAACGTCATCTTTGTCCTGTCAGGGTCAGGTTATGTATGGCTTTTCTTAAACTGTTGCGGTAATCCCTTGATACTTTTGAAGTGTCAATATTTAATCTTGTGCGTTTTCTTCTCTGCGGGAACTGTTGCCCAGGTTTCTTGATTTTTCAATAACCTGTTCTTTCAGCTCTTGTTTATAAGCGATGATCTTTTCCAGTACCGTTTGGTCGGTTGCCGATACAATCTGTGCTGCCAGTATGCCCGCATTTTTGGCACCGTTCAATGCCACTGTGGCAACAGGCACCCCGCCTGGCATTTGCAGAATCGAAAGTACTGAATCCCATCCGTCAATTGAGTTTGACGATTTTACAGGTACCCCAATCACAGGTAAGGGTGAAATGGCTGCGACCATTCCGGGCAGATGGGCTGCACCCCCGGCTCCTGCGATAATAACCTGAACTCCCCGGTGATGTGCATTTGAAGCAAAATCATATAGTTTCTCCGGTGTCCGGTGTGCCGAAACTATATCTATTTCATATTCAATTCCAAATGATTCAAGCATTGCGGCAGCCTGCTGCATTACCGGCAAATCTGAATCCGATCCCATAACGATGCTTACGAGCTTTTTCCCCATGACTTAACCTTTATTAATTGTTTTACTCTTTCAGCCTTCTTTAATGCACATGCCACCGATGAAGACAGTATTGTCACATGCCCCATTTTCCTGTAAGGCTTTGTAATTGGTTTTCCGTATAAATGAATTTTTACACCTTCAATGGCCATGCTTTCTGTTAATCCTTCATAATGTACCGGACCTTCATCACCCTCTCCTCCCAGAATGTTTATCATTACTGATGGCAGCTTGATTTTTGTGCTTCCCAGGGGCAGATTCAGTACTGCACGCAAATGTTGCTCAAACTGTGAGGTAATAATGCTCTCAATGGTATGATGCCCGCTGTTATGAGGCCGGGGAGCCATTTCGTTGATGATAACCTCTCCCTTTGAACCGATGAAAAACTCCACCGCCAGCAACCCTTCCATGTTCAGCAACTCAATTACTTCCCCGGCAATTCCAATCGCTTTTTCTGACTGTTCAACCGTTACTGATGAAGGGCATATCAACAGATCCACAAGATTGGCATGTGCATCAAAAAGCATTTCTACTACCGGATAACACCTGATTTCTCCTTTTTTGTTACGGGCAGCTATGACTGAAATTTCCTTGCTGATTTCAATTTTTTCTTCAACCACTGACGGTCCCGGCAGCAACTTCTCCAAATCGGGTTCAGCATTAACCACAGCTACCCCGCGACCGTCATATCCGCCTTTTCTTAATTTCTGAACAAAAGGGAACTTTATTTCCTGTTGTTCGATACCTTTGAGAATAGCTTCCTTTGATTCATAGAGTCGAAAAGGAGAAGTTGGGATGCCATTTTTGCTGTAGAAAATTTTCTGCAACCCTTTATCCTGGATTAACTCAAGTATTTCCGGTTCAGGAGCAATTCTTTTACCCTCCGATTTAAGCTTTTTAAGTGCATCAATGTTGACATTTTCAATCTCAAAGGTAAGTACATCCACTTTCTGCCCAAACTGATAAACCGAATCAAAATCCGTGTTGCTTCCCTTTATGAAATTGGAGGCAATACTGCCTGCAGGGCAATCTTCATCATTGTCGAGTACATATGTAATGATGTCCCATTTGCTGGCTTCCTGAATCAGCATCTTTCCAAGTTGTCCGCCTGCGATAATCCCCAGTTTCAGTTTCGATGTTACTAATTTTTCCATGCAATTTTTCATTGAGCAGTCTGACCTCAAATGTTGCCTTGAGTATCAATGCTTATTGTTAAAAAGTTTCCCTGTAGCTTTGGTAATTGCTTTTTCCCTCAAAATTAACCTATACTCCTGTATAATGAGCTTATTTTATCATTCATGCGGCTTCATTTTTAATAATAACGTAGTTTCTGTTTTAATTCTCAGCAATTCCGGTGAGATCAAAAGAAATTGGTTTGGAAATGACAACTGTTATCTATCCTTTCTTTCAAATTCAATCAGTTCAATGGGAGCCCCATTATGCTCAATCATTGCAACCCTTGTTCCCTCACCCGGGGAATTCGGAGGTGTGATTATATTGAATTCTCTTCTTGTCAGTTCAAAATCCAGATCATCAACTTCAAAGGCCAGGTGTGGGACATTTTTAATCAAGTCGTTGACAGGACTATCCTCTTCGAACCTCATCCATTCAATACCAAATGGACTTGAGTCAAATCCGTGTACGTAAAATTTAAACTCAGGCAGGTATCTTTCATCATTTACAGGTTTTCCAGCAGGTATACCCAAATGATGATAACGCCAGCCCCATGCTGCAATTGCCAAAGGGGGTTCATTATCTTTTCTTTTTATATTCATAGCCGGTTCTTGCTTTTGTTTCGCAATTGTTCAATCAAACGTATGTATATAATTTAATAGTTCAATCATAATTATCCGTTTTTTTTCTAATCTATGATACAGCAACAATGTACTTATAATATCTGGTAACCCCCCGATTCAAGCCCTGTAAACCTTTTCCTGATATTTCATGCCATCTCCATCGCTATACCATCGCTATACCAACACCGTATTAAATTCAATTATGCATGACCCTGGTACGGCTTTGGTATGGAGATGAACTATGTGAAATAGGGCCGGGAAAAGGTTGAGCCGGAAACAGGATACGGGTGATTGGCCGGCTTATCAGTTTTGTCACCGAAGGAGGATAGGGAAAGCAGGGGGAACTGTTGTATGAATGAACAAAAAAATGCAATGGAAATACATTTGCAGCAGTTGAACCGTTTAAACTATAAAAAGCAAAAAGCAGCATGAATGATTGATTTCATGCTGCTTGTATCCGGGCTGATTTCTGCCCGGGAACCGTGGTTATATGCTAGTCGGGGAAATAGCCCCTGATGATACCTCTTTTAGAATCTTTCACAAAGAGCAGGATTTCATCGCGTTCCTGCGATGCGGGCATTTCAGCTTCAATGATCTCGACTGCCTGGGCGGTGTTCAGCCCTTTCTGGTAAATGTAGCGGTAGATATCCTGGATTTCCCTGATCTTCTCGTTCGAATAATCCCTGCGCCTCAACCCGATGGAATTGATTCCCACATATGCAAGGGGTTCGCGCCCAGCCTTGATAAACGGCGGCACGTCTTTTCTCACAAGCGAACCACCTGCAACCATTACATGCGACCCGATGTGGCAGAACTGGTGCACGGCAGTCATCCCGCCAATAATTGCCCAGTCATCGATGATGACTTCACCGGCCAGCTGGGTATTGTTGACAAGGATTACATAATTGCCTACGGAGCAGTCGTGTGCAATGTGTGCATAGGCCATAATCAGGCAATTGTTTCCAACGGTGGTTTTTCCACGGGCAGCCGTACCTCTGTTGACAGTGACGAATTCCCTGATTGTTGTGTTGTCGCCGATTTCAACGGTTGAATATTCTCCTTTGAATTTCAAATCCTGTGGAACTGCACCAAGCACTGCACCCGGAAAGATGTTGCAGTTTTTACCAATGCGCGTCCCTGAAAGTATTGTAACACTTGATCCGATGCGTGTGCCTTCACCGATTACGACATCTCTGTCGATAGAAACAAATGGTTCAATAACCACATTATCTGCTACTTTAGCGTCGGGATGGACATATGCCAGCGGTTGTTTCATAATTTATTATCGTTTCTGGTTAATTATCTGTTTGTTTTACTACTTGTGCCATAAATTCCCCTTCGGCAACTATTTTTGATCCAACATAGGTCACTCCTTTCATGGTGGCAATGCCGCGCCTGATGGGTGAAGTCAATGTAACCTTGAAAATCAGCGTATCGCCGGGCACCACCTTTTTACGGAACTTCACGTTGTCGATACGGATAAAATAGGTTGAGTATTTGCCTTCAAGCTTGCACAATACAAACAAGCCGCCTGTTTGTGCCATGGCTTCAATCAGCAGTACCCCGGGCATGACCGGTTCATTGGGGAAGTGTCCCTGGAAAAACGGTTCGTTCTGGGTGACATTTTTAATGCCCACCACTTCATCTTCTGTCATCGACAGAATTTTATCGACCATCAGGAAAGGATACCTGTGCGGAAGATAATCCTTAATCTGGTTCGTGTCGAAAAGGGGAGTGGCATCAGGGTCATATGAAGGGATACCGCTCTTTGTTTTTCTCCAGGCATCTTTAAGGGCCTGGGCAAAAAGGGTATTGGGCCTGTGCCCGGGCTTGGAGGCTATTATGCGTCCTTTGATCCTTTTGCCGCAAAGTGCAAGGTCGCCAATCACATCAAGCAGTTTATGCCTGGCACACTCATTGTCGAAATGAAGTTCAAGGTTGTTCAGTATTCCCTGAGGCTTTACCTCTACATGGTCGTGACTGAACAAATCGGCAAGGCGGTCGAGCTCTTCCTGTGAAACTTCCTTATCGATGATTACAATGGCATTATTGAGTTCACCCCCTTTGATGAGGTTGTTTTTCAGCAGGAATTCGAGTTCGTGAAGGAACACAAATGTCCGGCAGTAGGCGATTTCATTCCTGAAGTTATTTATGGTGTCGAGCGTGGCAAACTGGTTGTTCAGGACTCTCGATTTGAATGAAATCATAACGTTGAGCCGGTAATCGTCATCGGGCAGTGCCACAATATGCGAATCGGAAACTTCATCGTACATTTCAATTTTTTCCTTTATCTCAAAATATTCACGTTCGGCCTCCTGCTCAATCACTCCTGCCTTTTCGATGGCCTCCACAAAATACTTTGAACTGCCATCCATAATGGGGGCCTCTTCATTGTTTACTTCAATCAGCACATTGTCGAGATCCATGCCTGTCAGGGCAGCCAGTGCATGTTCAATAGTGCCTATACGGGCTCCGTTGCTGGCAAGAAGTGTTCCGCGGGAAGTATCGATAACCAGGTCGACATCGGCATCAATAATGGGGGCCCCTTCCAAATCAATTCTTTTAAATTTAAAGCCATGGTTTACGGGGGCGGGAAGGAAATTCATGGTCACATTGACACCTGTATGTAATCCTTTTCCTTCAATTTTAAAAGGCTTAGCCAGTGTTTTTTGTTTCTCCGTCATACAGAAATATTATTTTGAACCGTCAGGTTTACCCTGTTTTAGAGTTTTAACATCTTTTTGAAGCTGGATAACTTCTTCACGGAGTTTGGGAAGATTACGTATTATAGTAAAAGTTTTGATAGCATCTTTATAATTAAATGCAGGCGACGATATCAGGATTTCATTATCCTTCACCGATTTGCTGACGCCCGCCTGTGCCCCTATGATTACATTGTTGCCAATTGTAAGGTGCCCGGCAAGTCCGACCTGACCGGCTAATTTGCAGTTTTTGCCAATTTTCGATGAGCCAGCCATTCCTGTTTGTCCGGCGATTACCGTGTTCTCACCAATCTCACAGTTGTGGGCCACCTGCACCAGGTTGTCGATTTTTGCTCCCTTCCTGATAATTGTTGACCCGAAGGTACCGCAGTCGATGGCAGTATTTGCGCCTATTTCCACATCATTTTCAAGTATTACATTCCCTATCTGGGGTATTTTACGGTAGGTGCCATCGGGCTGTGGTGCAAAACCAAAGCCATCGGATCCGATAACTGCTCCTGAATGAAGAATGCAGTTGTCGCCTATGATGCTGTTGCCGTATATTTTTACTCCGGCATATATGATGCAGTTGCTGCCAATTGTAACCTTGTCGCCAACATAAACCTGCGGAAATATTTTTGTGTCATCACCAACTTTTGAGTTACGTCCGATGTAGGCAAAAGCCCCTACATAAATATTGCTGCCAAGTGTAGCTGTCTGATCGATATAATTTGGTGATTCGATTCCGGTGTGAGATACTCTTGTCGCCTGTTCGTACATGTCGAGAAGCGATGCAAAAGCCCTGTAGGCATCATCAACCCTGATCAAAGTGGCTTTGACCTCTGAACGTGGCTTGAACGTACGGTTGACAAGTACAATGGATGAAAGGGTGGTATATATATAATGTTCATATTTTGGATTGGCCAGAAAAGAAAGAGTTCCGGGTTTTCCCTCCTCTATCTTTGATACTCCTGATACCTTAACATTGCTGTCGCCTTCAACTTCGCCTTGAAGGAAGGATGCAATGTCTGAAGCTTTAAATTCCATTCATTCATTTTTTAGCGATGCAAATATATGCTTAAACTAATTAATGTCCAATTCTTTTGGATAACAGGCAAAATGTTTGCGGACAGTTTTCGTCAGCACAGAGAGGTTAATATCAGACGCTTTGCCAATATCTTTGACCTTTCCGTTCTTAAAAAGAATTTTAATATTCTCTGAGTTCTGGTTATATGCGCTGTTTGTAATTTCGCCCGTCATAACAAAATAGGGTGACAAGGATTGGTTCTTTGTTATTTTTTGGGTTACCAGGCCGAGCATTTTTTCCTTCCACTTCGGCGAAGGGGGCGAATCGGCCATTTTTATCCGGAACAGGCGTCTGTTAATCAGACATTGTGCAAGGTACGAGAGCACCGGGTCGGGGTGCAGCTGCCATTCTTTAACTGAAGTTAAAATATCGTTATCATCGAGCATGGCATACCATTCAAGTACCGGTCTTCCATCGATAATTAAATTTTGTGTGAAGTTTTCCTCCGAAAAGCGGTTGCTGAAAAACAGCCTTAGGGTAGGGGTCGAATACACATCACTTCCTGCAGCATGCAGTTCCCTTGCCCGCTTCAGGATCTGGATAAGCAGGATTTCGGCCGAAACCACTGTTTTATGCAGATAAACCTGCCAGTACATGAGCCGGCGGGCAATAAGGAATTTTTCAACCGAATATATTCCTTTATAATCTACAGCCAGCTGGTCATCCCATACGGTAAGCATCTTAATGATGCGGTCGATGCCTACGATGCCTTCGGCAACCCCTGTAAAAAAACTGTCACGGCTCAGGTAGTCGAGCCTGTCCATGTCAAGCTGGCTTGCCACAAGCTGGTGGAGAAACTGTTTTTTATAGCGGTTTCTGAAAATATCGATGGCAAGGGTGAGCCTTCCCCCAAACTGGCGGTTCAGTTCACCCATCATCATCAGTGAAATTTTTTCATGGGTGATGTCGACAAGCGTATTTTCAAGCACATGAGAAAAGGGGGCATGGCCTATGTCGTGCAACAGGATTGCAATGGTTACAGCATCGGCTTCTTCTTCGGTGATTTCATGGCCTTTCATCCGCAATACGGAAATGGCCTGCCGCATCAGGTGGCTTGCCCCCAGCACATGCTCAAACCTTGAGTGGTTGGCCCCGGGGTAAACAAGGAACGATAATCCCAGCTGCTTTATACGCCTGAGCCTTTGCATATATGGGTGCTCAAGCAGGTCGAACACCAGTTCCGACTGGATATTTATAAAACCAAAAACAGGGTCGTTAATGATTTTCTTCTTGTTGATGTAATATGGCGTCACGATAATCTCTTGCTTTAGATGCATAAAAATACAAAAGTTTAATTAATTCGGTTTAAGGCTTTTATCATAACCCTAAATATTTGTATTTTAATAAGAAATTACTATTTTTGCGCTGATTTTTGAGAGAAACCTGAATTAGGGGACCGTGGGTTCCCTATTTTGTTAAAGGAAATGATGATTGACAAGGCGAAAATAGTGGAACTGGTAAACGAACAGCTCGATGAAAGGATGTTCCTGGTAGATGTGCAGGTGTCTGCCACAAATGTTATCAGGGTATTTGTCGACAGTTTCGATGGAATGACTATTGAACGCTGTGTGAAGATAAGCAGGCATATCGAGAGTAATCTCGACAGGGAAGTTGTAGATTATGAGCTGCAGGTTTCTTCTCCCGGATTGACTGAAACTTTTAAGGTAAAAGAACAGTATTTAAAAAACACCGGAAGGGAAATAGAGGTACTTACCCAGGCAGGGGAGAAACTTGCCGGGTTGCTGAAGCTTGCTGAGCCCGGCTATATTCTTCTGGAGGTGCAAACCCGGGAGAAACCGGAAGGGCAGAAGAAAAAGCAGCTGATTGTCAGAGAGCATAAATTGGAATATGGCGAAATAAAAAGCGCAAAAGTTGTAGTTTCATTTAATTAAAAAAGAGCATAATGGAAAATATAAACCTTATCGATACTTTTGCCGAATTCAAGGAACTGAAAAATATTGACAGGGTAACCATGATGAGCGTGCTTGAAGATGTTTTCAGGAACGTTCTGATAAAGCAGTTCGGCACCGATGAAAATTTTGATGTAATCATCAACATCGATAAAGGAGACTTTGAAATCTGGCGGAACAGGGAAGTTGTGGAAGATGAAGAGCTGGAAGATCCCAACCTGCAGATTTCCCTCACAGATGCTAAGAAAATCGACATTGATTACGAAGTGGGGGAGGAAGTAACCGATGAGGTAAAACTGATTGATTTTGGCCGCCGTGCAATCCTGAACCTCCGTCAGAATCTTGCAAGCAAGATTATGGAACTGGAAAAGGATCACATATACGGGAAATACAAAAACAAAATCGGTGACATCGTTACCGGAGAAGTTTACCAGGTTTGGAAAAAGGAAATCCTGATACTTGACGATGAGGGTAATGAACTGATTCTCCCGAAATCGGAGCAGATTCCTTCTGATTACTTCAGGAAGGGCGATGCTGTACGCGCCATTGTATATAAGGTAGAACTGCGCAACAACAACCCGCTGATTATCCTGTCGCGAACCGCACCGGTATTTCTCGAGCGGTTGTTTGAACTTGAAATACCTGAAATTTTTGACGGGCTGATAACCATTAAGAAAATTGTAAGGGTTCCGGGCGAACGTGCCAAGGTGGCTGTTGAATCGTATGACGAACGCATTGACCCTGTGGGTGCATGTGTGGGAATGAAAGGTTCGCGCATTCATGGCATCGTGCGTGAGTTGAGAAATGAAAATATTGATGTGATTAATTATTCGGCCAATACCCAGCTTTTCATCAAGCGGGCATTGAACCCTGCAAAAATTAACAACATCAAGATTAACGAGGCAGATAAGAAAGCTGATGTTTATCTGAAGCCTGAAGAAGTTTCGCTTGCCATTGGAAAAGGGGGGCTGAATATCAGACTGGCAAGCCAGCTTACCGGGTATGAAATCGACGTCTACCGCGAAACACAGCAGGACGACGATGATGTGAACCTCGATGAATTTGCCGATGAACTGGAAGGCTGGGTGATCGATTCATTAAAAGGTATTGGCTGCGACACTGCCAAAAACGTTTTGAACATCCCGCGCAACGAACTGATTAAGCGCACCGATCTTGAAGAAGAAACTATTGATGAAGTGCTTAAGATACTTAAGGCCGAATTTGAATGATTAAAAAACAGGCTTAAAAATTTAACTGCTTTTAAAGTTTTAGTATAACTTGCGAAACTTTTAAGACTGCAGAAAGGAATAGAAAAGGAAAAATATGACATCAGGCAAGACAATAAGGCTTAGTAAACTTGCAAGAGAGTTCAATGTTGGAATTCATACCATTGTGGAATTTCTGCACAAGAAAGGTCATGAATACGACTCGAACCCAAACACCAAAATTTCGGAAGAAGCGGTTGTGCTTCTTGAAAAAGAGTATAAAATTGATCTGAATCTTAAAAAAGAATCGGAAAAGATTATTCTTAAGAGCCACAGGCCCAAACAGGAGGTGATTTCAATTGAAGACAAACCACAGGAAGAACCTGAAGATGAATTTGAGGAAGAAGAAGAGTTTCCACGAATTGTCCACCGGAAGGCACCTCCTGTTGTTAAAAAGAAGGAACCTGAAGAAATTCCGGTTGAACGCCCCAAAAGAGAAGATCGCATCAAGGTTATAGGTAAGGTTGACCTGGAAAGTTTCAACCGGCCTCCCAAAAAAGAAGAAATTAAACCTGAGAAGGAAGAGGAAAAGATTCCCGAAGAACAACCCCGGGAGGAAGTTATTCCCGAAGTCCCTGCACCTCAGCCCGAGCCACAGGAAGAAATACATGTGCCCGAAAAACCCGAAGAACAAGTAGAAGAAATACAGGAACAACCTAAAGAAGAAACGATAGAAACCGAGATACCCAAAGTGGAAGAATTAAAAGTTATCGGGCGAATTGACCTTGATGCGCTGAATCAGAGAACCCGTCCCGCCAAAAAGTCACGTAAGGAAAAGGAAAAAGAGCGGAAGGAACGGCGCCGTCAAAAGCTTGGCTTAGTAAAACCTGAGGATAAGGTTATCCAACCGGAACAGCCTGCCGGAAAACCTGTACAGGATGAACCTGTAAGAAAAGAGGAAGAAGTTATCAAGGCAAGGGCTGAAAAGCTTAACGGTCCTACAGTGGTTGGACGGATTGAACTTCCCGATAAAAAACTGAGAAAACAAAAAGATATTGCTGAAGAAGCGCTTCACAAAAAGCGACGCAAGCGTATCAAAGAAACCGGAAGAATAAAGCTTGAGGATAAGCCTGATGACAAGAACAAGGGCGACCAGAAGCTTCAGAAGGCGCCTGCCCGGAAGAAAAAGGTTCTGCTTAAGAAAGAGGTTGACGAGGGTGAAGTCCAGAAGCAGATAAAAGATACCCTGGCGAGGCTTACCTCAAAAGGTAAATCTAAAGGTTCGAAGCACCGCCGCGACAAGAGGGCTGCCATCAGTGAGCGCATGCATGCCGACATGGAAAAGAGCATGCAGGATAAAAAGATTATCAAGGTCACTGAATTTGTTTCGGTTAGTGAGCTGGCCAACATGATGAATGTAAGTGTCAATGAAGTGATATCCACTTGTATGAGCCTGGGCCTGTTTGTTTCAATAAACCAGAGGCTCGATGCTGAAACGCTTTCAATTGTTGCCGAAGAATTTGGTTATAAGGTTGAGTTTGTAAGTGCTGATTTGCACGATTCAATCGAATCATTTGAAGACAGTGAGGATGATCTTTTACCACGCTCGCCGATTGTTACTGTAATGGGACATGTCGACCATGGAAAAACATCACTTCTCGACTATATTCGCAATACCAACGTGATTGCAGGTGAAGCCGGAGGTATTACCCAGCACATCGGAGCCTATCACGTAACCCTTGACGATGGCCGTAAAATTACATTCCTCGATACTCCGGGTCACGAAGCATTTACTGCAATGCGTGCCCGTGGTGCGCAGGTCACCGATATTGCAATTATTATTGTTGCTGCCGATGACAATGTGATGCCCCAGACCATTGAGGCCATCAACCATGCTACTGCTGCAGGTGTTCCCATTGTGTTTGCAATTAATAAAATTGATAAACCCGGGGCCAATATCGACAGGATTAAAGAGGAGCTTGCCAATATGAACTTCCTTGTGGAGGACTGGGGAGGAAAATACCAGTCGCAGGATATTTCGGCGAAAATGGGTACCGGCGTTGAGGAACTGCTCGAAAAGGTGTTGCTTGAGGCTGAAATGCTTGATCTGAAAGCCAACCCTTCAAGGAGGGGTGTGGGAACAGTCATTGAATCGACACTCGACCGTGGCCGCGGCTATGTGGCTACTGTTCTTGTACAGAATGGCTCGCTCAAGGCGGGAGATGTTGTACTCGCAGGACAGCATTTCGGGCATGTGAAGGCAATGTTCAATGAAAGGAACCAAAGAATTAATTCTGCCGGTCCGGCCGAGCCTGCAATAATTCTCGGACTTGATGGTGCACCCCAGGCTGGTGATAAGTTCAATGTAATGGAAAACGAACGCGATGCCCGCAACATTGCAAACAAACGCGAACAGCTGGCACGCGAACAGGGTCTGCGGACTCAAAAACATATCACCCTCGATGAAATCGGAAGAAGGATTGCCATCGGTAATTTCCAGGAGCTGAACCTGATTGTTAAAGGTGACGTCGATGGTTCCATTGAAGCGCTTTCTGATTCGCTGATAAAACTGTCAACCGAGGAAATCCAGGTGAACATCAAGCACAAGGCGGTTGGACAGATTTCTGAATCCGACATCCTGCTTGCAGCGGCTTCCGAAGCCATTGTAATAGGTTTCCAGGTAAGGCCTTCTCTGAGTGCCAGGAAGCTTGCCGAAAAAGAACAAATTGACATCAGGCTTTATTCAATCATTTATGATGCCATCAATGAGATTAAAGCTGCAATGGAAGGTATGTTGTCGCCCGATATCAAGGAGGAGATTACCGGTACCGCCGAAGTACTTGAAACATTCAAGGTTACTAAAGTCGGAACCGTGGCCGGCTGCATTGTCCGCGATGGGAAAATTGCACGTAATTCACGTATAAGGGTTATACGCGACGGTATTGTTATCTATACCGGCCTGCTCGGTTCCCTCAAACGGTTCAAGGATGATGTTAAGGAGGTTAAAAATGGCTATGAATGCGGTCTGAATATTGAGAACTTTAATGATATGAAGATTGGAGATCATGTGGAGGCTTTTGTGGAAGTTGAAGTTGCAAAACAATTGTAAAAATATATGGCCCGGGTTCCGGGCCTTTTTTTTGCTATCAGGTGCAGGGCACTGCTATTCCTTAATGGTTGTAAGTTATTAACATTCCCCCCTTCATTATTCTGCAAGAAAAATCGGGACAGGAGCATTTCTTATTTGTAGTTTTGGAGAAAATTCTGAAAAGGATGAAGCGGATTCTGGCTGTAGTTTTGGTTCTTGTCCTTGCGGCGGCAGGTACTTACTGGTATCTGTCGGGAAATGATATGCCTTTTTTTAAAGATACTTCCATCTACAAGGCAATCCCGGTTTCTTCCCCGTTTTTTTTTGAAGTTAATTCGGCAAGAGCTGTTTCACCTTCAAATGCCATCCTGGCTGAACTTGACCAGGCAGGCATTGGTTCTGAATGGTTTGATTTTATCAGGCAGGCCGATTCACTGGTGAATGCCAACGAAAGTCTTTCGAAAAATTTCCTGAACAGCCCTTTCCTGCTTGCCTATAGCGTATCGGGCAGGAACCAGATGGTGCCGCTGATTATAAAGCGTGCAGAATCACACGGACAACAGGCAATGGCCGAAAACTTTTTTCAGCTGCTTTATCCGCCCCAGAAATTCAGGCACAGTAAGAAAGAATACGGGAAGTACCAGATTCATGAGATTACACGTACCCCTCCTGATAATCCTGTATTTTATTCTTTTGCAGGTGGAAACCTGCTTGTCAGTACCCGGTCAATTATTGTTGAACAGTCGATAAGGCAAATGGAAAACCCGGGTATCCTGAAGAATCCTTTTTTCCAGGATGTAAACCGTTCAGCAGGCTCCCAGGGAATCTCGCTGTTCATTAATCATGCATACCTGCCTGGTTTTTTAGGGAGTATCATGAACCGGGCATCAACAGAGCGAATCGATGAGTTTGGTTCTACCCTCCGGTTCCAGCCTGTTTCAACAGCTTCAAAGTTTAAAGACTATGCAGGCTGGAGTGCCCTCGATTTTAAACTGACAAATAGCCAGGTCCTGCTTCAGGGCATTTCAGCAGCCGATGATTCTCTGAACCACTTCCTGTCGGTCTTTCATGGCCAGCAACCCGTGCGTCACAAAGTGGAAGAGGCACTTCCACAGAATATCTCCTTTTTTTGCAGTTATACCTTTTCAGGGAAAAAAGACTTCTTTGAAAAGCTAGAAGATTTTTTTGCCCACTCACCTGACTTTTACCACAGGGAAGAGCGGATGAAGCGTTTCGACCGTGGTTTGCGTGCCGATGTACGGAAGGTTTTCATGGAGCTGGTAAAGGATGAGGTGACTGTGGCCGCTTCTGCAATCCCGGTGAATCCCCAGAATAAAACGGTTTATTTTCTGATGAACACCAGCAGCATGTCAGGGGCAGAAAGCCAGCTCAACAAGCTGCTTGCCAACTATGCAGTAAGGGCAGGAACCGACCTTGCACAGCTGAAGTCGGAGTTTAAGATTGACAATGAGGTGAGTTTTCCTGTTTACAGGTTCCCGTATCCTTCTTTGCCGGGGCTTTGGCTTGGAAGTCCGTATTCAATGGCTGAAGCAAGGTTTGTAACCTTTCACAATAACTACATGGTATTTTCCAATTCCGAAAGGGGATTGCAGGAATATCTCAGAAACATGGTTTTGGGAACTACCTTAGCAAAGGATTTAAGATACCAGGTGTTCAGGAAAAGCACCTCCGACAGGTCAAACATCCATGTGTTTGTTGATGTGAATAAAATTTTCGGCTACCGGAAGGAATTGTTTGCCGATGCCCTCGTAAAACCTGTGGATGCCAGGGAAGACCATATCAGGAAATTCGGGATGGTGAGCTGGCAGGTACTCAGCGAGAAGAATACCTACAGGAATGCAGTGTCACTTTCCAGGCTGGGAGATGCCGGCTCAGAAGCCCTTACCACATGGCAGAGCATGATTGGAGCCGGTGTACGCTCTAAGCCTTACATGTTTGTTAACCACCAGGTCCAGGGTGACCGCGATGTGGTATTTCAGGATGAACAGCATAATCTGCTCCAGGTATCTTCTTCGGGGCGCATCCGCTGGAGCGTTCCCCTCAGCGGCCCCATTATGGGTGAGATTCACCAGATAGATTACTTCCGGAATGGCCGTCTTCAGTATCTGTTTAATACCAAAGATAAAATATTCCTTATCGACCGCAACGGCAATAACGTTCAGGGGTTCCCTATTGCATTGCGTTCGCCTGCCACTAACGGTGTTAGCTTTTTTGATTATGACAGGAACCGGAACTACAGGTTTTTCATTGCCTGTGAGGACCTGAAAGTTTATGGATGGGACCATGCCGGCAAGATTATACAAGGCTGGAAATTCGGAACAACCTCTTCTCATGTGATGACACCCCTGCAGCACTTTAAGGTTGCAGGCAAGGATTATATTGTCTTTAAGGATAAATCACAGATATACATGCTCGACCGTCAGGGGGAGATAAGGGTGCAGCCTGCTGCCCGCTTTGAGAATTCGTCCAGTCCGCTTGTATTATATTCAAAGGAAAACCCAAGGTTAGTGGCAACCGACATCACAGGCAAAGTATACTACATTTATTTCGACGGAAAGACTGAAGAACGGAAAACAGCACGGTTTGGTCCCAACCATTTTTTTACTGTTGATGACCTTGACGGCAACGGAACAGCCGATTTCATTTTTACTGATGGCAGTGAGCTCACAGTGATTGATGAAAATGGCAAAAGGCTATTCAGTAAAAAGCACAGTAACGCATTGGTTTATATTCCCAAAGTATATACCTTTTCAGAAAACCTTAAGAAAATTGGGGTGGTTGATGCTTCCCTGAACCGCATTTACCTGTATAGCCCCGATGGCAAACTCCATGAAGGTTTTCCGCTCCAGGGAAACAGTGAATTTTCAATCGGAAAGCTTTCCTCTAATGCTTCAGGATTAAATCTGGTTGTAGGAAGTGAAGGAGGCCTGCTGTTTAATTATACCCTGAATTAGCCCTGTTGGCCAAATAAGGCTAAGTGGGGCTTTTATCATAATTCGCCTGTAAACATACGGTGGATTTTATTTTGATTAAATAACCGGCAGGTTCAGTATCAAGAGGTTCTGCAGGTTGTTTCCCTGTTTCTCTTTTCAATTTTTCACTGGTTACATGATATAGAAATTGTGAATAAAGTTGTAACTTATAACAGTTTTTAGAATTATCCTGTTCACACTAGCAGGAGTACTGATTCATCCCCGGAAGTTAAACCATCTGTATTTGTTAATGCATGGCTTTTCCAGTCAACTTGTTGACCGGAGAACTGACATGATAGGTAAGCTGATGCTTGATATTCCTTGCAGTAGCATGCGGAACAGGCAGTTTGTTCTTTGGCAGGGTAAGGAACAGTAAAGATATTGATCAATAGGCTGATATTATTTTTAGTTGTGTTGAAACGGATATAAATCATAAAGTATGAAGAAGTTAATGCTTTTAATTGCCTTGGGTTTCATTACCGGTATACTTGCGGGACAGGAGCGGGTAACTGTCACGGGGGTGGTAACAGATGAAACCAATTTGGGATTGCCGGGAGTGACGATTATGGAAGAGGGAACTCAGAATGGTACAATTACAAATTTTGAAGGGGAATACCAGATTGTTGTTGCTCCCCAGGCAAACCTGTTGTTCAGTTTTGTCGGATTTCAGCCACAGACTGTAGCTGTACAGGGCCGGTCGGTCATCAATGTCCGCATGACCCAGGATATGCTGGATATAGAAGAGGTGGTCGTTGTTGGTTACGGCACATTAAGTGTAAGGGACCTGACTTCGGCCATTGCAACAGTGAAGGCTGATGAGCTTGAAAGAACTCCTTCAGGACAGGCCATGCAGGCATTACAGGGTAAAGTTGCCGGAATGCAGGTGGTCAGCAGCGGTGCGCCTGGTGAATCGCCTACAATCAGGGTGCGGGGAATAGGGTCATACCCAGGACAGAATGCTGAGTCACCCCTTTATGTTGTGGACGGTATGTTTTTCGACAATATCGATTTCCTGAACCCTGCCGATATTGCAACGGTTTCGGTACTGAAGGATGCTTCGGCAGCTGCCATTTACGGAGTAAGGGCAGCCAATGGGGTAGTGCTTATTGAAACAAAGGGTGGCGCGTTTAACCGCCCCACTGCAATAACATATGACGGGTATTTCGGCTACCAGGTGCCGCAAAATGTGCTGCAGATGGCAAATGCCGAGCAGTTTACAACAATGGCACTCGAGTCAGGCTCGGCACCTGATATTGCCAATATATCAAACGCCATGCAGCGCTATGGACGTAGCCGGCTAAACCCCAACGTACCCGATGTAAATACCGATTGGTATAAAGAAATCATGCGGGTTGCTCCCATTCAAAACCACAGCCTCAATGTATCGGGAGGCTCGGAAAATGCAACTTACTCAATTGGTTCTAGCTATTTTTTCCAGGAGGGTATACTCGACATGAAGAATAATTATGAGCGGTTCAACCTTCGTGCAAAGCTTGATTTCAAGGCAAACAATTGGTTTACCGTGGGTGGGAATGTTATTTTCAGCAACGCCCAACGGTTTATACAGGATGATAATGCCTGGAGCCAGGCATACTGGGCTGTTCCAATTCTGCCTGTGTATGATGAGGCCAATACTGCAGCATGGCCTGTCAATTTTGCCAGTGCCCAGCATATCGGGTTCAGAGGTGGGCAAAATCCCATGCCAACTCTTGAATTTAATGTTAACCGCCAGAAATCGAGGCAGACATTGGCCAACTTTTACGGACAAATTGATTTCATACCCAATAAATTAAATTTCAGGACCACCTATAACCACAGTTTAACATCGCAGGACCAGCGTGACGTAGATTTGCCTTTCTTTATCAGCGATGCATTTCAAAGACCCAATGCCGGTATAACAAGGCGGTTTGAAACAGTATCGAACCAGATTTGGGATAATATCCTTACTTATACCAACAGGTTCGATTTACACAACCTGACAGTGATGCTCGGACATTCCTACAGGGATGAATCGTGGCAGATGCTTACAGCAAGGGGCCTGGATTTTCCTATTGACAGGGAAGAATCGTGGTACATCAGCCAGGCTGAAAGGATACCTGTCGACAATGTAAATGACGACGGCATGAGGCAGTATGGTATCTCATACTTTGGCAGGATTTCCTATAACTATGGCGACAGGTATCTGCTGTATGGGACCATGAGGGCCGACGGATCATCGAAATACCAGGAAAAATGGGGGTACTTCCCCACCATCGGGGTAGGCTGGGTACTTTCGGAAGAAGCATTTATGACAGGAAACCCGTACATTGATTTTCTGAAACTACGTGCAAGCTGGGGGCAGCTTGGAAACGATAAAATCCCTGCCAGTGAGGGAGCCAGGACAACAACCACAATAGAAACTGCTATTGATGATAACCTGGTCCCCGGTACAACAACCTCTAGTACATTCTCATGGCTCGAATGGGAACTTACCGAAGAAACAAATTTTGGTGTATCAGCAAGGCTTTTCAACAGCAGACTTTCGGTTGAAGCTGATTATTATATCCGCGATACAAAGAATGCAGCCATCAATGTAAATATTCCTGCTGTCGGGGGTACCGTCAGGAGAAACGTAGGGGTTATCAGAAACACAGGTTTTGAACTGTTGATGAACTGGAGTGATGCCATTACTCCTGACCTGTCATACAATGTAAGTATCAATCTTTCGACACTCAAAAATGAAGTACGCGACCTCTTCGGTCAGCCATACCTAGACGGGGGAATGGCCGAATTCCGTCAGCGTACCTTCGTTGGCCAGCCTTTACTTGCATTTTTTGGATATGAGGTGCTTGGGGTATATCAGAACCAGGAGGAAATACAGGCCGACCCCATTGCTGTAGAAAACAACCTTGTTCCTGGGGATTTCAGGTACAGGGACCAGAACAATGACGGTGCAATCACTGATGATGACCGGGTGGTGCTGGGATCATATTTCCCGTCATTTATGTATGGGGGCAATTTTGGGATAACCTTCCGTAACCTCAGCCTGACAGCCTATATCATGGGGCAGACTGGCAACAAAATCCTGAACCGGAAGCGTGGGGAGATTATCTGGACCCCTGATTTGAATATGGATGCCGACCTGGCCAAAAACAGATGGCACGGGGAAGGTACTTCAAACAGTTATCCTTCATCAGCAGGGCTTAGAAAAGGCTGGAACCAGAGGATGAGTACATTTTTTGTGGAAGATGGTTCATTCTTCAGGGTACAGAATGTGCAGCTGTCATACCAGCTTCGCGACCAGCAATGGTTCGGAACTCCCATCCCCGATATGAGAATTTCATTTACCGCTGAACGGCCTCTTACTATATTCAGCTACAACGGGTTTAACCCTGAAGTCCAGGACGGCATCGACAGGCAGACATATCCAATCCCTGCTGTATATACCCTTGGACTGAACATTAACTTTTAACAGGATAAAAAATCAGGATTATGAAACGGATATTTCAAACAATATTATTTCTGTTCGTTGCATTGACATTGCTGGTTATTCAGGCTTGTCATGATTTGCTTGATCAGCCGGCTGAAAACAGACAGTTTACAGAGGAAACCGATTATACCAATGCGGGCAACATGAGATTGCCCCTGATTGGAATGTATGCACGGTTGTATGACCGGGGCTGGGAAAACCATCCGCTCATTGCCATAAGGGGTGATGATGTTAATCATGGCGGGCTTGGCGACCAGCAGGATTATGCAGAAACCGATTTTTTTAATTACAACAAGGATTACTGGATGTATAATGCAGTATGGGAAGGCTTATACGGCGATGTTTTTATTGCCCTTTCGGCTATTGATGAATTTCAGCTGTATAAGGATGCCGGAGCAGGAGCTGCAACCGCCGATCAGTACATTGCAGAGGCAAAGGTTGTGGCAGGTTGGCTGCTGTTTCAGTTGTCACGTGTATGGGGCGATATCCTCATACCTGTCTCGCCCGACCCTTCGGAATTGCTTGTAACGGAATTATCCCCAAAAAACGAAGTGATGCAGCATATATCCCGGAGAATGGATGAAGCTATCCCTGCCCTTCCCGATGTACGTCCCAATCAGAGGACGGATGTCAGGGGGGGTGTGACAAGATTTACTGCTTTGGCAATCAAGGCGCTTGCACAGCTTGAACTTGAAAATTACCAGGGGGTTGCCGATGCAACTTCTCAAATCATTGCTTCAGGGCTTTTCAGCCTCCACCCCGATTTTTACAATTTATTTAAGATTCCGGGGAAACTAAGTGATGAAAACCTTCTTGAATTCCAATATTCCGATTTTGGACTGGGCTCGGGTGACCAGCGGAACCATCTGTGGGCATTCTATGGCCCTCAGAGCTGGGCACCAGCCAGGGACGGGGCCTCTGCAGGGTGGGGCTTTTTTGAACCCAGCATGAAATATATCAAGTTCATGCTCGACAGGGGCGAAAGGATCAGGCTTGAAACAAGTGTGCTGTTTACCAACAGGGGCATTGCACAGCTTCGTACTGACCCGTCATATGCAGACCTGCCCACATGGATCTCCAATACAACTCCTTCGGGTGACGTAATCAATGATTTTGCCCGTGGCTTGTTCTCCAGCGGAAAGCATTACCTCCCATCGGAACAACTTACACCGGGCAGGACCGATTACGGAACGAATAAAAACTGGCCGATAATACGTTATGCCGAAATTTTGCTGATGCATGCCGAAGCACTTACCAGGGGTGCCACCAGTGGTGCAATGACAGCCGATGAGGCAGTCAACATGGTCAGGGAAAGGGCCGGACTGAACCCGCTAAGCGGTGTCACAAGCCAGCAGGTGATGGATGAAAAGTTTGCCGAACTGGCTATGGAATGGGGTATCCGCTACTATGATATGATCAGGCTCGACAGATATGAAGAACTGAATTATGACGGAAGGACATTTAATGAACAAGTGGATATCTATTTACCTTATCCACAGAACCAGGTCGACTTGCTTCCGGTATTGGGTGGAAATCAATAAACGAATTATAAAATAACATGCAGATGAATTTGTTTAGGAAAATTTCAATATATGTGTTGGCGATGCTTTTTGCAGTTGCCTGTGAATATGGAATTGACCCCATTTCACGCGTAGACCCGGGGCCTGATGAAGATGCTCCCCGGGTTGTAATCAATGCTCCAACTGAAGGATACCAGTTAATGGCCCCGCAGGCTGTTGCTCCGTTGACAATCAGTTTCGAGGCTTCCGATGATATTGAATTGGCCGGGGTTACTGTAACCCTGAACGGCAACCCGATTGCTTCATTTGATGAATTCAAAGACTACCGGCGGTTTGTGCACCAGTTTGTTTATGACCAGGTTCCAACAGGCAGTCATGTTTTGCAGGTTACTGCCACCGACCTCGATGGAAAAAGTACTTCATCGACTGTTAATTTTGAGAAGGTACCTCCCTATTCCCCCCAATACCAGGGTGAAATATTTTATATGCCTTTTGATGGCGATTTCATTGAACTGATCTCTTTCGATGAGGCTACAGTTGTTGGCAACCCCCGGTTTTCAAGCCAGAATGTGGGGGGCGGGAATTCCTATTCGGGTGCACAGGATGCTTACCTGACTTTTCCTGCCGGAGAGCTGCAGAGTGATGAGTTCACTGCTGTTTTCTGGATGAATGTTAATGCATCACCCGATCGTGCGGGAATTCTGGTGATGAGTCCTGAAGATCCAGGAAACCCTGATGCCCAGAATGTGCGGACTTCAGGCTTCCGGTTCTTCAGGGAAGCTGCAGCAGGGATGCAAAGGTTTAAGTTGAATGTAGGGACAGGGGCTGATGAGGTGTGGATTGACGGGCAGGAAAGTGCAGATGTTGACCCTGCGGCTACCGATTGGGTTCATTTTGCATTCACAATTTCGGCTACAGAGGCAACCGTATATATTAACGGGAACATTGCAGGCACCGGTGAAATTCCGGGTATCAGCTGGAATGGGGCCGACCTGCTTTCCATCATGTCGGGGGCACCACGCTTTACAGGCTGGGACCATCTCTCCGACCAGAGTTTAATGGATGAATTGCGTATCTTTAACAGGGCACTATCTCAGGCTGAAATCCAGTCGATCATTGAAGATGAGTCGGGTGAGATTCCGCAGTTCGATGGAAGGTACGGTGAAATATTTTATATGGCTTTCGATGATAACCTTGTGGAACAGGCTACAGGGACAACACCTGTGGTAACCGGAAGCCCCGGATTTGCTGAAGGAATATCAGAACAGGCTTATGCAGGGGCTGAGGGTGCTTATCTGACAATCCCGGCCGACTGGCTGCAGAATGATGAATTCAGTGCCGCTTTCTGGATGAACATTGAAGGTGAACCCAACCGTGCAGGTATACTGGTGATGAGCCCGGAGGATCCTGAGAATCCGGGTTATCCCGGTGAACAGAACCTGCGGACTTCTGGCTTCCGCTTCTTCAGGGAAGCTCATGCCAACGGACAGATCTTTAAATTGAATGTGGGCACAGGCAGCAGTGATTCATGGTTTGATGGTGGTGCTAATGCAACTGTCGAACCTGATACGGGTGAATGGGTGCATTTTGCATTCACAATGTCAGGAAGCGAAGCTGTGATTTACATCAACGGGGAAGTAGTAAGCCGGGGGCAACTTGCCGGAATAGACTGGACAGGTGCTGATGTACTTACAATTATGTCGGGCGGGCCCCGCTTTTCGGAATGGGATCATTTCTCAGATCACAGCCTGATGGATGAACTGCGGATATTCGACAGGGTATTGACACAGGAGGAGGTTCAGGCAATGATAGCCGATATGAACCCCTGATCTATGCGACCCGATAACAGCCATAGGCAATGAATCAGTTTCTTTAATGAATGAAAGGTTGCCTGGATTTTGCCCGGCAACCTTTCGATTTATATCTGATAGCAGAAAATGACCTGGTGAAAAAAATGAGTAATAATGAACAGGAATATTATGAAACATCTAACCGTTCCCCTTATCCTACTGATGATGATTCTGGGGTGTACCCAGACACGCCAAAGCAAAAATAATGTACCGGTCCGCCTTACAGATGAACAGCTACTGGATACCATACAGCACCGTTATTTTATGTATTTCTGGGACGGGGCTGAACCCAATTCGGGAATGGCCCGTGAACGTTATCATGAAGATGGTGTTTATCCCCAGAACGACAAGCATGTTGTAACTACAGGGGGAGGTGGATTCGGTCTGATGGCAATCCTCGTTGGTATAGAAAGAGGTTTCATTACACGGGAGGAAGGATTTCAGCGGCTGCTGCAAATCGTTAAATTTCTTGAGGGTTCCGAACGCTTTCATGGGGTGTGGCCTCACTGGCTCAATGGTGAAACCGGCAGGGTGCAGCCGTTCAGCCGGCATGATGACGGGGGCGACCTTGTGGAAACATCTTTTCTTGTCCAGGGGTTGCTCACAGTCAGGGAGTATTTCAGGGATGGCGATGTGCGGGAAAAGGATCTGGCTGCACGTATTGAAAGGATGTGGCGTGAAGTGGAATGGAACTGGCACATCAGGAACGGCGAGAAGGTGCTCTACTGGCACTGGTCGCCTAACCACGGATGGCAGATGAACCACAAAATTACCGGTTACAATGAGTGCCTGATTACCTATATACTCGCCGCTGCATCTCCAACCTATGCCATACTGCCCGATGTTTATCATGAGGGCTGGGCAATGGGAGGTGCAATCGATGAGGAATTTACAACCTACGGGTATACACTCCCTTTAAAACAGCATGTCGACCCTGAAAGGGGCGGCCCATTGTTCTGGGCCCATTATTCATACCTCGGCCTCGACCCCAGGGGTCTTACCGACAGGTATGCAAACTACTGGGATCTTAATGTTGCCCACACAATGATTAACCGGCAGCATTGTATTGAAAACCCCCACCGATACAAGGGATATGGCGAAAATTCTTGGGGACTTACCGCAAGCTACACGGTTCCGGGGGCAGTGCAATACTTCGAAGGCCATACCGAAGTGAAGCCAAAAACGGGAAATTCGGGTGAGGCAGGTTATGCTGCACATGCACCTTCTTTCGATTTGGGAGTTATCACCCCTACAGCTGCCTTGTCATCTTTCCCTTATGCTCCTGATGAAGTGATGCAGGTCATCAGGCATTTTTATGAGGATCTGGGAAACAGAATTCTTGGAAAGTATGGTTTTTATGATGCATTCAGCATTGAATATGACTGGTATCCTAAGCGGTATCTTGCAATAGACCAGGGGCCGGTGCCGGTGATGATTGAAAACCACCGTTCCGGGTTGCTCTGGAACCTGTTCATGCAAAATGACGATGTGAAGCGTGGATTAAAACGCCTTGGTTTTAAAAGCCCGCACTTCGACTGAATGAGGCAGGTTAATCAGGTGCCCCAATCTTGATGATGCAGGTCATCTGAAGTAAAGAGAGATGTGAGTGCAGGGGTGGAGATGTTATTATTTTGGTAAAAACAGGAAGATATGAAACTGAAGTTGTTTTTGATGCTCATAAGCACTTTGATGGTACTGAAAGTTACGGCCCAGGAGGTGTACTTCTTTTCGGAAGCAACAACTGCCGGGTTTTATGACCAGGGCATCGTGGATGTTGCAAATCTGGGCGAAAGTACTTTTGAATATACCCACCCGCCTGGTTTGCCTCAGTACAACGACAAGGTGCCGGCTTCTGAAACAGCATGGCGGGGGTCTACCTCTTTAAGATTTAACTATATGTCGGCGGAGAATGGTAACTGGAGGGTTGCCATTTACAGAAACGACTGGTCGGCAGCCGATATCTCTGCAATGGATTCTGTTTCCTTTTATATTTATTCTGAAAATGATCTGCCCGTTGGCAGTCTGCCACTGATTGGTGTCAGGGCTGCCAATACATCAGGTACAGGTGATGTAAACTCCGGATTGTATGCCCTGTCTGAATATTATGAAGATATTGCAGGTGGTGGCTGGACGAGGATAACATTTCCCCTGGATGTGATTTTTGAAGATGATGCCAACAACGCAATGGATTTTACGGCAGTTAAAGCAATTATTTTTAACCAGTCGGAAGACAATGGCAGTTCAAGGGAGTTGCTGATCGATGAAATTTCAGCTTTCAAGGCTGTTGAAGTATTGCCTGTAGCCAGCGATTTCACTGCGGTTGGTTATGACAGCCATGCTGAGTTAACCTGGGAATTTGCTGAGGAGGATTATTCATTCAGGGTTTATGCTTCATTCGATGGTGGAGAAAATTTTGAGCTGCGTGGAGTTACAAAACAGCATTATTATCTCGATTTTTTTCCTGAACATGCCCGCAACAGCACAATTATCTACAGGCTTGCCACCCTCATCCAGGAAAGGGAGTCGGAAATGGTGGAAGCTTCAGCCCAGGTAAGTGACTTCACTGATGATGAACTTCTCGATATGGTACAGCAATATACCTTCCGGTATTTCTGGGAAGGCGCTCATCAGCCATCGGGAATGGCCCTTGAACGTTCCAACGGGAGCACTACAACAGTCGCATCGGGCGCCACCGGGATGGGCCTGATGGCAATGATTGCTGCACATGAAAGGGAATACCGTCCACGGGATGAAGTGAAAGACAGGATACTGGGTATTCTGGAATTCCTTGAAAACAGTGAAAGGCATCATGGTGCCTGGTCGCATTGGTATAATGGAGATACATATGAAACACAGCCTTTTTCTCCCGATGATGACGGAGGCGATATAGTTGAAACTTCATTTGTGGCATCTGCCCTTGTTGCGCTGAAAAACTATTTTACAGGCAATGATGCAAAGTCGGCAGAGATAAGAGAAACTTCCGACAGGCTGTGGAAAGAAATCGACTGGGACTGGTACCGCAACGGGGGTCAGAATACGCTTTACTGGCACTGGTCGCCTAATGGAGGATTCCAGATGAATATGCGGGTGACCGGCTGGAACGAAAGCCTTATTACATACATCATGGCTGCATCATCTCCTACCCACGGTATACCTGTATCGGTTTATGAAGCCGGATGGGCCCGCAACGGCAACATGGTAAACCCACGGCAGTTTTATGGCTACAACATCAGCCTTGCCCCCGACTGGGGAGGGCCGCTGTTCTGGATTCATTATACACATCTTGGCATCAATCCGCATGGGCTTCGTGATAAATATGCCGATTACTGGCAGGAGCATGTGAATACAGCCCTGATTCACCATGCCTATGCTGTTGACAATCCACAGGATCATGCCGGATACAGCGATGAAAACTGGGGACTGACAGCCAGTGATGATCCCATGGGTTATACTGCCCATCAGCCTGTGTATAACGATAATGGCACAATCAGCCCTACAGCCGCGCTGGCAAGTATGCCTTATACTCCTGACGAGTCGATGAAGGCACTGAAGTATTTCTATCGTGAAAGGGGGCAGGAATTGTTTGGCCTTTATGGTCCATATGATGCTTTTAACGACAATTTTGAATGGGTGCAGGAGGCATATATAGGCATCGACCAGGGCCCTATTGTTGTGATGATTGAAAATTACCGCACCGGCCTGCTGTGGGATATGGTGATGCAGGATGAAGATATACAGGCTGGCCTCAACAAGCTGGGTTTTGAATACCAGGTGGTTTCTGCTTCTCCGTCCCTTGTGAAAGCGGAACTCAAAATTTATCCTAATCCTGCCAAAGGACACATTAACGTGGAACTTCCTTCGGACTTTCAGGGGAAATCATCAGAAATAGGAATCTACGGGCCTGATGGAAGGCTTGTGAAGTCAGTGAAGATACCTGCTGGCAGTTCCAGTCATGCTGTGGATTGTAGCGGACTGAGAAGCGGATTGTACATTGTTCACCTGACAAACGGGGATTTATCTCTCAGGAATAAAGTGATTATTCAGCAGTAGGCTAAACTTAAAACTGAAGGTGATATGGTAAAACATGTCTGTAAAATATTCCTTGTTTTTCTGGTTCTTGAGGCTTTTGCCCGGGAACCTGAATACAACCATGTATTTTTTGATAACAGCCTGATGCCCGAAAGCTGGCATTACAGCAAGGTGGAGTACAGTCCGCCTTCATTTGTGCTGAATGTCAGCGGCAGGTTGCCTGTTGATGTCAATTACTTTTTCACCCCGGGCAACAGCCTCCTGTTGAATTATGTTTCAGCAAAAGGGGGTGATTGGAAAGTACAACTTGATTTTCCTGCATGGAGGGGAAAGGATTTTATCAGGCAGGGCGAAGGCCTGCATTTCCGGATTTATGTGGCTGGCGAAACACCCGGACAATCCTTGCCTGCAATCGCATTGTTGATGGAAAACAAATCCTCTGCATCCATCCCTCTTGATAAGTATACCGGGGGAATGAAAAATAACAACTGGCAGGAAGTAAGAATTCCACTGGAAGATTTCAGGAAGCAGGGGGAGTTCACCTTCAACCATTCAAAGGAAATTACGGCCATCGTATTCAGTCAGTCCTCTGATGATAACCTGGAGCACCGGATATACATTGACCAGGTAGAGTTTTATCTCCAGGGTCACCAGGCAGGCAGAGTCAGCGTGCCCGAACAGGTCAGCGCAAAAGGATACGAGCGTCATGTCGACCTTTCATGGAAACCTGTTAATCCCGGTGAGGTAAGGTACATTAAGATCTACCGTTCGGAGAATGCGAAGGATTTTATTCCGGTGGGCATTCAATCCCCGGAACAGTCGTCACGATATGCTGATTTTACCGGGGTGCCCGGAAAAACATACCAGTACAGGCTGAGCAGCCTTGGGTATGACTACATGGAATCGGAGTTGAGTACACCTGTTCAGGCCAGGACATATGAAATGAATGACAGCCAGCTTCTCGATATGGTGCAGGAGGCCTGCTTCAGGTATTACTGGGATGGCGCCGAGCCTGTGAGTGGCCTGGCACTGGAAAACATCCCTGGAAGGAAAAACATGATTGCCACAGGTGCCTCCGGATTTGGATTGATGGCACTGGTCGCTGGCACCGAAAGGGGTTTTATTACCCGCGAACAGTTGGTTAGCCGGCTCGAAAGGATTGTAAAGTTCATTGAATCGGGCGACCGGTTTCACGGGGCATTGGCTCATTTTATGGACGGGCCTTCAGGAAAAGTGGAACCATTTTTCGGACAGTATGACGATGGTGGTGACCTTGTTGAAACATCCTTTTTCATGCAGGGGCTTCTGACTGCTGCCCAATACCTCTCTGAAAAGAACCCTCAGGAGAAAAAACTTAAAGACCGTATGACCGCTCTATGGAGAGATGTGGAATGGAACTGGTACAGAAGGTCGGATGACAACCCATTTCTGATGTGGCACTGGTCACCGCAGCATGAATGGCATATCAATCACCCCCTGATAGGCTGGAATGAAACGCTTGTGACTTATTTTCTTTCAATCGCATCGCCAACCCATGCCGTTCCTGCTGATATGTACTACAGCGGCTGGGCCGGACAGGATGAAACAGCCCGCGACTACCGGACCAACTGGGGCCAGACTTCCGAAGGATCGATGTTTTACAACCGGAACACCTACTTTGGCGTACCGCTCGATGTTGGGGTCAGCAACGGAGGGCCGCTGTTTTTTATCCACTATTCTTTTCTTGGCCTTGACCCTCGCCGGCTGACCGACAGTTATACAAACTACTTTCATAATAACCGGAATATTGCCCTTATCAATTACCGCTATTGCTGCGAAAACCCGAAGGAGTTTCCGGCATACGGACCAAAATGCTGGGGCCTGACTGCAAGCGATGGTCCCTGGGGTTATAAGGCACGTGAGCCTGTTGAAAGGATGGATGATGGTACAATTGCTCCTACAGGAGCACTTGCTTCTTTTCCATACCTGCCAGGGGAGGCTATGCAGGCATTGAAGTTTTATTACAGGGAATGCGGACATTTCTTATGGGGAGAGTATGGCTTCAGGGATGCTTTTAACCTCACTGAAGACTGGGTGGCCAGTATCTTTATGGGACTCAACCAGGCTCCTGTTACCGTGATGATAGAAAACTACAGAACAGGACTGCTCTGGGACCTGTTCATGTCATCGCCCGATGTTCAGCAGGGATTAAAAAAGTTAAACGAAACCAGTAAGAAATGAACAGGATATTTTTATACGGAACAGTTATCATTTGGTTGCTTGCGGGTTGTGGTACAGAGCATGTGCAGGAGCAGCCGAATATCCTGTTTATCATGTCGGATGATCATGCAGTGCAGGCCATCAGTGCATATGGGCATCCGCTGGCAAAACTGGCACCTACTCCCAATATCGACAGACTGGCAAGGCAGGGCGCTCTTTTCACTGCCAATTATTGCGGAAACTCAATATGCGGTCCCAGCAGGGCAACTGTCCTGACAGGCAAGCATAGCCACCGGCATGGCTTTATGAGAAATACAGCAGAAGGTTTTGACGGCTCACAGGTTACCCTGCCAAAGATTCTGCAGGAGAATGGCTACCAGACTGCTATAATCGGCAAGTGGCACCTTGTGTCGGAACCAACAGGCTTTGATTTTTGGAATATTCTCATAGACCAGGGGGAATACAACAATCCTGATTTTATATCAGGCAACGATACCGTCAGGCATGAAGGTTATGTTACCGATATCATTACCGGCCTCACAATTGAATGGCTTGAGAACCGTAACCGCCAGAAACCTTTTTTCCTGATGATGCATCACAAGGCTCCGCACCGCAACTGGATGCCAGCACCCCGGCACTATCAGCTCTACAGCGATACAGCATTTCCTGTCCCATCGAATTACTTCGATGATTACAGGGGCAGGGAGGCTGCTGCCCGACAGGAAATGAATATCTACCGCGACATGTATGAGGGGCATGACCTGAAAATGGTTGAAACGAAAGGCAGCCGGAACCTCAGGTATGACCCCTGGCCACAGGTGTGGATTGACCGGATGACCGGCGCACAGTTTGAAGAGTTCTGGAATGCATACCAGCCCAAAGCCGATAGTTTTTTTGATATCGACTCCTCCGATACCACAGGTATTGCCCTATGGAAGTTCAGGCGCTATATCGAAGATTACCTGGCTACTATAAAATCGGTTGATGAAAGTGTGGGGCAGGTGCTGGACTATCTTGAGAAAAATGGCCTTGCCGACAATACGGTGGTTGTTTATACATCCGACCAGGGATTTTACCTTGGCGAACACGGCTGGTTCGACAAGCGCTTCATGTATGAGGAATCGATGAGGATGCCCCTGCTGGTAAGGTACCCACCACTGATAGAAAGGGGGACTAAAGTTGCGGAACTGACGCAGAACATTGATTTTGCCCCTACACTCCTTGACTTCGCCGGTATAGATATCCCTGCCGAAATGCAGGGTGTTTCAATGGTAAACCTGCTCAGGGAGGAGGTGCCAATGAAATGGAGAAACGCCTTGTATTATCATTACTATGAATTTCCCGGTTTCCATAGTGTGAGGAAACATTACGGCATAAGAACCAACCGGCATAAATTGATATATTTTTATGAAGACGATAACTGGGAACTTTTTGACCTGGAGACTGATTCGCTGGAAATGAATAATATATACGGAAGAGAAGATACGGGGCCGGTTTTTAAGGAACTTGAACAGGAACTGCGGCGGCTTCAAACCCTTTATGAGGTTCCTGAGGAACATTTAAAATGAATGAAATCATGATAAAATGCAGGCGACATATATTGGCAGTCTGGGCAGTTTTGATGTGTTTCAGCGGCCTGGCCCAGCATACTCAGATGACAACATACTGTAATCCGCTGAATATCGACTATACCTACATGATTTATAATGCCCACAACGACCTGTCGTACCGTTCGGGTGCCGACCCTGCAGTTGTAAGGTTCAGGAATGAATACTACATGTTTGTGACCCGTTCAATGGGGTACTGGCATTCTTATGATATGCTGAACTGGCAGTTTATAAGTCCAAAAAACTGGTACTTCTCGGGCAGTAATGCCCCGGCGGCATTTAACTACAAAGACTCGGTACTTTATGTGGCCGGGGATCCTTCAGGCTCAATGAGTATCCTGTTTTCAAGTGATCCCCGCAAGGGTGAGTGGCAGGCAGTCCCCGCAATTCTACATAACCTCCAGGACCCGGCACTTTTCATCGATGATGACGGACAGGCCTATGTATTCTGGGGCTCATCAAATGTATATCCCATCAGGGCAAAAACACTTGACCGGGGAAAACGGTTCCGGCCTTCTGAAGAGACTTATGAACTGTTCAACCTCGATATGGAAAAGCATGGCTGGGAAAGGTTCGGGCATAACCATGCCGATACAGTGCTGGGTGGATATATTGAAGGGCCCTGGCTAACAAAGCACAACGGGAAATACTATATGCAGTATGCTGCACCTGGTACGGAATTCAACGTATACGGCGATGGGGTATATATGGCCGAAGCTCCCCTGGGACCTTATACCTATGCTCCGAATAATCCTGTCATTTACAAGCCGGGGGGCTTTGCCAACGGTGCCGGTCATGGAAGCCTTGTTATGGGACCGCAGCATCAGTTCTGGCATTTCGGTACAGCCGCACTTGCCTTGAATGTAGGGTGGGAGAGACGTATTGTCATGTATCCAGTCTTTTTTGATAACGACAACCTGATGTATTCCAATACTGCATTCGGCGATTATCCGCATTATGCTCCTGCTGTTCCCGGAAAAGCAGGTCAGTTCACCGGATGGATGCTGCTCTCCTATAAAAAACCTGCCAGGGCTTCTTCCGCTTCGGGGGAACATCAGCCTGCACATGCTGTCGATGAGGACATCAAATCGTATTGGCTTGCAGAAAGCAAAGGTGAAAATGAATGGCTTGAAATCGATTTGCAGAAGCCCGGAAATGTGCATGCCATCCAGGTAAATTACCAGGATCATGAATCGGACATGTATGGAAGGATTCCCGGTCTTTATCACAGGTATATCATAGAAGGCTCTTCCAATGGTCAGCAGTGGGAAGTGCTTGTTGACAGGAGCAACAGTTATCTTGATGTGCCCAATGATTATGTTGAACTTGGTACTCCAGCCAGTGTAAGATATGTACGTTTCAGGAATATCCATGTCCCTACTCCCCATCTTGCCATTTCAGGCCTGAGGGTATTCGGGACCGGTGAAGGGAAGGCCCCGCCTGAGGTGAAAAACCTGAAGGCAGTCCGCAGGGCCGACCGCCGTGATGTGCTGCTTACCTGGGACAGGCAGTCTGGTGCACAGGGATATAATGTACGATGGGGAATTGCACCCGATAAAATGTACAGTTCATGGCTGGTATATGATGAGAACAGGCTTGAGATGAAAAACCTGACAGTTGACCAGGAATACTGGTTTTCAGTGGAGGCGTTCAATGAAAATGGTATATCAAAAAAATCGAAAACAATAAAAGGAGAATAAAGGAGGGTAATATGAAAAAAATGATGTTGATACTATGTATGGCAATTTTCTTTATGGCTTCAGGTCAACAGAAGGGGGATGCGCAGATGGAGAAGTTTGTAAAAGAACTGATGTCAAAGATGACACTCGATGAAAAAATAGGGCAGCTCAACCTGATTACCCCCGGAGGGGGAATTCCTACCGGAGAGGCTGTCAGTACTGATGTGGAGGCAAAAATCAAGGCAGGTAATGTAGGAGGTATATTTGGAGTATATACTCCTGAGCTGGTAAGGCAGGCACAGGAGCTTGCAGTTAAAAACAGCAGGCTGGGCATCCCGATGCTTTTCGGTGCCGATGTGATACACGGTTATAAAACAACATTCCCGATTCCCCTTGGGCTTTCTGCCAGCTGGGACATGGATCTTATTAAACGAACTGCCCAAATTGCCGCTGTTGAGTCGACTGCCGATGGCCTCAACTGGAACTTTTCCCCAATGGTCGACCTGACGCGTGACCCCCGGTGGGGAAGGGTATCGGAAGGTGCAGGTGAAGACCCGTACCTGGGGTCGGAGATAGCCAGGGCCATGGTGACTGGTTACCAGGGCAATGATCTTAAAGATCCCCGTACAATGCTTGCTACTGTGAAACATTTCGCCCTGTATGGTGCCGCAGAAGGTGGCCGCGACTATAATACGGTTGATATGAGCCGCAACCGGATGTACAACGAATATTTCCCTCCTTTTAAAGCGGCAATTGAGGCTGGTGTCGGCAGCCTGATGACTTCGTTTAACGATGTGGATGGAATTCCCGCTACAGGCAACAGGTGGCTGTTAACTGATGTGCTTCGCAATCAGTGGGGGTTCGATGGACTTGTTATTTCGGACTATACATCGGTGAATGAAATGATTGACCATGGACTGGGCGATTTGCAGCAGGTATCGGCTCTTGCATTAACTGCCGGCCTCGATATGGATATGGTAGGTGAAGGCTTCCTGACAACGCTTAAAAAATCACTTGAAGAAGGAAAGGTAACAGAAGAGGATATCAACCGGGCCTGCCGGTATGTGCTGGAAGCCAAATATAAGCTGGGGCTGTTCGATGATCCGATGCGCTATGTTGATGATTCAAGACCTTCAAAAGAAATACTCAGTGCCGGTCACCGGCAGGCTGCACGTGAAGTTGCTGCCCGTACATTTGTCCTGCTGAAGAATGAAAAGGATGTATTGCCTCTCCGTAACAGCGGAACCATTGCACTGATTGGTCCGATGGCCAATGATAAAAGCAATATGCTCGGCACATGGGCTCCCACCGGTGACCCCGAACTGTCGGTCCCTATTTTGGAAGGTATAAAGAACCTGAAAGGAATGAATGCTCAGATTCATTACGCTAAAGGCGCAAATATTTCCGATGACCCGGAATTTGCAGAAAAGATAAATGTATTCGGAACACGTATCGATATTGATGAACGTTCACCGGAAGAAATGCTGGAGGAGGCACGTGCACTGGCTCAAAAGTCGGATGTAGTGGTGGCTGTAGTGGGTGAAGCTACAGAAATGAGCGGTGAATCTTCGAGCCGTTCCGATATCACAATCCCTGAACCCCAGAGACGGCTGCTCAGGGAACTGAAACAAACCGGTAAGCCACTTGTGGTTGTACTGATGACCGGCCGGCCACTTGCTATTCCTGAAGAATATGAACTGGCCGACGCCATTCTGGTTACATGGCATCCAGGTGTGGAAGCAGGGAATGCAATTGCCGATGTGCTTTTCGGACATTACAATCCTTCAGGAAAATTAACAATGACATGGCCTCGAAATGTGGGGCAGGTACCTGTTTATTATGCGCACAGGGCTACCGGACGGCCTAACCCGGGAGATGTGTTTCAGAAGTTTCGTTCCAACTATCTCGATGTGGAGAACTCTCCGCTGTTCCCATTCGGCTATGGCTTAAGCTATACGAATTTCGATTATAGTGAAATCAGGATTAATAACAGGGAGATATCACGCGGACAGAAAATTGAAGCCCGTATTACTGTCACCAACAAAGGGAAAACTGATGGGGAAGAAGTGGTTCAGCTCTATATCCGCGACATGGTGGCCAGTATCACCCGCCCGTTAAAGGAACTGAAACGTTTTCAAAAGGTGTTTTTAAAGGCCGGTGAATCAAGGGAACTGAGTTTTACGATCACTGAGGATGATTTGAAGTTTTATAATTTTAACCTTGAACGTGTTGCCGAACCCGGGGAATTTAAAATTTTTATTGGTACCAGCAGTGAGAACACAAAGGAGGCTTTATTTACACTAAGGTAGTATTACCGGAAAAATATCTCAAAGCATGATGTGGTTCGGGTCTGTGGAGCGGATCATGGATAAGGATGATAATTTTTATTACTATTCATAAAAAGAAGTACCTGTTGACGGTGTCCTTTCCTGTCTTTTTTTACTTTTGCCTGCTGGAATAAAAAGCGAAATGAAATCAGACAACTTCAGGGGATACTTTTTTGCTATTATTGGAACGCTGGCATTTTCAAATGAATACCTGTTCAGCAAAGCCGCTTTAAATGAAATCCACCTGGCCCAGTTTGGCTTGTACTGGTTTTTTATATCCACTGTTGCCATGCTGCTGTATATGATGTTCCAAAAAAAACTGGTATCAGTAAAAAGACTCACGGCAAATCAGTGGAAAATCCTGGGGCTTCTGGGAGTCCTTGAAATCCTGACAGCAACCTTTTTTTACCTGTCAATATATATCATCCCCGATCCTGCAGTCACATCTTTTCTTGGAAACATGTACCCGCTGATGCTTGCGTTTGGCGGGATTGTTATTCTGGGCGAAAGGTTTGGGCCTATGGAAGCAGCAGGTGCTGTTCTGGCTATTGCCGGAACATTTATAATTTCATATACGGGGGAAACTTCATTAAAAGGGATGTTCATTCCCGGAACCGGAATCGTTTTCATTAATGCACTGTTTGCTACAGTTGCATCACTGGTTGTCAAGGTTCATGTAAAGAATACCGATCCGGGATTGATGAACCTGAACAGGTCGGTATGGCTGCTGTTGTTTTCTCTGATTATGTTCCTGGTATACAGGCAGCCGTTGCTCATTCCGATGCATGCACTGAAAAACATCGTCATAGGTGCCTTGCTTGGACCATTCCTTGCCATTCTTGCAATTTATACATCTTTTAAATATATAGAAGCTTCACGTTCATCAGTTGTCCAAAGCCTGAAAGGTATTTTTGTGCTGGGGGGAGCATGGCTGCTGTTTGGGACACTCCCTCTTCCGCACCAGTTGCTGGGCGGATTTATTACTGTTGCCGGAGTGCTGTTTATCTCTTTGGGTAACAAACAGTTTATGGGAAAATGGAGCAGGCAGCCGGAAGCTAAACCCCGGTAAATGGGACTATTCTTATGTAATAGTTGTAATTATTAATTTTTTTAGGCACTTATTTAGTATTGAGGAATAATTTTTGTTGAACGAAATTTCATTAAAAAAACTTGAAATCTGCAACCATGAGCAAGAAATTACTGTTGGTTATCAGTATCGGATTAATCATCCTGCTTGCAGGCTTTTTCCTGCTGACCAGCTCTAAAAGTGAAAATGTTAAAATTTCCACCTCTGTCGTCAGGGGTCCTTTTGAAATGATTGTTTATTCAAGCGGTCAGCTTGAAGCCCAGAATTCAGAAGATATTATTGTGCCTGATAACCTGCGCGACAGGGAAATCAGGGTATATGAAATCAAAATTACAGATCTTGTCGAAGAAGGAACTGTTGTCGATTCGGGGCAGTATGTGGCCACACTCGACCAGAAAGCCATTGAAGAAGCCCTGACCCTTGCCCGTGAAGAACTGGAGCAAACCTATAATGAGTTTGAAGATGCCAAGCTCGATTCCAACCTCACATTAAGCAATTTTCGCGACCAGATCATCAATGCACGCGAAGATGTGGAGGAAAAACAGATTGTTCTTGAAGAATCAGCATTCGAATCGCCTGCTGTCATCCGCAAGGCTGAAATGGATCTGGACAAGGCAAAACGAAGGCTTGAACAGGAAATCCAGGGGTATGAGCTTAAAAAACGCCAGGCTGAGGCTAAGGTGGAAAGGAAAAAAATAGAGCTGCGTCAGCGTGAAAACAGGGTGGATAAACTGAATCAGGTATACAATTCGCTTGTTATCTCGGCTCCTAAAGCAGGTATGGTCATTTATGGAAAAGACAGGACACGTGAGAAAATCAAGGTAGGGTCTACTGTTAGTCCATGGTCGCCGGTTATTGCCACACTGCCCGATTTATCTTCAATGCTTTCGCTTACATATGTAAATGAAATTGACATCTCAAAAGTACAGATAGGTCAAAAGGTGCAGATCGGTATCGATGCGATGCCCGGTATCATGCTCGAAGGGGAGGTGGTTTCAAAGGCAAACATCGGGCAGCCGATGCCGAAAAGCGATGCGAAAGTGTTTGAAGTTAAAATCCGTGTCTTCGGAAATGTTGAAAACCTAAAACCATCAATGACTACAAGTAACCTTATTCAGACAGGTTTCTATACCGATACATTGTATGTGCCCACCGAAGCAGTCTTTACAACCGACTCAATGCAGTTCGTTTATCTGGAGAAAGGAAATACAATAAGGCAGATCGTTGACCTGGGTGACCAGAATGAAAACTATTTTCTCATAAGAAAAGGCCTTGGAGAAGGGGATAAGGTTCTTCTGACTGAACCCGCAAATGCAGCTTCCCTCCCTATAGAAGGTATGGATATTTATCAGGAAATCAGGGAAAGAAAAAAGCTTGAAGAGGAACAGGCCAGGAAGAAAATGGAAGAAGACCGGAAACAGCCCTTCAAGCTTCAGCAAAAATCAGGTGGAAGTTCAGGCAATTTTATAATAATCGGATGAAGGCAGTATTTCAGCGTTACGGACATGACGTCGTTACCGGCGTAGAATCAATTTTTGCCAATAAGGTCAAATCACTGCTTACTGCCCTTGGGATTATTTTTGGTGTGGCAGCTGTTATCAGTATGCTGGCCATTGGTAATGGCGCCCAACAGGAAATCCTGGAGCAGATAAAAATGGTAGGGGTCAATAATATCATCATCTCACCTACCAACAGGGGGAATAGTGACAACGATCAGTCCCCTTCTGCTGAAGGCGGGCCGCAGGTCAGTTCAAAAAAATTCTCTAAGGGGCTGACATTGCTCGATGCTGCTGCAATAGAAGAAATCATCCCGACCGTTGCCAAAGTCACTCCGGTGATTTCGTTTAACTATTCGGCAATTCTTGAAGGTAAAAGTAAACCTGTGGTGCTTGAAGGCATCAACAATAACTATTTCAGATTATTCAATATCCAGCTTCAGAACGGCAAGCTGTTTACCGATGAGCAGGTTGAAAATGCTTTCCCTGTATGCATTATTGGCGATAATGTGAAAAATGTTTTCTTTAACCAGGAAGATCCAATTGGAAAACACATCAAGTGCGGACAGGTATGGCTGCAGGTGATTGGTGTGGCTGAACGGCGCGATTTCACTGCATCGGCTTCCGATGAACTGGGGATTAGCAGTACCGATAATAAAATATTCATACCTGCCAAAACCCTTATCATGAGGTTCAGGAACAGGGCACTCATCAGGGCCGATGAAGTTGAACTGATTGCTGCTTCAGGAAATTCAGCCGAAAGCAATACCACCGAGAATATCAACCAGCTCGATAAGATAATTGTGCAGGTCGATGAAACTGAAAACCTCAGTTCCACAGCTGAAGTAATCAGGAGAATGCTGCTGCGCAGGCACAATAACCTCTACGATTTTGAGGTAACCATTCCTGAACTGCTGCTGAAACAACAGCAGCGGACAAAAAATATATTCAATATTGTTCTGGGAGTCATTGCGGGTATTTCACTGCTTGTAGGCGGAATCGGTATTATGAATATCATGCTGGCCTCGGTAATGGAACGCATACGTGAAATCGGGGTGAGGCAGGCCATTGGTGCTTCCCGTATCGATATCATCGTACAGTTTCTATCTGAATCAACAATCATCAGTGTCTCCGGGGGTATAATCGGAATCATCCTTGGTGTTGCGCTTTCAAAAATCATTACTGTGATGTTCGGGATACAGACAATCATCTCAGTTTTTTCAATTATTATCTCATTCGGGGTTTCGGTAATGGTAGGGATCACTTTTGGCTATATCCCTGCCAAAAGAGCTTCAGAACAGGATCCTGTCAATTCCTTACGTTATTAATCATCCTAAATTGATATGAAACAAACAATACTTGCCATTCTTGCTGTTCTTATCCTGGGTCAGGGAGTTGCCGGCCAGGATAAAAAATACCTGACCCTGACCGATGTCATCAGTGTAGCTTCCCAACAATCGCTTGATGCTTTCCGCAACGAGAATATGTTTCTGGCCAGCTACTGGGAATTCAGGTATTTCAAGGCCGACAGGCTGCCAAGCCTTTCACTTCAGGCTACACCTTTCGACTATAACCGGTCGATGCAGAAGGTATATAACTACGATCAGAACCGTGACGAATACATCCTGCGTGAATACCTTAACTCCGATGTTGCCATGCTGCTCAACCAGAACGTAGGCTTCACAGGAGGGCAGATTTTCGCACGCTCCGAGTTAAACCTTTCACAGAAACTCGGAATCGACAGAAATTCATCGTGGTCATCAACACCATTCAGCGTGGGCTATTCACAGCCGCTGAACGGTTATAACCGGCTAAAATGGACTGCAAAAATTGAACCTTTGAAATATGAGCAGGCGAAACGGAATTTTATTCAATCGAAAGAACAGCTGGCCATAAAGGCTTCCCGTCTGTTTTTTGATTTGGTCGATGCTCAGATTGAGGTGAATATTGCCACTACAAACCTTGCCAATGCCGATACACTCTACAATATTGGAAAAGGCCGTTACCAGGTGGGAACTGTTACCCAGGATGAGTTGCTCAACCTTGAGCTGAACTTCATGAATTCAACCCTTGCCCTTACCCAGTCGCTTCTTGGACTTGAACGGGCCCAGGCTGAACTGAATTCATTCCTTGGTTACAGCAAGGAAACCCGCATCGAATGCATTGTTCCGGATGAACTGCCGGCCCTGCAGATCCAGCCTGCCCTGGCTGTTGATCTTGCGCTGGCCAACCATCCGCGGATTCTTAGCCAGCAGCAGAGACTTATTGAAGAAGACAGAAAGGTGAAGCAGGCAAAAAGTGAGAACGGACTGAGTGGGGATTTGTATGCACTCTACGGACTAAACCAGAATGCCGCTGAATTTGACAAGGTTTATCAAAACCCGCTCGAAAGGCAGAGGCTCAGGGTGGGTGTTGATGTGCCTATCCTCGACTGGGGCCGCAGAAAGGGCCGCCTGGCCATGGCCCAGTCAAACCGTGAGGTGGTCCGCATCAGCGTTGACCAGGAAATCAACGATTTTCAGCAGGAGGTCATCATGAATGTGATGGAGTTTAACCTGCAGGCCAACCAGGTTAAAAACACAGCCAAAGCCGACACCATTGCCCGCATGGGTTATGATGTAACCCAGCAACGCTTTTTGATCGGTAAGGTTGATGTGACAAAACTGAACCTTGCCCGCAATGATCAGGAAATGGCCCGCCGTGCCTATATCAGGGCATTGCGCTCTTTCTGGAACTACTACTTTACAATCAGGAGCCTTACATTGTACGATTTTATTGGAGGTGTAACCCTCTCCGAAGATTTCGACCGCATCATCAACGATTATTAAAAAGTACCAAATGAGCCTGAAGAAAAAATATTTTGCCCTGTTTTCAGCTTTGACAATTGTTGCTGCCTTTGCTGCAGTAATGGTGGTTTCGGGTGGTAAAAGCGAAAAAACCTACACTGTTGCAACTGGCAATTTTGAACTTGCAATTGAAGTGAAAGGCGAAATTCAGGGAAGAAATGCCATTGTTGTTGGCTTGCCTGATGATCTGAAGCGAAATGACCTTCGCATATACCAGTACAAACTCAAGGATATCGTTGAAGAAGGTACCCTTGTCAGGACAGGCGACTGGATTGCAACGCTCGATGCTGCCCAGATTACCCAGCAGATGCAAAACAACGGTCAGGACCTCGACAGGCGCCGTGCCGAATTGAATGATGCACAAATCGATTCTTCAATCCAGCTTACCAAACTCAGGGAAGAACTGGCTGAATTTCAGTACGACCTCGAGTACAAGAAGCTGGAACTTGAACAGGCGAAATTTGAATCACCTGCTTATCAGCGGAGAATAAAAACAGAATATGATAAAACCATCAGGGAGATGGAAAAAAAACGCAGGGATTATGAACTGAAAAGGCTTGATCTGAGAATGCGGACCAAACGCATTGAGACCCGATATGATGAGCATTATAAACGCGATTCGCTGCTGAAAAGAGCCATGGCTGCCACACGGGTCATTTCTCCGAAAGAAGGGATGGTGATGTATGTTAAAATGTGGAACGGCAGAAAACTCAGGGCAGGTGATGATGTAAGCATGTATATGCCCGATATTGCAACACTGCCCGATATGACCCAACCGGTTTCAGAAGCATATATTCAGGAAATAGATATTACCAAAATAGCTGTCGGCGACAGCGTGGATGTTACTGTTGATGCCCTTCCGGGTAAGGTGTTCAAGGGAGTTGTGGCCGATATTGCCAATATGGGGCAGGAAATCCAGGGATTCGACATGAAGGTATTCAAAATCATGATTAACCTGAAGTTCCAGGGAAGTGACCTGAAGCCTGCAATGACTTCCAATAACAGGATTATCATTACGCGAATGAACAACGTGGTGAAGATTCCGCGAAACTGCCTGTTCAGGCAAAATGGTGAATCATTTGTTTATGTGAAGGAGAACGGTAAAATAATGAAAAAAGCAGTTGTGCCGGGGATTGAGAACGAAGAAGAGGTGGTGATCGATAATGGGCTGGCACCAGGCGACCGTATACTGGCCTCCCCTCCTGAAAATGCAGCTGAAATTGTTTTATGGGCTGCAGGTTGAAGCCATGAAAAAAGGGCATCCTTCAGGCAATAGCCTTCGGATACCCCGTTTGATGATGAAAAATGAAAAGTATTATTTGAGTCTAAGCTGAGTGCTTCCAAGAAATCTGTCGCCGTTATAAAGGTTGAACCTGTATACCCCTTCAGAAAGTTTCTTCTCAGGCCTGAATGACATTTCAACCCTTTTGTTGCCGGCAAGTGCTCCATCGGCAGCATTTGCGCTTACAAGCAAGTCATCATTGCTTTCAACTACCTGCAGGGTTGCAGCCAAATCCTTATTGCTTGAAAATTCCATTCCTTCGGGAGTAATTACCCTGAAATAGATGTCTTTTGCTGCAATGTGCCCCGGCAAATCAAAGCTGACCTGTAACTTATTTGTCCTGCGGGCATTTACAGTTAATCTCTCGTTTCTGCCCCTGAAGGCTTCAGTACGATAGTTATCTGAAATGATAGACTTCAGAATTGCATTGTCATCAGAAAGCGTGGAATTTGCTTTTGCTGAAGAAGCAATTTTCTCATTTAACTTTGAATTTTCTGCCTGCGCAAGCATCAATGCGTTGTTTAATTCATCAATTTCTTTGGCAAGCTGGTCCTTTTGCTTTTCCAGTTCACTGGCCTTTTCCCTGAACTTCTTCAGGGTGGCAATCTGCGACGACAGCCGGCTGATTTCAGTGTTCTTCGCAGCTATACTGCGGTTGGTTTCCGCAATTGTCTGCTCCATCGACTGGTTCTTGCCCTGCAAATCAGCAATATCTTTCTTTGAAAGCTCAAGTGATTTGTCCAGCTGAAGCTTCTGCGACAAGAGCGATTCAGCTTTCAGCTTCTCAGATGCAATATTGTCTTTAAGCTTTACATTGCTGAAAAACAAAGTTCCTATAGCAGCAAAGACAATAAGAAATGCAGCTGTAAGAATCATCTTTCGGTTTTTAATAATTGTTTCCATGGCTTTTCTTGTTAATTGTTGTATGGAAACAAACCTAACCCTTCGTTATTAACTTCCAGTTAAAACTGAATTAAAAGCGAATTAAAAGGAAATAACCCTTCTCCCAGGGCTTGTTTATCATGTCTTGTTTGAATTTGTTCTCAACTTTGTACAAAGCATGGGTTGATATGAAATTTGTAATCGCAGCAATCGGTTTGCTGTTGGACATCAGGCGATAAATGAAATGTTGTGCCAGGTTGCAGTTGACAGATTGAATAATTTGCCGTGACCTGATAAAGTGATATGGAGTGATTCAGATACCTGTTACCGGAGGTTGCGGGTTACTGACAACAGCTCATTATGAAACTCCGGCTTCGACACCAGGATATAGCTGCTTTTCCCATCCCACATATTTCCCTGCCAGTCGGTGAAAGTACAACCTGCTTCTGTTGCAATGCGTATCCCTGCTGCAAAATCCCATATTTCATCGCCTGAGCATATGAAAGCATCGAAATTCCCTGTGGCAACATAACACAGTTCCAGGGCAGTTGTACCAAATTTCCGGTGGTTAAACCTTTCTGACAGCCTCTGGGTAATCATTGCTGCCCTTTTTTTGTCGATATCGCGGTGGCCGTGATTGATAAACACAACAGGTAATCCGTTATCTGGTGTATGAAGGGGTAACCTGTTGCCGTTACAGAAGGCTCCTTCGCCTTTTAACGCATAATACTCCCTTTGCTGCATAGGTTCGGCAATGATACCTGCAATGACATCGTTTTGATGCATCAGGGCGACTGATACTGCAAACATGGGGACCGACCTGGCAAAATTTGATGTGCCATCAAGCGGATCAATGATCCATAATGGTCCGGCAGTTTCTCCTGTCATGCCGCTTTCTTCGCTCAGGATGCCATAAGGTGTATTATCTGACAGTACCTTCAGAATAGCTTCTTCGGCTGCTAGATCCGTGTCAGTCACAAGGGTCAGTGAACCATCTTTGACTCTCCGGTTCGGGTTATTGCCAAATTGTTCCCTCACAACTCTTGCTCCTTCTGCAGCTGCCATCCGGCCTATTTGCAAAGCTTCAGTAAAATCCATTATCCTGTTTTTTAATATCAAGATAATTATTTTCCTGATGATTCAATACACCTTAACCTGAAATACAGCAAAGGTTATATGTTTGTGCCAAACATGACTTCGGTTTACAGGTCAGGTGCGTTTTGCAGTAAATATGCTTCAGCCTCCACATTCCAAAGCCCTTTGGTTTTCTTCACGAGGTGATGGAGATGCAGGTAAAACGGATCGGTTATGCCTTTTTCAGCAAAATCGGCAATGGCTGTAAGCGGAAGATTTTTGTGGGTATATATCAGTTTCTTGCCTCCCGGAATCTGGGGAAGGTGAAGGGTCGTGTGAATTACAGCATTCAATCCGCCTATATGGGTTATAAGGCCTGCAGGATCAAGGCCACCGGCCATGCACTGCAGTGCTTCAACCATGTCATCATTGTTGCCGCCTGAGGTGCCTGTGACATGTGTGGCAGAATAATGAACATTATAGAAGTTAAGCCTTGCAGAAAATTCAGGATCCGACGGGCCTGCAAAAAAGTTAAGGCATCCGTCAAAGGCAAGTATTTTATCGGCCTGTTCAATGACCGGGGCCACAGGGGCAAAAACAAAAACATCATGATATCCTGTTCCTCCGGAGGCTGCCATAAGTGCTTCCACAGGATTTTCAACAGCGCCGGTATTCAGGTAGACAAGCTCAATGCCATTTTCTGCAGCCCATTCAACCGGAAAAATTTCGGCTGCACGGTCAAGCCTGCTCTTGTCGATATCAGTAATCACAAGAAGAGATGGTTTCCTGTCATTCCGGTTAATAACATAATTGATGGCTGCCAGTCCCATTGGCCCCACACCTGCAAGAATGGCCATTTTCCCCCCGTCAACAATTTCCATCTGGTGAACATATGAGCCGGGGCGGGTATGGTAATTGGCATGCATGGCGCCAATGACGCAGCTCAAAGGTTCTGCCAGTGAGGCCGGATAATATCCCGGTCCTTCATAAACCAGCAGACAATCCTGGTCAAGCACATCTTTCGGAATAATTACATACGTGGCATCACCGCCAATGTGCGGATAGGTATAGCCTGGTGCACTTAATACCCCAAGGGGGCCATCTTCGTAATAAATGGCCGGCTGGATTGAATATTTCTGCCCGGGTAGAAATTTATGCTGCCATTTTGAGCCTACCTTCACAATTTCGCCGGCAAATTCATGGCCGATAATCACCGGGTTGTCATGCACATCATCCGGTACCCTTTTATGATCAGGCCCCTGTTTGGCTGCCTTGTAACTCGACATGCATATGCTGTCGGTTACTACTCTGGCCAGAATTTCATCATCATTGATTTCAGGAAGTTCAAATTCCTCCAGCCTTAAATCTTCCTTTCCATACAGGCGAACTGCTTTTGTTTTCATATTGTTGATTTATCACCAGCAGCTTACAGCTGCAATGCGTTTTATATTCTTCTTTCCCAAATGATTATTCTCTTTGTGTCCTGAAATTCCTCAGGTGCTGTTGACAAGGTACTGTTGCACAAAGTTAACAATTCTAATTCAGCATGTTCTGGCCACCGGTTACCGGAACAGCCTGGCCGGTTTCGTAATGCTGCTCAATCACGTAGATGATTGCCTTTACAACGTCGGCAGGATTACATCCCCTGCCTGCAGGAACCTGCGCTTCGTAGAAGGCTTTTACATCGGCAATTGTTAAGGCACCGGGAACCTTTCCTGCTTTCAGGTACTGAACGAAAAGCCCATTGTCAGGATCACTCCAGAGGGGGCCATCAAAGTAGTTGCCCGGACAGATGGCATTTACCTTGATATTGAATGGAATCAATTCAAGTGCAAACGACTGTGTAAGCCCAATCCCCCCAAATTTACTGCCTGCATAGGCAAAATTCATGTTGCTGCCTTTCAGTCCTGATTTTGAATTAATCTGAATGATATCCATGAAGTAGCCGGGTTTATATCGATGCTGAATTTTCATTATCCTCTGGGCATATTTGGCACACAGGAAGAAGGCTGAATAGTTCACCTTCGTCATCAGCTCAAAAGTGGCAGGTTCCATTTCATCAAGACCACCTGCATGCAGAATTCCGGCATTTGAAATCATCACATCCAATCCCCCGAACCTGATTACTGACTGCCGCACCATGTGCTCTACTGAAGCCGGCTCTGCCACGTTCACATGAAGGAAACATGCCCTGTTCTTTGTATTGCTGCTGTTCAGTTGTTTCGTAAATTCATTGCCCTTTTCTTCATTTACGTCGGCCACAATGATATTTGCCCCTTCTCTGAAAAGCAGTTCTGCGATACCGGCGCCAAAACCCTGTGCCGCCCCTGTTACAATGATGTTCTTATTCTCGATTCTTCCCTGTGGTTTCGATCCCAGCGATATCTTTTTCCTGTAATTTTCAACTTCCCAGTTTTCAATAAATGCTACCTGTTCAGAAGTAAGAGGGTGAGGGCCTCCAAAGTTTTCAGTCAACAGGGCTATCCGGCAAAAATCATTCACCATATCTTTCAGGTAACCGGTTGAAACAGCAGAATCTTCTGCAGCTACAACCCCTTCATTCCTAATAAATATTATTTTGGGAACCACCCCGCGCCTTGTGCGAAAATCTTCTATCAATGCCTGTGCCTCTTTTACAATATCATCGGCAGTGCCTGTGTTTTCAATGAAAAGATATTCCGACAGGCAATAAACCATCTGGTCGGGATTAAAAGGACTGGCAATGGATTTTTCAAATGCTTCTTTACTGACTGTAAAATCTTTTACCCAGGAACTGTTAAAGGCAGTTGCAACCTTCAGGTTATTCTCTGAAAGGAGCATGCGCAGGGCAGGCAGTACTTCAGCAATTTTTGCCGATACTTCAGTTTCCTGATATGCGGGAAAATTTCTGCAGGCATCAGTGAGTTTTGATTCAATCCCTGCATAAATGCCCTTAATTTCATCGATAGTATCCGCAGCAACAAAAATGCCGTGGTTCTGAATGAGAACCACCTGGGGATCATGATGAAACCTGGCATGATACTCCTTCATTTTCTCTTCGGTGACCCTGAAAAGAATGAGACCTGGATCGGCATACGGGAGGTAAAGGACCTTATCGCCGAATAACTCCAGCGATTTCTCTTCAGCGTCCATGCTGCACAGCAATCCGTTGGCCAGGGTGGAATGGGTATGTACAACATATTTATAGCTGAACAGGTTATGCAGCGAAGTTTCCACCGAAGGCCTCAATCCTTTTTCGGGATCAACCCTGCTGTTCATCAGAATATTCTTTACCTGCTCCTCCCTGTGCACCGGGTCTGATGAAAACGCCATTTCCGGAATTTCTGCCAGTTTATTGCGGTGCAACCGGCAAAATCCATCCTCGCCAATGGCTGACAGATTAAACCCGCTGGCCTTGATCCACAGGAATTCATCATTTTTATATGAAGTATTACCGCCTCCGGCAATTACATAGTCTTTCCGGCTTCCGTAATACCTCGAAACTTCTATCAAATCTTCTATTTCACGGTTCATTTTCTCTTGATTTCCTTTTTGGTGCTGTATTTCAGTTGATATGTCCTGCCTCATTGTATAAAATGGGCTATCACAGCCCTGCCAAGTTGCACAAAATCCTCCTTTTCATCCGTTTTGGCCTTCAGTCCCGAAAGGTATCCCGCTTCACCGGTTGCCATAAGGTACTGGTGAGCAGCAATCACTGCAGCTCCTTCATCATTTATTTTTCTTAGCTCATCATCAAGCGGAACCCTTCCCCTGCTGGCTACCAACACCGGATCGAGCTGGGGGGTATTGTGCTCGGTGCCAAATGTCACAATGAAATTATTCTGATGGAAAAAGGTGACGAATTCCTTCAGTATCTGGAAATCGTTGCGTCCTGGTATAAGTTCGATGCAATATACATTCTTCTGCAGCAGTTCCTCAAGCAATTTCTCCTTATCAGCTTCATACTCCGTAAAGTTTCCTGCAGCATCATCAAGCAGAACAGGGTAACATGGTATTCCACCTGCATCGGCAATAATTGAAATTACCTCCTCAAGTGAAAGGAATGCTGACGGGTCTTCAGGAACAAATGCAGTCCCACCCGATTTCAGCAGGTTGCTTCTGATTTCATTTTCAACTGTAGCCAGATTACTGACAGGTGACTTCAGATCTTTGCCTGAAAACAGTTTCCTGAACAGGCGCAACCTTCCGTCGATTGAACCTTCCTTTTCGAATACAGCCAGCCGGATGGCCTGTGCAATATGTCTTTCACGGAACAATCCTTTTGCAAGTTGCCTGTGAATGACTTCAGCATCGAAATGGAGCCCGGCATCAGTCTGATGCAAAAAATCATTGAGCTTGTCAATCATCTGGTAGGTTTGCCGGTTACTTTCCTTCTGCAAATCAGCAAGCTTTTTAAATGACCGTTCACTCATTGCGGCAGGATACCTCAACCCTTTGCCGCTGAAATAGGTCCTGCCCGGATTGTTTGGATCATTTACCCTTATGCCTTCCTGCTGTAAGTTATCCTGCAGGGCTATAAACTCCACATTGAACAGCGGGAAAATCTTGTATTGCAATGCCAGGCGGGAAAATTCCCCATAGCCATCCAGGGTATAAAAATCATTGATTCCCAAAACCTTTACTCCTTCATTCCGGGCCATCTGGAAGGCAAGTTCGGTTTCTGCAAATGCACTGAATGATTCAGGCGTATGGATGTGCGCGTTAACTTCACGCAGCTGGTGTTTCCTTTGCCGGCTATACCAATCAAGCAATTCTGCCTTATTGGGAAACTCTTCAAAAATATGATGTTCTTTTTCCATGACTTGATGTGTGAATTATCCTGCAAAATAATAAAACGCGGGCAAACAGGCTGTCCTTTGGTATCCTGTTATTTACAGAAAAAAAAGAGTTGGTATTCTTTGGAATTACAAAAAAAGAAAATACTTTTGCAGTCCCGATTATTGTCCGTACTTAGAGTTTATGTAAATGATTGATTTTCTGTTGTAAAGCCATTTTGAGGCAGCCCGAAAAGCCTTAAAAGCCCAGCAGGAACAAGTTAAATGTTGAACGAATAAAACAATTTGAGTGGATACATTAAGTTATAGAACCGTTTCAGCCAACAAGGCCACTGTAAATAAAGAGTGGGTTCTTGTAGATGCTGAAAATGTGGTGCTGGGTCGTTTGGCCAGCCATGTTGCCAAAATTCTCAGGGGCAAACACAAGCCCGAATTTACTCCTCATGTTGACTGCGGCGACTACGTTATCATCATCAACGCTGAAAAGGTAAAACTTACCGGCAAGAAGATGACCGACAGAATCTACCTGAGCCATAGCGGCTACCCGGGTGGACAACGCATTCAGACACCCAGGGAAATCCTGGAAAAATATCCTGAAAGGCTTGTTGAGAAAGCTGTTAAAGGGATGTTGCCAAAGAATAAGCTTGGCCGTCAGCTGTTTCGCAATCTTCATGTAGTTGTAGGCTCCGAGCACAAACACCAGGCCCAGCAGCCAAAAGTTATTGATTTAAGTACGAATAATTAAAAGAAATGGAAGTAGTTAATACGATAGGTCGCAGAAAAAAAGCCGTTGCCCGCATTTATGTCAACGAAGGCAAAGGCAGCATTACCATCAACAAACGTGAGTTCAAAGACTATTTCACAACCAATACGCTTCAGTTCATTGTTACTCAGCCATTGAATGTGGTTGAAGCAGTTGAAAAATACGACATCCAGGTTAACCTCGATGGTGGCGGAATCAAAGGCCAGGCTGAAGCATTGCGGCTTGCTATATCGCGTGCGCTCATTAAAATAGACCCTGAAGCAAGAAAAGATCTGAAAGCAGCAGGTTTTCTTACAAGGGATCCGCGCGAAGTGGAACGTAAAAAACCAGGTAGACCAAAGGCAAGAAAACGGTTCCAGTTCTCTAAACGTTAATATTTTATTATTGTATAATCAAATGGGTCTAAAACGGTTGGGACTTCCGGCAGGCCGGAACTACTCAACGGTTGCTTTTAGAATCATTAAAAAGTAAACAGATGCCAAAAGTATCATTTCAGGAATTATTGGATGCAGGTGCTCATTTTGGTCACCTCAAAAGAAAATGGAATCCGAACATGGAGCCTTACATCTTCATGGAAAAGAACGGAATCCACATCATCGACCTTCAGAAAACCATCGTAAAAATTGATGAAGCGGCTGCGGCCATGAAGCAGATTGCCAAATCGGGCAGAAAAGTGCTTTTTGTTGCCACTAAAAAACAGGCAAAGGAACTTGTTGCCGAACAGGTCAAAAGTGTAGGAATGCCATACGTTACCGAACGCTGGCCCGGTGGTATGCTTACAAACTTTCCAACCATCAGGAAAGCTGTAAAGAAAATGCTGTCGATCGACAAGATGGCGAAAGATCCCAGCTGGGATAACCTTTCTAAAAGGGAAAAACTTCAGATTGAACGCCAGAGGGCAAAACTTGAGAAAATTCTTGGAAGTATTGCCGATCTTACCCGTTTGCCTGCTGCCCTGTTTATTGTTGATGTCATGAAAGAGAAAATTGCAGTGCGCGAAGCCCAGCGTTTGGGTATCCCTGTATTTGCAATTGTCGATACAAACTCTAATCCTAATGGAATCGACTTTGTAATTCCGGCCAACGATGATGCATCACAGTCAATCAAATTGATTGTTAAAGCTATGGTTGATGCAGTTGGTGAAGGATTAAACGAACGAAAAGCCGAAAGAAAAGACGAAGAGGAAGCACCACGCAAGAAACCACGTAAGAAAATCAGGAAAGAGGTGCCGGAACCCGAAATCGCGGAGGAAGAGGTAGAAGAAGAAGTTGAAGAAGAAGCAGAAGAAGATCTCGAAGATATCGAAGATATCGATGAAACCGAAGAAGAAGAAGAATAGTATTTTGCTTTTCGTATTTTAAAAACATATAAAAACTAGTTTTATGTCATTTACAACAGCCGACGTAGTAAAACTGAGAAAAGTAACAGGTGCAGGGATGATGGATTGTAAAAACGCCCTGGCCGAAGCTGATGGTAACTTTGATAGGGCCGTCGAAATCATCCGCGAAAGAGGTAAACTGGTTGCCAGCAAACGTGCCGACAGGCTTGCAACTGAAGGTGCAGTGCTTGCAAAAGTCAGCGGTGACAAAAAAACCGGTGCGCTTGTTGTCCTGAACTGCGAAACTGACTTTGTTGCTAAAAATGATAATTTCGTTGCATTCACCAATAAAATCCTGGACATTGCTCTTGCACAAAAACCTGAAAACCTGGAGGAACTCAAAAACCTCGAGATGGACGGAAGAACAGTCGAAGCTCAGGTAACCGAACAAACTGGTGTGATTGGCGAGAAAATCGAGTTGTCATACTATAGTAAAACTGAGGCTGAAACTGTTGTTGCCTATATCCACCCGGGAAATAAACTCTCTACTGTTGTTGGTTTTAACAAGGATGGTGTTGATACCCAGGTTACAAAAGATATAGCAATGCAGATCGCTGCCATGGCACCCGTTGCAGTTGATACCGATACAATTCCACAGGAAGTAATCGAAAAGGAACTTGTAATTGCCAAGGAGAAATTCAGACTTGAAGGTAAACCTGAAGAAATGCTCGACAAAATCGCTCAGGGCGCCCTTCAGAAATGGTACAAGGAAGTTACCCTTGTAAACCAGCCTTTTATTAAGGACAATAAAATGACTGTGAAAGATTATCTGCAGCAGTCAGGAAAAGACCTGAAGGTAACTGGTTTTGACCGTTATGCGCTTGAAGGATAATCAAGATTATACCAAATAAAAAAAGCTGTCAGAACTGACAGCTTTTTTTATTTGCGTGATTTGGATTAAGGACATGAACCTGAATCCATTGTACTTACATTTGCTTCTCCTTTTTAATTCCCTTTTAATACCTTCTTCATTTCATCTTAATTGAAAGGTTTTTATTTTATCTGTTCCTGCCTCTGTAATCCGGCATTATAATATAATAATGCCTGGTTCCTGAGTCTCATATTGTATAAAGTACTGATTTAAATTAGGATAGGTTTATTGAGGGAATGACGGATGGATGAAATTTCCTGGAATTTTTTCAGTGGAACAGGTTATCACCTCTGTAACCGGGGTTTAAAGTGCAGGGATAGCCGCGAGATAACCGGTGAGACATACTTGCCGGATTTAAAAAGATTGCAGGGCATTGCAAAATTAAGTTGTACCCATTGATTATTAACATAAAAGGGTTATTATTGGAGAAGGAAAAAGCATACAATGAATATATTAGTAGTTGAAGATGAAATGAAGGTAGCCGATTTCCTGAAGAAGGGCCTGGAGGAGATAGGCTACAATGTGGAAGTTGCATACGATGGACAAATGGGGGAAAAACTGGCCCTGCGCAACAATTACGACATCCTGTTGCTCGATGTCATTCTGCCGTTAATCAACGGGTATGAGCTCTGCAGGCGGATACGGGAGAAAAAGCCGCTGGTACCGGTTCTTATGCTAACCGCACTGGGAACTACCGACGATAAACTTACCGGCTTTGATTCAGGTGCCGATGATTATCTTGTTAAACCCTTTGAGTTCAAGGAACTGCTTGCCCGAATCAGGGCGCTTGTCAAAAGGTCAACCGGTGCTGTGCACACTTCAACTGTACTTAAAGTTGCCGACCTGGAGCTGAACCTCGATAAAAAAATGGCACGCCGTGGAAACATCGATATCGAACTGACAGCCAAAGAATTCGGGTTGCTTGAATTTCTGATGCGAAATAAGGGACGTGTGGTTTCGCGTACCGACATTGCGGAAAAAGTTTGGGATATCACCTTTGACACAGGCACTAACGTTGTAGATGTTTATATTAATATTTTAAGAAAAAAACTGGATAAGGACTTTGACAAAAAGCTCATACAAACCCGGATTGGCCTGGGATACAGCATAAACGATCAGTAATGGACATCAGAAAAAGACTTACTGCCCAGTTTCTGGGCATTGTAGCATTCCTTCTTCTCGTTTCTTTTATTGCCATTTATATATCTTTTGCACAGGCAAGGAAGGAGGAATTTTACGACCGGCTGGGCCGTAAAGCCACAATGGTAGCTCAGATGCTTATTGATATCGAAGAAATTGATACTGAACTCCTGCGCAAAATCGAACAGAACAACCCTGTAAACCTTGCCAATGAAAAAATTGTCATTTTTAATTATCAAAATGAAAAAATATATTCCACCGATGAGAATGACTTTCTGATCATCCCTGAGGAACGAATCCAGCAGGTAAGACTGATGGATGAAATCAGGATGAAGCAGGACGACTATGAAATTATCGGACAATTTTATACCGGGCAGTTCGACAGGATTGTGGTATTTGCTGCTGCAACTGATATTTTCGGCTTTTATAAGTTGCAGCGTCTTCTGATCATCATGCTTATCGTATTTATAGGAAGCCTTTTATTTGTTTACCTGGCAGGTCACATGTTTGCAATAAGGGCACTTAAGCCCATATCATCAATGGTGCGGCAGGTGAACAATATTGAAGCAAGTAATCTGAATACCCGCCTTTATGAAGGCAATGAAAAGGATGAAATTGCCCACCTGGCGAAAACCTTTAACAAAATGCTGGAGCGGCTCGAACTTGCATTCAGGGTCCAGAAAAACTTTATCGCCAATGCCTCGCATGAACTGAGAACCCCACTGACCATCATTACCGGGCAACTGGAGGTTGTTCTGCTGAAAGCAAGATCAAATTCCGAATATAAGGAAACATTGGTGCTGGTACTTGACGAAATAAAAGATCTCAACAGCCTTTCAAATAAACTTCTTTTACTTGCCCAGACCAGCATCGACAAGGGTGATCTGAATTTTGCCCCTGTCCGTATCGATGAAGTCATCTGGAAATGCCATAAGGAGGTTAAATCGCGTGACACTGCCAATTCTATGGATATCAGCTTTGGTGAAGGAATCGACGACGACAGTAAACTTATTGTGTACGGAAATGAAATCCTGCTGAAGACAGCCATCGTAAACATTATCGATAATGCATGCAAGTATTCAGATAATCACCATGCCGATATATTTCTCGATGCTGCCGGCTCAAAACTGATCCTTACAATCACCGATCAGGGAATAGGCATTTCTGAGGCAGAGCTGAACATGATATTTCAACCTTTCTACCGTTCAAAGAACGTGCTGAGTTCATCAGGGCATGGTGTAGGCTTATCACTTGCCGAAAAAATTATTGCCCTTCACAATGGAACAATCAGCCTGACGTCAAAACCAGGGGAAGGAACTGTTTTCATCCTTCAGCTTCCGGTTATTTCCTGATAACCTTCCATGTTGAAATTCATGTTTTATCATAAGGTGCTATCAAAGAACAACATCTTGCAGTGATTATTCTGTTTTGTACTTCCCGGCGCACAAGACAATAAGTATCAGCTTTGCCATTATCTTTTACCTGGCTGCCTGTTCTGGAAGCTAAACCCGATTTGCATTCATACTGTGAGCTGTAATTTCCTTATTCCCGCCTGATAATACCGATCTTCTTTATCCTGCCTTTTATTTCTTACCGGAAGCTGAGGAAATGCACAATGAGCCGTGGAATTTTTCTACAGCATGCTTTTGTTAAATGTCAGTATATCTGCATAATATAATTTGGAATAATTATTTCTGCTGTGGAGTTTTTTCGCCGCAGATTTGCCTGTGGTGAATTAATTATGAAGACTTGTCAAGCCATTAATTGAAACCATAGCATTATTTACAACCAACAAGAGTATATGTAATTATGAAGATAGCACAGATTTCTCCATTATATGAAAGTGTTCCGCCTAAATTGTACGGAGGAACCGAACGTGTTGTTCACTTCATCACCGAAGAACTTGTTTCGCAGGGCCATGATGTGACACTTTTCGCAAGTGGCGACTCTTTAACAAGTGCGCGGCTGGTCCCTGTAACCAGCAGATCGCTCCGGCTTGACGATGGCTGTGTCGATCAGATTGCCCCTCATTTTACAATGATGGAAATGGTGGAAAGGGAGGCTTACAAGTTCGATATCATTCACAACCATATCGATTATTTTTTCTACCCCTATATTAAAAAAATGAATGGCCGTATCCTGACAACCCTTCATGGAAGGCTTGATATACCTGAACTTCAGCCTTTATATAAAGAATATTACCAGGTGCCGGTTGTTTCCATTTCCGATTCACAAAGATTGCCACTGCCTTTTGCCAACTGGCAGGGTACAGTTTATCATGGATTGCCCCTCAATTTGTTTGAACTCAGGCCTCAGCCAGGGAATTATCTTGTATTCCTGGGCCGGATTTCACCTGAAAAAAGGGTCGACCGCGCGATTGATATAGCAATCAGGGCAGGTATCCCTATTAAAATTGCTGCTAAAATCAGTGTGGTGGACAGGGATTATTATGAAGCAAAAATTAAAAAACTGCTCGATCACCCTCTGGTAGAGATGCTGGGTGAGATTGGCGACCGTGAAAAACAGGATGTTTTAGGGGGTGCCCTGGGACTCATCTACGCCATCGACTGGCCCGAACCGTTCGGGCTTGCCATGATAGAAGCCATGGCATGTGGTACACCTGTCATCGCTTACAAAAACGGCAGCGTTCCTGAAGTTGTCGATGATGGAATTACCGGATTTATTGTGAATTCCCGGGAAGAAGCGGTGGAAGCAGTTAAAAAACTTCCTGACCTCGACAGGAGAAAGTGCCGCAGAGTGTTTGAAACAAGGTTTTCATCAAAACGAATGGTCAACGATTACCTGGCACTTTATGAATCGCTCATCAAATCAGGTGACGGTAGGTTCAATTCTAAAGTTATTCATCCCAAAGAACAGATTATTTATGGAAAAGAAGCAAAACAATGATCAGTTTTCAGTGCTTGCAACTTCAACATTAACCGAAGAAAAAACTTATATCCTGAAACATGACAACACCTTTGCCATTTTTAACAGGTATGGTGACATTGTGCAGTACAACAGAGGTGCACAGGGGATTTACCATGAAGGAACACGATATCTTTCCGAATTCCGGCTCAGGGTGGAGGACAGTACCCCTCTGTTTCTCAGTTCAAATTTGAGGGAACGTAATGAAATGTTCCTTGTCGATTTGACAAATCCCGATATCATGGTTGATAACCAGGTTAAGCTTGAAAAAGACCTTATCCATATTATGCGTAAAAAGGTCCTGTGGCAGGCCGGTTACTACGAGCAGATTCATTTTCATAATTTCGGCCGGGAAGAGGTGGGATTTAGTGCAGAACTTACTTTCGATGCTGATTTCGATGATATATTTGAAGTCAGGGGTACCCAGAGAATCAGAAAGGGTATCAGGTTGCCTGCAAAGATTGAAAGAAGCTCAATGATGCTGGGTTATGTGGGCGTCGATGGAATTGAACGCACAACCACGGTATATCTGAAACCTGAGCCCGAGGTAATCGAACACAACAGCATCAGGTATTTTATCAGGCTGAAGCCGGGTCAGAATTTTATTATTGCCCCTGTTGTTATTTGCGAAAGGGAAGGCAAACCAAAGCCCAAAGTGATCAATTTTTACAGGGCTGAGAAGAACCACAGGCGTTTTCTCGATTATGTCGACGACACAACCTGCAGGGTTACAACCTCAAATGAGCAGTTTAACCACTGGATAAACCGGTCGAAGACCGACCTTGTCACAATGGTTACCGAAACCGAATACGGTCCATATCCCTTTGCTGGTATTCCATGGTATGCCACCCCCTTCGGCCGCGATGGCATAATCACTGCTTTTGAGTGCCTGTGGGTCAGTCCCGAAGTGGCAAAAGGGGTGCTTCAATACCTGGCAGCCACACAGGCGACTGAAATTGACGGATTCAGGGATGCCGAACCAGGCAAGATACTGCATGAAACCAGGGAAGGGGAAATGGCCCGGCTCAATGAAATACCCTTTAAACAATACTATGGTACAATTGATGCCACCCCTCTTTTTGTGATGCTTGCAGGAGCCTATTATAGCAGGACCAGTGACCTGGAAACCATTCAATCCATCTGGCCAAACATTGAACTCGCGCTTATTTGGATTGAAAAATATGGAGATATCAACGGCGATTTGTTCGTTGAGTATGAGCGGAAGGAAGAATCAGGGCTGTTCAACCAGGGCTGGAAGGATTCATATGATTCAGTGATGTATGAAGATGGAAGAATAGCCGAATTGCCAATTGCGTTGTGCGAGGTTCAGGGGTATGTTTACGATGCATGGATAAAAGCTGCAGCGCTGGCAAAAGCCTTCGGTAAAGATGACATGGAGCAGGACCTTCTTGAAAAGGCTGAAAATTTAAAAGAAAAATTTACTGAAAAATTCTGGTCAAAAAAGAAATCAACTTTTTACCTGGCCCTTGACGGTGATGGCAAACCTTGTAATGTCGTCACTTCCAATGCAGGCCACTGCCTCTTTTCGGGGATAGCCACTTCTGCACAGGCAAAAATGGTCGCCGATTCGCTGATGACCGAAGATATGTTTACAGGATGGGGAATCCGTACCCTCAGTTCAAAGGAATTGAGGTTTAATCCCATGTCATATCATAATGGTTCAATCTGGCCTCATGACAATGCCATGATTGCTTATGGATTATCAAGATATGGCTTGAAAGAGGAAATCATAAAAATTACAACAGCTCTTTTTGATGCAAGCCTTTTTTCAGAAGGACAGCGGCTGCCTGAACTGTATTGCGGCTTCAAACGAAGGCATGGTGAAGCTCCCACAAGCTATCCCGTGGCCTGTTCTCCCCAGGCATGGTCGGTAGCTTCTGTCTTTATGGTACTGCAGGCGCTGCTGGGGATGGAAATTCTTGAAAGTGAAAAAGTCATCAGGTTTTTCAGGCCCGCTCTTCCCACTTATCTCGATCATGTGCACATCAGTAACCTGAAGTTCAATAACCTGTTGCTTAACCTGGAATTTGTGCGGACAGGCACTGGGGTTAGCATCCACATGCTGAATAAAAATGTTCCGGTTAAGCTGGAAATCATATATTAAACCCTGCCATCGTTCCCGGTAGCTCTGTTAAAGGAGCACCGGGTTCAGGCAGTTCCCTCTGTTATTATTGTAATCCCCGTATCTTTTGTTATTTTAGGGGAAACATTTACAAATGCAGGCTGATAAAAAACAACTGGAGGTTTTACTGGTGGAATATTTCAGGAACTGTTTTCCGGGTTTTCCGAAAGGATCATTGTCTGCCAGCGAATCGCCCGATTTTATAGTGACATTGAAAAACCGGCACCAGCTTGGAATAGAACTTACACGTCTGCACCCTGCAAATCATATCTATAACGACAACAGCTTCTCTGAAGAAAATCTCTTTTACGACCGTCTGATCGATAATGTGCGGGGACTTGTTGAAAAGGATATTCCTCACCGGATGTTTGTAAAGTTTTTATTTGAAAAAAACGGAGCGGCAGAGGAGAAACTGGAAATAATAACTGCTGTGCAGCTGGCCGCCGCCATCAGGAGAGAAGCAGCAAACCGGCACCGTAATTCGTTTTTTCATTTTAATATCCGTGGGTCACATCTCCCCAAAGGTGTCGAAGATGTCCTTGTTGTGAACCATCCCGGTATGAGTGATTCAGTGTGGGAAAGATCAAACCGCCTGGGAATCTCCGACAATGTTGTGGATGATATCAGGCAGTCAATCCTTAAAAAGGAGGAGAAATTACGCCTCTATCAGAAACAACGGCTGAATTATTACTGGCTGCTGATATTTACTGACAGGCTGCGTGGGGTTAAGAATTACAATATTCACAATAAGCTGCAGAACCACGAGTTTGTTTCCCGCTTCCAGCATGTGTATCTGTTCGATTTGATTAAACCGGCTGTCTCTGAACTTGTGTAAATCTGCATATAGGGTAAGAAACAGGATGGCTGAATATAACTCCAGCACTCAATAGAAGTATAACCCGGAAAAGATTGTTTTGAGGCACAATCCACAGGATGCCCCGACACAGGTTTAAAGGCCGGATTCTGCCTGAACAGAAGGATTATCTTTTTCGGTTGTATGGCACGCCCCGTTTTGTGAACCTGTTTTTTGTTTTGTGATTACGTTTATAATTAAGCCGGGAGCCGGTTCGTGGTTCCCGGCCCTACAAAACGTTTGCTGATTTCATTGATGACAGCACCATGAATAAAATCGTGGTTTGCAAAAATAATATCAGCACCTGCTAAACAGGGTAAAGGCAAATCCTCATTCATTCATAATATTTGTCATTCGGTAACACCATCAGAAAAAACATGAAGAATTCATTTGAAGTACAAAATCCTGATCATCGCCTGAGCCCTTATACCGGGATGACAAGGCAGCATTATGTTGAAATGGCAAAGTACCTTCTTGAAAGGGCATTTACGCATGTGGGCTCAATGAACGACCCACTGACCTTTCCCATTGTGCCGGGGAAAACGTATCCACAGCCCGGGCATCCCGACTGGCGTTACCGCTCACTTGAATTTGAAGCACTCGAACGGACCTTCACCCTGGCAGGTCCGCTGATTCATCTTGATCCTGACATCGAAATCAGGGGTATCCGGTTGAGGGATTATTATTGCCTTCATCTGTACAATGCACTTACGCCGGGGCATGCCAACTCATTGCCAATGCCTGAAGAACTGCCCGATGCCACATACCAGTTTACATGTGAATTCGGCGGGCTTTTCAAAACATTGCTGCTGATGCCCGATACCTTGTGGAGCCATTACACCGAGCAGCAGAAAAATGAAATGGTACCGGCAATATCCAAATGGGCACATCACCGCACTACACAGAACAATTGGCGCATTTTTAATATCATAACCCTCTCATTTCTAAAAAAGTATGGATATGAAATCGATGATGAACTACTTAAAAGCCATTTACTCTGGGTGGCATCATACCATTCAGGAAACGGGTGGTATCTTGAACAGACTTATAACTATTACTCGATAAGCCTTTTTATTGTATACACCACAATCTGGAACCGGACCTTTGGTGACAAGTATTATCCTGAAGTGGCTGAAATCATAGAACGCTCGGCAACCAGGCTCATGGAATCCATTACCAGTTTCTTTGGCCGCGATGGATTTATCAATATGTGGTCACGCAGCATCTGTTACCGCACCTGGGTATCGGGAGCATTCCCTGTGGCTTTTATGCTGAAGGAAAAGCCACTTGTTGATGCAGGCTTTGCACGCCGGCTGTGTTCAGGCTCACTGCTGCAGTTTGTGACACGCAGTGAATTTTATCATAATGACATCCCAAGCCTTGGGTTTTACGGGCAAAAGGAATATATGGTGCAAAGCTACAGCTGCCCGGCCAGTCCTTTCCTGATGTTTCTGCCCTTTATCTGTATGGCGCTGCCCGAAGATTCTCCATTCTGGACAGCTACTGAAAATGAAGGCTTCTGGGAAGGCCTGGGGCAAAATTCAAAAGAAACTGTGCTTGAAAACCCGGGGCTTGTCCTTGTCAATCATGGGAAAACAGGTACTTCTGAAATTATCCCCGGGAAAGTATATTATGATGATTCAAATTATTCAAAGCTTGTATTCAATACGCACTTCCCGTGGGAGGACCATAACCCGGCTGGTGGCACTGCCATGGAGTACAGTTTCAGAAGCCTTGATCCGCGTGATGTGCGGGGCGACGACATCAACTTCTATCTGACCGGACTTGCGGTTTCAAACAATGCTGAAGCCAGGAAGGAATTCACGATTTCCCAAAGTATGATGTTTAACGGGATGAGGAATGGGATACTGTACCGGCAGGCCATTATGCGGAAACCTCCAAACAACGGGGTAGGTTACATCATCGACCTGGCTGACATCATCATCCCGGGGGGGGTAATCAGGGTCGACAGGACAAGGCTTGCATTTGAGCATGAACTGACACTGGGCCATTTCGGACTGCCTCACCGGGGGGGAGAAAAAGCTGAGGTCATCAGGTATGAGAAAGATGGCAGGTTGATCATCACTGCATCCATTACAGGTCGCAGGGTTGCCTTGATTTGCTACACCGGATGGGATGAGGTCAATAGCCTTGTTCATGCCGGCCGTAATGCCGAAGCTGATGAAAGCACGGTGATATACGCACATAAAACACGTAGGGCAAAAAACCCGGCGATGGAGATAATGATTACCGTGCTGCTTCACAAAACGGATGATTCGGATTGGACTGCTGAAGAACTTTCGCCTGTAAAAAGCTATGAACTGATGGATGTGACTCCCGCCTTTTCAACAATGGGGGCCAGGCTCACCCTTGCCGGTAATCAGGTATATGAAGTGTATTTCGAAGAAATCGATGGCAGAAGAAACTGCTGAACCTGCCGTATTTGTACCCTGAATGGATGAAATGGTGCAAATGGAAATGAAATCCATGGCATCATCGCGTTAAAGTTCAGCCTTTTCGGCGGTTTCCTTTACATGGGTTGCATGACGTATCATAGGCTGTACCTGACTTCTTTTTTCATCAAGGGCAGCTATGGGGTCACTAAGCCTGTGCTCAAGCTCCAGAAACAGTTTTTCAAAAATGTTGTTGATCTCTGTATCGAGCCGGTGGCGGAATTCATTCCTCGATTTCTTCATTTTGCGGGAAAAATCGTTCAGGATTCCCGATCTTTTCCATGTAAGTGTAACAGCTATAAGTCCTGCTCCGGCCACGGCTATAATTCCCCCTGTAATGTCAAAAATCATGAGGTTGGAAGCAAATGCAATGACTGCGCCCAATGCTGTGATGCCTCCGCCTGTAAGCGATAACCGGCCCACTTCTGTTCCTTCTATATCTTTGTGACGGGCTATATCCGAGATGCGAAGATCGTGAAGCTGGCGCTGGAGCCGTGAAAGGATATCTGCCCTGTCGGGATTATGAACAATAAATTTATGTGAAAGGGCATGATGCCTGTGGGCAATGGTTTCAGTCAGCTCACCAAACATTGTCAGCATTTCATCAGTAATATCTTTCGATACCCTTGCTGATTCGGTTTCAATCTCAGTTTTTGCTGATGCTTCAAACTCAGTCTGCAAATCCTTCAGCCAGGTTTTGATGTCCTTGTCGCGGAGGAATGGAATCGAACGGCGGATGACGGTACCTGCCCGCAGCCCTTCTGCAAAATCCTGTTCAAGTTTACCGGCAAGCCTGTCGTAGGTAACGCACAGGCTGTCGACTGCAAGCCGCCTGAGCGAGCCGGCCTTTTCTCTTCTCATTTTAATCCGCTCGAGCAGGCCGGTATAAAACTGCCGGTCGTCCTCGAGCTCAGTCATATCAACATGAAGCCTGTCAAGCATTTTTTCTGCAATCCTTATCACTGTGTCGCGGGCACCGTTCATCTTCATCTGCCAGACCTCTCCGGTCATTACCGCATTATCGAGAAACCGCCTGAAGCTATCATATCCGCTGCCCGGTTTTCCTTCCGATTCAAGTTTTGCTGAAACAGCAAACACCACCGGATTCTGAACGTTCCTTTCCCTTGCATACTGGTTTACGCGCTCCCGGTTGATTTCAAGCTCACGCTCCGAGGCAAGATCGGCCTGCTGAAGGATAAAAACCGTCTTACGGTGCCATTCCTTTCGTATCAGGGAGAGAAAATCCCATGAGGTGGCGGTGTGGGGATTTTTTGCAGGAAACACAAAAATGACGAGATCGCTCTGGGGAATATAATTCTCGGTGATGGCCTGGTGATCCCTGATGATTGAATTAGTTCCCGGGGTATCGACAATTGAAATCTCCCTTAAAACCTCAAAAGGAAGAGTGAGCCTTTCCCAGTTTCTTCCCAAATCCTTTTTTCCGCGTTCCTCGCCATATACAAGCTCCTGAATGCCGGCTGTGCACGGGTCGGGTGCCACTTCACACACCTCTTCGCCCAAAAGGGCATTTACAAAGCTGCTCTTGCCCGATTTGACCTCACCAACAAGAACAAGAAGCGCTGCCGACTGAAGATGCAGCAGCCTGTCTTTAATTATCTGTGTCGCCTCAGTATCTGCATATTTTTCTGTGAGTTCAAGACAATCAATCAGTAAACCCTGCAAGGTTTCATGTTGATCCTTTAACTGCTGACTTAATACCTGCTGTGCCATTTGACGTTTTGTTGTAGTTATAATTTCTGGCCTGGTACAGACCTGTTCTTCCATCCCGGTACGAAATGGTGTTTTTCCTTCCTGATGAACAAATATAGTACATATTTACAGTCAGGCCTTTAGTTCCCCCGGATTTATCAAAACACAGACCTATGCTCATTGTTTCTGCCTGCATTGTATTTCTTTTTGAATATCTGAAAATATACTTTCGCGCTCTTAAATTCAATGTAAAT
>OBJA01000047.1_pt1 | contig 121337 bp, 122 predicted proteins | sample 1519751 | NCBI WGS metagenome assembly OBJA01 (sample SAMEA3881238, study PRJEB22517) | soil metagenome | biome: lake sediment; feature: soda lake sediment; material: sediment, water from around vicinity | place: India | collected 2013-12-23 | depth 3 m
GAACTATACAAAATAATCAACAAGAATTTTAGGGTGTCCCAACGCTGAAAACAGGAAATAGTATCTATGATTCTTGTATTTGCCGGTGTATATTTGGTAACACTCACTAATAAAGAGCCGAAACAGAGTTTGTAAATTTTGTGCTCTATTGCGAACAGGCATGGGTCTTTACCAACTCCTTCTGAGAATGCGTTTTTGCTTTATTCATTAAATCGCAGCCAGAGCAGCCATCGCAAGCACTTGGTTTTTTCGTTGGCTTTATGGAATTATACAGAGCATACGCACAGTATAACACGGTGCCTCCAATAATAGCATAGGTAATAATTTCTTGCATATCTATGAAAATAATGAACCGATTTGATACGTAGCAAATGCTACTACCCAAGCTAAACCGGTTGTGTAAACCATGGTAAATACTGCCCATTTCCAATTTGCCTCTCGCTTAATTGCCGCAATTACGGCAATACACGGGAAGTAAATCAATACAAATAACATAAGTGTAAATGCAACCAATGGGGTAAACACTTTCTGTCCTTGCAAAGGACCACTCTCATGAATCTGTTCTTGCAAGCGACTTTGTAAACCAATTGAGGTTTCATCCGCTGCTAAATCAGACTGATATAATACCCCCATTGTGCTAATTACAATTTCTTTAGCTGCCAATCCGGTAAAAATACTTACCCCAATCTTCCAGTCGAATCCTAATGGTTGAATAATGGGAGTAATAGCATGTCCAATTCTCCCAATGTATGAATTATATAATCGTTCTGATTCTTGCTCAATACGTAGACTTATGACCTGCTCTTCTCTTTCATCTTCAGAAAGTGATTCGTTGTGTGCAACAAGTTCAATTTTTTGATCATATGTTTTAATAATATCATGATTGTGCGGAAAGTAACCTAAGGCCCAGATTATAATAGATGCCACTAAAATGATGGTTCCCATTTTCTTTAAATACTGTACACTTTTAGACCACATATGCACAATGGTATTACGCATAGTTGGCACTCGGTACGGCGGAAGTTCCATTACAAAAGGCACATCTTTTTTTCTAAAAAACACCCGTTTAAAAATGAGTGCAATAATAACCGATAATAGAATTCCGATTGCATAAATTGATAAGAGCACTAATCCTTGATATACCGGAAAAAAGGCAGATATAAGCAAGACATACACCGGAAGTCGGGCACTGCACGACATAAAAGGAATGATAAGCATAGTAAGAATACGATCCTTTCTATTATCTAAGGTTCGAGTTGCCATAATTGCCGGAACATTACAGCCAAAGCCCATTAAAAGCGGAATAAAAGATTTGCCGTGTAAGCCAATTTTATGCATGGCTTTATCCATAATAAAAGCGGCACGAGCCATGTATCCTGTATCTTCCATTAATGATATAAAAAAGAACAGAATAACAATATTTGGCAAAAACACAATTACCCCTCCCACACCGGCAATAATCCCCCCAACTAATAAATCGCGGAGCATGCCTTCTGCCATAAATTGCTCAATATATTCACCTACAAATTCAACCCCGTCTTCTATCCATTCCATTGGGAAATGACCAAGAGAAAACGTTGCCTGAAACATAGCCCACATAAACAAGAAGAACATCGGAAAGCCGAGCCATTTATGGGTAAACAATATATCTAAACCGTATTGTAATGCTCTGTTTTGTTTTTCTTCTGAGGGTTTGTATGTTTCATGTAATGCCCCTCTAATAAAACTGTATTTTGCATCAGTAATAATTGATTCGGCAGATTCATCGTATTTTTTCTCAATTTTCTCACGCTCGTTTTGAGCAGTTTCTATGAGCGTTTTTGATTCTGAAATACGAGATATTTCTGTAATAAACGCAGTGTCATGTTCTAAAAGCTTAAGAGCAGTATATTGCTTGTGGTAGGTATCTGCAATACGAGAATGATTTGAAATTTCTTCGCGAATTACCCCAACTGCATCAATAATATCTGAACCATAATTAATATGGATATGACGTTGCACCGGCTCTTGTTCTTCATACACCGAAATTATTTTTTTGAGTATTTCATTTACTCCTTTTCCGCGAGATGCCGTGGTGGGAATAAACGGAATACCCAAGAGCGTTCCCAATTTTTCGTAATCAAAACTATCACCTTTTTTCTCGAGTTCGTCATACATATTAAGAGCCCCAACAATTTTAACATTCATGTCAATTAATTGGGTAGTGAGGTAGAGATTTCTTTCGAGATTTGAGGTGTCAAGAACATTTAGAACCACATCCGGCATTGCATGAGTAAGATGTGAACGAACAAATAACTCTTCGGGAGAATATTCAGAGAGAGAGTATGTTCCGGGTAAATCTGTAATAACAAAGGTGTAACCAAAACGCTTAATTTTAGCGGTCTTCATATCAACCGTTACACCACCGTAGTTTCCTACACGCTCATGTTTTCCGGTAGCATAGTTAAACAAGGTTGTTTTACCGCAATTAGGATTTCCTATTAATGCTACGTGAATTTTTTTACTTCTGGCACGAACGGTTTTACGTAAGACCTCTTCGGTTATCGTTCCATTATAGTGATTGTCTTCCAGAATAAGGGCATCTTGTTCGGTAACAATTTCAATTTGTTTTGCTTCTGTACTTCTAAGAGATACTCTATACCCTAAAAGTTCATATTCAACCGGGTCTTGGAGAGGAGCTTTTTTTATGGCAGTAACTTTTGTACCGGTTACAAATCCCATTTCGAGTATTCGTTTACGGAATGCTCCGTACCCCTTTACTTTAGTAATAAAACCACTCTGTCCGTCCTCTAAATTTGCTAATACTGACATATATTATTGTTTGTAAGCAGTTATTTGGTCTATTATACTACTAAATGCTTACATATTTTATGCGTGCAAAGTACACATAACGCTTAGATTACACAATCCCAAGAAATAGGGATTTTCTGTTATGAATTACATCCCGTAATGCTATCTTCAATGATTGCCGTAAACACATCAGATTCTTTGAGTCCTTGTGCCCTAATTTGTTGAGGGATAATACTTGCTTTACTCATACCGGGAACGGTATTAATTTCTAGCATATATAAATCTCCTTCGGAAATAATGTAATCTACTCTACAAATACCCTTACAGTCGAGTGCTTGATAAATTTCTGCAGTTAATCTTTTACATTCTTCGGTAATAGCATCCGGTAATCGAGCAGGAGTAATTTCCTTACTTTTTCCTTCATATTTTGCTTGATAATCAAAAAAATCATTCTCGGTTTCAATTTCTGTTATTGGCAATACATGAATTTCATTACCAATTTTATATACCCCGTTAGACACTTCAATTCCATCAATAAAACTTTCAATAATTACCTCGCTGTCTTCTTCAAATGCTTTTTCAATAGCAGGTATAATATCTTCTTCGTTTTTTACTTTTGAAACACCAAAACTAGACCCCCCGTTATTTGGTTTCACAAAACAAGGAAGCCCTAAAAAAGCAACAACATCAATTGGCTTAGGCATATCATTTTTGCGGACTAAAATTGCTTTTGCAGAAAGAATATCAAAACTATCGAGAAAAACTTTAGTGGCATATTTATTAAAGGTAAGAGCCGACGAAAATACGCCGCAATTGGTGTACGGAAGTCCTATCAATTCAAAATACGAAGAAAGCCGTCCGTCTTCACCCGGTGTTCCATGAATGGAGTTATATACACAATCAAAAGAAATGATTTCACCATTATAATCAATAGAAAATGTATCGCGTAATAGAGGATATTGCACATTGTCGATAACTGCAAACCATGCATCTTTCTCTATAAAAACGGGATAAATATCATACCTTTCAGTATCCATCATTTCGCACAATTGCTGTGTGCTATTTCGAGAAACCCCTGCTTCTGATGAAAACCCACCACCTAAAATTGCTATTTTTTTCTTTTTCACGATTTGGTAATTTTATGATTTATAGTTTTTTATGTAAGTCGATATTGTTTCGTTATATGCATTCATGAGCATATTCATGAGAGTGTTTTCTAAGGAATATGTAACAGAATCAATCTGAGAAACAGGTAATACTTTTGGCGATGTACCGGTTAAAAAACAAGCATCAAATTCAGAAATAGTATCAACAGGAATTTTTTGCATAAGAACGGTGATATCTAATTCTTTACATATTTCGAGAACCTTACTACGCGTAATACCACAAAGCACATCTTCTGAGCGAGCAGTAACGAGTGTATTTCCTTTCACAAAAAACAAGTTTGTTCTACTCCCCTCTCTAATAGTATGTTGTTCATCAACAAATAAAACATCATATACTTGTTTTTGTTGAATTGTTTCATTAGCCAAGATGCGCACATATAATTCTTGCTTAATGTTTGGATCCTTTCTAACAGCATTCATAAGTGCCACGCTCACCCCCTGCTTATATTGTTCGTCTGAAGGATAGACATGAGCTATTCTGTATATACAAAAAGATGGCTTAGCATCATGATAATACACAATTCTTATATTACCTTCAGTAAAGTTCTCGTGAGCAATAAAACGCTCAATAGCTTCTTGCAATTTTGAGCGACTAATTATATAGGGAAATCCTGATAATACAAATGAGTTAAAAAACCGTTGAGCATGGTTCTCGAAAAAAAGCGGCACACTGTTTTTAATACGAATAACATCATAAAAAACTGAGCTAGCAAGAGGTGCTGACACTTCGTCAGCTTTTTTTATGTTTGAATCAACATATACATATGTAGAAATACATCCAGGTATCATATTCATATTAAAGCACCAAATATACACACTTTTCTTATTTCTCAAAATAGAGAAAACATGCAAAATAGTGATGCCTTTGAGGTATCTGTGAGAGTTGGTTTTTGTATGGAGCACATAAAAAAAGTATTTTTTTGTGTATCTTTTTTCACTTTTTAAGTTATGACTGAAAAAGAAGGAAAATCAATCATTAAAACGTATCGTATGAAAACGATTAGTAAACATCACAAAACAAAGGAGCAGATTGAAGAAGACTGCGATTTTGTTCTTATGGCTCAAAAAAGTTCTGCCGCATTTGAGGCTTTGTATAATAAATATCATGAGCAAATATTCCGATTCGTGTATCAACGAATGGATAGTGAAGATAATGCATATGATATAACTGCTCAGGTTTTTATGAAGGCCTTATCAAGCATAAAAAAATACACCAGTAAAAATCTTCCTTTTTCGGCTTGGCTGTACACTATTGCATATAATGAAATCTGTGATTTTTTTAAAAAACATGCACAAGCTCGCTGTTTAAATATTGATTCGGTTCAACTTTCTGAGTTTGTAACCGAACTGGATGATGTGTCTAAAGATGATTTATACTTACAAGTTTTAGAAATAATGCAAGGCCTTCCTGAAGATGAACTTGCATTATTGGAAATGAGATATTTTGAATATCTCTCATTTAAGCAAATCGGGCATATTCTTTCTATTACAGAGAATTATGCGAAAGTTAAATTATATAGAGTTATTGATACTCTTAAAAAAATGATTAAGTAACACTGAAAAAAATATCGTCATGAAAACAAGAAAAGTTCAAATAGACAGACCTGCAATAAGTTCAGAACAGATTGCAAAAAAAAGAAATTTTGAGGAGGTGTTGCAAGGAGCTCAAAATATTTCAACGCCATTTTATAAGCAAACATGGTTTATTATTAATACAACAATTACAACGGCGGTAATACTAGCATTTGTGCTGTTTTATTCTTCTGGTGAAATAGAATCAGACACGCCTTCTTGGTTTGTTTCTCCGGCATTAGATAGAATAGATATTCCCTATGAAGTTTTTGAGGTAAATGCAACACAAGAACAGATGATTACTTCAGAAACCGGTTCGCAAATAAGAATTCCGGCACATGCATTTGTTGACGCTGATGGCTTGCCAATTGAAGGCAACGTGCAAATTTTATATAGAGAAATGCATACACCTGAAGATTTTTTTGTTGCAGGAATTAAAATGGAATATGATTCTGCAGGTGTTCAATATAATTTAGAAAGTGCCGGAATGATAGATATTCGAGGAATTAAACATGGTACCGATATATTTATAGCTCCTAACAAAGCAATTTCTATTGATTTAGTTTCGAACAGAGCCGGAACGCATTATAATCTATATTACCTTGATACCGTTCAACAAAATTGGGTTTTTGAAGGTAAAGACAGTGTTTCTGTTCGAGCTACTGAACAAGAAAGCGAATTAACGCTTTCCGAAGCGGAAGAAGAACATATTTCTCACATTGATACTCAGATACAACATGTAAGACAAGAAATTGCAACTATAGAAAAACAAAAACCGGTTGAACCCAAAAATTCAGCTGAATTTAAATGGACATTTGATATTGATGCAAATCTGAATGATTTTCCTGAGTTATCTTCATACAAAAAAACAATATGGGCAGTTGACGAAACCGAAAAAGCATTTGACCCTGAAACAGGTAAGATTGTGTGGTATGATGTGATAATTGAAAAAGGTAGAAGAAAAGATGTGTACACAATTACCTTTTCTCGTCCGAACCAAACAGTTTCTTATGACGCTGTTCCTGCCTTTAAAGGAAACAATTATATGGAGGCAAAACGAGTATACGACAGCAAATTTGCCCTATACTCTCAACAACTCGAAAATAGAAGACAAGCTGAAAAAGAATTGCAAGAAAGAAGACAGCGTTGGCTTGAGCAGGAACAACAACGAAGAATTGAGATGGAAAGAGCAAGAGTACAGCGTCTAAACACTAGGGAAAGTAGTATCACCAATCAAAATATTATTAGATCTTTTCGAATAGGCAACTTTGGAATTTGGAATTGTGATGTGCCAATTCCAATCACAGATAAAAAAGAAAAACGAGTGAGTTTTGTAGATGATCAAGGAAATTCACTATCAATGCGTTCGGTGTTTATTATCAATAAACGTATTAATTCTTTATATTACTTTAATAATAGGGGTGGATTTTACAACCTAAGCTATGATTATACTGCTCAAAATATGATTCTTGGTGTTACTTTAGATAATAGAATTGGCATTGTTTCTTATAATGATTTTATTTCTGTAGTTGAAAAAAACAAATCATCAGAAATTCCTCTCAGTTTTCTGGATGTTACCATACAGTCTCCTGAAGACGTGAAAAAACTTTTTGAATCATATTTTTCTGTTAATTTTAATACTGACGAAATAGAAGAAGAATTGCTTCCTGAGGAACTAACAATTCGTGCCTATCCGAATCCTTTTTCTTCATCTATTACCGTAGCGGCAAATAGAGAAAATCAGTATAGGGTTGAAATTGTAAATATGCAAGGAAGTATTGTGTTGCAGACTGATTTTAGTGGACAAGAAGTGCAGCTTAACACGCAAGATGTATCTCCTGGAAACTATATTATTCGACTCATTGAGAATAGCTTTAGAAATACGGTAACTACCCGAGCAGTTAAGAGCTCGTAGTATTAAAAATTGTAATTGTGTTACAGATATAAAAAAAAGAAGTCATGAAAACATTCATATGTACCTGTCTATTATGTATTACATCATCGTTTTGTGTGTTTGCCCAGAATCAGCAAACAGATGAGAATACTGCCCGTTTAAATTTTTCAATACATAATCATAATGGTCTACCTATACAGGTTGAAGTATTCTTTTTTTCGTCGCCTGAACTTGAATTGTCTGCTGTTTCTGATAACCAAGGTAATGGATACGTCTTGCTTCCTGTAGGGAATATGTATACAGTATATATTCGTGAGAGTGAGCAATTTTTGTCGTTTCACGTGCCACACGTTCCTCATTTACATTTCTCAATGCCCTTTGTTTTTGATGATTCCCAAAAGCACGAATTACACCCAACACCAACAAAAGCAGTTGTAAATCTTACAATAGTAGATGAATATAAACACGCTATTCAAGAACGTGTTCGTGTTGAGGGGAAAACTACCACGTATTCATATACAGGTTTCTCAAATAATGCAGGGCGTATTCAACTCTTATTAGAAAACGGACATACCTATACTGTTTCTTTTGATGAAGCTCCAAACTATTCTGAATTTACCTTGCCGCAAGAACCATTTACTATTTTTGATAGAGCTATTGCCTATTTAGGTAGTCAAGCAGGCAATATTCATCCAACAGATTCTTTGGCGGTTTTACACATCTATTATTTGTCTGTTGAAAAACAAGCACTAGAAGGAGAAATTATTAGAGCGGTTTCTCTAGAAGGACAAGAATATACGGCGTATACAGACAATACAGGAAAGGCACAAATTCCTGTTCCGATTAATCAATCATACCGTATTCATACAAAGCATTTTTTTGATATTACACAGATAGATGTGCCTCAAACACCAAAAACAATTGTAGAATTTACGTATTCAAATATTAGCTCAAAACAACATGAACAATTTGAAAAAGAATATCAAGAAAGTTTACGAAGATTTGAAGAAGAGTGGGCAAAGCGACAAAAAGAAATTGATAGTATTCAACAAGCACAAGAGCGTGCATGGCAACAATATGTGCAAGAAGAAGTGGAACGTAATAGAATTGCACAAGCAAAAAGAGATTCAATTCAAAGATTCGACGAAGAACAAAGAAAAGCATTTATTGCTGAACAACGTAAGCAAGACTCTTTACAAAAAGCAGTAGCTTTGAGAGAACGACACGTTCAAGATTCTATTAGAAGAGCCAATCTAGATGAGAAAAAAAGACGAGAAAGGTTTGTTTCAGATTCTCTCGCTGAAATACGAAAACAACAGCAAATTGAGAGAATACAATGGAATGCACGACACGAGACAGAGAATGCCATTTGGGGCGACACAAATACCGTTGTTTTTAAAGTGATGCGACGAAATAATTGGGAACAAAAAATAATAGTTGTTGATGTTACCGGCAGCATGACCCCCTATGCAAATCTCATTAAAAACTGGTATATTTTACATTTTGCAGAATACGCAACAAGTGATTTTGTGTTTTTTAATGATGGTGACGATACCCCTGACCAACAAAAAATAATTGGCAAAACCGGTGGTATCTATGTATGCAGAGTCTGTAATATATTACACGTTGAACAAACATATAAAAAAGCAGCTCGGTTTCATGGGGGTGACGCTCCCGAAAATGATATTGAAGCTTTATTAACAGCTATGAGTTTTGCTCCAAGGTCTGCAAGTATCATTTTAATTGCCGATAATAATAGTAGAATAAGAGATTTTGAATTGTTATCTCAATTATCTATGCCCGTTCATGTTATTTTATGCGGAGTACAAAATAGCGTAATAAATTTTCAATATATTGAATTAGCATATGCCACTGAGGGCTCAGTGCATACAATTGAAGAAGACATTAGTTTAAAAAGAAGATTACGAAACGAAGAAATTATTACCATTGCCGAAAGGCAGTATCGGTACTACAATGGTAAGTTCTATAGAATTAGATAGTGTGTGTAAAAACAAAGAGACATGAAAATACTTAAACTATTACTCGTGATACTATTAACGAGCTGTGTTTCTCAAAAAGAAGTATTGTTTGGCTCGAGAGATAATAATGTTTGTAAAAGACTGCAAGGAAAAGTAGTTTTTTATGCAATATTTGTAGATTCCAGACATATAGGGCCGTGGTCTGCATTTGATATTACCTCAACCTTAGATTCCATATCAAAAAGCATGAATTGGATTATGGAAAACGCAAAGCAGGATAGTATTCCACTAGAAATATTGATTGATTATCATATTTCACCACAAGGAACTATTCCAATAGTTTCTAATTTTCAAAGAAAAACATTATCGGCAACCTTATTTAGAATGCCTATTCATTCAGGAATTAAAGATGTTTACAAATGGGCAGATAAAACAGCTGCCATTGCGGGAAAATCTTTTCCGGCCGACACATCTTCTATAATTACCACGAAAAATACCATTAACAACAGAGAACGACTTATAGCAAAACTAAGAGATATTCATAAAACCGATAATGTAGCTTTGGTTTATTTTATAAATAATTACTATCAAAACGAAGCATCTGTAGCATTCGACACACAGAGTTCATCACAGGTAGAATTTGCAATAGTCAGTCAAAAATCACCCTCAATAATAGCACATGAATTTTTACATTTATTCGGGGCTTGGGATTTATATATTACACCATTTGATGATAAAAGAAAACAGAGAAAAAAGAAAAAACTAGCCATGCAATATTTTCCTAATGAAATAATGGCTTTTGCTTATAGAAATATAGAAAATCTAGAAATTAGTGATTTTACAAAATACCTTATTGGTTGGAAGCATGAACTATCGGCAGAACACAGTAAAATTTTTATGAGCAGAAAATTTAAGCCCGTAAAATATTAAGACTCTCCCATAAATAACACAGAATTACCCCCTAAAAAACGTTCCTGTAATTTGGATTTCTTTTTCTACACTCCTAAACTTGAACCCAAGTGCTTGTGTTAATTTTTCTGAAGAGAACAAGGATACGGCATAGGCAGTTTGAGCAGTTTGGCGAGTTATTTCTGATTGCCGGTCTCGAATAAGGGCAAAAAAAGTGAGCATAATACCTGCAAAATGAAGTAATACCCGCGGGGCATACCATTTTGGGGGCTTTACACCAATGCTTGCGGCAATAGATGTAAATACTGTTTTGTAATCTAGATTCTCGGCAGAAACAATAAAACGCTCTCCGGAAATATTAGATTTCATAAGATATATCATACTTTCAGTAACATCATGTACACTCACATATCCGGTTACTCCGCTTGTGTAAAACTGTAATCCGCGTGAAATAGTGGTAAAAAGCTTACCACTGCTTTGATTCCAAAAACCGGGTGCTATTATTACTGATGGGTTAACAATTACGGCAGATAATCCTTCGGCAATACCTCGCCACACCTCTAGTTCACCTAAAAATTTTGAGTATCCGTATACAGAACGAGATTTTTTTTGCTCATATTCACACTGTTCCGTAATTTCTGAACCATCATAGGTTTTACCTAATGCTGCCACAGAACTTACGTGACAAAGTTTTGTGACGGCATGCTCTAAACAAGCATTTACTACATGAGCTGTTCCAATAACATTACAATCAAATAATGTTTTTCTATCGGCATTATTAAAAGACACATATCCTGCACAATGAAATACATATGAAGTATTAGATACGGCATCTGACACATCTTGATATACAGTAATATCTCCATATACCCATGTAATATATTTGGTAATATGTGCCGGAATTGAATACATGTGCCATAACTGCTCTGCTTTTTGTTGTGAATGGTGATTTCGCACAAATGCTCGAACAGAGACCGCTTGTTGAGCAAGTGCTATACAGAGATGAGCACCTACAATTCCGGAAGCTCCTGTTACAAGAACCGTTTTATTCCCAAATAAGTTTTGTTCCAAATCCTAATCTATTATCAGTATATTTTGCATAGCTCATATGAATTGCCCACATCTGCGTTTTTGTAAGAACCGCAAATGGAAATCGAGATATATACATTTTTTTTGCATGTTTTGCTTCTGTTCCCGTAGGAATTTTCATACTGCCCGAAAATTGCAATCCTCTAATTTTACCAACAGTTTTAGTTTCTAACACAATAGCACCGGCAATGTCTGAATTTTCAAGTGCTTCTTGTCCGTGTCTAGTTGTAGTATCACTCGCAATATAAAAACACGAGCGTTCACTATCGAACACATAAAAACAATGTGCTGTCCATGGTTTTGAATCACGTGTTGTTGCTAAGGTTAACACATGATGCTCTTCAATAAATGCTGCAATTTTATCAGGAAGTTGAGATGTTTTTTTCATATAAGAATCATTCTACTATGCAAAATGAAATTTTTGCAAAGGTAACGAAACGGTAACAATAGTGCCCGCACCTTCTTCGGCATCTATGGTTAAAGAACCCGATTGTTTTTCAATAAACTCTTTACATAAAATGAGTCCTATTCCGGTTCCTAATTCATTGCATGTGCCGGCACGAGGTTGTGCCGTTTCAACACAAAATAATGAGCCCTGAATATGGGTATCCATTCCTATCCCAAAATCACGGACTTCTATATGTAAAAGATTATTTTGAGTATAGGTTCTTATGTAAATATAGGATTTGGCAAAAGAAAATTTAATTGCGTTAGTAACAACATTTCTTATTACAAAAGAGGTCATATTATAATCGGCAAAAGCATAATGATCTTCAGAAATGTTAGTTTTCACTTCTATTTCTTTGGTAATACATGCACTTTTCACAAGATCTATTACTTCGTGAATAATTCCATACACACATATTTTTTCTATCTGAGCCGAAGAAACAAGTTGTTTTGTGCCACCCCACTGTAATAAGTTTGACAATAAATGATAACTATGACAAGCCGATTCATGAATGTATTGTAAATATTCCTGAATATTATTAGGATTAATACTATCAAACTTTTGCAGAATTAATTCTGAAAAGCCAAGGATATTATTAAACGGATTCTTTAAGTCGTGTGCAATAATAGAAAGTAACTTTTCTTTACTTTCGAGCATTATTTCAGCTTTTTCAATTTTTCGTTTAAGAGACACTTCTCGTTTCACAAAACTTGCTATATCAACTTCAGAAACAAACATATGTTCCCAGCTGTTCTTATAATCTTCCGGCACCGAAACAGTAACACGAGTAATTGTTTTATGACCGTATTTAGTCATTTTAGAAGACGTGTACGTGTACGAAGAATGTCCGGCAAATAAATGAACAAGCATTTTGAAGAAATCAAAATATGATTCTTTCATAAAAAAACCGCGAATTCCGGAACATAACTCCTCTTTATTTTGTGCTTTAAAAAGAGAAACAGCATGAGAATTAACATTAACAATGGTAATTAAATCAATTAACCGCGGCAATTCTTGTGGGTTTTGTTGTAAATACATACCAACAGAGCCGTATGTTTCTTGAATATGACAAAGAGCCGCATATAATGCAGATGCATTTTCATGCCACATGGCAACTCCGCAATTTTCAAACAAATCAACGGACTTTATTGCATGTTCTTGTTGTAAAAATTTATGCACAATCGTATTGTATTACTCTGAATTTCAAAATTAGATTTTTTTTTTATAATTCAAAACGATATCACATTTTCTTTTTAACTCTTTTTCAACTCTATTACAACCGGACAATGATCAGAATGAATAACGCTCGGTAAAATATATGCTCCGGTAACATTTGCTTGAACATCAGCACTTACCATATGATAATCTATTCTCCAACCCAAATTTTTCTGTCGTGCTCCGGCTCTATAACTCCACCACGAATATTGATGTGGCTCCACAGAAAACAGTCGAAAGCTATCTACAAAACCAAGTGCTAAAAACCGATCTATCCACGCCCGTTCTTGAGGAAGAAATCCCGACGAGTTTTTATGGCGCTCCGGATGATGGATATCAATTTCTGTATGACAAATATTATAATCTCCCGAAACAATACACTGTTTTCTAGTTTGCAAAAGCGTTTTACAATATGCAAACACCAATTCTAAATATTCTTCTTTTTTTGTTTGACGAATATCTCCGGTTGTTCCCGATGGAAAATAGGAGTTTATAAGACTGATTTCTTCAAAATCTAAGCGTAAAAACCGTCCTTCAGCATCAAAAAAGTCATTTCCAATTCCATACGAAACATGCACATGCTTATATTTGGTAAAGGTAGCAACACCGCTATATCCTTTTTTTTGTGCAGCATGCCAATATATTGAATATCCTAAATCTTCGAAAAGATGAACAGGAACCTGTTCTGCTAAAGCTTTTACCTCTTGAATATGAATCACATCGGGAGATTCTTGAGCAAGCCAATCTACAAATCCTTTTTCAATAGCAGCTCGAATACCATTAACATTATATGAGATTATTTTCATACGAGTAACATTCTACGTTAAAAATCTATGTATAATTAAGAAAGATTCGTATTTCTCAATCTACTACATTGAGAACACATGCAAATTACATAAATTTGTGAAAAAAAGTACCGATATGATATCATTAGATCTTACAGAATCACAATTTTCTCGTCTCCTTGAATTAGTATATTTAGGAGAATGGGTGCGACAAGCACACAACAAAGACACGTATGACACTGAAATTGAAAACCTTGAACAGCTGCTGTATCGCACCGCATATCAAGAAGGATTAGACGAAATGGTTGAATACGATAAAAAATTAGGCGGGTATGTTCCTTCTGAAGAGTTTGAAGAAGCTTGTGATGAATATATTGAACAATATGACTCACAAACCTTTTGGGAAGAACTGATTGTGCGGCTTGCTCAGAAAAAACTCGACAGCTTGCATGGTAGCACCCTTTCATCTAAAGAGGCCGAAAAACAACAAGCTATATATATAACCGAATACGAAAAAGAATTCGAGATTAACGGTATTGAACGCCTCGACATAAAACAATAAGCTGATGAAAGGACTTGTGGTAAAATCTACCGGCAGTTGGTATAAAGTTGCTCACGAAGATGGCACACTATATAATTGCCGAATAAAAGGGAAATTCCGGTTGGATGATTCCAAAACCACAAATCCTATTACCGTTGGCGACCATATTGAATTTTCTTTAGAAGAAGACGGTTCGGGGGTAATTACTCATAGAGAAGAACGAAAAAATTATATTATCCGCAAGTCGGTAAATCTTTCTAAACAATCTCATATTATAGCGGCTAATGTAGACAGGGCATATCTTATAACTACCATTACGCAACCTAATACGCTTTTAAGTTTTGTTGACCGTTTTTTGGTGTCGGCAGAGGCATACCGTATTCCGGTTACCATTATTTGTAATAAAATTGATGTGTACAAAAAAAAGGATATTGCACTGTTGGAACAATGGGAAGATGCGTATTCAAAAGCGGGATATCCATTGCTCCGTATTTCTTGTGTAACAGGAGAAAACATTGACGCTCTTAGGCACGAAATGAACAATAACATTTCAGTTGTTGCAGGAAATTCAGGGGTTGGGAAATCAACTATTTTAAACACAATAGAACCTACACTGCAGGTGAAAACACAAAAAATATCTGTGCGACATAAAAGCGGACAGCACACAACCACCTTTGCCGAAATGTTTGCATTATCGGGCGGAGGATATGTGATAGATACTCCCGGTATACGTGCATTTGGATTACTTGATTTTGAAAAACAGGAATTACATCATTTTTTTCCGGAGATTTTCTCTCGTTCCGCTCATTGTAAATTTCACAACTGCACACACATTCACGAACCCGACTGTGCAGTTATTCCTGCAGTTGAACATGGAGAAATTGCATATAGCAGATACGAAAACTATGTTGCAATGTATTGCGATACTCATAATAAACACCGATAATACCTATGCTACAAGATATTGATGCAATTGTTTTTGATTTTGGAGGAGTTATTTTAGAACTACACGAAGATACTACCATTCAAAAAATGGCAGACATATTACATTGCTCTAAAGAAGAGTGCATGCAACATCTTATTCACCAATCAAAATTTTATGAATTTGAATGTGGAAAGATATCTGCAGATGAATTTATTTCTGAAATCCAAAAAAGTGCCCCAAAAACAGTGAGTAAAAAAGAAATAATTACCGCTTGGAATGCTATGTTAGGAAGATTCCCGGAGGAACATTGTAATCTTTTATTGGCATTACAAAAAAACTACCGTACATTTTTACTGAGCAACACAAATGTAATTCATATTGAAGCATTTGAAAAAAATATGAAACTACAGAATATACCGTATCGCATGACCGATTTATTCGAAGAAGTTTGGTATTCCAGTTCAATTGGCATGAGAAAGCCACATCCCGAAACATATGTATATTGTATGCAAAAAGTAGGATTAATACCTCAACGCACCCTGTTTATAGATGATAAAGAAGAAAATATACAAGGGGCACAAAAAGCCGGCATGAAAACACTACATATAGCCAATGGAGTAAGTATTATATCCTTTTTCACATCCAATACACCGTAAAAAAAAGAAAAACCGTATCTTTGAAAAAATAACACAAATGTAAGAACCCCCTTATACCCTTATACCTATGAAACAGCTAAAAATCTTATTCATGTTCATCGCAATCAGTATATGTTTTCAATCATGTGAGCCGGGAACGGTATATCGTGAGATACAGAAATTAGAAGATAATCGCATGCAAAAAGATGCCGGCTTCACCTTTGAGTTCGAAAACAAAGACCCGCTTCAGGTATATGATGTTGTTGTGTTATTCCGCTACGTACATGGATTTCAATTTAATCAGGTAGTATTAAATTTTGCATACACAAACCCCGAACAAGAAACCGTTGATTTTACCTTTGGTTTAACCATACGAGATGCTGACGGAAATTATATAGGCGACGGAAGCGGCGACATATGGGATATTGAACATACGGTAATAACAAACCGTGCTTTACCACAAGGAACAAATACCTTTACCATTACTAACGAGATGGATAAAGCCTATGAATATATTCCAAATTGTATGGCTGTTGGGTTAAAAATTGTGAAGCGATAGACGAAAGGAACTAGTATAAACTGTTCGTTGGTGAACGAACAAAGAGTTCTAAACTCAAAAATTATATGGGACTCACGTTATTTATTTTGTAGTGCTATTTCTATATTCTCGTAAAATTCGCTGAATAGAAATTAAGCCGGCTTCTGCAATAACAGAATCTGTAATATCGGTAAATAAGAACTCAGAAATATCGTCACGAGCAAGAATTGAATCAAAAGAAGAAACCGTGCACGTAAACACCATATCAAGCGTATAATACAAGACTCCGGCATATACATATTCATTTGGGAAAGAACCAAAATACTGATAAGAATCAATAGTAAGATTTAACTCTTCCTGAATTTCTCGTAAAAGAGCATGTTCTGCGGTTTCTCCCGGGTCAACAAAACCACCCGGCAAATCATATGTTCCTTTTCCCGGTTCATGAGCACGAACAGTGAGCAAAATCTTACCTTGTGCATTTACAATAATAGCAGCAACTGCTGCTGCCGCATTTGTATAAAATATAAAACCGCAGGCCTTACAAGACTGTGCTTTTTCTGACACCGAAAAAAAATCTTGGCTTCCACACGACGGACAATATCTACACACACGATGTGGATGAAATTCTTGATTCATACGCTATATTTTTGCAACCTCAACCCTATCATTTTGTTGAATTGACTCCAAAAGATGAATATCTGTGGTAATTTTACCAAATATTGAAACTGCACGTATTGGTGTTTGCCCCCAAAACATGCAAAAACACTGACCGGAAGGCCAATATGCAAGTTCTCCAATCCCTACCGTATCTGAGGCATCGGGTTCTAAATCGCAGTAAACCGGTATAGCAAAATATGCTTCTTGCCCCCAACGCTGCACTGTGCCCGAAAACGGAAGAGCAGCATATATAGCATGAGCAGTTGGAGTATTATGTAACTGTGCATGAAACGTGATAGAGCCGCATTGTATCGATATTTCCATATATACTCAACTAGTCTTTATATATCATTTGAGAACGAATAATTGAATTTTCTGTAGTGAATTCTTCAATTTCAGTTGCCTCAATTAACAGGTCATGAATAACTGTTTTATCAATTAACAGGTCATGAATAACAGATTCCTTAATTGTTACTTTTGTTATAAATGAATTAATTATAGTAACTAAGCCAATATCTGCATGCTCAATTATTAGATGTTGTATATGAGCATTTGTTATGGTAAGATCCTGTAATTGAGTAGCACAAATAGTTATTAATTCGGTATTTGTATTTTCAACAGAGTAACTTTTTAATTGCGAAGTTTTTTCAATTTCCTCTTCATCGGCAATATCATCATCTTCATCAATTTCCAAATCAACCAAATCAAGAGAAATTACCGGTGATATACTAAGACTATCGGCAGAAACAAGCCCCTCAAAAGCTAGACTGTCAGGAATTACAACAATTGAATCATTCGTAACCGTATCGGCAATACCATTTTGAGCATATGCAGAACAAAACCCAAAACAACTAAAAAAGATACAAATTGAGACAAAAACTTTCATAGATACTATATATTATTGTTTACGGGAAAATAACATATTACTGTTTCAAGGTAATATGTTTCAAAAATACACATTTTTTATTAGAAAAAAACTCTTGAGTTATTCTACCTCAATATCTTCTTCGATACGTAAATTTTGAATAATAAAATCTTGACGTTCCGGAGTATTTTTTCCCATATAATAACTTAACAGCTGCTCTACTGAGGTTTCTTCTTTATTAATTTTCACCGGTTCTAAGCGCATATCTTTTCCGATAAAATGTTGAAATTCATCAGGTGATATTTCTCCAAGCCCCTTAAAACGAGTAATTTCAGGGTTTGGTTTTAAATCAGCTATTGCTTGAAGTTTTTCATCTTCGGTATAACAATAGCGCGTTTCCTTTTTATTACGAACACGGAATAATGGCGTTTGCAAAATAAACACATGTCCTTTTTTAATTAGATCCGGAAAAAAATTGAGAAAAAACGTAATAAGCAATAATCGAATATGCATACCGTCTACATCCGCATCTGTTGCAATTATGACATGTTTATAGCGTAGATTTTCAATATCTTCCTCAATATTTAAGGCCGCTTGTAAGAGGTTAAATTCCTCATTTTCATACACTACTTTTTTAGTAAGTCCAAATGTGTTTAGTGGTTTTCCGCGCAAACTAAACACTGCCTGAGTATTTGCATTACGAGATTTCGTAATAGACCCACTCGCAGAATCGCCTTCGGTAATAAAAATTGAAGTTTCATTACGCATTTCATTATTACTATTATAATGCACACGACAATCGCGAAGTTTTTTATTATGTAAACTGGCTTTTTTAGCCATTTCGCGTGCCTTTTTCTGCACACCCGACATTGCCTTGCGTTCTCGTTCCGAATCTTGAATCTTTTTTAATAAAATCTCAGCCGTTTCAGGATTTTTGTGCAGATAGTTATCCAGTTTCTCCTTAACAAAATCAGAAATAAATTTGTTAACACTAGGACCCTCCGGACCAATATCGCGAGAACCCAATTTAGTTTTAGTTTGCGATTCAAAAATCGGCTCTTCTACTTTAATACTAACAGCAGCAATAATACTTTGTCTAATATCAGTAGCTTCAAAATTTTTATTATAAAATTCCCGAATAGTTTTCACATACGCATCTCTAAATGCATTAAGGTGAGTACCTCCCTGCACCGTATTTTGTCCGTTTACAAAAGAGTAATACATTTCCCCATAACGACGCTCGTGCGTAAGAGCAATCTCAATATCGTCTCCTTTTAAATGAATAGGATTATACAGAGGATTATTATCTAAGTTCTCATGTAATAAATCGAGCAAGCCATTTTTAGAAACAAATTTATTTCCATTAATATTTATTACAAGACCTGCATTTAAATAGGTATAGTTTTTAATCATCTCTTCAACATATCCTAATCGATATGAGAAATGAGTAAAAATATCCTCATCCGGTCTAAACTTTATATACACCCCATTTGGTTCGTTACTTGCGCAAATTTCGTTATCTTCAATTACATTACCACGTTCATAGGTAATAGTCTTAACTTGATTATCGCGAAAGGTTTTAATAACAAATTTGGTTGAAAGAGCATTTACCGCTTTTAGACCAACCCCATTTAAGCCAACCGATTTTTTAAACGCACCGCTATCATACTTACCCCCGGTATTTATTTTAGAACTCACATCTAAGAGCTTACCCAAAGGGATACCCCGTCCGTAATCACGAATTGTAACGGTATGTTCAGTAATTTGAATGTCAATTTTTTTTCCGTGCCCCATCATATATTCATCAATAGAATTATCAAGAGCTTCTTTTAAAAGAATGTAAACCCCATCATCACTGGCAGAGCCATCACCAAGCTTCCCGATATACATTCCGGGACGACGTCTGATATGTTCTTTCCAATCAAGACTTTTAATACTATCTTCGGTATATTCTGCAGACATAGACAATTATTTTATTACAACACAAACAAGTTTTTTTTGAGTGGAAACAAATATACAAGACTATTTTTTGATTGTTAATAACTTTTTTTTAGAGATATAACATTTTTATTAACATGCTAAAAAGCGGAACAGTAAAGCCATTGAAACACGATTACACACACACTTATGTGTGTGAATTACACAATAACATATAGGGTAACAACACAGTATTTTGTTAGATAAAAAAAAAAATATATGTTTGTATGTTTTTTTTAAGGAAAGACTTTTTACCTACCTAAGTAAATATTATTTTAAACTAATACTTTTTTTTATGAAAAAGAATCTTTATGCTTTATTAACTATTGTGTTATTATTCAGTTCAGCACAACTGTTTTCGCAAATTAATTCAGGTAATCCGGCAGTACCTTTTGGTAGTAATACCTCCTACAACTTTGGTATTATGCCTACAAATCTCCCAACCGGAGGAACGTATGGTCGTTCTCAGGCAGCAGCAACTGCGTATAATGCGTGGATTACAAGTTATTATGAAGAATGTACCGGAGGTGGAACATTTAGCAATACTAGTAGAATAAAATTTGATCAGGCACATCAAACCGTATCAGAAGGTATTGCATATGGTATGTTATTAACGGTATATGCCGGAGATAAAGCAAAATTTGATCGTTTATGGAGATATTATAAAGCCGCAAGTAACTCTAGAGGCATTATGCACTGGATGGTTGACGGTTGTAATGGAAATGCACGCGACAATGGAGCAACAGATGCCGAATTAGATGCGGCACATGCCTTAATGATTGCGAGTGAGCAGTGGCCAAACTCTTCAACTCCATGGAATTACAGAAACGAAGCGCTTGCATTATTAGATGCAATTCGTCAATATGAAATCCACCCTACGTCATATCAAACATTAAATGGTGATGCTTGGGGTTCAGGAAATACCTGTAGAAATCCTAGTTATCAATCACCGGCGTATTACCGTCAGTATGCAATTTTTCAACCTACACGAGCAAGTTTTTGGGAGCAAGTAACTACCGCTGCCGAAACATTATTAGGTAATAATAGAAATAACACGACCGGACTCGTTAGTAACTGGTGTGACAATAATGGAACTCCAAATGGTTGCGGTCCTAACAATCCGGGTGTTGAATATGGTTCAGATGCATGTAGAACTCCGTGGCGTATGGCGAAAGATGTGATTTGGCATGGTCCAACCACAGCTGCACGAGCTTTTGAAATGTGTCAAAAAATGGCAAATTGGCTTAATGGACATGAAAATAATATGAGAGGGCCTCTGCCTATGAATGCCGCAAATCCGGGAGCAGGAGCTCACAGAAACGGCTCTTATACAACCTATGCATTGGCTCCAATGGCACTAACTACACAAACTGCACAAACAAGTTTAAATACCGCATATACAAATGTTGCAGGACTTGGACCTGACGGATATTATTTTAACGAAACCATTCGATGTATAACCTTATTTATGCTTACCGGAAACTTTTGGAAACCGGGAACTTCAGGCGTAGCTCAACCTCCGGTAGTTTTATCTGCAACCACAAACGCAGATGGCTCTCGTATTACCATAACATTTAGTCAAGATATGGCTACACCGGCTTCAAATGCTCATGGGAACTTTACCTTACGCATTAATGGAACTGTTCGAACAGGTGCTTTTACCGCAATTTCTCGTCCAAGTGCACGAGAAATTCAACTAACAGTTGCAGGAACTGCAACTCCTATTCCGGGCGATGTAATAACCTTATCATATTCTCCGGGTACTGTGCAAAATACTACTGGAACTTTATTAGCGGCATTCACAAATTCACCTGTTATTAATGCTTTAGCAGGAAACTCTGTTTTAATTGATGATTTTGAAGATAATGACAACATAAATAATCTTGGAGGAACATGGTTTACCTATAGTGATGCCGGAGATAACGGAGCATCTACAATTATCCCTACAACGTCAAGCACGAATCCTTTTACTATGACAACTGGTGGTGCTAATGGTTCAAATTATCACTTACGTGCAACATATACCTTAAATAAAGGTGGATTTCAATGGGATCCATATGTAGGTGTTGGTATGTACCCAAGTGTAAGTGAAACAACTACAGTAAACTGGTCAACCGGTACCGGAATATCTTTTTATTATCGTGGAAATGCCTGCTCATTCCGTGTTATAATTCCAACTGTTACTGATTATGGATATCATCAAGTAGCAATTCCTGCAACAGCAAGCTGGACAAAATATACGGTTAACTGGAATGAGTTTACACAACCAACATGGGCAACGGCTCGAGCATTTACACCAAATGCAATTCTACAATTACAATGGCAAGTAGAAGGTTCAACAGGAAATACCGGAGAAATTAGAGTAGATGATGTTATGGTTGAAGGAATGCCTCCTGTTAATGTTACCGGAATTACATTATCTGAAACTGCATTACAATTAATGGTTGATGATGAAGAAGATTTAACCGCAACATTTGCACCTGCAAATGCTACATATAAAGTAATTATTTGGGAATCAAGTGACCCAACGGTCGCAACTGTTGACAATGCCGGTAGTGTAACCGCTATTGGAGAAGGAGTTGCAATTATTACCGCTACGGCAAAAATGCACTCTACGGTTGTTGCAACATGCCATGTAACAGTTGGCACCCCAGAGGTTTTCCCGACATCTGTAAGTGTGAGTTTATTGCCTACTTCTATTCCGGTTGGTGGCACTTCACAAGCTACCGCAACCGTACTTCCGGCAAACACAACAAATAAAAATGTAACGTGGACAAGTTCTAATACTGCTGTTGCAACAATTAATGCAAATGGGGTAATAACCGGTGTTGCACCGGGGACCTCTATTATTAGAGCACGATGTGTTTCTGATAATACTGTTACGGCTACCGCTACTATTACCGTTACAACTGTACCGCCAAGTACAGTTTCTGTGAGCTTATTACCTACTTCTATTCAAGTAGGAGAAACGTCTCAAGCTACCGCTACCGTTCTTCCGGAAAATACAACCGACAAATCGGTAATATGGTCTTCAAATAATACGGCTGTAGCTACTGTTAATGCTAGTGGCGTTGTTACCGGAGTTGCTCCGGGAACGGCTATTATTAGAGCTCGATGTGTAGCTGATAATACTGTTACGGCTACCGCTACTATTACCGTTACCGCTGTTCCGCCAAGTACAGTTTCTGTGAGCTTATTACCTACTTCTATTCAAGTAGGAGAAACGTCTCAAGCTACCGCTACCGTTCTTCCGGCCAATACAACTGATAAATCGGTAACATGGACAAGTGAAAATACTGCCGTGGCTACCGTTAATGCTAGCGGTGTTATTACCGGGGTTGCTCCGGGAACGGCTATTATCAGAGCTCGATGTGTTGCTGATAACACCGTTACCGCTACCGCTACTATTACCGTTACCGCTGTTCCGCCAAGCACCGTTTCGGTGAGCTTATCACCTACTTCTATTCAAGTAGAACAAACTTCGCAAGCTACCGCTACCGTTCTTCCGGCTAATACAACTGATAAATCGGTAACATGGACAAGTGAAAATACTGCCGTGGCTACCGTTAATGCTAGCGGTGTTATTACCGGGGTTGCTCCGGGAACGGCTATTATCAGAGCTCGATGTGTTGCTGATAACACCGTTACCGCTACCGCTACTATTACCGTTACCGCTGTTCCGCCAAGCACCGTTTCGGTGAGCTTATCACCTACTTCTATTCAAGTAGAACAAACTTCGCAAGCTACCGCTACCGTTCTTCCGGCTAATACAACTGATAAATCGGTAACATGGACAAGTGAAAATACTGCCGTGGCTACCGTTAATGCTAGCGGTGTTATTACCGGGGTTGCTCCGGGAACGGCTATTATCAGAGCTCGATGCGTAGCTGATAACACCGTTACCGCTACCGCTACTATTACCGTTACCGCTATTCCGCCGAGTACTGTTTCTGTAAGCTTATTACCTACTTCTATTCAAGTAGGGCAAACGTCTCAAGCTACCGCTACCGTTCTTCCGGCGAATGCAACTGATAAATCAGTAACATGGACAAGTGAAAATACTGCCGTGGCTACCGTTAATGCTAGCGGTGTTATTACCGGGGTTGCTCCGGGAACGGCTATTATCAGAGCTCGATGTGTTGCTGATAACACCGTTACCGCTACCGCTACTATTACCGTTAACCCAACAGCTGTTGAAAGCATTTCTGTTTCTCCAACATCTGCAATTATTGTAGTGGGACAAACAGTAACGGCTACCCCAACAATATTACCTCCTGATGCAACAAATAAAACTGTTACATGGGAAAGTTCAAATATTGCAATTGCAACAGTAACACCTAATGGTTTAATATCTGCTATTTCATCAGGAACAGTAACTATCACGGTTATTTCTAATGACAACCCAACACTTAGTGCTACAATTTCTATTGAATGTGTAAATAAATCGGTATTACTTGCTGATATTACCGCAGCTCAAACATTACATGATGATGCTACAGAAGGAGCTTCCGATGGTATGTACCCTGCGGGTTCTAAAGCTACCCTACAATCTGCTATTAATGCAGCAAATACCGTATACAATAATGCAAATGCGACACAAGCTCAAGTTAATCAAGCAATTGCTGACTTAGCAGATGCGGTACAAACATTCGAAGCATCTATTGTTGTTGTTAACAGAACAGAATTAGCGTCACTTATATCTTCTGCTCAATCCACACATGATGCTGCAGTGGAAGGTGATTTGACCGGGGAATATCCTGCAGGTTCTAAAGCTACATTACAAACTGCTATTGCTGATGCTACGATAGTATATAATGCTACATTATCTACACAAGTTCAAATTAACCAAGCAAGAACTCAATTACAAACAGCTCTTGATGTGTTCTTAGCATCTGTAAATACCACAGACCCGGTTGACAAAACAGACTTAGGTCTCACAATTACTCATGCTCAATCGATTCACGATGCAGCAGTAGAAGGTAGTGCCGACGGACAATACCCTACGGGTTCTAAAGCTACCCTACAATCTGCTATTAATGCGGCGACTACGGTATATAATGACAACTCAGCGAATCAATCTCAAGTAAATGTTGCTCGAATAAACTTAGAAGCTGCAATTGCCGACTTTGAAGCTGCTGAAATATCTGTAGATAAATCTGTTTTAGTAAGTGCTATCGCAAACGCTCAAAGTATTCATGACGCTGCGGTAGAAGGTAGTGCCGATGGACAATATCCTACCGGGTCTAAAGCTACCCTACAATCCGCTATTAATGCAGCGAGTGCGGTTAATACAAACGCTCTTGCGTCTCAAGCTGATGTTAATGCAGCGGTAGCTGACCTTAATGCAGCTCTTGCTACATTCCAAGCTTCGGTTATTGGCGTTGACAAATCTGCTTTAGTAAGTGCTATCAGTAACGCTCAAAGTGTTCATGACGCCGCAGTAGAAGGTAGTGCCGATGGACAATATCCTGCCGGGTCTAAAGCTACCCTACAATCCGCTATTAATGCAGCGAGTGCGGTTAATACAAACGCTCTTGCGTCTCAAGCTGATGTTAATGCAGCGGTAGCTGACCTTAATGCAGCTCTTGCTACATTCCAAGCTTCGGTTATTGGCGTTGACAAATCTGCTTTAGTAAGTGCTATCAGTAACGCTCAAAGTGTTCATGACGCCGCAGTAGAAGGTAGTGCCGATGGACAATATCCTGCCGGGTCTAAAGCTACCCTACAATCCGCTATTAATGCAGCGAGTGCGGTTAATACAAACGCTCTTGCGTCTCAAGCTGATGTTAATGCAGCGGTAGCTGACCTTAATGCAGCTCTTGCTACATTCCAAGCTTCGGTTATTGGCGTTGACAAATCTGCTTTAGTAAGTGCTATCAGTAACGCTCAAAGTGTTCATGACGCCGCAGTAGAAGGTAGTGCCGATGGACAATATCCTGCCGGGTCTAAAGCTACCCTACAATCCGCTATTAATGCAGCGAGTGCGGTTAATACAAACGCTCTTGCGTCTCAAGCTGATGTTAATGCAGCGGTAGCTGACCTTAATGCAGCTCTTGCTACATTCCAAGCTTCGGTTATTGGCGTTGACAAATCTGCTTTAGTAAGTGCTATCAGTAACGCTCAAAGTGTTCATGACGCCGCAGTAGAAGGTAGTGCCGATGGACAATATCCTGCCGGGTCTAAAGCTACCCTACAATCCGCTATTAATGCAGCGAGTGCGGTTAATACAAACGCTCTTGCGTCTCAAGCTGAGGTTAATGCAGCTGTAGCTGACCTTAATGCAGCTCTTGCGGCATTCCAAGCTTCAATTATTGGTGTTGACAAATCTGTCTTAGTAAGTACTATTGCAAACGCTCAAAATGTTCATGATGCTGCCGTAGAAGGTAGTGCTGACGGACAATATCCTGCCGGGTCTAAAGCTACACTTCAATCTGCTATTAATGCAGCGAGTGCGGTTAACACAAATGCTCTTGCATCTCAAGCTGAGGTTGATGAGGCAGTAGCGGATCTTAATGCAGCTCTTGCGGCATTCCAAGCTTCAGTTATTGGTGTTGACAAATCTGCGTTAGCTGCAAAAATTCAAGAATCGTCTGCAATTCACAATCAAGCGATTGAAGGAAATGGCGATGGACAATATGAATATGGTTCAAAATCAGCTTTAATGGCAGTTATTATTATGGCTATGGATGTAGAAGATAATATTGCCTCTACTCAAGCCGATGTTAATCAAGCAATTGCTGATTTAGATGCTGCCTTACAAGTATTTGCAACAAAAATCATCTCGGTAAATCGTAATAATTTAGCATCTCTCATTCAACAAGCACAAGCACTTCATGCAAATGCAGTTGAAGGTGAAGGAGACGGTATGTATCCAACCGGCTCAAAAGCTACATTACAAAATGCTATCAATACAGCACAAGATATTTATGATATTCCAACTGCATCTCAAGATATTATTGATGAGGCATATGATGACTTACAACATGCAATTACAGCATTTGAAGGAGTAGTAATTCAAGTAAATAAAACAGCATTAGCAACTGCAATTTCAAATGCAGAGGCAGTAAATGCTGCTGCTCTTGTCGGCACAACTGAAGGATTTTACCCTCAGGCGGCAAAAGATGCGTTTACCGCAGCAATTACTGCAGCACAAGCAGTTTACACGAACCCTGCTTCATCTCAAGCACAAGTTAATCAAGCTATTACTACTCTTAATCAAGCTGTAATAGATTTTGAAGCACAAGTGATTCCTCCTGCTATTTTATATACATATATAGCAACTAACGAGTTAGACCAAATAACAGAACTTCTTACATATTGGTTTACCTATACCGATAATGAAGATGGCGGAGCTTCGATTGTTACCCCTCCTAACGGTGCACCATTCTATAGTGTTAGTCCCGGTGCTGCCGGAACAGATTCTACTGCACGTATTGACTTTGAGTTAAATAAAGCAAATTATGCATGGAATCCGTTTGTAGGTTTTGGTTTTAACACGCAAATTGATGAAACGCAATCATTTGACTTCTCAGGAACTGATGGATTCTCATTCTACCATAGAGGAAACTCTTGTGTAATAGAAATTATCCAATACGAAAACATGGGTGATTTCCATGGTAATGATACATATTGGAATACATTCCAGAAGTTTATTCCACCTTCAACAGATTGGACTCATGTTCATATTTTATGGTCAGAGTTTGCTCGTCCAAACTGGGGTACAGAATATGATCTTGATATTGCAGGTATTTATAAATTTCAATGGAAACATGAAGGTTCAACAGGAGCACAAGGTTTTATTGAAATAGATCAAGTTGCTATTATGGGTACTGTTACATTGCCAACAGTAAGTAAAACACAGTTAACTGCTCTTATCCAAGAAGCTCTTGACATTCATGATGCTGCTGTAATTGGAAATGCTCATGGTCAATATTCACAAGCATCTAAAACTAACTTTGCAAATGCTATTGAAATAGCACAAGCTGTTGAAGGCAATCCGGGAGCAAGCCAGGAACAAGTAGATGCTGCCGTAGCTGAACTACAAATTGCAATTGCAACATTCCAAGCGTCAGCAATTGTTGTTTCAAAAACACAATTACAGCAATCTATTCAGCTTGCTCAAAATTTCCATAACAGTGCAGTTGAAGGTACCGCAGATGGTCAGTACCCTGCCGGTTCAAAAGCAACATTGCAAAATGCTATAAATGCGGCACAAGCGGTTAACACAAATCCTTTAGCTACGCAAGCAGAAGTAAATTCTGCAAAACAAACACTTGACAATGCTCTTGTGGCATTCCAAAATCAAGTAATTGGAGTAAATAAAGGGCAATTGTTTGTGAAAATCTCTGAAGCAACAACACTTCACAGCGAATCTGTAGAAGGCACCTTAAACGGTCAGTATCCTGTTGGTTCTAAAGCTACATTACAAAATGCTATTAATACCGCACAGGCAGTATATGATGATTCAAATGTAAGCCAAACAGATGTTAATACTGCCGTTACAAATCTTCAAACTGCAATAAGTCATTTTGAAAGCTTACGAATCTCTATTGCTCCGCTTGAAAAAGCTGCATTAGCTGCTAAAATTCAGGATGCTCAAAATGCCTTAGCTCTAGCGGATGGTAATACCGGAAACAATAGTGGTAATTATCCATTAGAAGCAGTAAATAATATAACCGCAGCAATTATTTCTGCACAAAACACGTACAATACGGCTACCGTTCAGTCTGAATTGGATAATGCAGTAATTACATTACAAACAGCTATAAATATATTCTTAGCGTCTGTTGTTCCTGAAGCTATTGATAAAACTGCATTATTAGCAGCAATAGAATCTGCTGAAAGCACTATAAATTCGGTTGAAACCGGTAATAATCCGGGGCAATACCCTCAGAGTGTTTGGATTGAATATTATAATGTAATTCAAACATCGAGAAATATTTACAACAAAACAAATGCAACACAAGCAGAAGTTGATAACCAAGTTATTGAATTACAACAAGCATATGTGAGATTTATTACGAGTGTTGTTCCTTTGTCAATTAGCGAAGTTACAACTGAAACTAAGGTGTATCCAAATCCATTTGTTTCAACAATACATGTTACATCTAATACTGAGATTTCTTCTGTTACACTAGTAAGCTTATTAGGAGAAACAGTTGTTTCAGTGCAAGTTCAAGCTGAAGAAGTTTCTCTTTCACTTGATAATACATCTATTGGAATCTATATTCTTCTTATTGAATATAGCAACGGAAGGTCTGAAAGTGTACGAATAACTAAAAAATAGTTTTTTCATCTTTTTATAAAAAAACCTCATCTGATACCAGATGAGGTTTTTTTTTGCCCTTCATACTAACTCGTATAAAAAAGTTTTTACCTTTGTTCAAACCTGAGTTTGGATATTATTTTAAGTTCAGACTGCTTATAAATAGTAAGATTCGATTTAAAAATAACGAGTATTATCGGGATAAATCGAGATATTTTTAAGAAGAAGATTGCTGTTTATAAGCGGTTAATTGATAGCTTTGTGTAAAATATTGAATATTGGCGTTAAATCTCTTCATCTTATCCCGATAAGATTCATCGATTTGCCTTAATCTTCAATATTTTAGATTAATTCGTTAAAAAATGAACAAGATTCTGAACTTTTAAATAATAATCGAACTCAGGTTTCAAGAAAAATCTATATTTAGATGACAATACAAGAGATACAAGAAAGCATTATCGAAGAATTTTCAATCTTTGATGATTGGTTGGATAAATATCAATATATAATTGATATAAGTAAAGAATTAGCTGATTTTGACGACAAATACAGAAACGAAAAATATCTTATTAAGGGGTGCCAATCGCAAGTATGGCTTGCGGCAGAACTTATAGATAATAACATAGTATATTATGCAGACAGTGATGCAATTGTAACAAAAGGGATAATAGCACTTTTAATTCGAGTTTTATCGGGAAAAACTCCTAAAGAAATTTTAGACGCAGATTTATATTTTATTGAAAAAATCGGATTAAAAGAAAATTTATCTCCAACACGTTCAAACGGATTAGTTGCCATGATAAAACAAATGAAACTGTACGCATTGGCATTTAACCATAAACAACAGAAGTAAGATGAGCAAGAAGGTAGATACAAAACGTGATATTGAACAAGAAATAGTTCAAACGCTCAAGACAATATATGACCCTGAAATCCCTGTTAATATTCATGATTTAGGATTAATATATAATGTTGACATTAGTAAATTACCACATGTTGACATACTCATGACCTTAACTTCGCCAAACTGCCCAATGACAGATGTTATTATGTATCAAATTGAGAACAGACTGAAATTAATTGATGGCATAGACGAAGTATTTGTTGAAATAACATTTGACCCGCCATGGGATAAAGATATGATAAGTGAAGAGGGTAAATTACACTTAGGGTTCTTATAACATATGAAGAAAAACATCCAAATGGTTGACCTCCATGGTCAGTATATGCAACATAAATCAGAGATTGACACAGCTATTTCCTCTGTAATTGAACATTCTGAATTTATTAATGGAACCGCCGTTTCACTTTTAAAACAAGAATTAGCTGCATATTTAGATGTTTCCCATGTAATTACTTGTGCAAATGGAACTGACGCGCTAACGCTTGCATTATGGGCTTTAGATTTGCCGCCGAATAGCGAAATAATTACTGCTGACTTTACTTTTATTGCAACCGCTGAAGCAATTGCTCGGGTTGGTTTAACGCCCATTTTGGTTGATGTGGATGAAGACACATTTACCATAAACACCGATGCTATAGAAGCTGCCATAACCGACAAAACAAAAGCAATTATCCCGGTTCATTTATTTGGTCAAGCAGCAGATATGAATACCATAATGCAAATTGCAAAAAAACATAACTTGTTTGTTATTGAAGATGCAGCTCAATGCTTTGGGGCTTCCTATGAATTTAATGGAGCACGCAAAAAACTAGGAACAATTGGAGATATTGCATGCACTTCTTTTTTTCCATCTAAAAACCTTGGGTGTTTTGGTGACGGAGGTGCACTCTTCACAAATAATACTGCTATTGCAGAACGCTTACAGATATTAGCAAATCATGGTTCTCAAAAAAAATATTACCATTCAAGTATTGGCGTTAACTCTCGACTAGATTCGATACAAGCTGCTATTTTACGAGTTAAACTAAACTATATTAATTCGTATAATGCTGCAAGAAAACATGCGGCTGAATTATATACTCACTATTTACAAGATATTCCTTGGATTACAACACCGCAGCTACAAAAACACTCAGAGCATGTGTTTCATCAATATACAATTACACTCTCCGAGGTTATTAACACAGATTTACAAACTTATTTAAAACAACAGGGGATTCCTTCAATGATTTACTACCCTGTTCCTATGCACAAGCAAGAAGCACTAGCGTCATATAATCCAAAATCATGTGCTATTTCTGAATCATTATGCACACGAGTGCTTAGTTTACCAATGCATACCGAGTTAACACCAGAAGAAATTGAATATATTTGCACTACTATCAGAACATATAAACCATAATATGAATTCATCATTTTTTGCTCACGAAACTGCGGTTATTGATTCCGGTTGCACTATTGGTACAGGCACAAAAATCTGGCATTTTTCGCATATTATGCCAAATTGTATTATTGGCGAGTCATGTAACATTGGGCAAAATGTGGTTATATCACCGGAAGTTGTGTTAGGCAAAAATGTAAAAGTGCAAAATAATGTTTCTATTTACACCGGTGTTATTTGTGAAGATGATGTGTTTCTAGGTCCCTCTATGGTGTTTACTAATATTATAAATCCACGAAGTGCAATAATCAGAAAAGATGCATATGTAAAAACGCTTGTAAAAAAAGGTGCTAGCATAGGTGCTAATGCCACCTTAATATGTGGAATTACAATTGGAGAGTATGCTCTTATTGGAGCCGGGGCGGTTGTCACAAAAGATGTATTGCCATATGCCTTAATTATTGGCAATCCGGGGCGACAAACAGGATGGGTTAGTGAATACGGACATACACTAAAATTTACTAATAACAGAGCCATTTGTAAAGAAAGTGGAGAGGAATATATGTTTGACGAAACAACACACAAGGTATTTAAAAAAGAGTCAAAGTAAAGCAGGGATATCAATAAAACATGATTTCCTATACTGTATTACCGCATCGTTTCAATCTAACAAAAAAGACCACTTTGAGCATATTCTTGATAATAATTTTTCTTTAACCATTGTTCAAGTTGTCTTACCTCCTCTTGCGTTAGATACGAAAGAAGTTTCTTTAATTCTTTTTGAAAAAGAATCGTATCGAAACTAATTTTTTGTAAAATTTGAAAGCCGTACTCCAACATCATTTTTAGTTTTATTTTGTAACCTCTAAATATATAGTAAAATTGCAGTACTTTCAAGCTATTTAAAAAATGGTTATTAACATTTTCTAATTATTATTGCAGAGCTCTTATTTGACAAGGCATAAAACTGTTAAAAAAATCTGTATCTTTGAATATGGATATATCATTTATAGAAACATATAGTTCATTTATTCCTTCTTACGTTGACAAAGAAGCTCTTATTGAATCTTTTTCTTCAACTGCACCAACAAGCATTCGTGTTAATCCGAATAAAATAAAACAAAAACTTTCTTTAGAGCCGGTTTTATGGTCAGAGTTTGGGTACTATTTAGATGAACGTCCGGTTTTTACCCTCGACCCATTATTTCATGCCGGGGCATATTATGTTCAAGAAGCATCCTCGCAGTTTATTGAGCAAATAATAAGACCATATTGCAATAAACCTCTAAAAGTATTAGACGTTTGTGCTGCTCCGGGAGGAAAATCAAGTCATATTATTTCATTGTTAGAACGAGGCAGTCTGTTAGTATCAAATGAAGTAATTCGTTCTCGCTCCAATATTCTTTCAGAAAATCTTATAAAATGGGGTAAATCTAATTGTGTTATAACCCAAAACGACCCTAAAGACTTTCATTTTCTTAAAGGTTTTTTTGATGTCATTCTCGTTGATGCTCCCTGTTCAGGTGAAGGAATGTTTAGAAAAGACCCTCAAGCAATACAAGAATGGAGTGTGCAAAACGTAGATCTTTGCAGTAAACGACAACTCCGCATATTACAAGACATTTGGGATTGCCTTGCTCCCGGGGGCATACTCATATACAGCACATGCACGTATAATGAAACAGAAAATGAAGACCTCATTGCGTCATTTATCACACATAGGAATGCTGAATGTTTGCCAATTCCAATTAAGAAAGAATGGGGCATCTATGAAAATCATAAACATGGAGTTTTTTCATATCGCTTTTTCCCACATACTAATAAAGGCGAAGGTTTTTCACTATCACTGGTAAGAAAAACCGACGGAGAAGAATATACTCCGCCAAAACGGTTGCCAAAATCGCCAATCGCTATAATCTCTGAAAAAAATAAATTACCCTACTCTCATCTTATCAAGAACTATAAAAGCATTGTGTATGAAAAAAAGGCACATCACATGTGGTCTTTTTCACATGAATACCGAAAGTTTTTACTAGACATATATGCACATTGCAACGTTATTCATGCCGGCATTCCATTAGTTGAAATTAACGGGCACAAATTAAACCCTTTACCGGGCTTAGCGTTTGCAAACAGTTTCAACAATACTGTGTTGCCGGTAATTGAAGTTGACATTCTTACAGCACTCAGCTATTTTAAAAAGGAGGCATTGTATGTTCCTGATGCCCCAAAAGGATGGCTGCAACTTAGCTATAAACATATCCCAATTGGATTTGTTAAAAATATCGGCAATAGAGCGAACAATCCATACCCTTCAGAATGGGCAATACGCATGGATATCAAAAAAGAGAAAATTTGGTCGGTACTACTTTAATTTTTAAGAGATTTTTCAGTAAATAAAATATGCCACCTACAAATTACAGCATTAAAGTTTTTAAATGCAGTTAGATATTTTCCTGTTTTATTTCGTATTTCTTGATGCATTGGTAAAGTTATAAATGAATATCCCATCCAATCTGTTTTTTTCATTCGTGCATATACAATACCCCAAGGTATTATATAGCGAATCTTATCTTTACAATATTGAAAAAAATATTTTGCATACGAGGCAGAATGTAGTTCTTGTTCAAAAAAACAAACGCCATTTGGCTTAAAAAACTCCTCTTCGAGAATAGTTCTATATAAGACTCTTTCAACTTTATAATCACTTGAAATATCTAAAAACACATTCATAAGCTGTTTATCCCATAAAGGCAAATACACCTGATATCCAAAAAAAGGATACACAAAAGATGAGCGAAAAATAAATTTTGAATACTTTTCAGAAACAGTCCATCCTTCAAATAAAGAAAAATCTTGTAATGCAAGATGCTGCCATGACACACAAAGTGTTTCTCGTAAACGATTATGTAAAACCGCTTTCTGCTTCTTTGTCTTTTTTTTAATATTAAAAATCTTTTGCTCAATACATTGCGGCAAATTTTTCACAGATACAATCTTCGGTTTTTCACATATCATTTTTTGGAGAACCTTTATGTACTCGGCTCTATGTCCGGGTAAAAACACAGAATCTAACGGGATTAGTTTATTTTCTTTTAAAAACTTTACCGCAAAATATTCTTGCATATAAGGCATAGCAAAGCCATTACCATATGATTTTGCATATGCAATAAATTCGGGACTCTGCAAATATTCTTGAGTGTTAATTTGGGTATAATCTATAAAAAACCATGGATATCCTAATATTTCAGCAACCTGTTGACTTAACTCTTGTTCTTTATTTTTAACGCCATACGTAAAACATATTACATTCTGATAATTCATTTTTTTAAGCATACACGCTATTAATCTTGAATCATATCCTCCGCTTAAAGGAATTACTGCGGTACGATTTTGCAAAAATTTTTCTAAGCGATTTCCGGCTTCTGAAATTGCAGAACACACATCATTATATATTGTATCATATGGAGATGTTCTAAATTCTAAAGGGATGTATGACTGATACGCATTATGCTCAACAAGTCCATTATTATATATACAACATATTTCACCTGCCTTAGTTTTCTTAATAGTTTTATCTAATGTTTCATGTCCGAGCACAAAACCTCCGGCAAGAAATTCTAAATACGCATCTTCATTAGGCAAAAATTGTTTTTTTTGTGTTTGAATATTCCACCAAGAATCTGAAACATATATATATTGAGATTCATCCACGAAGTAAAAAATCGGAAAAAAATCAATACGATCACTTATAATTTCTATGTGTGTATCAAACTCAATTATTATAGAAAAAATCCCATGTAAACTTTGAGCTATTTCTTTTGTCGTTTTTTTTTGTATCTTTTTCAATATATATGCAAGAGCATCTTCTCCGAAAAAAAACGTATTCGTGTTATCATAAAAATAACCGATAATCGATACCGTATTCTTAGTAACCCAGGTGTATGTGTGGGTGCCAACTAGCATTATTTCTTTTTCCATATCTGCAAATTTTCAATCATGTCGGATTTACGAAACATAAAATCTCTCCAACTAAAAGAATTATGCTTATAAAACCAATAGAACAATACTATTGATGAAACAATATACGATAATGAAACCGCAATACATGCTCCATAAACACCATATTTTGGGATAAGAAAAAAACATAGCAAAATAGTTATGCATAACCCAATTGCCGACTTAACATTAAGAATATTCAATTGATTACTCCCCGAGAAATAATGTCCAATTATTCCCGAAGCACTAAGAGCAATAATTCCGGGAGAAAGCAGTAAAATAATGTACTTTGTTTCAAAAAAATCATTGCCAAAAACCCAAGTATAGGTCTGGTTAGGAACAACACTAATTACACAAACACAACATAGGGTTAAGAATAAACTTATTCTCACTGCCTTTTGAGTTTGCATTAGTTTTATCTTTTCATTACTATTTCCTATTGTTTGAGAAAAAATATGAATTGAAAAACTTTTACTTAACACCAAAATTGCTTCGGCACATGCCACTCCCACCGCAAATTTCCCAACCTCAGGTATACCCCATAGAGACGCTAACGCATAATAAGAAAGACGGTTGTTTATAAACTGCATAAACCCGCTTAATTCTGTTTTTATGCCAAATGAAAAAAGCTGAAAAAACACCCTTTTATCAAAATTCCACGAAAATAATGGGCTATGGGCTTGTTTATACAGATGCAACAAGCTAACCAAAAAAATACTAGAAAAGGTGAAGATTTGAGCAACAAAATACACAGTATAATCTGCAGTATCCTTTACAAAAACAAAAAGAATTAAAAACAACATCAACACAGCATATTGCAAAAATGTATATATATTATATGCCTTCATGTGTTGAAGCCCCACAAAAATATTAGTATGAACAGTACATAAAGAAAACACACATGAAATTATTATTAGAAACACTCTATGTTCTTGTTCATGAATACTTGTTATAACAAAGGGAACAGAAATCCCAATAAATAAACACCAAAAATATGCAAGCGGCACAAGCTTAAAAAGTGCAACACGAGGTGTATAATATGAAATACTGCTCCCAACAATAATATTTGAAAAAAAAGAAACAATAGCTAAATCTGCTATAAGCAGCGAAATTGCACCTCTCCCTTGACTTCCCCAAACTTGTGTTGTATATGCAAGCACGGCAAATCCCAGAACAAGAATCCCGAAACGAGACAAAAATGTATGAAACACGGCTTTAGATTCCATTACACAAAGATTGAATATACGAAATAAAAGATTGCTCAATTTTTTTCCAATTATACTTTTTCAGAAATGCATCTCTTGCTGCACTTGAATGAGCTTCATACACATGAGGGTTTTTGACATATCGTTGAATTTTCTCTACAATTTCGGCTGTATTATCCGGATTCACCAAAAAACCATACTTTGAAATATCCATATGTTTTGATATTGCTTTTGATTTAGTGTACAGAATTGGTTTTCCACAAGCTACATAGTAAAATAATTTTATGGGTAAACTATACGAATTCTCTACTGACATATCTCTCAAATCAAAACATATATCAACATCTTGTAATACCTTAGTGTAGTTTAAGAAGTGAGTAAACGGAATATGTGTAATATTTTCAAACATATACATGCGCATAGCCTCATGGAGCTTCTCTGCATCTACAGCAGTTTTAGGATTGCCTACCAATAGAATTGAAACATCAACATGCGGATTCTGCTGGATAAACTTATGTGCTACATGTAAAAACCGGAATGTGCCGTTTTCTTTTGATATTCTTCCGGTGTAACAAAGGCAAAGCTTTGAAGGATTTAACATCTTTTTTTTAAAAAATATATAATCCGGATGTGGGTAATATGGCAATAGTATCCTTTTCTTTTTGGGAAATACTAGTTTAAACGGATACTGTTTATATTCTTCCCCAAAAATAAAAGCGTCTGCACGTTTACCGGAAACTAGATTATACATGAAATACGCAAAGAATATAAACGGCCTAAGGAGCACAAAAACATCAGCATATTGTCGCTTTGTAGGATACCACTCGGTTACATCATATACAACAACACAGGTGTGTGTTTTTCTGTATGTTGATGCAGCATCTACCGTAAGTGGTTCTGAACAGATAATTACATCCGGGGAATAATCATATAATTGTGCTAGCAAAAAATCTTTTTTCTGAGATATTGAATACTCTGATATACAATTTTTAGCATACACCTCTATTCCTTGAACACAACCGCTGAAATCACTACTCAAACTGGTTATTTTCACATGATACCCACTCGCAATTAAGGTTTTTGCTTGATGATACAAAATTCTATCATCATCATATGCGTGTGCCGTTGTTAAAAAATATACCTTTTTTTGTGTATTCATTTTTCTTCTCATGTAACAAGAATAGCTCTTGAGCACAATTTACATAAAAAACTGAAACATGTACCCTATTAAAATGTATAAAAAGTACTTAAAAAAATTTCGCGATTACTAATTATTGTAAATATATTTGCAATATAAAATTAACGAAAATGTAATCCGCTCATGAGTTCCTCAAAACACCGATATAAAATGTTCCCGAAAGAAAAATTTGCCGTAGTATATTTTTCGCCCGGAGATTTATTTACCGAAGAAGCATTACAGATAAACAATGAGTATAAACATGATCCGGCGTATTCTGAGATACATTTTTTAGTTTTACTATTTTTTGGATGTAATCCTATTTTTAAAGAAACTGACTTACAAAATTTGGTAACCGAATATCAACATAACCCTCAAAAAAACAATCATATTAGAAGCGTTTTTCTTGTAGATAAACCAAAAGCAACTGCATTTGCTCATCTTATTATGAGTAACACTCCCGAAGAATCTTCATATTGCACCACATTTGAACAAGCATACGATTTTCTTAAACCTACAGGAATCTCATATGCCGATTTCATTACGAGAATTGAGGAAACAAAACTCTAATCAGGTCAACTTTTAGTCTGCTAAAAGGAGAATTCCATAGTTTTTTATGACCATTCCAATAGTTCCTAATTTGTGAGACCTACTAAAAAACCGTATTTTTACGGCACTACTACTTAATTAGTAAATATATAATTATGGAACGTCTTCTTATAGCATCAAATAGATTACCTATTCACATTACCCAAAACGATAAAGAGCTCGAGGTTGCCCCCAGTGCAGGAGGGCTAGCAACCGGACTGCGCTCATACCATAAGCAAAACGACAGCATGTGGATTGGTTGGGCCGGCATAAGTTCAAATAATAAAAAAGTGCAAGCCGAAATAACTCAAAAACTTGCTATTGAACACTGCTCTCCGGTGTTTCTTTCCGAAGAACAAGTCTCTCTCTATTACGATGGGTTTAGCAATGCTACCTTATGGCCTCTTTTTCATTATTTTACACAATTTACGGTGTTTGATGAAAAATACTGGGAAGCATATCAAGAAGTTAACAAACTTTTTGCAAAAGCTATTATTGCACAAGCAAAACAAGGAGATACGGTATGGGTACATGACTATCAATTATTATTAGTACCTCAAATGCTTAAAGAAGAACGCCCGGATTTACACATTGGCTTTTTTCTTCATATCCCCTTCCCCTCTTATGAAGTTTTTAGAGTATTACCCTGGCGTGATGAAATTATAACCGGCATGTTAGGTGCCGATTTAATTGGATTTCACACCTATGATTATGCACGACATTTCATTAGCTCTGTCCGTCGTTTAAAAGGTTGTGAAGTTGATTTTAATAAAATTCGATTAGATAACCGACGCGTATTTGTTGACGTTTTTCCTATGGGAATAGATTATCAGCAATTTCACGATAAAGCATATGAAACTCAAACTAAACCGATTCAAGAGCGCTCAAAAGAACATAGAGATTTAGATAAATATTTACTCGCAACCTCTGACAGAAAACTCATGCTTTCTATTGACCGATTAGACTACACTAAAGGTATTCCTAATAGATTACGAGCATTCAAGTTATTCTTAGAAAAATATCCACAATATGTAGAAAAAGTTTCATTAATTCTGTTAACGGTTCCTTCCAGAACAGATGTTGAACAATATCAAAATTTGCGAAAAGAAGTTGAAGAACTTGTAGGAAGCATTAACGGAGAATATGCTACGATGCAATGGAGTCCGATAATATATTTTTATCGTTCTGTTTCTTTTGACCACCTTATTGAGTTATACACCTCATCAGATGTTGCATTACTCACCCCATTGCGTGACGGAATGAATTTAGTTGCTAAAGAATATTTGGCAACGCAAATAAATCATAAAGGCGTTCTTATTCTCAGTGAAATGGCAGGAGCTTCAAAAGAACTTGGCGAAGCTATTTCTGTTAACCCAAATAATATTAATGATGTTGCAGATGCAATATACCGAGCACTCACAACACCGGAAGATATTCTAAAAGCTGCTAATGCCAGTATGCAAAATCGGCTCCGTCGATATGATGTATTTGCGTGGGCTAACGATTTTATGAAATCATTACATAAAACCCGACAACGGCTTTCTGAATTTAGAATTCGAAAAATATCTCCTACTGAATCTCACACCTTGATTGCTCGCATGCAGCACGCAAAAAAACGTGCAATATTTCTTGATTATGACGGAACGCTTCAACGGTTTTTTGATGAACCACAATTAGCTATTCCCGACCAAAATTTATATACAATACTTGATGGAATAGCAGCTTTACCAAATACCGAATTAATCCTAATTAGTGGACGTGATAAAGATACGTTTGATGAATGGTTTGGCAAAAAACCGTATAACCTAATAGCAGAACATGGGGCTTGGCAAAAAAACACCAATAAAAACTGGGAAGCTATTCAAATTGGTAGTATTGAATGGAAAGAAAGTATTCGTCCGGTACTGGAATCATATGTTGACAGAACTCCGGGAAGTTTAATTGAAGAAAAAGCATTCTCTTTAGTTTGGCACTATAGAAAAGCAGATATTGAATTAGGGGCACTCCGAGCATTAGAGCTAAAACAAGACATTTCCGGATTAATTGTGAATCATAATTTAGAAATACTTGAAGGTAATAAAGTAATTGAGATAAAAACCATTGGGGTTAATAAAGGAGCAGCGGCTCATAGTTTTTTACAAAATTATGAAGCAGATGGCATTGTTGCGATAGGAGACGATTGGACCGATGAATTTTTATTTCGTCATTTACCTACAGATGCAATAACCATAAAAGTGGGCACCGATAAAACCGTAGCTCGCTATTATATAGACAATTACAAAGAGGTTAGAAACTTCTTAAAAATAATGCAAACTACATTAAAAACATAATATGAATACGTTAGATTACGGAGTAATAGGTAACTGCAAAACAGCGGCATTAATTTCTAAATATGGCTCTATTGACTGGTGTTGTATACCCGATTTTAATTCCTCTTCGGTATTTGCAAAAATATTAGACAACAAAAAAGGTGGTTCATTTGAAATACGTGTTGATTCTTCATACACAATACAACAAAAGTATTTAAAAAACACAAATATTCTGAGAACAGATTTTTCTAATGGCACCGACTGGTTTCAAGTTTTTGACTTTATGCCTCGATATAGATTTGATGACGTGTTATACTGTCCGCCGGATATTATTCGGTATTTTAAATACAAAGCAGGCAAACCAAAATTCACTATTGTCTACCAACCAAAACTTGAATATGCCAAAGGAAATTGCACAAGTAGTATTGAATCGGGCTACATTAAAACCATTACTAAAGAAGGCGTATATGACTCGCTCTATTTATATACTGATTTTACCAAAGAAGATATTGTATCGGGCAATGAAGTTTCATTAGAGCAAGACTCTTACTGCCTTATTTCATATCATCAAAAGTTACTCCCTCAAAGTTCAGAACGTCAATATTTAAAACTACAAAGAACAAAAGTATATTGGCTTAATTGGTCGAGTAAAATCACTAAATACGCAGAATATACTGATGAAATTATTAGAAGTGCCTTAGTATTAAAAATGCTAAGTTACGATAAGTCAGGAGCAGTTTTGGCGGCACTTACAACCTCTTTACCCGAAACAATTGGTGAAGAGCGTAATTGGGATTACCGATTTTGCTGGATTCGTGATGCTTCTATGGTAATAAAAGTAATGTCTACCCTTGGACAGCTCAATATGGTTAAGCGATTCATGAAATTTATTATTGATATTATTCCACATAAAAATGAAAAAATACAAATTATGTATGGAATAAATCGAGAAAAAGAATTGACCGAAAAAACGCTTGAACATTTATCTGGATATGAAAACTCGTATCCGGTTAGAATTGGTAACGCGGCATACATTCAAAAGCAAAATGACATTTATGGTATTTTGATGGATGTTATTCTACAGCAATTTGAGCTCTTTAAAACATCTCTTGATAATAGCGAAATGTTGTGGACCATAACACGTAGCATTGTACGAACCGTTGAAGAAAATTGGAGAAATCCTGACAAAGGAATATGGGAAATACGTACCGAAGATAAACACTTTACGTTTTCTAAAGTATTATGTTGGGTTGCCATTGATAGAGCTATAAAAATTGCACAAATCATTAATATGATGGACTATGCTACCGAATGGCAATTTTTGGCAGATGAAATAAAACACGATATTCAACTTCATGCATGGAATGATGAGGTAAAAGCTTACACCCAGTTCTATGGCTCAAGAGATCTTGACGCATCAAATTTACTTATGGAAAACTATGGTTTTGTAGATGCTCGAGATCCTCGATATATTCAAACCGTTAAAGCAACATATAAGGAATTATGTGTAGATGGCTTAATGTATAGATACAAAAACAAAGATGATTTTGGCTTACCCAGTTCATCTTTTACAATTTGCACATTTTGGCTTATTAACAGTTTATGTGCAATTGGTGAGTGTAAAGAAGCACGCCGATTATTTGATCAACTTCTCAGTTACAGTAATCATGTTGGGTTATTTAGTGAAGATATAGATTTTAAAACCAAACGATTATTAGGAAATTTCCCACAAGCTTATTCGCATCTTGCATTAATTGAAACAGCTATTAATCTCTTACAAGGAGAAAAAACAGAAGAAGGTAAAATATTAGAAGCAATAAGAAATCAATAAAAAAAAGGCATTCTAAAAAGAATGCCTTTTTTTAAATAATTACATATTTTATATCTTCAACAAATCCTGTTCTTTTAATTCAACTTTGGCATCTACTCGAGCAATAGCAGCATCAGTAATTTTTTGAATTTCTACTTCATTTTGTTTTACTGAATCTTCTGACAAGCCCTCTTTTTGCAATTTTTTAAGCATGTCTATGGCATCTCTTCTAATATTTCGAACACTTACTTTTGCATTTTCAGCTTCCATTCTAACTTGCTTTACAAGATCTTTTCTTCTTTCTTCTGTTAGAATAGGGATATTAATTCGAATAAAATTACCGTCGTTTACCGGAGTAAGTCCAAGATTTGCTTGAAGAATTGCCTTTTCTATTGGACCAATCATTCCTTTTTCCCATGGCTGAACAGCGAGTGTTCTGGGATCCGGGGTATTAATATTTGCTACTTGGTTAAGCGGAGTCATAGTACCATAATAATCAACAGTTACAGTTTCTAACATTGATGGTGAAGCTTTACCCGCTCTAATTTTAATCAAATCTGATTCTAATTTTTTTACCGGACCTGTCATCCGTTCTTCTGTGTCTTCTAAAATTAATTGAACTTCTTCTTCCATAGTATAGAAATAAAAATACGTGTATTATTACAATTAGCGTTGGAGTTCGAACACGATAGGTACTCTAAAATATACCGAAACTTTTTGTCCGGCTTGCTCTCCCGGAGTAAAACGAGGCAATTTATGAATTACATCAATAGCCGCTTGATCCAAATATCTATCTCGAGACACTAACACTTCCGGATTAACCGCTTTACCTTCCGGATTAACTACAAATTGAACGAGTACCGTTCCTGTTATCCCCATTTCTATTGCCGGTAAAGGATACACTAAATTATTTGCTATAAACCTTTGGAGTGCTGGCATACCTCCCGGAAATTCCGGCATTTTTTCTACACGAATATGTATTTGCTCTTTAACCTCTTTGGGTTCTTCAAACACAAACTGAACAGGTTCTGTATCAGTAGCTCCAATTGCATCAGATTGATCTTGTTCAATGTCATCTGTTTCTACAATTTCCGGTGCCATAGGTGGCTCCTGTGCCGGCTCTTCAATAGGAGGAGGAGGTTCCATCTCTCGAGTTATCTCAATAATTTCCTGTTCTTCTACTTCTATAGCCCCACCAATTAATTCACTTATTGCTCTTGGTCGGCTTGTATACTCAAAAGCAGCATACAATAATAGTAATGCTATAATAAACCCTATTTCAGTAAACAGTCTTCGTTTAGACTCTAAATTTGCTTTTTCTGTTTTTTTCAGTTCCATACGATATACGAGTTGAAATTATTCAAACTTTTGGCTAAAGTAATAAATATTGCTTTTATAACCATACAAGTTTAAAAAAAACACGGTAACAATATCATTAATTTTTATTTTATTTCAATTACAACAACAGCTCGCATAAATACCGGCACCTTTTGCCCTGCTTGTTCACCGGGAGTGTAGAGCGGCAAGAGATGAATTACATCAAGTACCGCTTGATTATATCTCTCATCAGAACTTTCTAGAATGTGCGGTGCTTTAGCAATTCCATCAACATCCACAACATACTGCACGGTAATACTCGTTGTATGTGCCGACTCAAATGCAAATGCCGGCAACATAATTTTTTCTAATATAAATCTTCGTAGAGCTAATTCTCCTCCTGGAAATTCAGGCATCTTTTCTACTCGCAAAAATGGAATAACTTCAGTAATCTCATGCTCAGGAGTAAACGGCAACTCAGGAAACACTTCATCGGTAACATTCATTAAATGAGAGTTATCATCTTCTATATTATTGGTTTCAACAACTTCCGAATCAGGTATTTTTTCGGGCTTTGGTGGTTCTATTTCTGGCTTTGGCGGTTCTAAATCTCTTGTATTAATAACAAGATCTTCATCATTAATGGTATTTCCATGTAATGCAAAAATAGGGTTTTGTTGTATTTGAGTAGTATATTCAAACGCCCCATACAATAAAAGAAGGGCAAGAATAAACCCAATTTCCCGAAACATACGTCTTTGTGGTTCCAGGTTTACTTGTGATGATTTTTTTGTTTCCATGACACACGTTTTTAAGGTTTAAAAAATGACACATTCACGGTTCTTTACTCAAAAAGAATATATCGTTGTATTGTCTTATATTTCGTAACAGTTGCCCTGCTGTTATAAAACAAACCCCTTTGGTTACGTGTGAGGGACGTATTTTACTCTTTACAATTGTAAAGCGAAATAAAATGAAGATATATTGTGTGTTACGTGATTAATTTTTAGAATCTTTTTTTGAATTAAAAAGATTCTTGCACACCTCATCAATACGAGAAAATGCAGTGTTATTTTTACTGTGTGTATGTTGATTGAGTGGACTGTATACCGTTGGAATGCCTATTTTTTTCGCCTCTTTTATGCGTCGCTCTATATGACTAACAGACCTAATTTCACCGGTTAACCCAATCTCTCCGCAAAAACAAATTGTAGGCGAAATTGGAATATCAAACAAAGAAGAAACAATTGCAGTAATTATTGCCAAATCTGTTGCAGTATCCTGAATTTTTATTCCTCCGGTAATATTAATAAACACATCTTTAGTATATACTTTTATGCCGAGTCGTTTTTCAATAACGGCAAGCAACATACTTACTCGTCGGGCATCATATCCGGTAACGGTTCTTTGCGGTGTACCATATGCTGCCGTAGAAACAAGCGCTTGCACCTCTATAAATAACGGTCGCATTCCTTCCATTACCGCAGCTATTGTAACCCCACTCAACACATCCTTATTTTTACTAATAAGAGCTTCCGAAGGATTTGCAACTTCACGCAAACCGGCATGAAGCATTTCAAATATTCCAATTTCTGCTGTTGACCCAAATCTATTTTTAGAACTTCGTAATATTCTAAATACATTATGCATATCTCCTTCAAACTGGAGAACTACATCAACCATATGCTCTAACACTTTTGGTCCGGCAAGAGTTCCCTCTTTGGTTATGTGACCAATTAAAAGCAATGGCGTATGAGTTTGTTTTGCATATTCAATAAGCATATTGCTCGTTTCTCGAATTTGCGTAACTGTACCCGGAGCAGACTCAATATCAAGATGTTTAAGTGTTTGCACAGAATCAACAATAAGTAATTCGGGAGTAAGTTTTTTTGCATATTCAAGAATAGCAATAACATTCATTTCATTTAAAATTGAACACGCTTCTGATTGTATATCGAGTCGTTTTGCTCGCAGAGCAATCTGTTGGGGGCTTTCTTCGCCCGAAACATAGAGAACTTTTTTTCCGCTCGCAATAGCTACCTGAAGTAAGAGGGTTGATTTTCCCACCCCGGGCTCTCCACCTAAAAGTAATACAGAACCGGGCACAAAACCGCCACCAATTACACTGTCTAATTCTCCTATACCTGATAATATTCGATTTGTGTGTTCATGTTGTATAGAAGAAAGTGAAATAGGACTTTGTGAATAGTGTTGAGAAATACTCGTTGTTGGTTTAGATGCAACTATCTCTTCTTGATACGTATTCCATGAATTACAACTATTACATTTACCAATCCATTTAGGTGATTGAGCACCACAGTTTTGACAAATAAAAATAGTTTTGGATTTTGCCACAATTATTTTCTAATAAATTCTCGGCGTAAAAATGCACCGGCTCTTTCACCGTCATTAAATTCTACACGAGTAATTATAAGCATTCTTGAAGTAAGTTTTTCTATACGCCATTTACCATTCATACCTTTGGGGCCTAATCCATCAATTTGAATATACGGCGTAATAATACTTCTGTTAAAAGCACGCCATTCTCCAGAAACAGTACCTGTTGGAATAGCATTTATATCTTTTGTAATATCCAATCTTCCCTCATCATAAAACACCCACATTCCATCTACAGGATAGTGTGCTGCACGCACATGCTCAATTTTCCATTCTCCAACAATAAGATTTTCGGTACGCTTTGAGCATCCGACAATTAAGGTAGCTAGAAGAAAAAGATATATAATCCGTCGAATCATCATTATCATTTTTTTACGAAGTAAATATACAAAAAAAACTATTTCAACAATTTGTTTATGTAATTTGTTGATGAGAATCCTGCTTCTAAATCAATAGTTTCTACTTTTCCGCCTAAAGATAATACAATATCTGCCCCTACAATAGAATCAACATTATAATCTTTACCTTTAACCAGAACATTGGGCTTAATAGCTTCTATAAGCTGCAGTGGTGTATCTTCATCAAAAACTACAATATAGTCAACACAAGAAAAAGCAGCTAACGTAAGAATTCGAGACTCTTGTTCTTTAATTGGTCTATTTGGACCTTTAATACGAGATATTGAAGCATCCGAATTCAATCCTACCACTAAAATATCTCCTTTTTGTTTTGCTTTTGCCAAATACAACACATGCCCTTTATGAATAATATCAAAACAACCATTTGTAAATACAATAGTTTGTGCATTTTTTGTATGCTCTTCACATTTCTGTATTATTTCTGATTTTGTCAAAATTTTCGACAAAAGAGCATCAACAAACAAGTCCATTTTTTTTAGTTTTTTTTGATATGTGACAGATTGCAAATATACCAAGAATAAGCACCAATATGGTTTGCGAGCCATGACTAATTGTTGCAAACACAATTCCTTGCGTCATAAAATCTAATCCATACAGCATAAGTGCTTGCCCAACTATCCAATGAAAAACCCCCATACCACTTTGCACCGGGGCTGTCATGCCCAATCCACCAACAATAAGAATAAACAAGCCGTCTGTCATATCTAAATGTGCAGTATACGGGATTGCGAAAAACACCACATAGGTCATAGCCCAATACATTAACCAAATAAATAAGGTATGAGCAATAAACAAAAGTCGTTTTTTCATTGTATACACAGATTTTACCCCAAGTGCAATACCCTTGATAAAATTAGCTGCTTTTCGAGAAAACGTAAACCTATTTTTAGAAACTAACAAGAGTAATCCAATTATACTCAATAAAATTGATACAATAATAACATAACTTAAAGGTATTGTTTCTATTCTTTCAACCGCTGCCACATATACATGTTCATACAAAAACTCACCTAACAATTCATATTTTATAAGAATCACAAAAAACCCTAAAGAGAATAACATACATAAGTCGCTTAAGCGCTCAACAATTACGGTTCCTATTAATTTATCAACCGGAATATTTTCTTTTCGGTGCAACACTCCGCAACGAGCAACTTCACCAACACGAGGCAAGGCAAGATTAGCAAAATAGCCGAACATTAATGCACTAAAGGTGTTTTTACGAGAAGGTGAATATCCTAATGATTCAATAAGAAGCATCCACCGTAAGGCACGAGAAATATATCCGAACACAGCAAACGTTAATGAGAGTAAAACCCACCAACCGTTCATTTGTGTAATGTCGTTCCACAAAATGTGCATATCTACATCTTTAAATACAAAGTATAAAACAGCTACAGTAAGCACCGTAAAAAACCCGTATTTAATAATGTTTGGAATAGAAAAATTCAATGTTACAGTAGTTTATTTGTTTGAGTATCTGGGAAAATTACCCGTGGTATAAACGTTTTCGCTTCCTCAAAATCCATCTGTGCATATGAAATAACAATTACAATATCGTTTGGTTTAAATTTATGTGCAGCAGGTCCGTTTAAACATACTATTCCGGAACCACGTTCTCCGGTAATAACATAGGTTTCTATTCGTTCGCCATTAGATATATTTAACACCTGAACTTTTTCATTTGCTATCAGGTTTGCTGCTTCCATTAAATCTTCATCAAGAGTTATGCTTCCGATATAATCCAAATTAGCTTCGGTTACCGTAACACGATGAATCTTTGATTTCATTACCTCTATTATCATCTTTCCTTGTTTAAAAAAACATTATCGCATCAATTAATCGCACCTTACCAACATGAACTGCAATGCACCCAACCGGTTCTTGCGTGTCTGTCCAATGTGAAATTGAACAAAGACTGGCACTATCAACAATATCAAAATATTCAATTGAAAGTAAAGGTACAGTATTTATTGAATTGATTACAAATTTTTTGACTTCTTCTACTGATTTTGATTGCGATAAGCTTTGAGCCGCACATAAAATCTGTGATATTTTCGCGGCTTGCTTTCGTTCCTCTGGCAACAATCGCACATTCCGAGAGCTCATTGCTAAGCCATCTGCTTCTCTCACAATATCGCAAGAAATAATCTGAATAGGCAAAGAAAGTTGAGCCACAAGAGCTTTTATTATTGCAAGTTGCTGAAAATCTTTTAACCCAAAATACGCACGATGTGGCTGAGTAATTTCGAATAAACGCCTAACCACAATTGCTACCCCATTAAAATGTCCGGGGCGAAACACTCCCTCCATAACAGATTCTAAATCACCAAAATCATATGATTCGGAGATAGTATCACCTTCGGGGTATATTTCTTCATATTCGGGAATAAAAACAAGCGAACAAGCGGTTGATTCTAACATCGCTATATCTTCAGAAACAGTACGAGGATAATGCAATAAATCTTCTGTATTATTAAATTGCGTGGGGTTAACAAAAATACTTACTATAGTAATATCATTTTCTTGTACCGATTTTTCTACCAAAGAAATATGTCCGGCATGAAGTGCTCCCATTGTAGGAACAAACCCTATTGTTGAATTTTTATCAAGTCCTGAAATAAATAACTCTACTTCAGTTCTTTTAGATAATCGTATCATGTTTATCTTAATTTCGCCGACAAAACTATAACATTTTTTTAATTCACTCTCAAAAAAAAAAAATTACGCAAAATTTATGTATGTTTTGCTATGTTGATTTAAACGAATGATTAGGTTATTTGACAAACAAATACCATGATTTATACAATTTCACTGCATTTTTTTGTGAAATAATACCCATTTTTTTATATCACATGTATTCTGCATGTAGTTAGATTAAAAAAACCAAAAAAAATTGTACCTTTGCACTATACAAAGAATACGCAAATTATTTAGTACATGGATAAAGTTAAAGTCTTATATGTAGCCCAAGAAATGGCTAAATATTTACCGGATAATGAAATGTCATTAAAAAGTAGGTTTTTACCACAATACATACAAGAGCAGGGAAAGGAAATTCGGTGTTTTATGCCAAAATACGGATTAATAAATGAACGGAGAAATCAGCTTCATGAAGTAATCCGATTATCCGGAATGAATTTAATTATTGATGACACGGATCATCCACTTATCATAAAGGTTGCATCTATTCAGGCAGCTCGCTTACAAGTGTATTTTATTGATAACGATGAATTCTTTCAACGTAAAGCATTATTTGCTGATGATTCGGGAAAAGAATTTGAAGATAATGAAGATAGAATGATTTTTTACGCACGCGGAGTACTTGAAACCGTAAAAAAACTTCGTTGGTCGCCAACTATTGTTCATTGCGAAGGATGGTTTGCTGCCTTATTACCCTTATATCTTAAAAAAACCTTTTACGAAGATCCATTATTTGCAAATTCTAAAATTGTATTTTCATTATTTGACTCTAAATTTGAATCACATTTCTCAAAAGACTTTATGCGAAAAGTTTTTTTTGATGGAATGACTGATGAAGATTTAGCTCCTATTGCAAAAGAAACAGATTGGTTATCAATCATGAAATTAGCATTATCTCATTCAGATGCTGTTATCTGCGAATCCGAAAACGTGCATCCTGAACTATTAGAATATTGCAAAAATAATAATAAAAAGATTCTTCCGTATCAAGGTCCGGATGAATATGCTGAGCCATACTCCCAATTTTACGATTCTTTATTAGATGATTAATACTACCATACATATATGAATATTCGTTTTAAAACCTTAGTATGGGGGATATTTTTTGCAATCCCCCTTTTTTATTCATGTGGCAAAGAAACAGAAATAGGAATAGATCTTATTGATGATGATTTTTTAATTAAAATCAAAAAAGACAGTTCCTTACACCTTTCGTTATCTACCGAGTATGACTCTCAAATACGAAGCTCTCGCTTTTCCTACATGTTAGGAAGTTATGAAGACCCCATTACAGGCAATCACAAAGCCGGTTTTTTAACGCGGTTTTATTTTGAGTCTCTCACGCAATCCTTAGAAAATCAAAAACTTGACTCTATTGTAATTCGAATGTATGATACAAGTTTCTATTATGGTAATCACACAAGACCTCAGCAAATTATAATTACAGAAATTACAGAAGCTCTTTCGCCTTCAATGTATGCTGATTTTTATGCGCGAGCTGAATTACCCGTATCTGTATTAGAGTCGGCACAGATAATCGGCACTCAAACCTATACGCCTCAATTATCTTCTGATAAAGGATTTAGATACAAATTACCTCATGATTATGCAGAAAATCTTTTTGCTAGAATACGCGGTGTTTATTCTACAAATGAAGCAAAAAAAACGGTAGACTCTTTACTTATCAATACATTTAAAGGACTGTACTTATATACCGATTATGCAGATGCTGCAATTGTGAGATATGTTTCGCCACACATAATTATATACACATCAGCAAATAACATATCACAAAACATTACCTTAGTGCCATCTCCAACTGCATATACCGTTCAAAGTCCACAAGATCCTTCATCTGTGTATATTCAAGCTTTAAGTATTTTTGAACACGAATTTTCGACAGCAATAGAATCTGCTATTGGAAAAACCGAAGTATCTGAATTTTATATTAAAGGAAATGCCGGACTCAAAATCTCTATTGATTTTAGTGAGTTTGAACGGTGGCGAGATTCTGCAGTAATCATTAATTCTGCTCAATTATTTGTACCAATTCGTAATACAGACTATAACCTATATCCGTATCCGCCATTAGTAAATCTGAGAATTTATGCTGCAGACAGCACATTGTTTTACACAACATTATCTCTTCCAAATCCATCTGGCACATATACATTTAATTGTCATCAATTTTTAGTAAAGTTATTACAAAAACAAGATGATATTGGGTCTTATAGATTTGAACTTACTATTCCTGATAATGATGTTTTTTCAAATAGAGTGGTAATTGACGAAGCTCAAAAAACAAAACTTCTTATAACATACACAAAATAAAATAACTATGTGCGGTATTGTAGGGTATATCGGAAAAAAAGAAGCATATCCAATTTTAATACATGGATTGAAAAGATTAGAATACCGCGGATATGATTCTGCAGGAATTGCAATACTGGACGGTGTTCAATCTAAATTATATAAAAAACAGGGTAAAGTTTCTGATTTAGAAAAATTTGTTAATCAAAAAGACATACAAGGAACTATAGGTATTGGGCATACTCGTTGGGCAACACACGGCTTACCAAATGATGTAAATGCTCATCCTCATACCTCTATGAATGGTAAGTTTATCGTAATTCATAATGGAATTATCGAAAACTATGCTCGTCTGCATAAAAAATTACTCGACAGAAACTATAGCTTTAAAAGTGAAACAGACACCGAGATTTTAGCAAATGTTATTGAATACATTTATCAAAAAGGAAATGTATCGGCAGAAATTGCGGTTCGCCTAGCTCTCACTAAAGTTATTGGAGCGTATGGCTTAGTGGTTATTTGCACCGATGAACCTGATAAGCTTATTGCGGCACGAAATGGAAGTCCCTTAGTTATTGGTGTAGGTAAAGGAGAATATTATATTGCATCTGATGCAACGCCAATAGTAGAACATACCAATAGAATTATTTACTTAAATGATCAAGAAGTTGCGGTAATTACACGCGATGAACTTTCATTAAAGACCATTTCAAATGACTCTTTAGAGCCAATGATTCAGGAATTAAACCTTGATATTGAAGAAATTGAAAAAAATGGCTTTGACCACTTTATGTTAAAAGAGATTTTTGAACAACCAAAATCAATTAATGATACATTTAGAGGACGAGCATCTCAAAACCCGCCGGAAGTATATCTTGGGGGCTTATATAGCGTGTTTGAAAAATTAGACACAACACCGCGCATTATTATTGTAGCATGCGGAACTTCGTGGCATGCGGGTTTAGTAGGAGAATATTTAATTGAAGAATTTGCTCGTGTACCGGTAGAAGTTGAATATGCATCCGAGTTTCGTTATAGAAATCCAATAATACATTCAGAAGACATTATTATTGCAATTAGCCAGAGTGGCGAAACTGCCGACACGCTTGCTGCGGTAAAGTTAGCAAAAGAAGCCGGGGCAACCGTTATAGGTATCTGCAATGTTGTTGGGTCAAGCATTACACGCGAAACTGATGCGGGGGTATATACACATGCAGGACCGGAAATTGGCGTTGCGTCTACAAAAGCATTTACTGCTCAAGTAACGGTACTTTCGATGATTGCTTTATTAATGGGCAAGCGTCGCAAAACATTGTGTAAAGAAACATACACAAAATGCATTACTGAACTATACTCAATTCCTCAAAAAATTGAAGAACTGTTAACCCAAAACGATCACTATAAAAAGATTGCTCGTTTATTTAAAGATGCCACAAACTGCATTTATCTAGGACGTGGTGTTCTCTTTCCCGTTGCACTTGAAGGTGCTCTTAAATTAAAAGAGATATCATATATTCATGCCGAAGGATACCCTGCGGCAGAAATGAAACATGGGCCTATTGCTTTAATTGATGAAAACATGCCGGTGGTAATTATTGCAACCAAAGACAAATCATACGAAAAGGTTGTAAGCAATGTGCAAGAAGTTAAAGCGCGTAAAGGTATTGTTATAGCTATAGTAAGTAAAGGCGACACCACAATTGCCGGTATTGCAGACCATGTTTTTGAAGTACCCGAAACACTCCCGGAATTAACACCTTTAATAACTGTAATTCCTTTACAATTGTTCTCATATCATATTGCTGTTTTCCGTGGATGTAACGTTGACCAACCTAGAAATTTAGCAAAATCGGTAACCGTTGAATAGTCATGAAAGAACCGAAAAAAATATTGATATTTCGATTAAGTTCTATCGGAGATATAATTCTCACCTCTACCCTTGTTCGTTGTGTTCGAAACACCTACCCTGAGGCACAAATTGATTTTGTGGTAAAACGTCAATTTATGATGTTAATAGATTTGCTGCCATGGGTTAGCAATGTACATGCAATAGACACCCAAGAAGGGTTTAAAGCATTACTACAGCTCAGGAAAAAATTAGCTCGAGAAAAATATGATGTTGTGCTTGATATCCATAAAAATTGGAGAAGCATGTTTATTCGAAATAGTATTGGAGCAAAAAGAATATTACGCTATACAAAGCATCCTCTAAAACGCTTCTTTATGATTCGTTTTAAAATTGATGCATACCACATTGTTCGTCCGGTATATCTTCGTTTTTTAGATGCAGCTTCAAAAATAGGAGTAACATACGACAATAAATTAACTGAATTGGTTGTACCAAAAGAAGCACAAAAATATGTAGATAACTATTTAGAAGATAATGGCATAAAGCCGCATAAAAACATTGTTGTTCTCTGTCCGGGGGCAAGTTTCAAAAATAAAGAATGGCAAGTAGAAAAATTTCGTGATTTAGCAGAACATATCATTACAAAACTAAAATATCAAGTAGTATTATTAGGTGGCAGCAAAGAAAAAGATGTCTGTAAAACAATAGCCGATTCTATTTCCGGTTCAATTTTAAGTGTTGCCGGAAATTTTAACCTCATTCATTCTGCAGCATTATTAAACAGAGCACAAGCAACCGTAGCAAATGATACCGGAATGCTTCATATGTCAGAAGCTCTCCATGTTCCGGTTGTGGGAATATACGGCCCAACCGTTCGACAGTTTGGTTATTTTCCGATTTTAGAAAAAAGCTGTGTAGCTCAAGTAGAGTTAGCGTGCCGCCCATGTACAAAAATGGGTATGAACTTTTGCCCTAAAAATACCTTTGATTGTACAAAATTAATTAGCGAACATGATGTTTTTACAAAATTAGTATCTATATTACCTCAGTCAATTTAGATTATCTATGAATGTTTTTTTTGTACTATATACCGCATTTTATTGTCTCATAATCACACCATTATTAGTTATTATGAGTATTTGGAATAAAAAAATCAGAGACGGTTTACTTTCTCGTATTAAACAATATGCTATTCTTAAAGAATTTGCAAAAAATAGAACTAATGCTCCGGTAATCCTTTTCCACAGTTCTTCTGTGGGCGAATGGGAACAAGCTATTCCAATAATACGTGAGTTAAAACAAGCTAATCCGTCACTACAAATTGTTGCGAGTTTCTTTTCTCCTTCGGGTGTTAAACATGCAAAGAAAGATGGCGTTGATTTAAGTGTATATCTACCGCTTGATATATACTGGATAAGCAAAAAATTTCTACGATACATTAATCCGACAGTATGGATTATTTCAAAATATGATGTGTGGCCTATGAGTGCCTTAGCTGCTCATCATTTAAAAATTCCCATGGTTTTAGCATCAGCAGAATTGGCGTCAAATTCATTACGCCATAAACTAATTTTTGCAGGATTTAACCGACTGTATTATAGATATATTTCAAGAATTTTTACTGTTTCTGAAGAATACAAACAACGATTTTCTCGCATATATCCCTTCCCTGAAAAAATTAGTGTTTCGGGCGATGCTCGATACGACCACATTATTTCTCGTGCAGATAGTATTAAGAAAGAAAAATCTTTAACTCTTTTTCAAAACAGTTTACCTCTCACATTTATAGCCGGAAGTATTTGGCCTGCAGATGAAAAACGCTTATTGCCGGCTATTTTACATCTCTATGAAAAATATCCGCAGGTTCAATTTATTTTAGTTCCTCATGAAATTGACGAAGAACATATTGAAGAAATAGAAGAATTCTTCTTTGAAGAATCAATAGCATGTGAATGTTATTCCCGTTTTTTAAAAAACAGAAAAAGTGATTGCCGAATTGTGATTGTTGACTCAGTTGGTATTCTTGCTCGTCTGTATAAAACAACAGACATTGCATACATTGGAGGAGCATTTACTACCGGCGTGCATAATGTTGCAGAACCTGCTGTTTTTGGAAATCCGGTAGTGTATGGACCTCGGCATATTAATTCTCATGAAGCGGTTGAATTAATAAAACAAGGTGCCGGGTTTATGGTAAAAAAACCAAAACAATACATTGAAATCTTCGAGAAATTAATAGAAGATGAAGAATTCCGGAAATCGTCCGGGAATAAAGGTCGAGATTTTATTATTGCTAATAGAGGTGCTGCTCAAACCATAGCAAACTATATTCTTAAAGAACACCTATAAGTAAGGACATTTCTTATAGAACAATATTAATAATCTTACCCGGAACAACAATCATCTTTTTAGGAGTTCCCCCATCAGATAACCATTTATTAGTTCTGGTATCTGCGAGTACTGCATTTTCAATTTCTTCTTTAGACATGGTTTTTGGCAATTCTAGTTCAAATCTACGTTTCCCGTTAAATGACACCGGGTATATCACGGAGTCTTCTTCTAACATTTCGGGCTTAAACTCTGGCCAAGGTTCATATGCAAGCGTTTTGGGTCCTCCATACATCTCCCATAATTCTTCGGCTAAATGAGGAGCAAACGGGCTTAATACTTTAGCAAATATTTTTGTTGATTCTGTACTAACCGTACCAACTTTATAGCAAGTGTTTGTAAACACCATCATCTGAGAAATTGCAGTGTTAAACCGAAGGTTTTCGATATCTTCGGCAACCTTCTTAATTGTCTTATGCAATTCTTTTAATACAATTGCATCATCTGCAAATCCGGGAACAATATGAGTTGTATCCGCAAAAAACCGATATACCCGAGCTAAAAAATTAAACACCCCTTTTACCCCATTATCTGTCCAGGGCTTAGTTGCATCAAGCGGCCCCATAAACATTTCGTACAAGCGAAGACTGTCTGCCCCGTATTTTGCCGTAACATCATCAGGATTTACCACATTTTTCAAGGATTTTGACATTTTTGCAACAATCTGAGTAAGCTCCTCTCCTGTTTGAATATGAAAATATGCACCATCTTTTTCCTCTACTAAATCCGATGCTATTTTTGCTCCGGTTTTAGTTTCGTAAGCAAATGCAAGAATCATCCCCTGATTAAAGAGTTTTTGATATGGTTCATCGGTACTTACAATACCTAAATCAAATAATACCTTATGCCAAAAACGACTATACAATAAATGTAACACGGCATGTTCTGCACCACCAATATATAAATCTACCGGCATCCAATAGTTCTCAGCTTCCGAAGAAAAAGGAGCATCTGTATTAGTAGGGTCAATATATCGCAAATAATACCAACAAGAGCCGGCCCATTGCGGCATTGTATTAGTTTCGTATCTACCTTTTCTGCCCGCAGCATCGGTCACGAACAACCAATCTGTTGCATGAGCAAGTGGGGATTCAGCATTATCTCCCGGTTCATACTTCTCAAGTTGCGGAAGTTCATGAGGTAATTGGGACTCATTGAGTACGGCAATTTCCCCATCTTCCCAGTGAATAACAGGAAAAGGTTCGCCCCAATAGCGTTGGCGACTAAATAACCAATCACGAATTTTATAATTAACAGTTGGGGTACCTAATTTTTTTTGTTCTAACCATGAGATGATAGTAGCAATACCATCTTTTTTATTCATGCCATTTATATCTATTCCTAAATCAGGATTTGCAGAATTAATATATGCACCATCTTCTGTCCAGCATGCCTTACCTTGCAACACGAGAGAACGTGTTTGGTCATCAGCTCCGGTTGGGTCAAGAATACAAGTAACAGGAATAGAGAATGTTTGAGCAAACTCAAAATCTCTTGTATCATGAGCCGGCACAGCCATAATAGCTCCGGTACCATACCCCATAAGCACATAATCTGCAACCCAAATCGGAATTTGAGAATTTGTTACCGGATTTATTGCATATCTACCGGTAAACACACCTGTTTTTTCTTTTGAAAGTTCTGTTCTATCGAGATCAGATTTTTTTGCAGCAGCTTCAACATAAGAAAGCACGGCTGCTTTTTTATCATCTAAAACAATAGTGTGTAATAAAGGATGTTCCGGAGCAATTACCATATATGTAGCTCCAAATAATGTATCGGGACGAGTAGTATATACACGGAGAGAATCAGTAAGCCCCTCAATTGCAAAATTAACCTCAGCACCGGTTGAGCGACCAATCCAGTTTCGTTGCATATCTTTTACCCCTTCCGGCCAATCAACCGTATCAAGTCCTTGCAATAAACGCTCAGCATAATGCGGAATACGAAGCATCCACTGTTTTAAATTCTTTTTAGTAACCTGATTTCCACATTTCTCGTGAGAACCATCCGTTAGCACCTCTTCGTTAGCACACACCGTTTTACAATGAGCACACCACCAAACCTGGGCATTGTCATAATACGCTAATCGTTTATCAGCAATATATGTAGAAACAGCTTCTTGTCCCTGTGCAGAAATCTCAGCAGGAATGGGTAAGTCAGAAATAGGACGACCTTTTTGTGCCTCAACATCAAACCAGGTATTATACAATTGTATAAAAATCCACTGCGTCCATTTATAATAATCAGGGTCGGTTGTATTTATTTCTCTATCCCAATCGTAGCTTAAGCCAAGAGCTTTAATTTGCCGACGGAAGGTGTCACAATTATTTTGTGTGGTAATAGCCGGATGCGTTCCGGTTTGCATAGCATATTGCTCTGCAGGTAAACCAAAGGCATCCCATCCCATTGGATGTAAGACATTAAAGCCCTTCATTCGTTTATATCTACTGATAATATCAGATGCGGTATACCCTTCCGGATGCCCAACATGCAGTCCTGCACCAGATGGATATGGGAACATATCCAATGCATAAAATTTTGGTTTTGATGTATCTAAAACTGTTTTGAACGTTTTATTCTGCTCCCAGTAGTCCTGCCATTTTTTCTCAATAGCCGTAAAATTGTATTCCATATCTGCATCAGTAAAATGAGGTGCGAAAATAGGAAGAAATTAGCAGGTATGCAAGATGTAAGTTACAAGATTTTTCGAAGACTTAAACTGTAAGAATGACAGAGAAAATGAACTGGGATAATCTTTGAAAAGAAATAATACGTAATTTGTGCAAAATCATATAAAAAAATGACTTGTCACAAAAAACGATATACAATAAGAACAAAAATGATTAGTTATTTTTAAAAAAATTCGTACTCATTAAAAACGTACTCATATGAAAAAATATAGTTTATTAGTAGCGGCGGCAGTATTGGGAAGTATTTTCACGATAGCAATACTTATGGTTTTCCCCATACATACAGTAAAACAGACAACACAAAACACGATTTCTGAACAAACAGGACTGATACAAAACGTTTCATATACATCACGTGCAGGAAGTGCAGGATTAGCAGATTTTACAGAAGCATCAGCAAAAGTAACACCTACGGTTGTGCACATTGAAACAAGAACAACTGTACGAACAAGTGCTCAACCTCCGGGCTTTGATATTTGGCGAGAGTTTTTTGGTCCACACTGGAATTTTCCACAACAGGAACAATCTAATGTTCGCAGAGGTTCGGGCTCCGGCGTTATTGTATCTCACGACGGGTATATTGTAACCAACAATCACGTAATACAAAATGCTGATGAGATTGAGGTAACTCTCAATGATAAACGTTCATTTATTGCTCGAGTAGTTGGTGCAGATCCCAATACAGATATAGCTTTACTTAAAATAGACGCCGAAGAACTTACTCCTATTTCATTTGCCAATAGTGATGATGTATTAGTTGGGGAATGGGTATTAGCTGTAGGTAATCCATTCAATTTAAATTCAACAGTAACCGCAGGAATTGTAAGTGCAAAAGGGAGAAATATTAATATTCTTCGTCAGAAGTATGCAATTGAATCCTTTATTCAAACAGATGCCGCTATTAATCCCGGTAACAGTGGTGGAGCTCTCACAAATATTTACGGAGATTTAATAGGTATTAACACCGCTATAGCTAGTCCAACCGGCTCATATTCAGGATACGGATTTGCGGTGCCATCAAATATTGTAAGCAAAGTAATTGTTGATTTAAAACAATACGGTATCGTGCAACGCGGATTTTTAGGAGTGTCTATTAGAGAGCTTGATTCTCGTATAGCTCAAGAACGGGATTTAAAAGTAACCCGCGGAGTTTTAATTGAGGGCTTAACAGAAAAAGGTGCAGCACAAAGAGCCGGTCTAAAAGCAGAAGATGTAATTCTCGAAATTGATGAAATACAGGTACGAACGAGCTCCGAAATACAAGAAATAATAGGAAGACGTTCCCCAGGAGATATTGTGGCGGTTAAGATTAACAGAAAAGGTAAAGAAAAAGTTATTGACGTTACCTTAACAAATCAGGACGGTGAGGTTGCTAAAATGACTCGCAGTAGTGCAGATGAAACAATTGCAAATTTAGGAATTGTTATAAAAGAACTTGACAAAGACACACAATCAAAAATTAATAATCGGAAAGGTGTGCAAGTTACCGAAATACGCGATGGATTAATTAGAAAGCACACAAGTATGCGCGTTGGCTTTATAATAACAAAAGTAGACAGAACACCTATTTCAAGTGTAGAGCAATTTAAAGACCTCATTAAAAACAAAAAAGGCGGAGTAATGCTTGAAGGAGTTTATACTGATGTTCCCGGTACGTTTTACTATGCATTTGGAATGTAATTGCTAAAATATAAAAGCATTTGGAAAAACAAATAAAACGTGTATTTTTGCAATCCAAACGGCTCCGTAGTTCAACTGAATAGAATATCAGATTTCGGCTCTGAGGGTTGCAGGTTTGAATCCTGCCGGAGTCACAAAAAGCTCAACATCTGTTGAGCTTTTTTTATACCCCATCTCGTTTAATCATAGTCTTAATCGTTTTCATGATTATCATAAAATCGAGACGTAAAGACCATGAATCTATATATTGCAAATCAAGTTTCATCCAACGTTCAAACGGAATATTATTCCGTCCCGAAACTTGCCAAATGCAAGTAATTCCGGGCTTCATAGACAAACGACGTAATTGCCATCGTTCATATTTTTCAACCTCAGAAGGAATAGGCGGACGAGGACCAACAACAGACATATCACCCTTAAGGACATTAAAAAACTGTGGTAGTTCATCTAAACTGGTAGCTCGTAATATTCTACCAACCCGAGTAACTCGCGGGTCATTTTTCATTTTAAACACCGGTCCTTCTTGTTCATTTTTAACATCTGCGGCATTCTCTCCATTTTGAGACTTTACCAGTATTTGTTCAGCATCCGGAATCATACTGCGAAACTTATACAATTGAAATTTCCGTCCGCGTAACCCAACTCTGGTTTGTTTAAAAATAATCGGTCCCTTGGAATCAATTTTAATTGCTAAGCCAATTACAACAAATAAAGGAAGTAGCAAAATTAAAACTAGAAGAGAAAAAATAAAATCAAAAATTGCCTTAATACTTAAATAAATATAACTGTTTGGGGTATTTTGGAATGTAAAAAACGGCATCTCTTCGAGATACTGAATACTTGATTTTGCTTGTGCAATATTCAAAAACTGTGAAGACATTCGAAACACTACCCCAATTTCTAAGCAAGAATAAATAATTGAAAGCAATTGTTTCCTATCAAATGTTGTATCATTATATAACAATTCATCTACCGTATTTTCTTCTATAAACTTTGCAATATCTATTGTGGTAGGATGTATTGTGTACACCGAACCATATTCTTGTATTACCTTTTCATTATCAGTAACCAGGGCAACAATACGATACCCCCAAAAGGTATTTTTCTCAATTTTTTGAACTAGACTATCCAAGTCCTCATTTCCTACAACTAAGGCATTAACCGTATTGATTCCTCTTCTGCGATATCTTTTAAAAATATAATAAATATCAATTTTTAGAATATAGAGCGTAACGAGATTTATTGCAGAAAAAAGCAGAATAACTGCCCTACTAACCGACTCTAAATCAAAGACAAATATGATTAAAAACAATAATCCCATGCCAATAGACACAAGAATAATATATGCGATAAGAATATAAGAGTACGGGTTTACTCTATACACTCGCGAAACATTATAAAACTTAAGTAACATGAACCAGATAGGACCTAAAAATGCCAAAATCACCGCATAATCATACGTAATTTCAACTTCACCTTTTCTAATATTAACCGCCAAGAAAAAAGTAATATAGGTTACAACAACCTCTATTACTCCAATAATATTATTTACTAACTGTTCCTTTTCTTTGAGCATATCTGCTTCTTCTATTTAAACAAAAATAATGAGTTTTTTTAATAAAACACTATTTTAAACTATGTAAATACCAATCATACATCTGTTTAACCCCTTCTTCTATTTCAATTGAATGTTTCCACCCCAAAGCATTAATTTTCGCAGGATTTGTTAGTTTTTTCATAGTACCATCAGGTTTATCTGCATTAAAAAATATAGTTCCGGTAAAACCAATAGTTTGTGTAATGCACAATGCTAAATCTTTAATTGAAATATCTTTACCGGTACCAATATTAATATGAGTATTGCGAACTTCATTATGAATACCTCTCACATCAGAAAAGTCAACTTGTTCCATACAATACACACAAGCATCTGCCATATCTTCACTCCATAAAAACTCGCGAAGAGGTTTTCCTGTCCCCCATATTTCTACTTGAACCTTATTTCCGTCGGCACAAAACACCCCATACTTTGCAAGAACTGAACGTATTTCTTCTTGTGATGCTTTACCTGAAACTCCTTGTATTGGACGCATATTTAAATCTTGCGTAATACTTTTCCAATCCGCTGTTTCAAGACATTTTCCCAAATGAATTTTTCTAACTAATGCGGGTAATACATGTGAGGTTTCTAAATTAAAATTATCCTGCGGACCATACAAATTTGTAGGCATTACCGATATAAAATTAGTGCCGTATTGGAGGTTATAACTCTCACACATTTTAATTCCGGCTATTTTTGCAATAGCATATGGTTCATTGGTATATTCAAGTGACGAAGATAACAAACAATCCTCCGGCATTGGCTGAGGAGCTTCTTTTGGGTATATACAGGTACTTCCGAGGAACAAAAGTTTTTTAACCCCATGCATATACGACAAATGAATAACATTATTCTGAATCGTTAGATTTTCGTAAATAAACTGTGCTCTATAGGTATTGTTTGCAATAATACCCCCCACTTTAGCTGCGGCAAGAAATACATAATCCGGTTTTTCTTGAGCAAAAAATGCGTCAACCGCCTGAGTGTTCATCAAATCTAATTCTTGAATTGACTTACCTATAAGATTCGTATATCCTTTTAATTGTAATGTTTTCCATATAGCAGATCCTACTAATCCTAAATGCCCTGCCACATATATCTTTGCGTGCTTTTCCATACCTTCATCTTTAAAAATTACTCTGAATATGTTTATTCAAAATAATTCATAGTTCTATAACCGCCCTCTTTTAAATAGGCATCTTTTTTCATTAGCTTCACATCAGAAAGCATCATGTCTTGCACTAATGCAGGCAAATCATATTTTGGTTTCCACCCCAATTTAGTTTGAGATTTTGTAGGGTCTCCAATTAATAAATCTACTTCTGTTGGTCGGAAATACGCAGGATCTACCCCCACAATTTTTTCTTGTTTTTGTGCACGCTCATTGATTGCCGAAACATATTTTTCGCCCACAACTCGCACAAACGTTTCTGTATCAACAGATTCAATATATCCATATTCATCAACACCTTCGCCCGAAAACGCAACGGAAATACCAACTTCTTGAGCAGCCATTTTAATAAAATCTCTGATAGATGTTGTAATACCGGTAGCAATCACATAATCATCGGGAGTATCTTGTTGTAAAATAAGATACATTGCTTCAACATAATCTTTTGCATGTCCCCAATCGCGCTTACTGGAAAGATTTCCCATATACGTACAGGCTTGCATTCCGAGAGCAATTCTACTCATAGCACGAGTAACTTTTCGCGTAACAAATGTTTCTCCCCTAATTGGTGATTCGTGGTTGAACAATATTCCATTACTTGCATGAATGTTATATGCTTCGCGATAATTAACCGTAATCCAGTATGCATAGAGTTTTGCAACAGCATAGGGGCTACGCGGATAAAACGGTGTTTTTTCGGACTGAGGCACCTCTTGTACTAATCCATATAATTCTGAAGTAGATGCCTGATATATTTTTGTTTTTTGGGTTAATCCTAATAAACGAATTGCCTCAAGAATTCGTAACGTGCCAACGCCATCGGCATTCGCAACATATTCCGGCATATCAAAACTCACCTTCACATGACTCATAGCCGCCAAATTATAAATTTCATCGGGTTGCACCTCTTGAATAATTCGCGTTAGGTTCATTGAATCGGTTAAATCTCCATAATGGAGAATAAAATTCCGATTTTCTACATGCGGGTCTTGATAAATATGGTCTATTCTATCGGTATTAAACAAAGACGAGCGTCTTTTAATACCATGAACAATATATCCTTTTTTTAATAAAAATTCTGCGAGATACGCACCATCTTGTCCGGTAATTCCGGTAATTAATGCAACTTTTGTCATTTTACTGTGTTTCTGTTTTTTTGCAAATATAAAGTTTATACTATATTATACTATGAAGAATTGATTAAAAAACTTCAATTTTAATTCAACTTATAAAATGCAAGATTTAAAATTGCAGCAAAGCTCACCCATAACAAATATGGAATCTGAATAAATGCGGCAAGGGGTTTTATGGTATACATAGTAAAAATCATAGCAATAATTGCAATCCACAAAACTACAATTTCCACAAAAGCCCATCCGAGAGATTTCCAATAAAAGAAAATAAAGCTCCATGCAAAATTTAACAAGAGCTGCACTAAGAAAACACCAAGCGTAATGTTCCGCTGCCAAGAAGGTTCTTGTGTCCACACCATATAGCAAGATATGCCCATAAGCACATACAAGACCGTCCACACCGGACCAAAAACCCAGTTTGGTGGAGAAAAAGAAGGTTGTTGCAAAGAACCGTACCATTCAGGCACCGAACGCCCGGTGTAAAGCCCGGCAATATACCCCAAGACTAAAGGTAGTGCTATTGAAACAAATAATTTTAGATACTGCATATTCTAAAAACATAAAGGTCGCCCATACATTGAGCGACCTTAATTATGAGTATGAATTATAAACCAATTATAACAACTTAAGTTCTTTTAAAACATCATTCATATTACGAACAGCATCTGCACTTTTATTGAATGCAGCTTGCTCATCTGCGGTTAATTTGTAATCAACGATTTTTTCAACACCATTTTTTCCAATTACTACAGGTACACCTATACAAATATCTTTTTGTTGGTATTCACCATCAAGAGCAACACAACAAGGGAAAATTTTCTTCTCATCGCGTACAATTGACTGAACTAAAGCCGCACCAGCAGCTCCGGGAGCCATCCACGCAGATGTTCCTAATAATTTTGTTAGTGTAGCACCTCCAACCATAGTATCAGCTACAATTTTATCAACAGATTCTTTATCTAATAACGTTTCTACCGGCACTCCAAGATAGGTAGCTAAACGAGAAAGAGGAATCATGGTAGTATCACCATGTCCACCTATTACCGTTCCTTGCAAATCAGAAGCAGGTACTTGTAAAGCTTTGCTTAGATTATACGTAAAACGTGAACTGTCAAGAATGCCACCCATTCCAATTACTTTATTTTTTGGTAAACCGGATTTTTTAAGTGTAAGATATGTCATAGTATCCATTGGGTTACTAATAATAACCATAATAGCATTTGGCGAATATTTTAAAACACTCTGTGTTACTTCATTAACAATACCTGCGTTAGTTCCTATTAATTCTTCACGAGTCATTCCCGGTTTTCTTGGTAATCCTGAAGTAACCACAACAACATCTGAATCTGCAGTTTTACTGTAATCTGCAGTAACACCACTTACACGAGTATTAAAATTTAATAAAGCCGCTGTTTGCATAATATCCATAGCTTTTCCTTCTGCAAATCCCTCTTTAATATCAAGCAATACTATTTCACTTGCTAATTCTTTAACAGCCATTACATTTGCACATGTAGCTCCTACATTTCCGGCACCAATTACAGTAATTTTCATAATATTTATTTTTTATAGTTAATACAGTTTCTTTAAAATTGTTCCAAATATACTTTTTTTTCTTTGTGTTTATCAATAGTGACAATTACATAATTGTCATACTTTTTCATGAACTTAACATATATTTTTTCTTGATTAAAAACGAAGGTAAGCTTATTGTTTTTGCAAGCATTCTAAAATCTCTCCAATATATACTATATGAAAATCATTCTTAGTGTAATGACGCAAAATGTCTGTGTCAAGAATAGATTCTTTATCAAAAGGTGCTGCATATAATTTTTTACACGTAATAATTAGACGAGCTTGCTCAAAGGCAATCGTATTTTTACCTGTTTCAAAAAGCTGTAAATTACAGGCAGTTGTTTTATCAATATCTTTTCCGCTTTCTGTTCCACAAAATTGAAGAACTGAACGATACGAATCATCAAAAAAATTGAGACTAAACGTTTTGTATTGTTCAAGAAATTGATTCGTGTGTCTTTGTGGTCGAACAAACACATATACCACGTTTTTAAACCACAACACGCCAAAACCACCCCAACTTGCAGTCATGCAATTATGATGCTCTTTAGTTCCGGCAGCAAGCAACATCCAGTCGCTTCCAATTAAGGTAAAAGTATTGTCTTTAATTTGACTTGGCTCTATAGTTTTAAAGTTCATAGGTATATATATTACATTAAAAAAATATGAAACACATTTCTATTCAGTTACAATAAAAATATCTTCGTTTTTCTTTTTCATCAAATATTTTTCGCGAGCTAATTTTTCAAGATATTCTTTATCTTCCAGAGCTTTCATTTCTTCTTCTGTTTTTTTAATATCGTCTATATATGATTGCTTAATTTTCTGCAATTTCACATTTTCTTGTTTTAATTTAACACGCTGTATAAGATTATTATGATCAATAAATCCCAACCATATTAAAAAAATAAACAAGGTATAGAAGTATCTATTTTTAATAAGAGAAATAAACGTTTCGCGATTCATAGATAAAAATTTGATATAAAAATACACTTTCTTTTTAAATCCTCATTCAAAAAATTCCTTTAATGCGTGCAAGAGCTAAAGGCATGAGGAAGATATGTTATGAGTGTTTGAGCAGTAATAGTTTCTTGTGTTTCGCCATGTTCCAGCGCAATATCTGCTGATTTTCCATGGAGATACACCGCCATTTTCATGGCTTCTTCTATCGTATACGATTGTGCTAACAAACCGGTAAGTATGCCGGTTAAAACATCTCCACTTCCGGCAGTTGCCATCCCGGGATTTCCGGTACTATTAAAATACACCTCTGAGTTTGGCGTGCAACATTGTGTATAAGCTCCTTTTAATACCACATAACACGAATATGTTTTAGCAAATTCTCTCAACGTATTAAACCGCTCAAAGGTAGAATTATGCTTATGCGTTATTCTATCAAATTCTCCGGGATGAGGAGTTAAAACACAGGTTTCATTCAACAAAGAACGCAATTCTTTATCTTCTGCAATGCTATTTAAGGCGTCTGCGTCAATAACTTTATAACAGGGCTGCTGCAATAAAAACACAAGTAATTCCTTTGTATCCGGGTGTGTGCCTAAACCCGGACCTATTCCTAAAACAGAATACGGAGACAGATCAATCTTTTTATGCAGATATGGAGCATCAGCTTCTGCAATTGTCATTATTTCGGGGCAACGAGCTAATAATGCTTGTTGAGCCATTTTTGGCACATACGCAGTAACAAGTCCCGCTCCTGCTTTTAAACAGGATATTGCGGCTAACACAGCCGCCCCGTTTTTTCCTTCACTCCCGGCAACAATACAGACATGACCATAATTTCCTTTATGCGAAAACCGCATTCGTTTTTTTCGCACAACAGATTGATTAGTAAGAAATCTATAAGGAGAATATTCCTGAGAAATAGCATGAATATCAAGTTGAATATCACAAAGTATCCATGTACCAACATAACGAGAAGACTCGGTAAAAAAGAATGACAACTTAGGAAACTGAAAACTGAGAGTATAATCGGCTTTAAATATACCATGCTCATCAGAAGGAATCGAATCGCAAGGTAAGCCACTCGGGATATCAATTGCATATTTTATAGCCGATGTGTTATTTGCATGAACAATACAATCTTTATATACTCCCTCTAAAGGTCGCCGCAGTCCGCTTCCAAAAAGAGCATCAATAATACATTCGCTAGCAGCATATTGCACGTCGCAAAACGCTGAAAGTTCTGCAATTACAACAACTCCTTGTGTTTTAATACGCTCCAAATTAGTAAGATAATCAACAGAATACGAACTGCTGTCATTCGTGACATACACGGTTACCACGTAATTTTTGTTGCCCAACATTCGAGCAAGAGCAAGCCCATCGCCCCCATTATTTCCCGGACCACACAGTATGTGAAACTTATTACAATATTGATGTTGTTGAAGAATGTAAGAAAGGCAAGATTGAGCAGCACGCTCCATTAAATCTATAGAAGCTATCTGCTCCCGCTGAATTGTTGCAGTATCTATCTGTTTTATTTGAGAAGCAGAAAAGATTTTCATAAGAAAAACTACTCAGTAAGGTTTTCAAATGGAATTTCAATAGTAAATACTACGCCGTTCCCTTGTGAACTTTGCAGAGAAATTTCGCCACCTAATTTTTGCACAATAATATTATAAGTAATATTCATACCCAAACCGGTTCCCACCTCTGAATTAGTAGTAAAAAATGCATCAAAAATCTTAGATTGATTTTCCTCGGGAATACCCTTACCGTTATCGGCATACACCATACGTAAAATGGAATCCTCCTTAGAAATACGAATAGAAATAGTTCCCTCATCAGCTTCATCAAAAGCATGAGTAAGAGAATTGATTATAAGATTTGTGAAAACTTGAGCAAAAGCACCGGGGAAAGAAACCAATTCAATATCAGCCGGGCAATCTATAGATAAAGAAACCGGACGACCTTTTAGCTTTGGAGCTAAACTTCTATGAATATCCTCAATGTATTCTGCGAGATTAAATGCACGTTTTTGTTCAGACATATTATCTACAGAAACCTTGTTGAAGCTTTTCACCAGATCTGCTGTTCTGTGAAGATTTTTAAGAATTAAATCGCATGCTTGCTGTGCCGTTTCAAGAAAACTCTGCAAGTCAGATAATTTCATTTTCTTAGTTGAAAACAAATCGTATAACTGATTTGTTTGAGACAATAAAGAGGTTGCCGCGGTAGAACCAACACCAACCGGCGTATTGATTTCATGAGAAATACCGGCAACTAAACCACCAAGTGCCGCCATTTTCTCAGACTCAACAAGTTTACTTTGAGCAAGCGTTAACTGCTCGAGAGTTTCTGACAGTTTTTGTTTTTGCTTTTCGAGTTCCTCACTTTGAAGAAGAATTTCATCGCGTTGCTGCGTTAACTCCTCTTTTTGATTTTCTATCTGTGTTTTTTGAGCTTGAATTTCGCGTTCCGCTTTTTTAAGTCCGGAAATATCAGAATCTATCATTACCAATCGGCTCACATTACCATGTTCATCGAGAATTGGCGTAAGCGTAACATTTACCCACACATCATCACCCTCTTTGTTTTTAGTAAGCAAGTCATAGTTAACCGTTTGTTTGTTTGTTACACACGCGTCAACTTGTTGTGTAACATAATCCGGCGTTGTTTCGCTAATAATATTTGGACTAATATTCTCACAGAGTTCTTCGAAAGTAAATCCGAAAATTCGAGTAAAGGCATCGTTCACCCACTCAAAATCGCCATTACTATTCATAATAATAATTGCATTATCGGTATTGCTCGCCACAATAGATAACTTTTCGAATTCTCTGTTTGAGAGCAAGAGTTCCTCAGTTTGCCTAAAAATTATTTCATTCTGACGCTCAATTTCGGCATTTTGCTCCTCCAGTTTTTTACTAGCTTTTTTCTTAAGTAAATACTGATTTATAATAATAACAAGAGCAAGAATAATAAATACAAGCACCCCAATAATTATATAAATAAATAATTGTTGCGTTTTACGCTCCTCTTCTTTGGTTTGAATTTCTGCACGTTTAATTGCAAAATCATAGGATGCAAGCAACTGCTGCATTCTAATCTCTCGTTGAATTGAAGCCGCTTGAAATCGCCCTTCTTGATATTTAAGTAAATCTTCTGAAATTTGATCTGACTCTTCTGTTACAATAGAAAAAGAACTGGCAATAAAACACTCATAGAACTCTAATGCCTGTTGGAACTGTTGTTTTTGTTCAAAAATACTCGAAGCAGTTCTGCAAATCTCTGCCTGTAACTCATTACGCGTATCAGTTTTAATCAATTCTAGAGCACGTTCAATATATACAACTGCAGAATCTAAAATATTTGTTTGAGCATATAATCGTGCAATATTATGAAGCGTTACCGCAATTGATTCATTATTTTTCACATCATTCTTAGTCTCTATCGAAATACGATATTGCTCCAAGGCAGAGGTATAATCTTGAGCATAAAACAATGCATTCCCTATATTGTTTGCATGAATTGCTTTAACCTCACCGCTGCTTTGTGCAACATACTCATCTGCATTAGAGAGCATTTCAAGAGCTTCTGAATATTTTTTTTGTTTTAATAACACCACTGCGATATTATTATACGAAGCAATTATTTCATTCGTATTATTCAAAATAATATCATACTCTAATGCACGACTATAATAAGAAAGGGTGCTATCATACTGCTCTTGTTCGTAAAAAACCAGTCCTTTATAGTATAAGGACTTTGACAACAATTCATAATCTTGCGAAAGAAATCCTATGTTCAGAGCATTATTAAAAAACCGCAAGGCATTTTCGTATCTAAACATATTAAGAAACAAAAAGCCAATATTTGTATGCAAAGTAGCTATGTGGGAATAATCTTGGGGCTCTATACCGGAATAGATTTCTATTGCCTTTTGAGAGAGCTGTATTGCTTGCATAGATTTACCCAAATGAAATGCAACAGAAGCTTTTTGTTCTATAGAAAGAGCTTGTTCTGTTGGCATATTAGCAAGAGAAAAATACTCAGACGCATGTGTAAAATACAATTGGGCTGTATGTAAAGAATCAATACTGTTTGGATATGACTGTGTAAGATGTTGAGCTGTTCGGTAGAATGACTCTGCAATTATTCTAAAATCTTTAGCAAGAAGCAAAGAATCTATTTGTTTTGAAGAATAATAGCTTCCCGTATTTGTTCGCAGAGATATTGTATCTGAAGAAAATGTATATTGTTGCGTAAATGCATACCCAAAACACATCATAACACACATAAAAGAAAGAATATATCTCCGCATAATTATACTATTATAATTGAATACCTATACAAACAATATCATCAAGTTGTTCTTCGCGTCCCATCCATGAAGTAATTTCTTTATCAATAAGAGCTGCCTGTTCTGACATTGGAATATTTTGAATTTCGGCAATTTTATTTTTTAAGCGAGTAAGCGTAAATTTTTTACTGTGTTCTCCCCCGAATTGATCTTGAATTCCATCTGAGTACAAATATACACGATCTCCGGATTGGAATGAAATTGTATGTTGTGTATAATCCGGAGTACGCATCATTGAAAAGAATCCGCCAATAGAAGCCATTTCTCCCTCAAGAATTTCGAGCTCATTTTGTCGAACAAGCATTGCAGAATGATTTGCAAGAGAAATATCAAGCACACCGGAATCAAGATTTATTCTACAAAGCGAAATATCCATACCATCAGACTGTGCATCTTCTGAACGAGAATGTTTTGTAAGAGCTTCAATGATCCCTTTATTAAGTTCCTTTAAAATTTCTGAAGGTTCAAGAATTTTTTTAGAGTTCACAATTTCATTAAGAAGTGTTGTACCAATCATAGACATAAAAGCCCCCGGCACTCCATGTCCGGTACAATCGGCAGCAGCAATATATATTTCATGATCAGACGCCTTATACATCCAATAAAAGTCGCCACTTACTACTTGTTTCGGTTTATAAAGCACAAAAGAATTAGGAAAAACATCAGAAATAACCTCCTTAGCCGGCAAAATTGAGCGTTGAATTTTTTCAGCATACATAATACTATCGGTAATTTTCTTTTGTTGAGCTTGTATGGTAGCAGTACGTTCTATTACTTTCTGTTCCAAATCTTGTCTAAAAGATTCAATAATCATAATAGCATTAAAAGAACGAATACTCGCAAGAACCGTCGTAAAAATTGTATCGTCTGTTAGATCAGTTTTGGTTTTATAATCATTTATTTCATATTGTAGAATTACGTCCTTTTTGGGAGCGTACCCCGGTTGCCCAGTCCACAATATTACCCGTATAAAATGATTTTTGAGTTCATTTCGAATATAGCCGACAAAATCGAGACCTGCATGACTTGTTTCCATAACAACATCAAGCAAGATAAGAGCAATATCTGTATTAGCCGTAAGAATTTCTTGAGCTTGTTCTGCCGAATATGCATCATAAAATTGAATTCGTTTATTTTCGAACACAAAATTATTTAGTGCTAATTTTATTGCCGAATGAATATCTTGTTCATCATCCACAATAAGAACTTTCCACACCTCATCAGACAGAACCGATTCCTGTTCCTGCTCATCCTCTTCGGCAAAAAGAGAATCAAAGTTATCGTCGTCTTCGAACATAGTAGGATTATTTGAATTAATAATGTATATGCTAATATACTAAATTAATATGATAATCAATACAGAGACATATCATAAAAAAAGGGATATCTAAAAGACATCCCTTTTTTTATATACGTTAAAAAAATTATTTAACTTTTTTGTATCCATAAATTGCGTTAGAGCCAAGTTCTTCTTCGATACGAAGTAATTGGTTATATTTTGCCATACGGTCAGAACGGCTCATAGAACCGGTTTTAATTTGACCAGAGTTAGTAGCAACCGCAATGTCAGCAATAGTATAATCTTCAGTTTCGCCTGAACGGTGAGAAGTTACCGAAGTAAATCCAGCACGATGAGCCATTTCAATAGCATCAAGCGTTTCTGTTAATGTTCCAATTTGGTTAACTTTAATTAAGATAGAATTAGCACAACCTAACTCAATACCTTTTTTAAGGAATTCAACATTCGTTACAAATAAGTCGTCACCAACTAACTGGCATTTATCACCAATTGCGTCAGTTAACACTTTCCATCCATCCCAGTCATTTTCATCACAACCATCTTCGATAGAATCGATAGGATATTTAGAAATTAATTCCGCAAGATACGCAGCTTGTTCTTGAGAATTTCTTTTTGCACCATTAGGACCTTCAAATAATGAATAATCGTAGATACCATTCTTGAAGAACTCAGAAGCAGCACAGTCTAGAGCAATAGTAACATCTTTACCCGGCTCATATCCTGCTTTTTTAATAGCAGCAATAATTGAATCAAGAGCTTCTTCTGTTCCACCAGAAAGGTTTGGAGCAAAACCACCCTCATCACCCACAGCAGTACTTAAACCTTTATCATGAAGAATAGCTTTAAGAGCGTGGAATACCTCAGCACCCATACGTAAGCCTTCTTTAAAGCAACACGCGCCAACCGGACGAATCATAAATTCCTGAAATGCAATAGGAGCATCTGAGTGAGAACCACCATTAATAATATTCATCATTGGAACAGGTAAGGTTTTAGCATTAGTTCCACCAATGTATCTGTATAATGGCATTCCATGATATTCTGCAGCAGCTTTAGCAACAGCAAGAGAAACTCCAAGCATAGCATTTGCTCCTAAATTACTTTTTGTTTTTGTACCATCAAGTTCAAGCATTTTTTTATCAACAGCCACTTGATCTAAGGCATTCATACCAATAAGTTCTTTTGCGATAACATTATTTACATTATCAACTGCTTTTAAAACACCTTTCCCAAGGTAACGAGCTTTATCGCCATCTCGTAATTCAAGAGCTTCGTGCTCACCGGTAGATGCACCAGAAGGCACAGCAGCTCTACCCATAATACCAGAAGCTAACGTAACTTCACATTCGATTGTTGGATTACCGCGAGAGTCGATTATTTCGCGTGCATGAACATTAACTATTTGTCCCATAAATTGTAATATTAATTATTAATAATTCTATTAGTGTTAAAAAATAATAGGGATAAAGTTATAAACCTTATCCCTATTACCAAAATTTTATACATGATATTCAACAGTAAAACTACTTGGTGTCGTCAGTTTCTGCATCAATAGTTTCATCAGTAGCATCCTCCGATTGAGAAGGAGTTTCTTCTGCAGCATCAGCAACAGGAGCATCCTCTACAACTGGAGCATCTTCAACAACCGGTGTTTCTTGAACTGCAGCTACAGTTTCTTCTACCGCTTTTGGTTCAGCTGTAGCTTTTTTACGACTACGACGAGCAGTTGATTTTTTAGCAGAAGCTTTTTTCGTTGAAAGTAAGTTTTCATTAAAATCAACTAATTCAATGTAACACATTTCAGCTGCATCCCCAAGACGTTGTCCGGTTTTGATAATACGAGTATATCCACCCGGTCTATCGGCGATTTTTGTAGATACTTCACGAAACAGTTCAGTAACTGCAAATTTATTTTGCAAATATTTAAAAACAATACGACGAGAATGAGTAGTATCATCTTTAGACTTTGTTAATAAAGGATCTATGTATTTTTGAAGTGCTTTAGCTTTAGCAAGCGTAGTTTTAATTCTCTTATGCATAATAAGAGAAGTAGCCATATTAGATAGCATAGCAGCTCTGTGCTCATGCGTTCTTCCTAAATGATTAAATTTCTTTCCGTGTCTCATTTTGCGTCTTCCGTTATTCTTTTTCTAATTTGTATTTTGAAATATCCATACCGAATGTTAAGTTTAATCCGGCTAATAATTCGTCAAGTTCAGTTAAAGACTTTTTACCAAAGTTTCTAAACTTAAGAAGGTCATTTTTGTTGAATTGAACAAGTTCACCTAATGTTTCAACATCTGCAGCTTTTAAACAATTAAGAGCTCTTACAGATAAATCCATATCAACCAATTTAGACTTTAAAAGTTGACGCATATGAAGTACTTCTTCATCGAACTCCTCATTTCCAAATTTATCTTCAGTGTCAAGAGTGATTTTCTCATCAGAGAACAACATAAAATGCTGAATTAATATTTTAGCTGCTTCTTTTAAAGCATCTTTAGGATGAATTGACCCATCTGATTTAATTTCGAGAATTAATTTTTCAAAGTCAGTTTTCTGTTCAACACGATAGTTTTCGATGCTATACTTAACATTTTTAATAGGAGTATAAATTGAGTCGATAGGAATTACCCCAAACTCAGCCTCGAACATTTTATTATCATCAGCTACTACATATCCGCGACCTTTACCAATCCATAAATCGATTGTTAACTTCACAGAATTAGCCATATTACAAAGAACCAAGTCGGTATTAATAACCTGAAAGTTTGTCAAATAAGCATTTAACTCACCAGCGGTAAAAGATTCTTTTCCTGCAACTGTTACGCTAACTTTTTCAGACTGTACAGGTTCAGAGCTTACTCTTTTTAAACGAATTTGTTTAATGTTAAGAATGATTTCCGTAACATCTTCCACAACTCCTTTAATTGTAGTAAATTCATGATCTACACCATCAATTTTAATATTCGTTACTGCATACCCTTCTAAAGAAGAGAGTAATACTCTGCGAATTGCGTTTCCAACTGTAATTCCATATCCTGGTTCAAGAGGACGGAATTCGAATGTTCCTGTATTATCATCCGATTCAAGCATAATAACTTTATCGGGTTTTTGAAATGCTAAAATTGCCATAGACAAAAGTCTTACTATATTATTATTTAGAGTAAAGTTCTACTATTAATTGTTCGTTAATGTTCTCAGGAATTTCTGTACGTTCCGGTACTTGTAGAAATTTACCTGACATTAAACTTTTATCAAACTCCATCCAAGAATATTTTGAAACAGAATTTGTACTTAAAGATACCGTAATAGCTTCTAAAGATTTAGATTTTTCACGAACTGAAACTATATCTCCAGGGTTAACCATGCTAGAAGGCACATTAACAACTTGACCATTTACGGTTATATGTCTGTGCGTTACTAACTGACGAGCAGCTCTACGAGTAGGAGCTATCCCCATACGGAACACAACATTATCAAGTCTTTGTTCCAATAACTGAAGTAAAATCTCACCAGTTACACCCGGACGACGGTTAGCTTCTTTAAAAATATTAGAAAATTGACGCTCTAATACACCATAAGTATATTTTGCTTTTTGCTTTTCTTGAAGCTGAACTCCGTAAACGGATTTTTTTCCTCTACGCTTTGAAGGTCCATGTTGACCTGGAGCATAATTCTTTTTTTGTAATGCTTTATCGGGGCCGTAAATAGCTTCTCCGAATTTTCTAGCAATTTTTGTAGTTGGTCCTGTATATCTAGCCATCTATAATGTAGTATAATATTATTAAACTCTTCTTCTTTTTGGAGGTCTGCAACCATTGTGAGGTAGTGGAGTAACATCAACTATTTCAGTTACCTCAATACCAGCGTTATGTAAGGTTCTAATTGCTGACTCACGACCTGTTCCCGGTCCTTTCACAAACACTTTAACTTTTCGCAATCCTAAATCATATGCTTCTTTTGCACAATCAGTAGCAGCAAGTTGGGCAGCATAGGGAGTATTCTTTTTTGAACCTCTAAAACCTTTTCTTCCTGAAGAAGACCATGTAATTACCTGTCCTTCAGAATTAGTTAATGTAACAATAATATTGTTAAAAGACGCATGAATATGCGCTTGCCCGGTAGCATCTACCCTAACAATCTTTTTTGTTGCCTTTGTTTTTTTAGCCATAATCTTTGCTTATAAATTATTTAGTTGCTTTTTTCTTATTAGCAACAGTTTTTTTCTTACCTTTTCTCGTTCTTGCATTATTTTTTGTTGATTGACCTCTAACAGGTAATCCAACACGATGTCTGATTCCTCTATAGCAACCAATATCCATTAAACGTTTAATGTTTAACTGAATTTCAGAACGAAGTTCACCTTCTACTTTAATTGTTTCACTAATAACATTTCTGATTGCTGTTACTTGATCGTCATTCCAATCTTTTACTTTAACATCTTTATCAACACCTGCAGATGCTAATATTTTATTTGCAGTTGTTTTACCGATACCAAAGATATATGTGAGTCCAATCTCACCTCTTTTATTTTTTGGTAAATCTATACCTGATATTCTTGCCATATTACGTTTTTGAAAAGTTTTGCAAAATTATAAAAAATTATCCTTGTCTTTGTTTAAATCGTGGATTTTTTTTGTTTATCACATAAATCCTTCCTTTTCTGCGAACTATTTTGCATTCGCTGCTTCTTTTCTTAACAGATGCTCTTACTTTCATAGTTTCAATTTTTATTTATATCGGAATGTTATTCTTCCTTTTGTTAAGTCATACATTGACATTTCTACTTTAACTTTATCTCCCGGTAGAATTTTAATATAGTGCATTCTCATTTTACCGGAAATATGTGCTGTTATAACATGACCATTATTTAATTCAACACGAAACATTGCATTTGATAATGCTTCTACAATAGTACCGTCTTGTTCGATTGAATGTTGTTTTGCCATACTAATTATTAATTCTCTATTTTAAAGTGCTGCACCACCAGTTTGTATCGCACTATTTGTATTTCTTCCTTTAATTCTTCCTGTTTTCATTAATCCATCATAATGACGATTTAATAAATGACTTTCTATTTGTTGGAGTGTATCTAAAATAACACCCACAATAATTAATAATGAAGTACCTCCATAGAAATGCGCAAAACCCGGACTTACATTCATTAACATTGCAATTGCAGGTAATATGGCTACAAAAGCTAAAAAGAAAGACCCAGGTAATGTGATTCTTGAAATTACATTATCAATAAAGTCTGCTGTTTTCTTTCCAGGTTTTACTCCAGGAATAAACCCACCATTTCTTTTTAATTCTTCAGAAATTTGTTGTGGGTTCATGGTAATTGCTGTATAAAAATACGTGAAAAGTACAATCATTGCAGCATATACAAAGTTATACCAAAAGCTCGTGTAATCGGAAAAAGTTGTTACAAACTTTGAAACCTCATCAGTTGAAGAGAACCCGGCAAATGTAATAGGAATAAACATTAATGCTTGTGCGAAAATTATTGGCATTACACCTGCGGCATTAACTTTTAAAGGAAGATATTGACGAACACCGCCATATTGTTTATTCCCTACAATTCTTTTAGCATATTGAACGGGTATTCTACGTGTCCCTTGAACCAATAAGATTGAGAAGGTGATAATAACAAGAAGCATTAATATCTCTACTAAAAACATTATAATACCACCGGCACCTTCTATTCTAAAACCAAATTCTTGGGCAAGAGATGCAGGGAATTGAGCAATTATTCCAATCATTATTATTAATGAAATACCATTTCCAATACCTCGATCAGTAATTCTTTCACCTAACCACATCACAAACATAGTACCTGCAATAAGAATAATAATAGAAGAAATCCAGAAGAATCCGGTATTGTTAATAATTGCGTCTGGTATTTGATATTGAAGGTTTGTAATATAACCAGGAGCTTGAGCAGCAGTAATAAAGATTGTTAAAAATCTTGTTATTTGAGTTATTTTTTTTCTTCCGCTCTCTCCGTCACGCTGAAGTCGCTGAAAATAAGGTACAGCAACACCCATTAATTGAATAACAATAGAAGCAGAAATATACGGCATAATTCCTAATGCAAACACAGATGCATTCCCAAATGCTCCTCCAGAAAACATATTAATTAGGCCTAATAAACCATCAGACGTTTGTGCTGAAAGTTTACCTAATCCATTAGGGTCAATACCCGGAAGGACAACAAAAGAACCTAAACGATAGATTAAAATTAATCCTAACGTATAGAAAATTCTATTTCGTAGTTCTTCTATTTTATATATATTTTTTAGAGTTTCTATAAATTTCATGATAACTAAATTTTATCGATTGAGCCACCTAAATTAGAGATTGTTTCCGCGGCTTTTTCAGAAAAAGCATGTGCTTTAACAGTAACTTTTGATTTTAATTCACCTTTAGCTAGAATTTTTATCAATTGATTTGTAGATGTTAAACCATTTTCAGCAAATACAACAATATCAAATTCAGTAATTTTTTTCTTATCAACAAGTTTTTGAATATCACTTAAATTAATAGCTTTATATTCTATTCTATTTACGTTTTTGAATCCAAATTTAGGTACTCTTCTCTGTATAGGCATTTGACCACCCTCAAATCCAATTTTTTTAGAATATCCACTTCGAGACTTCGCACCTTTATGTCCTTTTGTACTCGTTCCACCTCTTCCGGATCCTTGTCCACGAGCTATAACTTTTTTATTTTTTGTTGAACCCTTTGCAGGTTTTATTGTATGTAATTCCATAACAAATTATATTTCTTCTGTTACAACTAAATGTTTAACTTTATTAATCATGCCTGATATTTGAGGAGTAATTGTATGCTCTACACTAGAACCAATTTTCCCTAAACCAAGAGCTTCTAATGTTAACTTTTGATTTTTTGTTCTTCCAATCTGGCTTTTCACCAACTTAACACGAATTTTAGACATTGTATTATTTATTATCCGTTAAACACTTTTGATAACTCTACTCCTCTTTGCTGAGCAACTGAATACGCATCACGCATTTCAGAAAGAGCTTTAAATGTTGCTTTTACAACATTATGAGGATTTGACGACCCTTTTGATTTTGCTAAAACGTCGGTAATACCGGCACTTTCGATAACCGCACGCATTGCTCCACCGGCTTTAACCCCGGTACCATGTGATGCAGGTTTCATAAACACTGTAGCACCTGAATATTTAGTTTCTTGAGCATGAGGAACCGTTCCTTTCACAATTGGAACTTTAATTAAATTCTTTTTAGCATCTTCAACACCTTTTGCTATAGCAGCAGTTACCTCTCCTGCTTTACCAAGACCGTATCCAACGATTCCGTTTTCATCACCAACAACAACTATTGCTGAAAAACTAAAAGTACGTCCTCCTTTGGTTACTTTTGTAACACGATTTATAGCAACAAGTCTATCTTTTAACTCTAAATCCGTTGTTTTAACTTTTCTAATATTACTTTTCTCTGCCATATTATATTAAAATTTTAAGCCGCCGTTTCGAGCAGATTCAGCTAATGATTTAACTCTTCCATGATATAAATAACCGTTTCTGTCAAAAACAACAGTTTCGATGCCTTTTTCAATTGCTTTTTTTGCAATTACATCTCCAACGATAGCAGCTTGCTCAACTTTGGTTTTACCCTTACATTGCTCAAGAATTTCTTTATCATTAGATGATGTAGCCAATACTGTTTGACCATTTGCATCATCAATTAATTGAACATATATTCCTTTGTTACTGCGATACACAGACATTCTCGGACGTTGTGCTGTTCCATTGACGATTTTTCTAATTCGTCTCTTTATTCTAATTCTTCTTTCTAATTTTGTGATAGCCATTGTATACTATATATTAAAATTATTTACCTGCAGATTTACCGGCTTTTCTTCTTACTTGTTCACCTTTAAACCTAATACCTTTTCCTTTGTAAGGTTCAGGTTTACGTAAAGAGCGAATTTTTGCGGCAACCTGACCAATTAATTGTTTGTCTACCCCTGTTAAGGTTAATAATGGATTAGATCCTCTTTCTGATTTTGCTTCAGCTTTAATTTCTGATGGGAGTTGAAGAACAATAGTATGAGAAAAACCAAGTGACATTTCTACGTTCTGTCCATTAACAGCAACTCTATATCCAACCCCAACAAACTCTTGTTCTATAGTATAACCCGTACTAACTCCAACTATCATATTATTAATAAGAGTTCTATACAATCCATGTTTTGAACGATGTTCTTTTGACTCGGAAGGACGTTGAATTTCAAGTACATTATCAGCAATTGAAATTGTATACCCCTCAGCAATATTTTGACTAAGTTCTCCTTTTGGTCCTTTAACTGTAACTATAGAATCTTTTACCGAAACCTCAACCTTTTCAGGTATACTAATCGGTGTTTTACCAATTCGTGACATTTTTCTATTTTTTTAATATATGTAACATAAAACTTCACCACCCACATTTTCAGCACGAGCTTCTTTATCAGAAATAATACCTTTATTTGTAGAAAGTATTGCTATTCCTAGACCATTAAGAACTCGGGGTAGATTATCTGCTGAAGCATATTTTCGAAGTCCTGGCTTACTAATTCTTTGTAAAGATTTAATTGCAGGAATCTTACTAACCGGATGATATTTTAGAGCAATTTTAATAATACCTTGAGGACCATTATTGTCATCAAACTTATAACTTAAAATATAACCTTTATCATGAAGCACTTTTGTCATTTCTTTTTTAAGGTTTGAAGAAGGAATTTCAACAACCTTATGATGTGCTTTTTGTGCATTTCTGATTCTTGTTAAAAAATCTGCTATAGGATCTGTCATAATTTTAATTATAAATATTTTACCAACTTGCTTTTTTTACTCCTGGGATTAGTCCTGCAGATGCCATTTCTCTAAACTGAATACGACTAATTCCAAATTGTCTGATATATCCTTTCGGTCTACCTGTAATATTACATCTATTATGCAAACGATTAGGATTAGAGTTGCGAGGTAATTTACTTAAACCAACGTAGTCTCCTTGTTCTTTTAACTCTGCTCGTTTTTTTGCATATTTTTCAACTAATTTTTTGCGTTTTACTTCACGCGCTTTCATTGATTCTTTAGCCATGCGTAATTATTTTTTAAATGGTATACCAAATTCTTTTAACAATGCAAAACCTTCTTCATCAGTTTTTGCAGAAGTAACTATTGTAATGTCCATTCCAAGAATTTGAGAGATTTTATCAATATCAATTTCAGGGAAAATTATTTGTTCTGTAATTCCAAATGTATAGTTTCCTCGTTTATCAAGTTTTGTGTTTAATCCTTGGAAATCACGAATACGAGGAAGAGTAGCTTTAATTAATCTTTCAAGGAATTCATACATTTTATCACGTCTCAGAGTAACTTTAACGCCTATTGGCATACCTTTACGTAGTTTAAAATTTGATATATCCTTTTTTGAGTAGGTAGGTATAGCTTTTTGACCAGCAATAAGCGTTAATTCGCCAACAGCATTTTCTATAAGCTTTTTATCAGCAACTGCTTTTCCTATACCTTGACTAATAATAATTTTCTCAATTTTAGGAACTTCCATTTTAGTTTTATAACCAAATTCTTTTATCAAATTTGGAACTATTTGTTCTGAATAATTCTTTTTTAATGTAGGTATATAGCTCATTACTTAATCTCCTCTCCTGATTTTTTAGAATATCTAACTAATTTACCTTGTTCATTTAATTTTCTACCTATTCTAGTTGGTTTTCCATTAGATGGATCAATTAGCATAAGTTTAGAAATATGAATAGGTGCTTCTTTTTTAACAATACCACCTTGAGGATTTTTAGCATTAGGTTTAGTGTGTTTAGAAACTAAATTAACACCTTCAACAATTGCTTTGTCTGTTTTAGTAACTATCTCTAAAACCTTTGCTTCTGTTCCTTTATATTCTCCTGAAAGTACGAGAACAGTATCTCCTTTTTTAATATGTATCTTTTTTTGCATAATTCCTTGTATTCAAATATTATAATACTTCCGGTGCTAGAGAAACAATTTTCATGTATTGTTTATCACGTAATTCTCGTCCAACCGGGCCAAAAATACGAGTTCCTCTCATTTCACCATTTTCTGTAAGAAGAACTATAGCATTGTCATCAAATCGTATATATGATCCATCTGGACGACTTATTTCCTTTTTGGTTCGAACAATAACACCTTTTGTAACTTGTCCTTTTTTCACATTACCATTAGGCATAGCATCTTTTACAGTAACAACAATTTTATCACCAATAGATGCATATCTTTTTCGAGTTCCACCTAATACGCGAATACATAGAACTTCTTTTGCTCCACTATTATCCGCTACTTTTAATCGAGATTCTTGTTGTATCATGTTATTTAGCTCTTTCTAAAATTTCTACTAACCGCCAGCATTTATTTTTGCTTAAAGGACGTGTTTCCATAATTCGTACGGTATCTCCTTCAGTACATTCATTTTGCTCGTCGTGAGCAACGAACTTAGAAGTTTTGTTCACAAACTTTCCGTATTTAGGGTGTTTTACTTTTCTGTGTACTGCAACAACAATGGATTTTTCCATTTTATTGCTAACCACAACACCAATTCTTTCTTTTCTGAAATTTCTTTCTTCCATTACGATAGTTCTTAATTATTTTGTTCGCGCTCTTTTAAGATTGTTTGTATACGAGCAATTCTTTTACGCGTTTGTTTTAACACATTTGGATTATCAAGAGGAGAAACTGCATGATGTAATATCAATGACTGAAGAGATTCCTTTTCTACCTCTAATTTCTCTTCAAGTTCCTTAGTTGTTAATTCTCTAATTTCTACTGCTTTCATTATATCTATAATTTCTATTCTTGAACATAATCATTACGAACAACAAACTTAGTTGTTACCGGAAGTTTTTGTGCTGCTAAACGTAAAGCTTCTTTTGCTACGTCATAAGGCACACCTTCTGCTTCGAAAAGTATTCTTCCGGGAGAAACTCTTGCAACCCAATGCGAAAGTGCTCCTTTACCTTTACCCATACGAACCTCTGCAGGTTTAGATGTTATCGGTTTATCAGGAAAAATACGAATCCAAATTTGACCTTCACGTTTCATATAACGTGTAACAGCAATTCTGGCAGCTTCTATTTGACGAGCTGTAATCCATGCCTCTTCAAGAGTTTTAATACCGAAAGACCCGAATGCGAGTTGATGTCCACGCTCGGAATTACCTTTCATTTTTCCCTTTTGTTGTTTTCTGTATTTTGTCTTTTTTGGTTGTAACATTGCTGTATCAATCTAAAATTTACCTTTTCTTTTTCTAATTGTTTTTTTCGGGGGAGCTAATTGGCTATTTGGAGATAGATCTACCTTGCCATATAATTCACCTTTAAAAATCCATACTTTTATTCCTAATTTACCATATGTAGTAAGAGCAAACACACTAGCATAATCTATATCTGCACGGAAAGTATGTAATGGAATTCTTCCTTCTTTATATATTTCTGATCGAGCCATTTCAGCACCGTTTAATCTTCCGGAAATTTGAACTTTAATTCCTTCGGCTCCCATTCTCATTGAAGATGCAATAGCCATTTTAATAGCTCTACGGTATGCAACTCTACCCTCTAGTTGACGAGCGATACTATCTGCTACAATAACAGCATCTAGTTCCGGACGTTTAATTTCAAAAATATTTATTTGAACTTCTTTATTTGAAATCTTTTTTAACTCCTCTTTAAGTTTGTCAACTTCTTGACCGCCTTTTCCAATAATAATTCCGGGACGAGCAGTATTTATAGTAATAGTAACTAATTTAAGTGTTCTTTCAATAATAATTTTTGAAATACTAGCTTTAGATAATCTGGCATGTAAATATCTACGAATTTTATAATCTTCATGTAATTTTTCTACATAATCTTTACCACCATACCAGTTGGAATCCCAACCTTTAATAATGCCTAATCTGTTTCCTATTGGATTAACTTTTTGTCCCATATTATGCTTCTGTTTCTATTTTAATTGTATCTACAACAACGGTCACGTGATTTGAACGTTTACGTATTCTATGTGCTCTTCCTTGAGGTGCAGGTTGAATTCTTTTAATAGTTCTACCTTCATCAACAAATATTTCTTTAATATACAGTTGATTATCTTCTAATCTACTATCTTCATTTTTTTGTTGCCAGTTATTTATGGCACTTAAAACCAACTTCTCAACCTTTCTTGTAGCTTCTTGAGGAGCGTATCGTAAGATATCAAGAGCATTATTTACTTCTTTTCCACGAATCATATCAACAACTAAACGCATTTTTCTTGGCGACGTTGGACAGTCACGTAGAATAGCAAATGATTTACTTTTTTTCGCTTCTTTAATTTTTTCGGCGTGTATTTTTTTTCTTGTACCCATAACTTAGCTATTGTTATTTCTTCTTATTCTTTTTACCGGCATGACCTCTAAAAGTACGTGTTGGAGCAAATTCTCCAAGTTTATGACCAACCATGTTTTCAGTTACATAAACCGGAATAAATTTATTGCCATTATGAACAGCAACTGTATGTCCAACAAAATCAGGAGATATCATACTAGCACGTGACCATGTTTTAACAACACTTTTCTTTGTGGTTTCATTTAACTGAAGAATTTTTCTTTCTAAGTTAAAATCTATATACGGTCCTTTTTTTAATGATCTAGCCATTGTATATAATTCAAATATTATTGTTTATTTTTTTCTTTTTTCAACTATTAAGGAGTTCGAAGATTTTTTCTTGCTTCGAGTTTTAAATCCTTTTGCAGGTAATCCTTTTCTAGATCGTGGATGACCTCCGGAAGATTTACCTTCACCACCACCCATTGGGTGATCTACAGGATTCATAACAACACCTCTTACGCGAGGTCTGCGACCTAACCAACGAGAACGTCCAGCTTTTCCGGAACGTAACAAGGCATGATCCGAATTTGAAACAGTACCTATCGTAGCTCTACAAGTAACTAAAATCATTCTTGTTTCACCAGAAGGTAATTTGATAATTGCATATTTACCATCACGAGAAGCTAATTGAGCATATGATCCAGCACTTCTAGCTAATTGAGCACCTTTACCAGGTTGCAACTCAATATTGTGAATTATAGTTCCAAGTGGGATTTCTTGTAAAAATAAGGTATTACCTATTTCCGGTTCCACACCTTCTCCAGAAGCAATTGTTTGCCCAACTTGAATACCGTTTGGAGCAATGATATATCTCTTTTCTCCATCAGCGTATTGTACAAGACAAATATTTGCACTTCTGTTTGGGTCATATTCAATTGACATAACTTCTGCAGGCACACCATCTTTATTTCTTTTGAAATCAATAATACGATATTTACGTTTATGACCTCCTCCAATTTGTCTCATTGTCATTTTACCGGTGTTATTTCTACCACCTGATTTTTTGATAGGTTGTAACAATGATTTTTCTGGTTGATTTGTAGTAATACCAGTATCAACAGACACAATCTTATGTCTTTGTCCCGGAGTTATAGGTTTAAGTTTTTTTACTGCCATCGTTATTATATATTACTATAGAAGTCGATTTGATCACCTTCTTTTAAAGAAACAATTGCTTTTTTAAATGAATTTGTTTTACCGGTAACAACACCACTTTTTGTATAGCGGCTTTTAACTTTTCCAGCATATCTCATAGTGTTAACAGAAATAACAGTAACATTATATCTTTCTTCTACTGCTTTTTTTATTTCTTCTTTATCTGCAGTTTTTTCAACTATGAAACCATATTGATTTAAAGCGTCTGCCTTTTTAGACATTTTTTCAGTAATAACCGGCTTCTGTAAGATATTCATTTTAGTATTTATTTTAATATTTTCTCAATTTCCTCTATTGAACTCTCTGCGAATATAAGATTTTTAGCCTTAACAAGTTCATAAGTGTTTATATCACAAGCATTTAGAACTCTAAATCCCTGCAAATTTCGAGAGGACAAATATACATTTTTATTTGAATTACCTAAAATTAATAATGTTTTTTTGTTATCAATTTTTAGATTCTGTATAATTTCAATAAAACGTTTTGTCTTAGGTGTCTCAAAATCAAAATCTTCAATAATAATAATTTGATTTTCTTTTGCTTTTGATGACAAAACAGATTTACGTGCAAGAACTTTTAATTTCTTATTTACTTTTTCATTGTAAATACGAGGCTGTGGGCCAAAAATTCTACCTCCACCACGGAATAATGGATTCTTGATATCGCCAGCACGTGCTCCACCGGTACCTTTTTGACGCTTAACCTTTTTGGTACTTCCAACTACTGAATTTCTTTCTTTTGAACTATGAGTTCCTTGACGTTTATTAGCAAGTATCGCTTTTACATCAAGATAAACAGCATGTTCGTTTGGTTCGATACCAAAAATAGATTCATTTAAAACTATTTTTTTATCGGTATCTTTTCCTTGTATATTTTTAACTACTAATTCCATTACTTAGTTATTATTACATATCCACCTTTAGCTCCGGGAATAGCACCCTTTACTACAATTACATTTTTTTCTGCAAGTATTTTAACTACTTGTAAATTTTCGACCATTACTTTTTCTCCGCCCATTCTTCCGGCCATTTTCATGCCTTTAAATACTCGAGCAGGAGTAGAACAAGCTCCAATAGAACCAGGAGCACGAAGTCTATTATGTTGACCATGTGTTTTATCTCCAACTCCACCGAATCCGTGACGCTTTACAACACCTTGAAAACCTTTTCCTTTAGAAGTTCCGGAAACATCAATCCATTCTCCTTCTTGAAGAATATCAGACACACTTAAGGTGTCACCTAATGTTACTTCTTTTTCGAAATCTCTAAACTCTACTACTTTTCGTTTTGGAGTAGTTTTAGCTTTCTTAAAATGTCCTTGTTGTGCTTGTGATGTATTTTTTTCTTTTTTATCATCATACGATAATTGAACTGCAGTATATCCATCTGTTTCAGATGATTTAACCTGTGTAACCACACAAGGTCCAGTTTCAATCACTGTACAAGCTATATTCTTTCCACTTTCATCAAAAATGGAAGTCATACCTAATTTTTTTCCAATTAAACCGAGCATTTTTACTTGTTTTTAAATTACACTTTTATTTCTACTTCTACACCACTAGGCAACTCTAATTTCATAAGAGCATCTACAGTTTTAGACGTACTGCTGTAAATATCAAGCAAACGTTTATGAGATGACAACTGAAATTGTTCACGAGCTTTTTTGTTTACGTGTGTTGAACGTAGAACAGTAAAAATTCTCTTGTGAGTTGGCAGCGGAATCGGACCACTTACAATAGCACCGGTTGTTTTAACCGTTTTCACAATCTTATCTGCAGATTTATCTACAAGATTATGATCGTAAGATTTTAACTTGATTCTGATTTTTTGACTCATGCCTTTTATGTATATAAATTATTTATTTTTATTAATTACAGCTTCTGCTAAGTTATTCGGGAGTTGTTCAAAATGGTCAAACTCCATTGTTGAATTTGCTCGTCCCGAAGTAATTGTTCGTAAATCAGTAACGTATCCGAACATTTCTGAAAGTGGAACAAATGCTTTAACTACACTTGCATTATTTCGAGTATCCATTCCTCTGATTTGTCCGCGTCTTTTATTTAAGTCACCAACAACATCTCCCATATATTCTTCTGGTGTTACCACTTCAATTTTCATAATTGGCTCTAACAATTTTGGAGCTGCTTTTTTACATGCTTCTTTAAATGCTTGTTTTGCACAAATCTCAAATGATAATTGGTCAGAGTCAACATCATGGTAAGAACCATCCATAACCTGAACTTTTAAGTTCTCTACAGGATACCCTGCTAAAACTCCATTATCCATAGCTTGTTTGAATCCTTTTTCAATAGACGGGATAAATTCTTTTGGAATGTTACCACCTTTAACATAGTCTTCGAATTGCAATCCTTGTTTTCCTTCGTCAACAGGACCAACTTTAACGGCAATGTCAGCAAATTTACCTCTACCACCCGTTTGTTTTTTGAATACTTCGCGGTGTTCAACTTCTTGAGTAATACACTCTTTATAGTTAACCTGAGGAGCTCCTTGATCACACTCAACTTTAAACTCACGTTTTAAACGATCAATAATAATTTCTAAGTGTAGCTCACCCATGCCGCTAATAACAGTTTGACCAGAATCATGATCTGTTTTTACACGGAATGTTGGATCTTCTTCAGCTAATTTTGCAAGTGCTGTTCCTAATTTATCAACATCTGCTTTTGTTTTAGGTTCTACCGCTAAACCAATTACCGGTTCAGGGAATATCATAGATTCTAAAACAATTGGGTGTTTCTCATCGCACAGAGTATCTCCTGTTTTAATATCTTTAAAGCCAACACCAGCAGCAATATCTCCTGCCTCACATACCTCAATTGCATTTTGCTTGTTTGCATGCATTTGATAAATTCGAGAAATTCGTTCTTTAGAATCGCTTCGACTGTTATACACATATGAACCTGCCTCTAGCTTTCCAGAGTATGTTCTAAAGTAACAAAGTCTACCAACAAATGGGTCTGTTGCAATTTTAAATGCAAGAGCACAGAATGGCTCATCAACAGATGGTTTTCTTGATGTTTCTTTATCTGTTTTTGGATTAGTTCCAACAATATTATCTTTATCAAGAGGACTTGGCAATAATTCCATTACATAATTCAACATTGTTTGTACACCTTTATTTTTAAAAGATGAACCACACAACATTGGAATAATAGTATTATCTAAACATGCTTTACGTAAAGCAGATAAAATTTCATCTTCGGATATTGATGCTGGATCATCAAAGAATTTCTCTAATAGAGCATCATCATATTCTGCAATTGATTCAAGTAATTTACCTCTCCACTCTTCTACTTCGTCTTTCATGCTATCAGGAATAGGCACCTCTTCGAAGGTCATCCCTTGATCTGCCTCATTCCAAATCATTCCTTTGTTTGTTACAAGGTCAACTACCCCTTTAAAGTTTTCTTCTTCTCCAATTGGTAATTGTAATGGAATAGCATTACTTCCGAGCATTTCTTTAACTTGTTTTACAACATTTAAAAAATCTGCTCCTTGTCTATCCATTTTATTAACAAATCCTAAACGAGTTACTTTATACCCGTCTGCTAAACGCCAGTTTGTTTCTGATTGAGGCTCAACACCATCAACTGCAGAAAACAAAAACACTAATCCATCAAGAATTCGTAAAGAACGGTTCACCTCAACAGTAAAGTCAACGTGACCGGGAGTATCAATAATATTAATTTTATATTGATTATCTCTGTAGTTCCAAAAACAGGTTGTTGCAGCTGAGGTAATAGTAATGCCACGCTCTTGCTCTTGAGCCATCCAGTCCATTGTTGCTGCACCATCATGTACTTCTCCAATTTTATGGTTTACACCGGCATAATATAAAATCCGCTCAGTGGTTGTTGTTTTACCAGCATCAATATGAGCTGCTATTCCAATATTTCTTGTATATTTTAAATCTTGTTTCTTTGCCATCTTATTTCTTCGTAATAATATTAAAATCTAAAATGAGAGAATGCTTTATTTGCCTCTGCCATTCTATGAGTATCTTCTTTTTTCTTAAATGCAGCTCCCTCTTCATTAAATGCAGCAATAATTTCTGCAGCTAATCTATCTTTCATAGAGTGACCAGAACGTTTTCTCGCGAATAAAATAAGATTTTTCATGCCAATAGACTGACGTCGTCCGGGACGAATTTCAGATGGAATTTGAAATGTTGCTCCACCAACTCTTCTACTTCTAACTTCTACTAATGGAGTTACATTTTCAAGTGCTTTTCTCCACACTTCTAATGATGATAACTCTTCACTAACTTTTTTCTCTTCAACTATCTGTAATGCGTTGTAAAATATATCATATGCGATACTTTTTTTACCATCAAACATTAGGTTGTTTACAAACTTTGTTACATCCACATCATTAAATTTGGGATCTGGAAGAATAACTCGTTTTTTTGGTTTACTTTTTCTCATTGAGTGAATGATTAATAACTATAATAATTTTTTATTGTTTCTTAGGTCTTTTAGCTCCATATTTAGATCGGCCTTGTAAACGGCCTTCAACACCTGAAGAGTCTAATGCTCCACGAACAAGGTGATATCTAACCCCCGGTAAATCTTTTACTCTACCTCCACGAACTAAAACTATAGAGTGCTCTTGTAATTTATGTCCTTCTCCCGGTATATATGCGTTTACTTCTTTTCCATTTGTTAATCGCACACGAGCAACTTTACGCATAGCTGAATTTGGTTTCTTTGGAGTTGTTGTGTAAACACGCACACACACACCTCTTCTTTGCGGACAAGAATCCAATGCTGGAGACTTACTTTTATCCACAATTTTAGTTCTTCCTTTTCTTACTAATTGCTGAATTGTAGGCATATTATTTTCTACTTATTTCATTAATACTTTTAATCTGTCCCAATTTTCGGGGTTGCAAAGGTATACATTTTTTTTTATTTCAAAACTTTTGAACAAAAAAATCACTCAATTTTTGCGTTTTTTTTATTCTTTATTTCATCCTAATAAAAAATTGATTTCCAAAGGTCTTATGAAAGCTATGTTTGGGAGGACATAGTATAATTAACACAACAAGGTTTTATTATCCTCCTTTGTATTATGTGGAATTAAAACATTGCAATAAAACTTCTGCAACACAAAATTAATGTGTAACAAAAAGAGAACTGCAAAAACTAAAAATTTTACTTTTTATGAGTATGCAAGCCACATTCTTTTTTGGAATTATCTTCCCACCACCAACGACCGGCGCGAAAATCATCACCGGGATTAATTGCTCGTGTGCAGGGCTCGCAGCCAATACTCACAAAACCTTTATCATGTAATATATTATATGGTATGTGTTCTTTTTTAATATAATCTTGAACTTGCGAGAATGTCCAATCTATTAATGGATTACATTTTATCATTGCTCGCTCTTCGTCATACTCAAACATAGTTAAGTTTTTTCTATTAGGCGATTGTTCTGCTCTAATCCCGGTTACCCATACTTTTTTATCAGACAATGCTCTATTTAAAGGAAATACCTTTCTAATTGTGCAACACTCAATTCTATTTTCTACAGATTCATAAAAACTATACGGTCCTTTTTCTGTAAGCATTTGCTCTACTTTATCTGTCTCCGGGAAATAGGTCAAAATAGGTTTTTTATAAGTCTCGAGCGTTTTACTGTAAACTTTATATGTTTCTTTAAATAACCTACCGGTATCAAGGGTTGCCAAAGTAATAGGAATATTATTAGTACATATTATATGTGTTATAACTTGATCTTCTAGACCAAAACTCGTGGTAAACACAAGCTGATTTGGAAATTTATCGGCTATCTCTCGTAAAACATCAACTAATGATTCTGTTTTGACTTTTTCATTAAAATATGCAACTAATTCTTTCATGTAATAATATTATATATTTGATTTTTCGAAAATACGAATTTTTTCTTTCCATTCTTCAGGAATTTGCTTAGAACTATGAGTCGTATAATCCATGCATACAAATGTGGTAAGAGTAAAAGCACATAATTCTATTCCTTCTTCTGATTCTAACAAAATTGCTTGTAAGAAATCAAAGCTTTTGTTCCCAAAACGAATCACTTTTGAAACCATCTGAATAGGGTCTCCAAAAAAAACTTCTTTAGCATAGGTTGTATTTGACTGTACAATAGCGACATGATTCTCTCGAGAAAACATCCCATTTCCCAGTACCTCATCAAAATAATACACACGACCTAAATCAAAATATTCATGAAACACCCCATTATTAACATGTCCGGCTAAGTCAATATCATTATACCGTATTTGAATCGGTACTGCATGATTAAAGGTATATTGTATTACGTCTTCTGCTTTCATTGTTATACTATTTTAAAATAAATGTACCATCTGCACAAAAGCAGATTCTTTTTGACTGTGTATTCAAATGATAAGGAATAGCACAATCACACGCAATCCATTTTTCTGGAATACTTGCGTTACTATTTGACGATGAAACTTGTATTTCGTTTACAGCTAAAAACGTAGCTAAAATCGGGCGTCGAAAAGTCTGCACCAATTGGGCTAAAAACCCCTCAGGAACAAGCACAAACACATTGGGCTTTAGAGTGCCGCACGAAGAATGTGCTATCATGTGTGTTTGCTCGAACTCAACAAGTAATACGTCTTCTGACAATTCTATAAGATCTGCTGCCACTTCCGGAAAATTAGGAACATATCGTTCCAACATAGCAACTGAATTAACCAAAATAATACTAAAAGCCAACAAGGATTGTTGGTGTATAACATCTGCAATTTCATCAACATGCTTTGGCAAAATAGCATCAGAAAAAACTACGAGTCCTTTATCACTATGGGTATAGAGTATAGAACCTGAGCTTAAATGCGATTTTGCTGCTACAATAGTATTCATTAAAATGTAACTTGCTTCAAACGATTCATTGCTTCAATAACATTCTCTCGAGATGCAAATGCAGAAAAACGGAAATATCCTTCCCCAGAGGGGCCAAAGCCAGAACCTGGAGTACCAACAACTTGAATTTTTTGGAGAAGTTGATCAAAAAAGTCCCACGATTTCATATTATTTTTTGTCTGCAACCACACATATGGGGCATTAACACCACCAAATACGGTAAATCCTTGCCCTTCTAAACTTTCTTTCATAATTCGGGCATTTTCCATATAATATGCAATTGTTTCCTCTATTTGTTTCTTTCCTTCAGGAGAATAAATTGCTGCTGCCGCTTTTTGAACAGGATATGATGCCCCATTAAATTTTGTAGAATGTCTTCTACTCCATAATTTTTTCACACTTACTTTTTCTCCTTTTGAATCAAATGCTTGTAAAGTTTCAGGAATTACAATAAATGCACACCGTGTCCCGGTAAATCCTGCTTTTTTAGAAAAACTTCTAAACTCAATAGCACAATGCTCTGCTCCGGGTATTTCAAAAATTGAACGAGGCACCTCATCTTCCTGTATAAATGCTTCATATGCAGCATCAAATAAAATAATTGAATTGTATTGCAAAGCATAATCCACCCATTTTTTTAGTTCATCTTTTGTTGCTGTTGTTCCGGTTGGATTATTTGGATAACATAAAAAAATGATATCAACTTTTTTATCGGGGATTTGTGGAATAAAGTTATTTTGAGCAGTACACGGCATATAATGAATGCCCTCATAATATCCATTAGACAAACTATTTCCTGTTCGTCCGGCCATTACAGAGGTATCTACATATACCGGATACACAGGATCTTGAACAGCTATTCTATTATCTAATCCGAAAATTTCGAGAATATTTCCCGTGTCACATTTTGAACCATCTGAAATAAAAATATCATCTGCAGATATATTCATTCCACGATCTTGATACTCATTTTTTGCAATAGCTTCACGTAAAAATGCATACCCTTGTTCAGGACCATACCCTTTAAATGTTTGCTCTTGAGCCATTTCGCGAACACCTTCATGAAACGCATCAATTATTGCGGGGGAAAGAGGTTTTGTAACATCACCTATTCCCATTCTAATTATTTTTTTTTCAGGATTTGCCTGAGCATACGCAGTAACTCGTCGTCCAATTTCAGGAAATAAATATCCTGCTTGTAATTTTTCATAATGCTCATTAATACGTGCCATAAAGTATGTAAATTAAGGTTAAAAATCTTCGACAAAGATATGATTTATTAAGAAACAGAGAAGATGGCAGAAAAGATTTTTTGCATATATATTATGTATTCTAGATTACTGTTGTCCGATAAAAAAAGATACAATGACCTATATGCTAATAACAGCAAGATATCAGCACTACGTGCCTCTGATGGGGCTTATATTTTTATTTTACAAAGATTTCAGGACTAACGTCCCTTTTTGGAACAGCCACGTAGTGGTGGAATCTTAGTAGTCAAATTGTTATAAAAAATTGAACAAAGCCACGTAGTGGTGAAATCTTTTTAATTTTTCTTTTTCGGACAATACTGATTCTAGATATACATAAATAACAGGATTCTGTGCTTGCTGATATTATACATTTCTATTTGCGATATAATCCACCAAAGACTCCAATGCTGTTCGGGCTTCATTTTCAGGAAAATAAAGCAAATCTGTTTTTACCTGAGTGCATAATTCCATAATTTTATTTTCGGCATACTCAATTCCCTTATGCTCATATATAAAATCTACTATCTCTTGAAGAATATGTGTTTGGTTATTATGTTGTGCAAGTAATTTTTTTATCCGTTTTTGTTCTTTAGATGAAACTTGCTGCAAAGCATGCAAGAGCGGTAAGGTCATTTTCTGCTCTTTTAAATCGTTCCAAACCGGTTTTCCAATCACAGAAGTTTTTGAATAATCCAAAACATCATCTTTTATTTGAAAAGCCAAACCTAAAGAATGCGCAATTGTTTGTATTTTTTCTGAGAATTCATCCGTTAAATTACCCGTAGAATATGCGCCTGAAAGCATTGCTGCCACAAATAAACTTGCGGTTTTCTTTTCAATTATTTGATAATAAAATTGTTCTGAGTTTGATAAAGAACGAGCTTTTTCAATTTGCAACAATTCGCCTTCGCTCATATCTTTTACTGCATTAGAAATAATTCGAAGAATTTCTGTTTGATTTTTTTCAAGTGCATATAACATTCCCTTAGCTAAATAATAGTCGCCGACTAATACACTAGCTTTGTTTTTCCATAAGGCATTAACCGAAAAAAAACCTCTACGTTTCATGGAATTATCTACAACATCATCATGGAGAAGGGTTGCGGTGTGCAATAACTCTATCATAAACGCGGCTGAATATGTGGCATCAGTAACATTTCCGAAAAGTCGGGCACTTAAAAACACCAAATGAGGACGTAATTGTTTTCCTTTACTTTTTAAAATATATGAAGTTATAAGTGAGAGAAGAGAAGCTTTAGAACCAAGCTGATTTTTAAAACGTTTTTCAAACTGTTGAATGTCTGATTTAACAAGTGAGGTGAATAAGGTTTTATTCATTACTATGTTTGATTTCTTTCCCTAGCATATTTAATCTTCAATTTCTTGAAGAGAAAATTCTACATCTAATAATTTTGAATAACGTAACCCGGATGACATCATATCAACATCTTCTTTTCGATACCGCCAAATAATTTCTAGGGTAACATCATGAGATATTTTTTCGAGCATCAATAAAATTTTCGCAATTTGTTTTGCAGAAGCAGTATTAAAATATTCGAGTTCAAAAATAAACTGAATATCATCGGTAGGATTATTCTTAAATTCTTCCAGCCACTCAAAAATAGGAGCATAAAAACCATTTGCGTTTTCAGGCAAAGAACGATGGCTAATACTAAACGTATTAGTTTCCGGATTTAGAATAATCTCAGGAGTTTCTTCTGTTTTTTCTAAAATTAATGCCTCCATAATTATAAAGTTACTTGTAATGAAAAAAATGAAACAGCATCATTCACATCAGAAAAGCTATACAGTAATTTATTGCCACTTTTCATACGCAAGTCAATAATTCCTAATCCTGCCTCTAAACTATTATCTATCTCAAAATTCAATAATCTACGAGTATAAAAATCATCTAATTCTTCACCATCAATACTATTAACATAATCTATTTTACCAGACAACTCCTCAACCTTTCGCTTTGGAACATAATTTCCGGTACTGAGCATATATGAATTATTATCTTCTGAAATAAAGAATATTCCGGGATTACCTCCAATCTCATTATCTTTTTTAGCTCCGTGTTTCACAATATTTTGAAGCATTTCAACCATCAAATTAAAAAGTTTCTTTTTAACTTCAATAGCTCCTATAGATTGACTTTCAATAATAGATAGCAAATGAATTAATCCTTCTTGATTTAAACAACCATTATAAATCAACATGATTTTCTCTCTATTTACAATTTCATGTAGATTTTTAATATTATTAAGATCAATAGAATCTAAAGAACTCTCTGCCTCTTTAGATATTGCGGTATGTAAATAAAAATATGATAATTGCGGATTTAAATCCTTAAAATCAAAAAATAATTTATTTCCTGATTTTCGTGCCATTTCAATTAACCCAAGCCCTGCACCTCCTTTATCAGAAATGCTTCCATCCTCTAATATTTCTTTATAATATGCTTTTAACTCATCTTTTTCTAAGCTGTTAATTTTCTCTAACATATCTTGTAAATGAGGTATTACTTCTTTTTCAACAACATTTCCTGAAGTAATTTGATAGGCATTATTATTATTTTGTATCACAAAAATACCTGCTTGTTCGGGCGATTCAACCTGAGCATGCTGCGGATTTTGATGTCGAGTTACATTTTGCAAGCACTCAACCATAATTGAAAAGACACGTTTTTTTACTTTTGAAGACTCTCCTGACGACTCTAAACTATTTTCAGCAAGTGAAATAATGCTATCGGTAATGTTTTGCGTAAAAAGCCCTCTGTATATATATCCGAGGTTATCTTTTTGCATACCTTCGAATAGCTTAAAGCCATAAGTAATTTGTGCAATATCGTTCTCAGCCACGTCTTTTTCTTTTACATTTTTGTAATATTCTCACAAAGATATTTATTTATATTGGAAAATACAAAATAAATCTTCGCATCAAATCGTAAACTTGTATATTTTTGCATTATATACAAATACACTCAAAATTTATGAATTTTCCTCTAAACACTATAAAACATCATACTCATTTCACCGGCATTAAGTTATTTTTTTTAGCTGTTTTTTTTATTTTTTTTTCTTGCACAAAAGAAGATTTTCTAGAATCTTCTGATTATTCCTTGCATTTTTCTATTGAATCAATTGAATTTGACACCATATTTACACAAACAGGAAGTATTACCAGACACTTTAAGATATATAATCCTCACAACGGCACTATTATCATCGATTCCATTTTTTTAGCTACCGGTGCTAAATCATCATATATTTTAAACGTAAATGGTATGCCGGGTAAATCTATCCCAAACATACGCATTCAAAGTAACGACAGTATTTTTGTGTTTATTCAAGCTTTCCTTACAGAAAACAATACCGATACGCTTGTTTCACAAGCTGACTCAATTATTGTTTTATATAATAACAAACAAGCCATTATCCCTATTAATGCAATGGGGCAAGACGTGATATACCTTTCTGAAACAATTTCAGAAAACACTACATTAACCGCGGGAAAACCATACATAATAAAAGATTCTCTTGTAATACCATTAGGGATTACACTTACCCTTACTGCGGGAACACGTATGTATCTCCACAATAAAGCTAATATTATTGTGGAGGGCTCCTTGCATATAGAAGGAGATCTTGAAAAACCGGTGCTCATTAAATCTCATCGTATTGAACAAGCGTTTGAACGAATTCCGGGGCAATGGGGAAGCATTATTTTTAGAGAAACGAGCACTAGTAATAGTTTAGTGAATGCTCGTATTAGCAATGGCGTTAACGGTATTCTTGTTTACGGTATCAATGAATCTCCTGTTGATATTTATATTCACAACACCATTATTTCAACCATGTCTGCTAATTGTATTTTTGCGGCACATGCATCTCTGCTTGTTACAAACTCTGTGTTCATAAATGCCAACAGATACATTCTGGCTCTGCAAGGTGGGTCTCACTCATTTACTCACGTAACAATATCAAATGAAGGAACAATTAGCGGAAGAGATTTTTTACCTTCGGTTACAATTAGTGATTATATGCTCTCAAATAATGAACAAACCCTCCTATTTCAAGTAAAATTTCAGAACTCTATTATTGTTGGTCGTTTTAGCAATGAAATAGAATTGCGGTTAGATTCGGAAACAGATTCTCCCACAATTGAATTTAATTCTTGCATTGTAAAAACGAATCTGTTTAATCAAAAACCTGATTTTTTCACAAATTCATTTCTCTATACTCCCGAAGAACCATTATTTGCAAATATTTACACACTTGATGTTTCTCTTGATTCTCTATCACAAGCAATTGACAAAGCAAATATTGATTTCTCAGTAGATATTCCTCTGGATATTAGAGGAAATTCACGAATCAAAAACAATAAACCGGATATAGGGGCATATGAGTTTTTTACTAAAAAATAGTATCCTCTTTGCTTCATGTGTGTGCATTATTCACATTTCGGCTTTTTGTCAATCTGAATCAAAAAGTTTTTCAATCCTTTTCTATAATGTAGAAAATCTATTTGACACCATTAATAATCCACATACAAAAGATGATGAATTTACCCCTGAAGGCGATAAACAATGGGGAACACGAAAATACTACCGAAAACTACACTCACTATCTCAAGTAATTATTGCAAGCGGGGGCTGGGATATTCCCGACATCATTGGATTAGCAGAAATTGAAACAAAAAAATGCACGCAAGATCTTATATACAAAACGGCATTATCTCGCTTTCGGTATGAGTATATTCATCACGAATCTCCTGATTTTAGAGGAATAGATGTGGCTCTCATATACAATCCTCAAAGCTTTACGCCACTGTATGATTCTGCCATTACCGTTCTTTTTCCGAATCAAAACACAGCAACAACCCGAGATATACTGTACGTAAAAGGTGTTATAACCGATTGGCAAGACACACTTCATATTTTTGTATTACACTTCCCTTCTCGTTTTGGAGGCACAAAAAGATCCGAGTTTAAACGTATAGCCGCAACCAACACCGTATTAAATACAATTGAAGACATTAGAAAAAAACAAGCAAACGCACACATTATCATTATGGGAGATTTTAATGATACTCCCAAAAACAAAGCTCCTCAAAGCATATCATCTCCTCCTTATTCTTTCATCAGATTAACAGACTCAACACAAGCCGGGACCTATGTCTATAAAGGCGTTTGGCAAGAACTTGATCATTGCTATATTTCGTGTTCTATACAAGAACATTTCTCCACCACATTCAGCATAGTTTCCCATAATTTTATGTTGCAGGCCGACAAAAATGGTAAAACGAAACCCTTCCGCACATATGCCGGTCCATATTATTTAGGCGGCTATAGCGACCATTTGCCTATTATGTGTGTGCTGCGAAAGAAAAAAGAACCCAAAATAGATTAAAAACACCACAAGTTTTTTTATATTTATCATCGATAATTATATATACTATGAAGAAAATATTAATAATCTTATTTTTAGCTTTTACTTTTTCTTCATTTTTCAAAAGCCATGACTATTCTTCATATTATGATTCTTTAGAAAAAGCATCATTAGTCGCTCATATTAAAATATTTGAAATAAAAAATAATTCTATTCAAGAAGCTATTGATTCAAATTTAATATTTGCTGAAATAATTTCACTCCATCATGGTAAATGCAATGATACTATAATCATAAAAATATCTAAAAATGGCATTAATCCTTTTAAAAAAAATAAAGAGTATTTAGTTGCTCTAAATAAAGATTCAGAAGATTCATATATAATTTCAGATTCTATTCCGGGTATTATAGCTTCGTATAATAAAACTACTAAAAAATTTATTGGAGTTAACGATAATAAAAAAATAAAGATTTCAAAATCAGACTTTATAAGAAGATTTCCAACTATCTATACATTCAATTTATCGTATTTTCAAATAGAAGAAAAAATGATAAAATACACGATAAGAGATACACTTAAAACAAATTATTATTCATTTTACTACCCTTATTCACTCTATGTTGATGCAATAAATACTGGTAGAGTGATGAATGATAGTGTTAGAAAAAAACATTTAGATGTAATAAAAGAAATAGCAACTTTAACTGATACTATTGAGATTAATAACATTTTTCCATATTGTATACGAATTAGATATGTTGAATATATTTATAGATATCATGATATATGGCGAATTAACCAAAAATTAATACATGATTTGATAAAAACGAATAGGTGTATTGTAGTTCATGACAATGAAAATACAATATTTACAAGGCTGTATGGGAAATCTAATTATCTATATAGAGAATGTGGATACTCCTTTGGATATTTTACATTTTTCAATGAAAATGATGTCCCAATTTTTAATTATATAAATTCTTTTTTACATAGCAGCTGCATGCATAAAAAGTTTTAATTCGATTAAAAAACAAACTCTTTTATTGGCGTTACTACTTCCCAAAAAATCGAAATATTGAGGCAACATCAATATTTTTTTATACTTTAGTACCATAAAACTGCAAGGTATTAATGAACATACGACAAAGCTTGCGGTGTAACAACTAAATCTCTGTTTATGTTTCCAACTACTCGTCTTCGCCGACTTAGATACAATAGCACCGTACGTGCAATGGTGGAGGAAACTCGTCTTTCTGCTTCGGATTTTATTATGCCGGTTTTTGTTCATTTTGGAACAAACATACAAAACCCAATTCCGTCAATGCCGGGTATATTTCAATTTTCAACCGACTTACTTGTTGATGAATGTAAACGATTGTATTCCATAGGTGTACAGTCTGTTTTACTGTTTGGTATTCCGGAGCACAAAGATGAAACCGGTGCCTGTGCCTGTTCTGAACAAGGGATTGTTCAACAAGCTGCTCGTGCAATAAAACATGCTATTCCACAACTCTGTATCATTGCAGATGTATGTAATTGCGAATACACATCTCACGGACATTGCGGAACTATTGTAGATGGTGATGTGCACAACGATCTTACCTGTAAAACCTTAGCTCAACAAGCGGTTTCGCTTGCTCAAGCGGGAGTTGATATGATTGCACCGAGCGATATGATGGACGGAAGAGTTGGCATAATACGGTCTGCTCTTGACAATCATGGCTTTGAACATATTCCTATTATGGCGTATTCTGCAAAATATGCATCGGCATTCTACGGCCCCTTTCGCGATGCAGCCCAAAGCACCCCGCAATTTGGCGACAGAAAAACCTACCAAATGAATCCGGCAAACAGCCGCGAGGCAATTCGCGAAGTAGAACTTGATATTGTAGAAGGTGCCGATATTGTGATGATTAAACCTGCATTAAGTTATTTAGACATCATATCTGAAATAAAACAAACATTCTCCGTTCCGGTTGCGGCATATAATGTAAGCGGGGAATATGCTATGGTAAAAGCTGCGGCAGAAAAAGGATGGATTGACGAACAACGAATTGTACGTGAAATTCTTACCTCTCTCAAACGTGCCGGAGCTAATATTATCATTAGTTACCATACACAAGATATTATTCCTCATCTCAAATCATAATGTAATTTTTTTATACCATGACATATACACAGAGTATTCACGCATTTTCAGAAGCACAAAAACATATTCCGGGTGGAGTAAATTCTCCGGTTCGTTCCGGAAAAAGTGTTGGGTGCACACCGGTGTTTATTAAAAACGCTCAGGGGGCATACGTTCACGATATTGACGGTAATTCATATATTGATTATGTTGGTTCGTGGGGACCAATGATTTTGGGACATGCACATCCTGAAGTTATTGCGACAATTACAGAAGTAGCTCAGGGCGGAACAAGTTTTGGTGCCCCTACGCTATTAGAAACCAAAATGGCTGAATTGGTATGTTCTATTATGCCTTCAATAGAATCAATTCGAATGGTAAATTCGGGCACCGAAGCTACGATGAGTGCGATTCGTCTTGCTCGTGGATACACAAAACGAAGTAAAATTATAAAATTTGAAGGTTGTTACCACGGACATGGCGACAGCTTTTTAATTCAAGCCGGCTCAGGTGCACTTACCTTAAGCACACCAAACTCTCCGGGAGTTACCGCAGGCACAGCTCAAGACACGCTGCTTGCAAAATTCAACAATGCAGAATCGCTCGAAATTCTCTTTCAAGAATATGGAGACGATATTGCCGGAGTAATTCTTGAACCGATTACCGGAAATATGGGTGTTGTTCTTCCGCATGCTGATTTTTTACAGACACTCCAAAACCTCTGCAAAAAACACGGTGCATTACTCATTTTTGATGAAGTTATGACCGGCTTTCGACTTGCTCTTGGCGGATCACAAGAAATTCTGAACATTAAACCGGACATTACCTGTTTGGGGAAAATAATTGGTGGCGGCTTACCGGTAGGTGCGTATGGCGGACGAAAAGAAATTATGGATTGTCTTGCTCCGGTTGGACCGATTTATCAGGCAGGGACATTATCGGGCAATCCGCTTGCTATGGCTGCAGGATTTACCACACTGAGTATTTTGCAAAAAAATCCTCAGATATACACCCAACTCGAAGAACGGGCAGTGCAACTAGAACAGGGTATTAAGAAAAATCATGCAGAACTATCAATTCCGGCAGTGTATAACCGCATTGGTTCAATGTTTACCTTATTTTTCACCAATAATAAAATCGTACAATCCTTTGCCGATGTATGCACAAGCAATACACAGCAGTATGCTCAATATTTTACATGCTCACTTAATTCTGGAATTTACTTGGCACCATCGCAATTCGAAGCCGGATTTATAAGTGCTGCACATACTCCCGAAGATATAGAAAAAACAATTGCTGCCCATTATGCCGCACTTAAAAATATAAAACAGACACATAAACCTTAAATATAGGCAACCTGCAAAATGGGCGAACACAAAGCACGCCCCTACATTAACCCCTAAACCCTTATACCCTTAAACCCATAAGCAAATGACCCATCAAAATAGCATATTACTTACAACCCTCCGGAAAGAAAAAACGCACCGACCACCCGTATGGTTTATGCGGCAAGCTGGACGGATTTTACCGCGTTACCTTGCCCTAAAAGAACAATACAATTTTCATGAAATGATGGAAGATCCAAAGCTTGCGGCAGAGGTAACACTTATGCCTGTTGAGGATTTAGGAGTTGATGCCGCTATTTTATTCTCCGATATTCTCGTTATTCCCCAAGCATTAGGTATGGATTTAAAATTTCCGGATAGCGGACCAATTTTTACCACTCCCTTATTATCTTCACCAAATCCATCGTCACTCCTTCATACAGATGCCTCAAAACTTGAGTATATTTATAAGGTAATTGACGAAATCATTGCACAAAAATCGGAAAACACACCACTTATTGGATTTTGCGGATCACCGTTTACTGTCCTTTTATATATGTTGCAAGGAATTCACCGAAAATCTGATTTCCCTGATGCAATTCAATTTATCTATCAACACAAAGCCGAAACAAAACGACTACTCGATAAAATTACGGAACTTTCTATTGAGTACATGAGCCAACAAATAGCTCATGGTATAGATATGTTTCAATTATTTGACACCCATGCCGGACTTATTCCGTTTGAATTATATAAAGAATTGATTCTGCCAGAGGTTACAAAATTTGTAAGAGTAGCACGCGAAAAAAACATGCCTTTTGTGTTTTTCCCCAAAGGGGTTGGAGCCGGCTTACAAGAACTTACTCCCGAGCATGGAGATTTTGTGAGTGTTGACTGGCAAACCCCGCTTCCTCTTGCACGCACCATGCTTCATAAAGAAATTGGCATACAAGGAAATTTGGATCCACGGGTTTTATATGGTTCAGAACAAGAACTTTATACAACACTCGAGCAGTACCGAGAATTTGGCAAAAACAATCACGACTGGATTTTTAATCTCGGACATGGATTTATGCCCGGCTTACCATATGAACGAGCAAAACAAGTGGTGCAGTGGATACAAAAAACTGATTGGGAGAGGTAATGTATAAAACTCGTTACATGAATTAAAAAAAAAATCGTATGTGCATATAAATCAGTCGTAAACTGAAACAAATCCTATAAAAAAAACATACACTATTGTATGAAACTGAGAGCTCTCATATTATGTTTTTTACTAGCAAGCACATTACACGTTTTTGCACAATGCCCTGATGGATTTAACGCATCCGGGACAAACAGAGCCGTAAATGGTTCATTTGACGATGGAAATTCCGGTTTCACTAGTGAATATATATATGTAGCTGATAATCCGAGCGTTCAAAACGAGCTTAATCCGGAAGGACGTTATTCGGTATGGCACAACCCGAACCATTTACATTCAAATTTTTCTGCTTGTACCGACCCTGATGGATTAGGTTTATTTATGATTGTAAATGGATCACCTACTGTAGATATGATTGTATGGTCGCAAACCATAACAGTAGAAGAAAATACCTTATACTATTTTGTAACCGATGTTACCTCTGTTCATCCAGATAATCCTGCAGAATTACAGTTTTCTGTTAATGGCGATTTGTTAGGCGATATTTTTACCGCATCATCAACAACCTGTGTATGGGATCAATTTTACGCTACGTGGTTTTCGGGGGCACATACAAGTGCAACTATTAGTATCGTAAATAAAAACACCATTGCCGCCGGAAACGATTTTGCTCTAAACAATATAGCATTTGTTCCCTGCGAATTCTTTACCCCAATAGAATTAGTATATGTAGATGCAAATCAACACGATAACTCCGCAGAAATTACCTGGCTCACGGCATCAGAATATAACAACCATTTTTTTACCATAGAACGTTCAGAAATCGGGCATCAATTTGAAATAATAAGCACCGTTCCTTCTCAAAATTCATGGAGCAGTACCGAACAATTCTATTCGTATATTGACAATAATCCTCATAAAGGGACTTCATATTATCGGTTAAAACAAACTGATTTTGATGGCACGTATGAATATAGTAAAGTAATAACATATACACATAGAGAAACAAATAACCGCTATTCAATTAGGTTAACACATGGGGCATCTCAAAACACAACAATGATTTGGCATCCTATTCCACCCGATGAAATACACACGCTTATACTTTTTAGCACACACGGCAAGCGAATCGTTTCGAGTAAGCCGGTTCAAGAAATTGTAATTCCACATCTTGATTCCGGAAATTATCTTATTCGTATACTTACCACATCAAACACCTTTTATAATAGTATGATTGTGGTTAAGTAAAAAAACATATATTTGCATTGCAACACTAAATCTTACGCAATGCATTTTGAAGAAGGACATGTATACCATGTATATAATCAAGGAAATAATAGACAGAAATTATTTTTCTCCCGAAAAAACTATCTCTTTTTTACTAAAAAAATTCGCACGCACATACTCCCACATGCAGATATCTTAGCATGGTGCTTAATGCCAAACCATTTCCATTTGATGCTGTACGTGCATACGTTGGATATTACGAGTCGGGTTACTCATCAGACGACTCCAAGTCATCAGTTGAGTAAAAACGCTCTCTCAAACTCCATTGGGGTACTTTTACGTTCATATACTCGTGCAATAAATATTCAACAGGACACCAGCGGCTCTTTATTTAGACAAAAAACCAAATCCATAAACCTAACCCAAACCAACAAGCTTACACCTGCCTATTTTAATACAGAGTTTGGCACGAAGATAAATATTTCATTACCAAAACAACATTATATCAACATTTGCTTTAACTATATTCATGAAAATCCTGTTAAAGCACGACTTGTTATGCGAAGTGAAGACTGGGAATTCTCATCGGCTCAAGATTATGCAGGACTCCGTAATGGCACACTAGTTAATAAAGAAAGGGCAGGTGAAATTGGGCTCTTAGTGCAATCAACGTTGGCTTACTCAAATGACGGCAAATTATCCGAAGAATACACCTCAAACGAATAATCATAGGGATTCTTGTCATCTGCACAGTGATGTTCTGTGTGAATGCATTGCCATTGATTTGAAGAGAAATCAGGAAAGTATGTATCGCCATGAAACGAGGCATGAATGCGAGTAATATACATACAATGTGCATGCAATAATGCCTCTGCGTATATTTGAGCTCCACCACACACAAACACCTCAGATTCTTCAGAAAAGCGAGCCAAAGCATCGGTAAGAGAATGAGCGAGGAGAACACCTTCCGGCACAACATACTGAGGATTGCGACTAATAACCACCGTTGTTCTATTCGGCAACGGACGTCCACCACCGATTGATTCAAAGGTTTTTCTTCCCATAATAATAACATGTCCGGTAGTTTTTTGTTTAAAAAACCGTAAATCTGCAGGCATGTGCCATATGAGAGCGTTATCATTTCCAATAACGCCATTTTCAGCAACCGCTACTATTATAGAAATTTTCATCTTTGTATGTTTACATTATAATATTACACGTTTTGCAATCAGAATTCGCCGTTTGAGAATTTGCCTCCAAATTACGAAACAATTGGCAATTTATATAGTACCTATTATCAACTGCCTATTCATGTAATAAAGTTTGAATTTCGTTTTTTAGTTTAGGGATATGATTAATAACAATACTCCAAATTAAATCATCAGAAACTTTATCATAACCATGAATAATGCGATTTCTTGTGCCTATAATTTGTCCTATATTATATAACTCAAAACCATTGTTCTTTTTTATAATACGATTTGCCGCTTCTCCAATTATCTCAAGATTTCTTTCTATTGCCCTTTTAGTTTTGGTATCTGAAATATATTCTTTAAATAATTTTTCTTTGTTTTCGTAATAACTTTCAATCTCTTCTATTGATTGAAGAATATCAAAAAGCCATGTTTTAATGTCATTATCCATAAATAAGCTGTTTTGAAGAGTCAATAGATTGTTTTAGGAAAGGGTTTTTAATTGCTTTATTTTCAACAAGGTCAACTTGACGTTTAAAAAGACTTTCAAGAGCATGTTTTAAACTAAAATAATTATCAGCATAATCATAAACATCAACACCTTCAAAGTCTACAACAAAATCAATATCACTGTTTTTATTAAATTTTTTTGTGAGTATTGAACCAAAAACAAAAAGCTTAGAAACCTTATGTTTCGCACATAATGATGAAACTTCTTGTATGTTTTTGTCTAATATATTCATATTTCAAAAATACGTTTTTATTTAGATTATCGCAATATGTATTCGGTTGATTATACCGAAACCTCTCCCTTTATATGGGGATGTGCGTCATAATCAGAAATAACAATATCATCAATCGTAAAGTCGAAAATTGATGTTACTTGAGGATTTAACGTGAGCGTTGGGAGTTTTTTGGTATCACGCGTAAGTTGCAATTTACATTGTTCAATATGATTTGTGTAGATATGAGCATCGCCAAACGTGTGCACAAAATCCCCCGGAGTAAGTCCGGTTACCTGAGCAATCATACAGGTAAGTAAGGCATATGAGGCAATATTAAAGGGGACACCAAGAAACACATCGGCACTACGCTGATAGAGTTGGCACGAGAGTTTTCCGTTTGCCACATAAAACTGAAAAAGAATATGACACGGCGGCAATGCCATTTGGTCAATCATAGCAACATTCCATGCACTCAAAAGATGTCGGCGAGAATCAGGATTATGTTGTATAGAATGAATGAGTTGTGATATTTGGTCAATGTGGCCCCCGTTATAATCTGGCCATGAACGCCATTGATATCCGTACACCGGCCCCAAATTACCCTGTTCGTCGGCCCACTCATCCCAAATACGTACTTTATTATCTTTCAGGTATTTGATATTTGTATTACCTTGTAAAAACCATAATAATTCATGAAAAATTGAACGCGTATGTAACTTTTTTGTAGTTAAAAGAGGGAAGCCATCTTCAAGATTAAAACGCATTTGATGTCCGAAAACACTAATAGTTCCGGTACCTGTTCTATCCATTTTCTCAACCCCTTCGGTAAGAATTCGTTCTACTAAATCCAAATATTGCCTCATACTATAAATCTTTCCAACAAATATACATATTAGTTATGAGTTGATTAAAAAAAAGTTTTATCAAATCAGGTAAAAAAAAAAATATTTTTTAGGTCAGCTCATTTTTTTTTATATTTTTGTAATGCGTAAATTAGTCAAACTATAATCTTTTTTCGAAATACATGATACAACATTTACACGTAAAAATTTTAACAATTATGTTTTTATCTTCAAGTTCATTTTGGGCAATGTCTCAAGACGAAGTTGAATATGTTGTTCAAGATAGCATGTCTGAAATTACTGCATTTCCTGAAACAACTGATGTTCTGCCTGAGGAAAAGAAATCTGCTGATATTAATTATGTGATTTTTTCTCATATTGCTGATGGACATGACTGGCATCTATTAGATTACACAGACGCCGAGGGCATTGAACATCCGGTATCAATACCACTGCCTGTGATACTCATAAATACAAATCCATTTTCTATTACCACATTTTGGTCATCAAAATTTCATCATGGTTTAGATCCGGTTACAAAGGGCGATTATACCTATGTATGGTATAAAAATAAAATATACTATGCCGATGACTGCAAAGGCACATTGCGGATTGATGCATCAGGTAAAGTTCTAAACAACAAACCAATTGATATATCAATCACAAAAAATGTGGTATCTTTATTAGTAGTTGCATTACTTATGATATGGATGTTTATAGCATGTGCAAAAGCATATACCAAGCGTGTTGGGAAAGCACCAATAGGAATGCAGGCATTTATGGAGCCAATCATATTATTTGTAAGAAATGAAATAGCAATTCCAAATATTGGTCATAAAAAACATGAGAAATTCTTACCGTATTTACTTACCGTTTTCTTTTTTATCTGGTTCTTAAATTTATTAGGATTAGTTCCTGTGTTTCCGGGTGGAGCAAATGCAACCGGAAATATTGCGGTAACAATGACTTTAGCATTATTTACCCTGTTCATTACAAATATATATGCTAATAAAAATTATTGGAAGCATATTTTTGCAATGCCAGGTATCCCATTTTGGTTGTTGCCAATTATGATTGTTGTTGAATTAATAGGGATTTTCACCAAACCATTTGCCCTCACTATTCGTTTGTTTGCAAACATAACGGCAGGACACATAATTGTGTTAAGTTTGGTTGGGTTGATTTTCATTTTTGAAAGTGTATATATAGCACCGGCATCAATACTGTTTGTAATATTTATGTTAGTTGTAAAGATTTTTGTTGCCTTATTACAAGCATTCATATTTACTATGTTGTCGGCATTATTTATAGGGATGGCTCAAGAAGAAGCTCATCATTAGAATAGAATAAATGTATTGTTTAATTTAAAATAAAATCTTATGGAAGAAGCAAATTCAGTGATATCGTTAGCCGGAATAGCTGCAGCAATTGCAGTAATTGGAGCTGCATTCGGTATCGGAAAAATTGGTAGTGCTGCAGTAGAAGCAATGGCTCGTCAGCCGGAAGCTGCAAACAACATCCAAACAGCTATGATTATTTCTGCTGCACTTATTGAGGGTGTTGCACTTTTTGCGGTAGTTGTTGCACTTATCAGCTAAAAAAAATCTTGTTCTCAATGCGGTTGGCATTGAGAACATTTTTTTTATTCACGATTAAAATAGAACAATATGGATTTAATAACTCCCGGCATAGGTCTCATTTTTTGGACATCGCTTATTTTTATTCTTTTACTGCTGATTCTTAAAAAATTTGCCTGGAAGCCAATTATGTCAGCTATAGACACACGTAATAAATCTATTGAAGACGCCCTGCTTTTAGCAGAAAAAACAAAACAAGAAATGGCTGATCTTCAAACTAACAATGAAAAATTATTGCAAGAGGCAAGAAAAGAATATGATGCCCTTATAAAAGAAGCACGAGAAACAAAAGATGCAATTATTGCACAGGCACAGGAAAATGCGTCAAAAGAAGCTGAAAAGATTATGGAAAATGCCTTACGTTCTATTGAAAATGAAAAACGCAAAGCAATTAGTGAACTTAAAAATACGGTAACTGAAATATCAATAGATATTGCTGAAAAAATTCTTACGAATGAATTACGCGATAAAAAATCATCAGAAAAAATAATCTCGGATTCATTTCAGGATTTACAATCAAATTAAACATTACAATACTTTATTACTATGAACCAAAGCAAGATATCTGTTCGTTACGCAAAAGCTTTTTTTGAACTTATGCTCGAAAAAAAGAAGCTTGATGCGGTGCTGCCTGACATCCATCTTGTTAATAATACTATTACTGCATCTGATGATTTGCAGAAACTGCTTCAAAATCCACTTATAAAAGCAAGCAAAAAGAATCAGGTGTTTGATGCTCTTTTTTCTAAAAAAGTTGCAAAAGAAACACTTCAATTTACTTCTTTAATTGTTACAAAAGGTCGCGACAATTTAATGCAGGATATATTTAGAAATTTTCTTGATTTACACAGAACACACTGTGGTATTACTCAAGTAACCCTAAGCACGGCTCAAGAAATTTCAAAAAAACAAACAGAAGAATTAACACAGATTTTAGCAAAAAAATATACTACAAACATTGAATTACAAGAAATTATTGATGAAAGTTTAATTGGAGGATTTATTCTCCGCATTAATGATTTACAATACGATGCTAGTGTTAAAACCAAAATACTTGACATAAAAAAGGAATTACTCTCATAAATATTGATAATTACAAACTAATAATATAAGCTATGGCAGATATTAAACCCGCTGAAGTATCAAAAATTTTAAAACAACAGTTAGAAGGATACAAATCGGATTCTGAATTACAAGAAGTTGGCACTGTTCTCCAAGTAGGAGACTGTATTGCACGTATACACGGACTTTCTAATGTTCAAGCAAACGAAATGATTGAGTTTGCAAGTGGAACAAAAGGGATTGTATTAAACCTTGAAGAAGATAACGTTGGTGCCGTATTATTAGGACAATCAGAAACCGTTCGTGAAGGTGATGTTGTAAAGCGCACTAAAAAAATCGCTTCAATTATGGCCGGAGAAGGTTTACTTGGTAGAGTTATTAATACTATTGGAGAACCAATTGACGGCAAAGGACCTATTCCCGGTGAATTATTAGAAATGCCATTTGAAAGAAAAGCCCCTGGTGTAATATTCCGTCAACCGGTAAAAGAACCACTACAAACAGGTATTAAACCAATTGATGCAATGATTCCTATTGGACGCGGACAACGTGAGTTAATTATTGGCGACCGTCAAACCGGAAAAACTGCAATTGCAATTGACACGATTATAAATCAAAAAGAATTTTATGATAAAGGTCAACCGGTATATTGTATTTATGTAGCAATTGGACAAAAAGGTTCTACCGTTGCAAATATTGCAAAAACACTTGAAAAACATGGTGCTCTTGCATATACGGTAATCGTGTCTTCAACTGCATCTGACCCTGCGGCACTACAATTCTATGCTCCTTTTGCAGGTTGTGCTATTGGTGAATATTTTAGAGATACCGGACGAGCAGCACTTATTGTGTATGATGATTTGTCAAAACAAGCTGTTTCTTACCGTGAAGTTTCTCTCTTACTTCGCAGACCTCCGGGACGAGAAGCATATCCAGGTGATGTATTCTACTTACACTCACGATTATTAGAACGTGCAGCAAAAGTAATTGACTCTGATGAAGTTGCTCAAAAAATGAATGATGTTCCTCTCTCATTGCAAGGAAAAATAAAAGGTGGCGGTTCTCTTACGGCTTTACCAATTATTGAAACACAAGAAGGTGACGTATCTGCATATATCCCTACAAATGTAATTTCTATTACTGACGGACAGATTTTCTTGGAGTCAAGTTTATTCAACTCCGGTATTCGTCCGGCTATTAACGTGGGTATTTCGGTTTCACGTGTTGGCGGTAGTGCTCAAATTAAATCTATGAAACGAGTTGCCGGCACACTCCGTGTTGACCAAGCACAGTATCGTGAACTTGAAGCATTCTCAAAATTTGGTTCTGACCTTGATGCTGCAACAACTGCAGTTCTCGAAAAAGGAAAACGAAATGTTGAAATTCTTAAACAAGGGCAATACTCGCCTATTCCGGTTGAAAAACAAGTTGCTATTATATATTTAGGCACCGAGGGGTTATTGCAAAAAGTACCTATTCAAAAACTTGCTGAATTTGAAAAAGAGTATATTAATATACTTGAAACAAAACATAGTGATATATTAGCTCGATTAGCAAAAGGAGAATTTGATGATTCCATCACATCGGTACTTAATACCGTTTGCGATAATGTATCGGAAAAATATCAATAACAACCCCGGAAAGAAATATCTAATACATGGCAGGAATTAAAGAAATACGAACGCGGATTGGCTCTGTAACAAATACCCAAAAAATTACAAGTGCTATGAAAATGGTGTCTGCTGCTAAACTGCGTAAAGCACAGCAAGCGGTTCAACAAATGCGTCCATATGCAGAAAAGCTGCAAGAAATTCTTGAGGTTATAAGCTCTCAACTAAACGAAGCATCAGATATTGATAATACATATGCTCATGTAAGACCCGAAGAAAACATTGTAATTGTTGCAATTGCATCTAATAGCGGACTCTGTGGAGGTTTTAACACTAACATTAGTAAAGCAGTTACGGCACTTACTAAAGAATATGCAGATAAAAAAGTTTTTGTGTATGCAATTGGCAAAAAAGTTCGTGACGGATTAAAATCAAGAGGTATAACTCCTCATACTATTATTACGGATATATACGACAATTTAAGCTACGAGAATGTATCAAACATTTCACAAGACTTAATGCAGCAATTTACTGATAAACAAATTGATAAAGTTATATTGGTATACAATAGTTTTAAAAACACCGCAACACAAATAGTTACACAAAAACAATTTTTACCTATAGTTCAAACACCAACTTCTTCTGAAGAAGATTCACACACTTCTAAGGATTATATTTTTGAACCAACAAAAGAATATATTGTTGAGGAATTAATTCCTCGCTCGTTAAAGATTCAATTTTACAGTGCATTTTTAGACTCATATGCGTCTGAGCACGGAGCACGAATGACGGCAATGCATAAAGCAACCGATAATGCCGGGGTACTGTTACGTGAATTAAAAATTCAATATAATAAAGCTCGTCAAGCTTCAATTACAAACGAAATATTAGAAATTGTAAGTGGCGCTAATGCGCTTAAAGGATAATCTTTTTTCATTTTAGATTGTTTAGAATTATTGTTTTGTTCAAAAGGGACTCAAACTTGAGTCCCTTTTTTATTCTAAACTTTGTATTGGAATAATCTCTACCGAATAATATTCATTTCTTCAAATAAGTATGAAGCCCCGGCAAATTTATCTATAATAAACAAAACATACCGAATATCTACGGCTATACAACGCTGATAATCATACTCAAAAATAATATCTCCACTCATTGATTCCCAATTGCCATCAAATGCAATTCCAATAAGTTCTCCCTGAGCATTCATTACCGCACTTCCCGAATTACCTCCGGTAATATCATTATTAGTTATAAAGTTAACCGGTAATTCACCCTTACTATTTGTGTATCCATCAAAATCTTTTGCCGCATATAATTCAGATAATTTTTTTGGCACAATAAATTCCTCATCATTCGGATTTTCTTTTTGAAAAACCCCATTAATTGTTGTATAATAATTATAATGAACAGCATCACGCGGATAATACCCACCAACATAACCATAGGTGTAGCGTAAGGTTGAATTTGCATCCGGGTAAAAAAGAGAGTCAGGGTTATGAGTCAAAACAGCTTCTACATATCTATGTCGTAATTCGTCGCCAAGATCATTTCGCAACATCCCTTGTAAAGAAAAATATACCTGTAAACTCTGTTGTAAAATTTCAAAGGCAGGATCATTTTCAAAGACTTTTTGACTTGGGTTATTAAGAAAAGCCCTCATTTTTGTTTCGTTAACAAACATAGATTTACTAAAAACCTCGTCGGCAAATCTAGAAAAACTACCTTTACGACCGCGTAATGCTTTATTAAAATATGCCGGATGAAGAGATTGATGTGCATGATGATAGAATAATTGCATCATCGCTATAAACTGAGCTTTATCAACTTCCGCATCATAATCTTTAAAAAACTCTTGGAGTCTTTCTTCCATAGAACGACGAGCAAGCTCAATTTCAATTCTATCATTTGTTTGAATAACATGATAAAACTCTAACCACTCATATACAAAAATGATAAACTCCGCAGAGTTTAATAAGCCAATATTCATAAGATTCCACACATATCGGACTTCTCCGGTAGTTCTATAATACTCTTCGAGTCCGGGAAACACCATTCCGTAGCGTTCTTTACGAGCAGAATCCTCCAAAATCCATTCAATCAGTTCTTTTTCTTGTTGCATTTTCTGTGTGCGTACGTCAAGCATTTCAATACCACGATTTTGCCCAATAGCATATTTCCAATAATTACTCATACTATAGTATCGTGGTTGATATTTAATACTTATCTCCTGACTTTTATTCATAAAATGCCGATATACTTCAAGCATAACATCCCCAATAATAATAATTGACGTATTTCCGTGTCGGTGTATTTGGTCGATACCAAAAGATGTTTTGTACCTGTTTGTAGAACCCGGAAAACCAAGAACTTTCACAAAATCACCTTCGGTAAATCCTTGCAAAGAAATAGGCAAAAAATGACGCGGGGTAATTGGTTCGTTTTGCAAAGAAAATTCTGCCGGTTTATTTTCTGAGTTTCCATATATCCGCAACACACAAAAATCGCCGGTTTGACGAGGCCACATCCAATTATCTGTATCACCCCCATATTTTCCAATACTTTTAGGAGGAGCACCAACAATTCTCACATCTTCAAACACCTCATATAAAAACAAAAAGTACTGATTTCGTTCAAAAAAAGCAGACACATTAGCTTTCAAAGAGCTTGTATCTTGTACCGATTCTACAATTGCACGTTGTACTTTTGCAACAGTATCCTGAATTTCTCTCCAAGACAAACCGGGAATAGCATATAAAGGCATTATTTGATCACTCACATCTATTATTTGAGCAACTATAGATGCGGTAATTCCTTCTGCAGGAAGCTCTTCTGATTGATTTTTTGCCCAAAACCCATGTTTTATATAATCATTTGAAATACTTGCATGTTTTTGAATCATTTCAAATGCACAATGATAATTTGTAAACACCAATCCTTTTCCAGAAACCAATTCGGCTGAACAAAAAAAGCGGAACGGACGGTCTTTATCGCCCAAACCAACAATCGCATCTTTTAAAGAACTGCTATTAATACTATAAATTTGCTCAGGGGTAAGTTTGCTGCCTTTTTGTTCAATTTGCAATTGCTGTAACATTGTTAACATCCACATTCCCTCGTCGGCACGAGCAAATAAACTAAGACTAAACAAAGAAAGAATAAGAAAGATTTTTTTCATGATTTGCATATTTTGAGTGTACATAAATCTAGATTACTGTTTAAAATAATTTCAAAAATATAAAAAAACAGATGCTTTAGGCTTATTATCCACAAGTATTATTAGAAAAAATATCTTCTAATTTTTCTATAGAAATAGTGGCAAATCCGGGGAAGCACACATCTGCTTCCGAAAGTATTTCGGAATTTCCTATGCCAACACAAAACATTCCGGCACGTTTTGCCGCCGTAACACCGCTTTGAGCATCTTCAAAAACCAGACATTTTTGAGGTGAAACATTCATATTCTGAGCTGCTTTTAAAAACACTTCGGGATTAGGTTTTGCATTCGTAATACTATTGCCATCAACAATTGCATCAAAAAAATGAGTTATACCCATTTTTTGCAAAAGCAAAGGTGCATTTTTACTGGCAGATCCTACAGCCATTTTTATATTCTTCTGTTTAGCTGACTGCAGAAACGAGAGTACCCCTTGAAGTACATCCTTTTGAGAAATTTCGCTAATATATTCTAAGAACCATTCATTTTTTTGAGCAGCCAACATATCTTTTTCTTCTTGAGATTTTTGCAGATTCCCATGAGCTACTATCAGGTCAATACACACCGCTCTACTTACACCTTTGAGCTGCTCATTAAACTCTTCATCAATTGAAAACCCAAGTGTTTCGGCAAGACGCTTCCATGATGCAAAATGATATTTTTCGGTACTTACCAATACCCCATCCATATCAAAAATATACGCTTCAATTTTTCTTTCCATCTATATATATGTTATGTAATTATTATGTTAGGTTATAATTATACTATGCATGTTTCTATAGATTGTGCACACACATATTTTTTAAGTAAAGATACACTTAAATCAACCGTTTCTTGCAGTCCCTCGTTACCGGAAAATCCGTTTATCAACAGTAAAAAAGATGAAGTATGTTCGTGTATTTTTGTGCGTTCTTCATCACTGGTTGGTGTACCAATACCTCCTTTTTGGTCTCTCCATACCGGTAAATTTTCAATATTTAAAAGTCCTCTTCCAATTCCATAATACTCTTCATTTGGCATTCCTAGACCTAAGGTTATAGGGGGTTGCACGGCACTCATGTCAAACCCGCCAATAGAATACCCCGACTGTATTGCTATAAGATTTACTACATCTACCAAAGTAGAAATATAATAGATATCCCCAAATTTTACTATTCTTCGTAAGAGCTGCTCTGTTGCCGGTCGGTATCTATTAGGATCTTTGTCTGCTTTTTTATATGCTTCACGAGTTGCCGCAATAACATACTGTTGCTTAATGCTTTCAAAACTTTGCGTTTGTTTTATATGAGAACAAACCTTAGCTATTTCTTGTTGCAACTCATTATTTTTGGCAGTATTTTGAACATCGCACATAATTACCCCTACACGGTACTGCGGACAAATCTTTGTAATTATATCATTAATATGTATTGCTATCATATCCTTTTAACGTGAAAAAGTGTACCCAACGCCCTTTATTGTTTTAATAAATCTATCATGTAATTTTTCACGTAGTTTTCTTACATGCACATCAATTGTTCTATTTCCAACCACAATATCATTACCCCACACAAAAGAAAAAATATCGTCACGAGAAAATACTTTATTAGGTTCTGACGCTAATAAAGCCAGTAATCGAAATTCTTTTTTTGGAAGATAAATCTCTTGATTTTCAAACACCACCATATGCTTATCTACATAAATCTTAATATCATCAAACAAAACATCATGAATAACAGGGAGCGATTTTTCAGGCATTCGTCTTCGCAATAAAGCATCAATACGTGCAATAAGCACATTGGGTCTAATTGGTTTTGTTATATAATCATCGGCTCCGGCTTTGAGTGCAATAATTTCAGAAATATCATCGCTCCTTGCTGTTAAAAATACGATACTGGCATTGTGCAAATCAGTAATATTTCGAATTTTTTTACATGCCTCCACACCATCCATAATAGGCATCATATAATCTAATAAAATTAAATCGGGACGGATTTTTTGTGCTTTTTTAACGGCCTCTCTTCCATCTTCGGCAAGAAAAACATCGTATCCCTGTTTTAACAAATTATACTGTAGAATTTCACGTATATCATGTTCATCATCAACCACTAAAATTTTTATTGCTTCCTGGTTCATTTGACTGCTTTATCTAAAGTAAATGAGAATGAAGTTCCCTTATGCAGAGTGCTTTTTACATATATATTCTGATTATGCCCTTCAATTATGTGTTTCACAATTGCCAAGCCCAGCCCGGTTCCCCCATGATTCCGTGAACGAGCTTTATCAACTCTGTAGAACCGTTCAAAAATTCTATCTAAATCTTGTTTCGGAATCCCAATACCGGTATCAGCTATTTCAACAAGGATTTTAGTATCCATATCAAAAAATCTTATAATTACCGATGCCTGTTTAGATTTATTATATAGAATTCCATTTAAAATCAAGTTAGAAAAAACGGTAAAAATATACTTCCTATCGGCACACACCTCAATCTTATCAATATCAGACAATTCCAACTTTAACGAAACAAGCTTTTGTTCGGCCAAATGCTTATGAGTTTCAAACACCTCTTGCACAAGAGTAACACAGTTAAAAATTGTATAATCCGGATTAATTTGTCCGGATTCTAATTTAGAAATTTCCTCTAAATCTTGCACAACAGCTATCATACGTTGCGTAGATTTTTCGGCATATTCCAAATATTTAGTATGTACCTTTTCATCGTGAATTGCTCCATCAAGTAAGGTTGCAATATAGCCCTGAATAGCAAAAAGCGGCGTTTTTAATTCATGAGAAACGTTCCCGATATATTCTTTACGAAACTGCTCTCGTTGCTCCAGCTCAGTGAGCTTAGACTCTTGATTTTTAAGCCAGTTCTGCACATTTTTCTCGGTTGCAGAGATAATATTATAATCATCAACATCTTCAGAAACAGCTTTCTTTAGCAAAGAATCTGAGGAGGCATGTATAATTGCATACAGAGGATGAACTTTTTTCAAGATAAAAGAACGAACAATATAAAACGTAAGCACATACATTACTATAAACACAATAAGTCCAACAAGAAGAAGATAAAACAGAGGAAAATATACTGTTACAGAAAGTAAAACATAGGCAGTTGCAATAGACAAAACAGCAGAGATTACCGATAAGAATACCGCTATTTGTTTATGAGAAAAAGTAGGCATATAAACGTTTTTATCAAAAATACTTAAAAAAACGATGTAATAAGCTCAGTTTGATTATTATTTACACGCATCCGCCATCGTTCTAGGTAGGGTCAACTATTTCGCCTTTGAGTGTTGCAGAATTAGCATCTGTAACTTTAACCATTACATACTCTCCAACCTTTGCTTGTTTTTTAGGGAATACAATTGTTTTATTTTGAGAATTTCTTCCTTTGAGTTCATCTGAAGATTTTTTTGAAAATCCTTCAATTAAGACTTCAAATGTTTTTCCTATATCACGTTTATTTTGCTCAGCAGAAATTTCTTTCTGAACCGTAATTATTTCTTGCAGTCTCCGAGCTTTTACCTCTTCCGGAACATCGTCATTATAATCTCGTGCCGCATTTGTCCCCGGACGTTCTGAATACTTAAACATGTATGACAAATCGAATTTTGCCCACTTCATTAAACTAATAGTATCTTTATGATCCTCTTCTGTTTCTCCACAAAAACCCGCAATAATATCAGAGGTAATGGAAGCATCGGGTAAGATAGTGCGAATTGCCTGCACACGTTGCATATACCATTCTCTATCGTATGAACGCTCCATTTTATTAAGCACCGTAGAGCTACCACTTTGAACAGGTAAATGAATCCATTTACAAATATTATGATATGACGCCATTACATGCAAAAGTTTATCATCCATATCTTTTGGGTGCGATGTTGTAAAACGTATTCGCGTTTCAGGCACTTCACGAGCAACCCGAGCGAGTAATTCCGGAAATCGAATTACCGAATCTTGGAATTCTAAATTATACGAATTTACATTTTGTCCCAATAAGGTTATCTCTTTATATCCTAAAGAAACGGCTTCGGTAACCTCTTGTAAAATTGACTCAACATCTCGACTGCGTTCTCTTCCGCGTGTATAAGGGACAATACAATAGCTGCAAAAATTATTACACCCACGCATAATAGAAACAAAGGTTGAAATACGATTATTTCCAACGCGGTAAGGCATAATATCATCATAGGTTTCGGTAGAAGAAAGATGCACATTTATTGCCTGTTTACTCCGTTCTGCAATAGAAACTAAATTTGGTAAATCACGATAAGAATCCGGACCGGCAACAATATCTGTAAGAACATCCAAAGAAAATAATTGATCCCGTAATCGCTCTGCCATACAACCAATTACCCCAATTAAAAGAGATTCATTTAATTTTCGTAATTTTTTAATTTCTTGGAGACGTTGAAACACTTTATTCTCGGCATTTTCGCGAATAGAACAGGTGTTTATGAGGATAAGATGTGCGATAGAAATATCTTCGGTATAGGCATATCCCTCTTTATCTAAAATAGCTGCCACAACCTCGCTATCATTAACATTCATTTGGCAACCATAGGTTTCTATATATACATGTTTTTGCATAATCCATACTTTAGTGAGGGCAAAAGTAAGAATTAATTCTATTTTTAGAAGAAAAGTAATGATGCATACTACAGCATTAGTGATTTTTTTCCAGCAAGAGTTGAAGCATAGTATTAATTTCTGTCTCAGAAAAATCTCCGCCAACACGCAGTAAACCGCTACTAATTGGAGAACTTACAATTGGCTGAAAAACAATTATGTTTGCTAAAACTAACACTATAGGCTTACCAACATTCCGTTTTGTGAGAGTATGTAATTTTTCCGTCCCCTCTTTTGTAAATTGAATAGAAATTTCGAAACGATTATTATAGTCGCAAAAAATTTTAGCAGCTTGTGAAATATCTTGGATAGGTAATGAAGGAAGATCTTGTAATACTATTTCATTATCAAAATTAGTATGAGCGGAATATTCTATTTCATAAAATCCATTTTCTCTTTGAACAACATAGCCTGAGTTATGCTCATGTGTATATTCTGCAGATTCTCGCAAACGCGAAATATCTTGCTCAATATCAGAAAAATAAGAAGAAATAGCATAGTGTAAAAAATCTGGATTGAAAAATTTATCAAATGCTGATGTTTGAGTAAATCTATAAATCTGCTGTATTTCAGCATCACTAAAAACATCAATAAAAGCTGATGAAATTCTATGAGAGATTTCTGTTTCTGTAATTTTTTTTTCAATTTCAGATACACTAGATCTATCAACTGTTTCATCTGTAACTAAATCTAATGTATACGCATATTTCATTTTGTACTCTTGAATTAGATTAAGTTTCTCAATTATTGCATCTGTTTTTTCCTGTTTGTTTTTTTTACATCCCGAGAACATAATTAGAACAAAAATAGAAACTAGAACAAAAAAGATATGGATGGGTTTCATACTATAATTTTAATATTGTAAGCAAGATAGATTGTTTTGCAAAATACATTAAAAAAACAAATATGAGAACGTTGCTGGTTGAATTTACGCAATGAAAACTGTTGATAATAATTTTTTGGTAAAAGATTTAAATGCTCCTGTGT